>ERZ836877.3195-NODE-3195-length-19049-cov-5.058492_pt1 | contig 19049 bp, 12 predicted proteins | sample MGYA00519469_ERZ836877 | MGnify/ENA primary metagenome ERZ836877 (study PRJEB31850, sample SAMEA3708809) | human gut metagenome | biome: human gut; feature: human-associated habitat; material: faeces | place: China | collected 2014 ... | reverse complement strand
CGCCTTCCGTGGCCACCCGGGCCGTCAGGCCTCCCGGGGCCTCCCATCCCCCTTCCTATTGCTCATTTTAATTCCTATTTATATGAAACACATAATTCCCGCTATCATCATGGGCACAGTAGCGACACTGCCGGCCGGCGCCGTGGTTGACAAGAACTTCAACTACCATGTGGACCGTTTCGCCGACATCGAGGTGCTCCGCTATGAGGTGCCCGAGTTCGACCGCCTGTCACTGAACCAGAAGACGATGCTGTACTATCTGAGCGAGGCCGCCCAGATGGGCCGCGACATCATCTGGGACCAGAACGGTGTGTACAACCTGCAGATCCGCCAGCTGTTGGAGAACATCTACAACAACTACAAGGGCGACCGCGATTCCAAAGACTTCAAGGCCTTCGAGAAATACCTGAAGCAGGTATGGTTCGGCAACGGCATACACCACCATTACAGCACCGACAAGTTCACCCCCGAGTTCTCCGAGGCATTCTTCACCGAGCAGGTCAAGGCTCTGCCCGCAGCCAAGCTGCCTCTGGAAAAAGGCGAGACTCTCGACACGATGCTGACGAAGCTGACTCCCGTTATCTTCGATCCTACCGTAATGGCCAAGCGCGTGAACCAGGACGGCACCGTCGACGTGGTGGTGAACAGTGCCAACAACCTGTACGGTCCGGGCGTGACCCAGGCCGAGGTCGAGGAATTCTACAACAAACTGAAGGATCCCAACGACCCCACGCCCGTAAGTTATGGTCTGAACGCCAAGGTGGTGAAGGACAAGAACGGCAACCTGCGCGAGATGCGCTATCACCTCACCGGACTCTACGGCCCGGCCATCGCCAAGATAATCTACTATCTGGACAAGGCCAAGCAGTATGCCGAGAACGACGCGCAGAAGGCTTACATCACCAAGCTGATTGACTATTACGTGACCGGCGACCTGAAACTGTTCGACGAATATTCCATCCTCTGGGCCGAGGATACCAAGAGCGACGTGGACTTCGTGAACGGTTTCATCGAGAGCTACGGCGACCCGCTTGGCATGACCGGAAGCTGGGAATCGTACGTAAACTTCAAGAACGCCAAGTCGTCCGACCGCACCGAGAAGATCTCGGGCAACGCCCAGTACTTCGAGGACAATTCGCCGGTAGACAAGCGCTTCAAGAAAGAGAAGGTGAAGGGAGTGTCGGCCAAGGTGATCAACGCAGCCATGCTGGCCGGCGATGCCTTCCCCTCCACGGCCATCGGCATCAACCTGCCCAACTCCAACTGGATCCGCGCCGCCCACGGCTCGAAGTCCGTGACCATCGAGAACATCACAGAGGCATACGAGATGGCCTCGCACGGCAACGGCTTCAACGAGGAGTTCGTGATCGATGCTCCGACACGCAAGATGCTGGACGACTATCTCTACATCACCGATATGCTCCACACCGACCTGCACGAGTGTCTGGGCCACGCTTCGGGCAAGCTGCTGCCCGGCGTCGACCAGGATGCGCTCAAAGAGAACGGTTCTGCCCTGGAGGAGGCTCGCGCCGATCTCTTTGCACTCTACTATCTTGCCGACCCTAAGCTGCAGGAGCTGGGCATCCTCGACAATCCCGACGCTTATCAGGCCGAGTACTACAAGTATATGATGAACGGTCTGATGACTCAGCTGAACCGCATCGAATTCGGGAAGGACGTAGAGGAAGCCCACATGCGCAACCGTCAGCTGATAGCAAAGTGGGTGCTGGAGCACGGCAAGAAGAAAGGCAAAGGGGGCAAGGACGTGGTCGAGCTGGTGAAGAAGGGCGGCAAGACCTATGTCAAGATCAACGACTATCGCAAGATGCGCGAACTGTTCGGCCAGATGCTCGGCGAGGTGCAGCGCATCAAGAGCGAGGGCGACTACAAGGGCGGCAACGAGCTGATCCAGAAGTATGCCGTCAAGATCGACCCGAAGCTGCACAAGGAAGTTATCAAGCGTTTCTCCACCCTCGACATTCCTCCCTATCGCGGATTCATCAACCCGGTCTACACTCCGGTGAAGGATCAGAAGGGCAATATCACAGACATCAGGATTTCCTGGCCCGAGAGCTACGTGGAGCAGATGATGCGTCTGTCCGACCAGTATTCGCCCCTGACCGGCAAGGTAAAGTGCGAGAACGGCTGTGCCACAAGCTGCGGTGCCAAGTAAAATCGTAACAGCATGGAGATACCTGAAATCAAGCAGTGGTTTTTCGCACGCCGCAACGGCAACACGGCCGACATCCTGAAGCGTGGCGGATCTCCGTTCAAGATGATATTCGGCTGCGATGTCCCTTCCATTTCGGAATTAGGACGCCGCATCGGGTTCGACCGTGAGCTGGCGCTGACTCTGTGGAACGACAGCAACGTGCGCGAATCGCGTCTGCTGGCTCCCTGGCTGATGGATCCGGAGGAGTTCACGCGGCAGGAATGCATCGACATGGCGGCGGACAGCCGTTGCATGGAGGACGCCATGATGCTCGCATTCCGCCTGTTGAAACGCCGCGACGACGCACAGGAGATTCTCAAGGCCTTACCCGAAGGCTCACACGCCGCAAAAGCCTTAAGGCAGCATCTTGAATAGCACTGGATTTCACGTATTTATCAGTATAACACAAAAGATAGGGCCGCAACCAATGCGGCCCTATCGCGATTCCACTATAAACTATATCTAACTAAACATAATCGGCAACACTTTCTCGCGAAACCATATACCGACTTTCCATATTGCTTACCTACATAACGTATGGAATCTGTATTTGTTAGACCCTTTAAAGTTTGTTGACAGATTTAACACAATACATGTTAACGTTTTATGAATCCGGGAGCTTAGCAAGGTTCCCGGACTTTTGTTTCTCAGGGCTTTAGGATTTATCTGAATCGGGTCACGAGGAAGCTGACGGCATCCACATAATCGCCCCGGTTCATGGATCCCGTAATCCTTACCTTGAACCATCTGAACCCTTGATGCGAGGCAGCCGACACCCATCCTCGCCTGCCGTCGGCTATCAGCCGCCAGTTCTGTCTGTGACGCGAGGCATACACACGGATACGGATGCTCTTACGGTCGAAACAGCCTCGCAAGGCCACCATATACACCCATTTGCGACGTTCCGAATCACCTAAGTCCAGCGGGGCGGTCTCCTTATCTATATACGGCTCCCATTTATCTTCCTTATTATTGTCCGGGTTATCATCCTTGCCGTCGTCATCGCCACCGCCTCCGGCACCGCTGCCTGTGCCTCCGGTGCTGAATTTGTCAAGCAGTTTCCAGTTGCTCAGGGCACCGGGGATAAGCTGTACGGCGGATGGCTGACCGTCCGCAAGGTCGGCAACAGGTATCGAGGCTATGATGCGCAGATCGTTCTGTATCGAAGCCGTTCCCAACACCTCGGTGTCGTCAAGACGGTTGTAATGGTACGCCCGGCACCTCTTTTCGCCCACCATCACCGTAGTAACGCCCGTGACCTGCATATCCTGCGGCAGCAGCGACGCCTGAGGTGTGGCCACGATGTCGATGTGCGTCACATCGCCCCAATCGGCAGGTAGCGACGATGCCGTTATCTGCAGGCTGCAAGGATTGTTGATTATATCGTTCAGCGTCTGTGCCTCCTCCTGACCGACAGAGAAATTTGCTATCGGCAACACAGGGGAATGCGGATTAATCTGCATCAGCGTCAACGGCTGCGTCATTTCGCGTGTCCCGTCTTTCTTACGCAACGCCCAACCCACCTTGAACGGCGACGTGAACAGATTGTGGCCGTCGGCCGCCGCAATATACTGCTTCAGCAGACCTTGCACCGCCGCGGTAACATTTTTCAGAAGTGTGTCGGATGCCGGCTCCGACACGTTGCCAAAATCTCCGGTCATCCAGGCCGACACACGTTCCCTGTCGGCCTCAGGAAACCTGAACCGTACCGTGCCACGCGGATACCCGCTAACATCCGACGTCCAGTCCTCTAACTTCTTCTTCACCATCCCGAACGTCACCGACATCTCTCCGGATGTTGTGTTCGCGGCTTCTGCATTCGTCGTTCCCGCCGACTCCGTCGATTCCGCCGATGCCGCCGACTTGTCCCTAACTTCCACTTCCTGCAGTTCTATGTCCGGGCGCCACAACTGCAGCGCTTTGATCCGGTCATGCAGATTCTCCTTCCCCAACTTCACCCTTACAATTTTGCCTTTCATTTTTTCAGCAAAATTATATCACCCCTTTCATCCCCCATCCTTATCAGTTAATTAGGACCATAACTTCACTTAATATCAAATCTATGCTTATATTAACTGATCTTATATTTAGAATTTATAATTTTACATTTTTCACCCAATAGCCGGTCTTATCAGAGCCACGACGAGAAATAAGATTCTGCCTTTTCAATTCCTGTATAGCCCGTTTTACAGTTACAACTGTTACATTCAATTTCATACTTAATTGAGCGTATGTTAAAGTACCGTCATTAGCTATACTTTCCAATACTGATTCCTGAATTTTTGAAAGTTTACCAGATTCTGTTTTTATAGGGTCATTTACTCCGTCTTTTAACTTTACAGGGTCATTTACAAGGTCATTTACAAGGTCATTTACAGGGTCATTTACAGGGTCATTTACAGGGTCATTTTCGTTTACACCGTCATGTACACCCTCACTTTCGTTTATAATATCAATTACATGGTCATTTAAATGGTCAAGATCATCAGGCAACGGCAATGTGAGCCAAACTTCATTGACGTCAGGCTCCTCGTGGATGGTTGGTTGTGGATAGTTCATGGACTTCCATGCCTTAATTATCTTACTGAAACCGGAACCGATATTATCGCCGAAACCTACCATGCGCAGCATGGACTGAATCGTACTGTTGCGAGCTTGAGTATAATCACCTTCATATATGCGTTCAGGAGAGATTCGCAATGTGCCGGGATTGCGCATGACGATTCTGTCGGTGCGCCTGTCTATGCGCAAAACACCACCTAACAAATAATCGCAATATGTAAGTGTGTTAATAAAAACCCTCTCTCACGCCTTCATATAATTCGCCACCGTCAATTCGGACCACTCCCTGCAGACGCCCTTCGGACGGAAGTGTCAGCAACAATCTGTTGAGCGCCAGTAGCAGGAAATTATAGATATTATCAACCCAACGGCCATCCTTGGTAAGACGGTCGTTCCATTTCTTACTGTCTCCCGGTTCAATTCCAATCAAGTCAAGATAATCGACCCTGAAATTCGCAAAATTCTCATGAATGGGCAGACTCTTGCCGAACATCAGAAGTCCAGCCATTGTAATCCCCTCGAATCCCTCTCGACGATTGATGGCATATCCTCCCATCTGAATCATAAAATCCTTGTCGGATAAATCTTCGTACGGATGTCCGGGATTTCGATTGGAGAAAGTCTGACGGTATTTACGCAACGTTTCCGGATCGACATCGTCCATACCGTATCCCTCTATAATCTGGGAGTTTACATTGTCCGAGCTGTCACGAATCAGCATAGCAAGTTCTTCGGGACTAACATGCCGGTCACCTTCATGCAGCCTCTTATAAGTGCCGTTCTGCAGATCGTTGTTGATATAAATAGGTTTCTGCCGGTAATATGCCTCAGGCACACGGATATAGATAACATCCTTGCCATCCATTTCAACCAACTGGACATCACTATCGTACAACACGCAACGATTGACCTTCTGAGGATTATTCAGTATATTGAACAGGTCGGTGATAAGTTTATTGGCATCCTTTACCCCTACCACTTCGAATCTTTCTGATACTGGCTTCGTTTTGTCTTCCTCCACACCAAGCAGAATCACTCCACCACGTGTATTGGCAAACGCAGAATAGGATTCCCATAAATTGTCAGGCAATGTGTTTTTCTTACACTTTTTCATTTCGAGAGTAAGGCTCTCTCCTTTAAGAAGTAATTTCTTAACATCGTCGGAAGTTATCAGATATTCATTCATGGCAATCCGGGTCTGTGGTGTTTACTTATCGATTCACAAAGGTACAATAAAATTCCCAAAGCAAAAACTTGCAAGCCAAAATTTGCTTTATATTAGAATTTTGTAATCTAAGAAGTCCGTTCATCTGCAACAGACATCATTGTATGCAAAAAGAGAGAGCCGGGCCTGCAGGGTCCGACTCTCTCTTTTTCTATGAAATGTCAGTAATTTCAGTTCTGGGGCTGAAGCTGGGCTTCGGCGTCGATCTCCAGGTATTCGTTGGGATCGTCGGTGAGCTGCAGGGCCTCGAGTTCCTCCTTGTTGGCCACCACGAGCTTCTGATACTCGGGCAGACCCGTACCGGCGGGAATCAGGTGACCGCAGATCACGTTCTCCTTCATACCCTCCAGGGTGTCGGTCTTGGCGTTGATCGCAGCCTCGTTCAGCACCTTGGTGGTCTCCTGGAACGATGCAGCCGACATGAAGCTTCCGGTCTGCAGAGCCGCGCGGGTGATACCCTGCAGTATCTGCTCCGAAGTTGCGGGACGCGCGTCGCGCACCACCATCGTCTTCATGTCACGGCGCTTCAGCGACGAGTTCTCGTCTCTCAGCTTGCGCTGCGTGATGATCTGACCGGCCAGATAGTTGGTGCTGTCACCGGCATCCACTATCACCTTCTTGTTCCAGATCGAGTCGTTCTCGTCCATGAAGTCGCGCTTGTCCACGATCTGCTCCTCCAGGAAGCTGGTGTCGCCGGCATCGATGATGCGTACCTTGCGCATCATCTGGCGCACTATCACCTCGAAGTGCTTGTCGTTGATCTTCACACCCTGCATACGGTACACGTCCTGCACCTCGTTGACGATGTATTCCTGCACGGCCGTCGGGCCCATGATGTTCAGGATGTCGGTCGGAGTGATGGCACCGTCCGACAGAGGCGTACCGGCGCGAACGTAATCGTTCTCCTGTACCAGGATCTGCTTTGACAGAGGCACTAAGTACGACTTCTTGTCGCCCAATTTCGACGTTACGGTGATCTCGCGGTTACCGCGCTTGATCTTGCCGAACGTTACGGAGCCGTCGATTTCCGATACGACTGCGGGGTTAGACGGGTTACGTGCCTCGAACAGCTCGGTGACACGGGGCAGACCGCCCGTGATATCGCCGGCGCTGTTGGATGCACGCGGTATCTTCACGAATACCTGACCGGGCTTCAGTTCCTCGCCCTCGTTGATCAGCAGGTGGGCGCCCACAGGCAGCGAATATGTGCGGATCAGCTCGCCTTCCTCGTTATAGAGGCCGGCGGACGGGATACGTGTACGGTCCTTGGACTCGATGATGATCTTCTCATGCAGGTTGGTCGATTCGTCGCTCTCGACGCGGAAGGTAACGCCTTCCTCGACGTTCTCGAAGTGAACGCGACCACCCTCCTCTGCAACGATAACGGCGTTGAAGGGGTCCCATTCGCAGAGCATGGTGCCGGCCTTCACTTCCTGGCCGGGCTTGCAGTACAGGCGCGAACCGTAGGGAATGTTGGCGTTCAGCAGAACCATTCCGCTCTTGGGCTCGATGATACGGAGCTCGCCCATACGGCCCACAACGATGTCGACGCCGTCGCCATCCTTGATGGTACGGAGCTCGTCTATCTCCAGACGACCGTCGTGGCGTGTGGTGATATCCTTGACGGCGGCAACGTTACCTGCGACACCACCGACGTGGAATGTACGCAGTGTCAGCTGAGTACCAGGCTCGCCGATGGACTGTGCGGCGATCACGCCCACAGCCTCGCCCTTCTGCACCATGCGGTGGTTCGACAGGTTGCGGCCATAGCACTTGGCGCACACACCCTTCTTCGACTCGCAGGTCAGCACCGAACGGATCTCCACCGACTCGATGGGCGACTTCTCGATGCGCTCGGCCTTGGCCTCGGTGATCTCCTCGCCGCTCTTTACGATTACCTCGCCGGTGTAGGGGTCGATCACATCGTGAACCGACACGCGGCCAAGGATGCGTTCGCTCAGCGATGCCACTACCTCCTCGTTGTTCTTTATCTCGGTGCATACCAGACCGCGCAGCGTGCCGCAGTCCTCCTCGTTGATGATCACGTCGTGGGCCACGTCCACAAGACGACGGGTCAGATATCCGGCGTCGGCGGTCTTCAAGGCCGTATCGGCAAGACCCTTACGGGCACCGTGCGTAGAGATGAAGTACTCCAGCACCGACAGACCCTCCTTGAAGTTCGCAAGAATAGGGTTCTCGATGATCTGGCCTCCTTCGGCACCGGCCTTCTGAGGCTTGGCCATCAGACCACGCATACCCGACAGCTGACGGATCTGGTCCTTCGAACCACGGGCTCCGGAATCCAGCATCATGTATACGGAGTTGAATCCCTGCTGGTCCTCCTCCATCTGCTTCATAAGCGTGGAGGCCAGACGGTCGTTCACCTGTGTCCACACGTCGATCACCTGGTTGTAACGGTCGTTACCGGTGATGAAACCCATGGCGTAGTTGTTCATGATCTCCTCCACCTGGGCATGACCCTCGGCCACATACTGCTCCTTCTCCTTCGGGATGATGACGTCGCCGAGGTTGAAACTCAGACCGCCGCGGAACGCCATGCGGTAACCAAGGTTCTTGATGTCGTCAAGGAACTGGGCCGAACGCGTCACACCGCAGGCCTTGATCACCGTACCGATGATCTTGCGCAGCGACTTCTTGGATATGATCTCGTTGACGTATCCTATCTCCTTAGGCACGAACTCGTTGAAAAGCACGCGGCCTACGGATGTATCCTTCAGCACTTCCACCAGGTTGCCGTTCTCGTCCAGGTCCTCCACCTTCACCTTGACGGGAGCGTGCAGAGTCACCTGGCCTTCGTTGTAGGCGATGCGGGCCTCCTCAGGACCGTAGAATACGGAGCCTTCTCCCTTGTCGCCCTTACGGATCTTGGTGATGTAGTACAGACCGAGCACCATGTCCTGCGAAGGCACGGTGATAGGCGCGCCGTTGGCAGGGTTCAGGATGTTGTGGGCGCCAAGCATCAGCAGCTGGGCCTCCAGCACGGCCTCGTTGCTCAGAGGCAGGTGCACGGCCATCTGGTCGCCGTCGAAGTCGGCATTGAACGCGGTACATGCCAGCGGGTGCAGCTGGATGGCCTTACCCTCGATCATGCGCGGCTGGAACGCCTGGATACCCAGACGGTGAAGTGTCGGGGCACGGTTCAGAAGCACCGGATGGCCCTTCATGACATGTTCCAGAATATCCCATACCACAGGCTCCTTGCGGTCTACTATCTTCTTGGCCGACTTGACGGTCTTGACGATGCCGCGCTCTATGAGCTTGCGGATGATGAACGGTTTGTACAGCTCGGCGGCCATCAGCTTGGGAATACCGCACTCGTGCATCTTCAGCTCGGGGCCGACAACGATTACGGAACGTGCCGAATAGTCCACACGCTTACCCAGCAGGTTCTGACGGAAACGTCCCTGCTTACCCTTCAGCGAGTCGGACAGAGATTTGAGCGGACGGTTCACGTCGCTCTTGACGGCCGACGACTTGCGGCTGTTGTCCAGCAGCGAGTCCACGGCCTCCTGCAGCAGACGCTTCTCGTTGCGCAGGATCACCTCGGGAGCCTGTATCTCGATGAGTCGCTTCAGACGGTTGTTACGTATGATGACTCGGCGGTACAGGTCGTTGAGGTCGGAAGTGGCGAAGCGGCCGCCGTCCAGCGGCACCAGGGGACGCAGTTCCGGCGGAATCACCGGCACGGCCTTCAGAATCATCCACTCCGGGCGGTTCTTGCCCATGGAGTTCAGGAAGGAGTTCACCACCTGCAGACGCTTCAAGGCCTCGGTCTTGCGCTGCTGCGAGCCGTCCTTATTGGCCTTGTCGCGAAGTTCGGCGGCCAGGGCACGCAGGTCGAGACGCTGCAGCAGGTCGTAGATGGCCTCTGCACCCATCTTGGCCACGAACTTGTTCTCGTCGTCGTCGGGCAGACTGCCGTTGCCCTCGGGCAGCGACTCCATGATGCGGTTGTATTCCTCCTCGGTCAGCAGGTCGTTGCGCTCCAGCGCCACCTTCTTGCCCGGTTCGGTCTCGATCTCCACGCCGGCGGGATTGATCACGATGTAACGCTCATAATAGATCACGTCCTCCAGCTTCTTCGAGGGCAGACCCAGCAGATATCCTATCTTGTTGGGCAGCGAACGGAAATACCAGATGTGAGCCACTGGCACCACCAGCTCTATGTGGCCCATGCGCTCGCGACGCACCTTCTTCTCGGTCACCTCCACGCCGCATCGGTCGCACACGATACCCTTGTAGCGGATACGCTTGTACTTGCCGCAGTGGCACTCGTAGTCCTTGACCGGACCGAAGATCTTCTCGCAGAACAGACCGTCGCGCTCCGGCTTGTAGGTACGGTAGTTGATGGTCTCGGGCTTCAGTACCTCGCCGCTCGACTTCTCCTTGATCTCCTCCGGAGACGCAAGGCCGATCGTGATCTTCGAGAAATTGCTCTTTATCTTATTATCTCTTTTGTATGCCATAGTTGTAGTGTCCTTTGATGATTAGTCGAGAGTGATGCTGAGTCCCAGACCCGACAGCTCGTGCAGCAGCACGTTGAGCGATTCGGGAATGCCGGGTTCCGGCATCGCGTCACCCTTGACGATAGCCTCGTAAGCCTTGCTGCGGCCTACCACGTCGTCCGACTTAATGGTAAGGATCTCCTGCAGGATGTGGGCGGCGCCGAATGCCTCGAGCGCCCAGACCTCCATCTCTCCGAAACGCTGGCCACCGAACTGGGCCTTACCGCCCAGAGGCTGCTGCGTGATCAGCGAGTACGGACCGATGGAACGTGCGTGCATCTTGTCCTCGACCATGTGGCCCAGCTTCAGCATGTAGATCACGCCCACAGTGGCCGGCTGGTCGAAACGGTCGCCCGTGCCGCCGTCGTACAGGTATGTCTTGCCGTAGCGGGGCAGACCGGCCTTGTCGGTCCATTCGTTCAGGTCGTCCAGACTTGCTCCGTCGAAGATAGGAGTAGCAAATTTCTCGCCAAGTTCGCGGCCGGCCCATCCGAGCACGGTCTCGAATATCTGACCCAGGTTCATACGCGAAGGCACACCCAGCGGGTTCAGCACGATGTCCACGGGAGTTCCGTCGGCCAGGAACGGCATATCCTCCTGACGCACCACGCGGCTGACGATACCCTTGTTACCGTGACGTCCTGCCATCTTGTCGCCTACGCCGATCTTACGCTTCTTGGCGATGTACACCTTGGCCATCTGCATGATGCCGGCGGGAAGCTCGTCACCGATGGTGATGTCGAACTTGCGGCGGTGCAGCTCGGCGTCTATCTTCTTCGACTTGCGCAGATAGTTGGTGATAAGTTTGCTTATCATACCGTTGATGCGCTCGTCCTCGGTCCAGTCGCTCAGGTGGATTGTCTCGTAATCCAGCGAGTTGAAGTCGATGTTGTCGAACGTCGAGCCCTTGGGCACGATGTCCACGCCGATGTAGTCCTGGATACCCATTGACTTCTGGCCCTTCAGCAGCGCCTTCAGCTTGGAAATCATCAGGTCCTTCAGCTCGGTCTGCTTCTCCTCGTATTCCTCCACCAGCATGGGCAGCTGGGCGTTGACGCTGTTCTTGTTGCCCTTCTTCTTGGTGGCCTTGCTGAACAGCGAGGTGCCTATCACCACGCCCTTCAGCGACGGAGTGGCCTTCAGCGAGGCATCCTTCACGTCGCCTGCCTTGTCGCCGAAGATGGCGCGCAGCAGCTTCTCCTCGGGCGTCGGGTCGCTCTCGCCCTTAGGCGTGATCTTACCGATCATGATGTCGCCCGGCACTACATAAGCACCGACACGGATTATACCGCGCTCGTCCAGATCCTTGGTGGCATCCTCGCTCACGTTCGGGATGTCAGAGGTCAGTTCCTCCATGCCACGCTTGGTCTCGCGCACGTCTATGCTATATTCGTCCACATGCACCGAAGTCAGTATGTCCTCGCGGACCATACGCTCGTTCAGCACGATGGCATCCTCATAGTTGTAACCCTTCCAGGGCATGAACGCCACCTTCAGGTTGCGGCCCAGCGCCAGCTCGCCCTTCTCCGTGGAGTAACCCTCGGTCAGGATGTCGCCTTCCTCCACGCGCTGTCCCTTGTTGCAGATGGGACGCAGGTCGATGGTGGTACCCTGGTTGGTGCGGCGGAATTTAGGCAGCTTGTATTCCTTGGTCGCGGGTTCGAATTCCACGAACTCCTCGTCCTCGGTGCGGTCGTACTTGATGCGGATACGCTCGGCATCCACATACTCTATCACACCTTTGCCTTCGGCCGTGATCTGCGTACGCGAGTCGCGTATCAGCTGGCCCTCGATGCCGGTTCCCACTATAGGAGCCTCGCTGCGCAGCAGCGGCACGGCCTGGCGCATCATGTTCGATCCCATCAGCGCGCGGTTTGCGTCGTCGTGCTCCAGGAACGGAATCAGCGATGCGGCGATTGATGCAATCTGCAGAGGCGACACATCCATCAAATCAAGCTCGTTGGGAGCCACAATCGGGAAGTCGGCCTCCAGACGGGCCTTGACACGGTTGTTGATAAACGAACCGTCGTCGTTCACGGGGGCGTTGCCCTGTGCGATGGTCTTGCCCTCCTCTATCTCGGCGGTCATGTACACGACGTCGTCGTTGTTCAGGTCCACCACGCCGTTCTCCACCTTGCGGTAGGGAGTCTCGATGAAACCGAGATTGTTGATCTTGGCGTATACGCAGAGGCTGGAGATCAGACCGATGTTAGGACCTTCAGGGGTCTCGATCGGGCAGAGACGGCCGTAATGCGTGTAGTGCACGTCTCGCACCTCGAAGCCTGCGCGCTCGCGGCTCAGACCGCCGGGGCCAAGGGCCGACATACGGCGCTTGTGCGTGATCTCGGCCAGAGGGTTGGTCTGGTCCATGAACTGCGACAGCGCGTTGGTGCCGAAGAATGTGTTGATCACTGCCGAGATGGTCTTGGCGTTGATCAGGTCGATGGGCTTGAACACCTCGTTGTCGCGCACGTTCATCTTCTCGCGGATGCTGCGTGCTATACGGGCCAGGCCCACGCCGAACTGATTGTAAAGCTGCTCTCCCACGGTGCGAACGCGACGGTTGCTCAGGTGGTCGATATCGTCCACGTCGCTCTTGGCGTTGATCAGCTCTATCAGATACTTGATGATGGCGATGATGTCCTCGCGCGTCAGCACCTTCACCTCCATCGGAGTGTCGAGACCCAGCTTCTTGTTGATACGGTAGCGGCCTACCTCGCCCAAGTCATAACGCTTCTCCGAGAAGAAAAGGCTCTGAATCACCTCGCGCGCCGATGCGGCATCCGGTGGATCGGCGTTGCGCAGCTGTCTGTAGATATAGGTGACCGCCTCCTGCTCGGAGTTCGACATATCGCGCTGCAGGGTGTTGAATATTATGCTGTAGTCCACAGCGGCCACGCCCTCCTTCTCCAGGAGGATGGTCTTCACGCCGCTGTTCAGGATCATTTCGATGTTGTCTTCGGAAATCTCGCTTCCACGCTCCACAATCAGCGTGTTGCGCTCCATGGTGGTTACCTCGCCGGTGTCGGGGTCCACGAAATCCTCGTGCATGCTCTCCATCACGCGGCCGGCCAGACGACGGCCTATCACCTTCTTCAGGTTGCTTTCCGTCTCCTTTATTTCCTCGGCCAGGTCGAAGATCTCCACAATCTCCTTATCCGTCTCGAAACCGATGGCACGGAGCAGAGTGGTTACGGGCAGCTTCTTCTTACGGTCGATGTAGGCATACATCACGTTGTTGATGTCAGTGGCGAACTCGATCCAGGAGCCACGGAACGGGATGATACGAGCCGAATACAGCTTGGTGCCGTTGGCATGCATGCTGTTACCGAAAAATACGCCCGGCGAGCGGTGCAGCTGTGACACTACGACGCGCTCGGCGCCGTTGATCACGAATGTGCCCTGCTCCGTCATGTACGGAATGGTGCCAAGGTACACGTCCTGGATAGTGGTGTCGAAATCCACATGGTCCGGATCGGTGCACGACAACTTCAGCTTCGCCTTCAGAGGCACGCTGTAGGTCAGACCCCGTTTCAGACATTCGTCGATGGTGTAACGCGGAGGATCAATGTAATAGTCGAGGAATTCCAGCACAAAGTTGTTGCGCGTGTCCGTGATGGGGAAATTCTCTGCGAATACCTTATACAATCCCTGATTCTTGCGCTCTTCCGGAGGAGTGTCCAGCTGCAGGAAGTCGCGGAACGACTTCAGCTGTATCTCAAGGAAATCCGGAAACGGCAGCGGATTTTTAATCGACGCGAAGTTTACTCGCGGTTTTTCGGTTAAATTTACTGACATTGGTTGGGATTTAGTTCTTTATTGCCGGTGGCGGCGAAGGAATTTCTATCTATGTTTTCAAAAACTGCAAAAGCTTCTTATGCCACGGGCGGAATTATCGGAGAAAGGAATATGATTGAGAGAGGCTTATGAATCGTGATTCGAGAGGCCTATTAATCGTAATTCAAGAGACCTATGAATCGTGATTCGAGAAGGTGTCGCCGTGCGGAATCCACAAGGGTCAATTCGCACGTAATCATCGACGTCCTGCGGGCATCGATGATAGATTATAATAGGTTAAGAACGCAAACATAATGTGGAGCGTTCTTAACCTATTTAGTGTCGGATTTGGATCTTACTTGAGTTCAACCTCAGCACCAGCCTCCTCCAGCTGCTTCTTCAGGCCCTCTGCCTCAGCCTTGGGCAGGCCTTCCTTGATGGTGTTGGGAGCACCGTCAACCAGCTCCTTAGCCTCTTTCAGGCCCAGGCCGGTCAGCTCCTTAACCAGCTTCACAACAGCCAGTTTGCTTGCGCCGGCTGCTTTCAGAACTACGTCGAAGTTGGTCTTCTCCTCAGCGGCTGCGCCTGCTGCTGCGGGACCTGCTGCTACTGCTACAGCTGCAGCTGCCGGCTCGATGCCGTACTCGTTCTTCAGTATCTCAGCCAGTTCGTTCACTTCCTTTACGGTGAGGTTTACAAGCTGCTCTGCAAATGCTTTCAAATCTGCCATTTTCGTATCTTTTTTTAATTTTTTACTATGTTGGTTTATGCTTCTTTCTTGGAGAGTGTCTCGAGCACGCCGTGCAGCAGATTGCCTCCGCTCTGCAGGGCGCTGATCACGTTCTTAGCAGGCGACTGCAGCAGTGCCACAACATCTGCGATAAGTTCGTTCTTGCTCTTGATATTGGAAAGGGTCTCCAAGTTCTCCTCGCCAACATAAACTGTTTCCTCCACGTAGGCACCCTTCAGCAACGGAAGGGTCTCCTTCTTGTCGCGGAACTTCTTGATCAGCTTCGCGGGAGCGTTGCCCGTGTTGCTCAGCAGAAGTGTCGTCTCACCGTGGAGAAGATCGTACAACTCCGAATAGTCGGTCTCGCTTGCCTCCAGAGCCTTCTTCAGCAGCGTGTTCTTCACGCACAGCATCTTTACCTCGGCTCCGAAGCATGCGCGGCGCAGTGCGCTTGTCTTCTCGGCGTTCAGACCCTGGGTCTGCACCAAGTATACGCAGCTGTACTGTGCCAGCTCGCCGCCTATGCTCTCTATGATCTTAGCTTTATCTTCCTTTTTCATCGATTTTCAGTTTTAAAAATTACTCCGCAACCGACTTCGGCTCGACCTTGATGCCCGGGCCCATCGTGCTTGAAAGATAAATGCTCTTGATATATGTGCCTTTCGAAGTGGCCGGTTTCAACTTAATGAGTGTGTTGATGAACTCCTTGGCGTTGTCGCGCATAGCCTCGGCCGAGAACGATGTCTTGCCGATGCTGGCGTGAACGATTCCGGTCTTGTCCACCTTGAAGTCAATCTTACCCTGCTTAACCTCCTTCACAGCCTTTGCGACGTCCATTGTCACGGTACCGCTCTTGGGGTTAGGCATCAGTCCGCGCGGACCAAGGATACGGCCCAAAGGACCGAGCTTGCCCATCACGGAGGGCTGGGTGATGATTACGTCAACGTCCGTCCAACCATCCTTGATCTTCTGGATGTACTCGTCCAGACCTACGTAGTCGGCGCCGGCCTCCTTGGCTGCAGCCTCTGCGTCGGGTCCGCACATTACCAGCACGCGTACCTCCTTACCGGTTCCGTGAGGCAGTGACACAACGCCACGCACCATCTGGTCGGCCTTACGGGGGTCTACGCCAAGACGTACATCTATGTCAAACGACGCGTCGAACTTCTCGAACGCTGTCTCCTTCACCTTCTCTGCTGCCTCCGCAAGGTTGTACGACTTCCCGGGCTCAATCTTCGATAAAGCTAACTTCTGATTCTTTGTCAGTTTTCCCATTGTCTTTGAAGATTAATTGTTTTCGGGAAATGCTCCCTTTACGGTTATACCCATGCTGCGGGCTGTTCCCGCTACCATGCGCATGGCAGACTCAATGGTGAAACAGTTCAAATCCGGCATCTTGTCTGTTGCAATTGCCTTGACCTGTTCCCATGTGATTTCGGCTACTTTGTTACGGTTCGGCTGTGCCGATCCGCTCTTCAGCTTTGCCGTCTCCTTCAGCTGTACTGCCACAGGAGGCGTCTTCACTACAAAGTCGAAGCTCTTGTCCGAATAGTAGGTTATTACTACCGGCAAAACCTTCCCGGCCTTGTCCTGGGTACGGGCATTGAATTGCTTGCAAAATTCCATGATGTTGATACCCTTCGAACCCAGTGCAGGTCCGACTGGCGGTGACGGATTTGCTGCGCCACCCTTGATCTGCAATTTGATCTGTCCAGCAATTTCTTTTGCCATTGTCCTATCTGTTATTTGTAGTTTGTGTGGTTCCTATGCGACGAAACGCCGCGTAACATCAACGCTGCGTCACACCTTCTCCACTTGGGATATTTCCAACACCAGGTCATTGCCTCGGCCAAATATCTTGACCTCGACCTTGACACGGCTTCTCTCGCGGTCAATTTCCTTGATGGTGCCTGTAAAGCCGCTGAACGGTCCGTAGTTCACCTTCACCGTCTCTCCCTCCAGGTAGTTGTCGATCATATCGACAACCGGGGCGCTTGTCTCCTCCTGACGGCCGAGCATGCGCTTCACCTCGTCGGGCGTCAACGGTACCGGATCACTCGTCTTGCTACGTCCACGCAGAAAATCAATGACATTCGTGGTGTTGCGCAGCTCGTAGATGACCTCTCCCGTCAGGGCGGCTTCTACAAACACGTAACCGGAGTACAGATTGTGCTCCCTCAACACCTTCTTGCCACTGGGAGTCGTAGTGTACTTCTTCTCTGTCGGAATCAGCACCTGCGACACATGTTTGCCAAGGTCAGTTTTCTTGATTGACGCATCAAGAATCTCCTTGACTTTAGCCTCTTTCCCCGAAATGGCACGCAATACATACCATCTCTTTTTGACCTCAGCCATTGATTTCTTCGCTTTACTTGCTTTGTTAGAAATTGATGCTGTAGATTAACTCCATCAGCAATGAGAACACCTTGTCAACCGCCCAGATAAAAACTGCCAGTATGATGGAAGCTATCAGCACCAGCACCGAGCTGTTGATAACCTGTTTCTGCGTTGGCCACGAAACCTTATAAACCAACTCGTTATAAGATTCCTTGATATCCTTTATTAATTTCATCTTCGTATATAATAAGCACGGGAAGAAAGACTCGAACTCTCGACCCTTGGTTTTGGAGACCAATGCTCTACCAACTGAGCTATTCCCGTGTATATGGGGCCTTCCTGTCGGGGAAGGCCCCCTTTATGTATCAGCTATGCTGTGATTAGTCGTCGATTACGGCTGTGATCTGACCCGATCCTACCGTGCGGCCACCCTCGCGGATTGCGAAACGCAGACCCTGATCCATGGCTACCTTGGTAATCAGCTTAACGTCGATCTCAACGTTATCGCCGGGCATTACCATCTCAACACCCTCCGGCAGAGCGATCTCACCGGTTACGTCAAGCGTACGGATGTAGAACTGGGGACGATACTTGTTGTGGAACGGTGTGTGACGGCCACCCTCTTCCTTCTTCAGGATGTAGACCTGAGCCTTGAAGTGATCGTGAGGCTTAACCTGTCCGGGATGGCAGATTACCATACCGCGCTTAACCTCGTCCTTGTCGATACCGCGGAGCAGCAGACCTACGTTATCACCGGCCTCGCCCTCGTCCAGAATCTTGCGGAACATCTCGACGCCGGTAACAACCGACTTCTTGTCCTCGCCCAGACCCAGGATCTGAACCTCGTCGCCAACCTTTACGCGACCTGCCTCGATACGACCTGTTGCAACAGTACCACGACCTGTGATCGAGAATACGTCCTCAACGGGCATCAGGAAGGGCTTGTCCACGTCACGCGGAGGCAGCGGAATCCATGTATCAACGGCATCCATCAGCTCCATTACCTTTTCAACCCACTTCGGATCACCCTCGAGGGCACCCAGTGCGGATCCGCGGATAACGGGAGTGTTGTCGCCGTCATATTCGTACTGCGACAGAAGGTCGCGCATATCCATCTCAACGAGCTCGAGCATCTCCTCATCGTCTACCTGGTCGCACTTGTTCATGAATACAACCAGACGGGGAACGTTCACCTGACGGGCGAGCAGGATGTGCTCACGGGTCTGGGGCATCGGACCGTCGGTAGCGGCTACCACGATGATAGCACCGTCCATCTGGGCTGCACCAGTTACCATGTTCTTCACATAGTCGGCGTGTCCGGGGCAGTCTACGTGAGCGTAGTGACGGTTTGAAGTCTCGTACTCAACGTGGGCTGTGTTGATGGTTATACCACGCTCCTTCTCCTCGGGAGCGTTGTCGATTGAATCGAACGAGCGAAGCTCGGAAAGACCCTTTTCTGCAAGAACCTTTGTGATGGCAGCCGTAAGAGTGGTCTTGCCATGGTCTACGTGACCGATCGTACCGATGTTCACGTGGGGTTTGGTTCTTTCAAATTTTTCTTTAGCCATTTTGCTATATTTTGATTTTGATTTTTCCTCTTGAATCGAGGAGGAGGTTGATAATAACTTGGAGCCGATGGCGGGATTTGAACCCGCGACCTCTTCCTTACCAAGGAAGTGC
>ERZ836877.3193-NODE-3193-length-19063-cov-15.199758_pt1 | contig 19063 bp, 13 predicted proteins | sample MGYA00519469_ERZ836877 | MGnify/ENA primary metagenome ERZ836877 (study PRJEB31850, sample SAMEA3708809) | human gut metagenome | biome: human gut; feature: human-associated habitat; material: faeces | place: China | collected 2014 ... | reverse complement strand
TTTTTCAAGTTTTGGGATATTATCTCACATCGTTGGGTGAGATGCCATGCGGGTGATTATTGTGCACTTACGATGTGATTATAAGTTATTTTCAGGAAAGATTTGTTCTTTGCTCATTCTTTGTAAATTCCTTAAATAGTTTTCAATTTCTCGATCCGAATGCAACCGCCTGTTATTATCGTCCTGTTGCTGCGCCAAAGTGGCAGCAATCATTATGTATTCAAAAGGCAATGAGGTGTCAAAAACGCCACGGTCATCTGTATTTATAGAGATGTGCATTTGTGCGCTGTTTGCAATATTTGTCAAGCCATTACTATTAAATCTGAACAATGGATGCTTGTCATAGTCTCGAAACGTTCCTATGAGGACATTAGACGACGGATTGCATTCAATAGAGATTCCCATGTCATTCAAGCGGGTTTGCATCGCACGTTGCATTTGTTCCATTAGGCCAATATAATCAGATGTTACCTCAAAGATTGTTGTTTGCTGACCAACATTCTTCACGCTACCAGAGTAATGATAATAATAATTAAGCGAAGAAAAAATAGGATGCTTCCTATAAGATGCCAAATGCTCAATATATGGCGTTGAGTTGACCCCGTAGGAGTCAAACACGTCGTGCAAGCCACTGTTCCAAAACTTACCCGTTTGGTAGAATATTGGTGCATCACCACGCAAAAACCAACTTAAGTGATAGTCTCTGAGCGAAATAGAATTACCCCATGGCTCATTTTTTACCGCTTCTCCATATATGTCATATAACAAATCCATCGCCTTCGAGTAAAGTCTGCTTTTGAGTTCTGGAGCAATTACAACATTGAGTTCCGCAGATCTTTCACAAATCCATGTTAAATTGTCTAAGCAGTCCTGCTTGGGTAATATCAAAACACTGCTTTTCGTTTGGTAATGTGTTTTGGGATCCACGCCTAGCGCTAAACCGTGCCCGATCCTATCTCCTCGACTCATTCCCAAAAAAAGCGTCGCTTCATCAATTGCGCGTAGCCCATCAGCAATATCTAAAAAATCTTCACCAGCATGGAATGTAATTGCAATATGTGGCCGTCTTGTAAAGAACACTACTCGTTCTTCGGAGCACGGAACATACTCACGTATATATCTAAAAACGTTTGCAAATACTTCTGGGCGACAAGAAATCTCGTTATTGCATGCATCTATTCCTCGGGTTCTTTCCCAGAAATACTGATACATAAATAGTGCTTTAACAAAAGCCATTGCCTGATGTTTGTATAATTGTCTCAATTTAAAATGCCGACACTGCAGCTCTGCTCTAGGACTCCTCCACACACTTTCATCAATCTGTTTTGGGAAATGCCACACATAATAGTATTTAAAATCTCTTGCAGGATTTTCCATATAAGGAGCAACTTTCCAAGTACTTTCATAATTGTTACCTGCAAACAAAACAGCACAATCAATTTTGTGTATGCTTCGAACCATCTCTAACATAGTATTATCCGGACAAGTCCGAGCTTCAATAGATGACACCGGAGTTTGAGACAGCGGCCCTACAAGAGCTGTACGATATACTTCGTTACTGTAGTATTTTCGTCTTTTCCATAGTGATTTTTTGCGTTTTTCATAATTGCTGAAGTTAGCAAACCCTATCTGCTTATTGGCTTGAATGAGTTCGGTTCGAAATTGGGCTTTTATTAAAATATACGCATAAAAAAGGATTTGGGTGTCAACATTAAACTCACCTGTAAAACATCGTTCAAAGCAGTCAACAAGAAACTTTCGCTCCCCACATAGCAATCGGTAAGGATCATCATCATCATCAACTTGACAGTTATACAGGGTATAGTCCAAACAATACTTACTTGGTGTATCCGGCTGAGCAAATAGCGGACTATACAGTTCCCGCCATAATACAGCTTCTCCCTCAACAAAGCTAGCCCCTATAAAACCATATGCCCGGTCAAAACTCTGAAACCTCTTAATAATCTCCCGATTCTGTCCGTGCATGGTTTCAAATAAAAGCAGCCTAATATATGCAGCATATACCAACCGTTTCTTGCCGTCCCATACGTTATGCCCTGTTCCGCGACTAATTGCAGGCACCAAAAAGCTATTCAGCCAATCAGTTTCTTTAATTTCTGTGGGATAGGTCATTATGCAACTCCATGTAATTGCAAATATATCCGCAGAACCATTCAAATGATAGTGATTTTCCGCGAGCCCCTCACGAAGTAACGATTCAAGAATTGCATTATCTGATTGCAGAATAGGTAACCACGAATAATTATCAAGATTTAGTCGGTGATGGATATGGTTATACCCTAGCCAAGCAGTTACAATCAAATCTTGCCCCAACTGGAGATAAGTCTCTCTCCAATCAAGAACCTTTTCAAAGCGACATTGTGGTTCCCCATGGGTGTAAGTAAGAGACTTTTCACCGTAGTCAACAAGCAGATACCAAGGGACTGGTGGAATCTCTCGTGTAGCATAATTAACGCAGGTCTCATTGATCCTTTGCCAAAACAATCGTTGTTCATCTTCGGAATAGCCGCAAAAATTAGTTTCCGCCACATCCATAAACCAAGACTGTAATCTTTCACTAAACGTCCCGTACTCCGGACATATTAACCAATTCAGCACTCTTTCAGGATTGATTCGGTGAAACAAAATATCTACTAATTTTGACAAGGAACTATGCATAATTCAGCATCCCTCTTCTCAGAATATACGTCTCTGCGTTCTGGGCGTTCAGTTGCTTAACGCATCCGCTTGATTGCGATCTTTAATGGCATCAGACTCTACAATGGGAGAACTATACTTATACCAATTAAAATACCTATTACACATTCCCCAAAAGCTTACACTTTTACCTGCGCTTTTATTGACCATTTTACCTGCATCTTTATTGACCATTTTCATAACAATTTCGTTAAGCTTTTTTGAAATGTCCCAGGAAATTGCATTAGATTTATTGATTTCTTCAGTAAAATTTGCCGAATCTTCAGGAGTTAATTCTGCAGAAAAGCTGTTAATAGTCGTATTAAGATAATTATCGCCTTGCATGATTTTGCTGTAAGTACCCGTTAAAAAGTCTTTTATTTTTTTCAAAACTTCTATGTTACAGCAAAGCATAGCGGCATAATCCTGGATCATTACACTTATCATTGGATCTCGCTTGCTGTACTGGTTTGTAGGAATAAATAACGCCTTTGCGTAATAATTCAGCCATTTCAGCATAAGCGCATCATCACCATCTTTGTTGATTATATCGCTAACGCTCATACAGAAACCGCTTTTATACAAAGACTCGTCGTTGTAACATGACTCATTTACAAAAATCCCGTCTTTGTAGATTTCCTGAAGTATCGACAAATCAAAAATGAACATTCTTTCTCGCTGTGCTAACTTGTTTTCAAGCCACTCTTCTATTGAATGTCGTTGGGCTACATACAACATTTTAGTAAACTGCATGGAAAAAAATGTACTGACGGCAAAACACAGATGCTTTACCGAGGCATCTGTGGCAACCTTCATATAGTTATCCATCACCCGCATAAATTGTGAAAAGGTATACTTATCGATGCAACTTTCATTGTTGAGTTGATTATAAAGCTCAGCTATCTTGTAATATGCATAGACAACAGTATCCGCTCGGCTACTCCCAGTAAGACAAGTTAAAACCTCTGCGCTGTCTATAGTGGATAATTTGCTTGCCCACCAATCACCAATAAAGTAGCTTTTGAAAATCGCTAAGTTTGCCTCTCTTTTTCGAGTCCATTCTAATCGATTTACAAGGTAAACGCTGTCTGCAGAATTTGAGACTTCAGGCAATGCTTCACATTCTTCCAAGTCTTCAAGCAGTTGCAATAACTGCCGCAGTCCTCGAAGCGTAGTTGGTATAATATAGTGCATAGCATTCGGTTCTTTAACAAAAATCAAGCCCGTGCGCTCATATATGCACTCAAGAATATATGTTTGCAAGTCTATTATCTTTTCGCTTCCTTGTTTTTTTAATCTTATTGCGCCTTCAGTTTCTAAGACTTCGCGCAATGATGGAAGCTGTATTATTTGATGGCTAGGAATAAATTTATCAATGTACTTTGCTGCCATCCGACGGATATCTGATTCCGCACAGATACCCGCTTCAACAGCTTGTTTTAACTCAAGGTAATAGTGCTTTTGAACTAGTTTTCTAAGTTGTCCAATATCTGCAGCCATCAACACAATTACATTGGGCAGACTCAAATATTTTCTTATTTCCTCAATAATCTCAAAAGTTTTATTCAGTTGTAAATCTGTATCATCTAATTGGATAACAAGATACCGCTGATTAGGCTTTCGAGTTCGTTTCCGTATGTTGCTTATTTCACAACTTTCCCTGTCATTACTTTTGAAATCAAGAAATTTCTGAATAATATCGTATATTGTCTTTTTTACACAAAATCCGTCTCCTATTTGTAAATACGTTTCAAATTCGTCTAGGAGATCATCATTGTTCGAATTTTGAATCCAACGAAAGCACCGTTGGAAATCAGCAAATAGTTTCACTTTATCGTGCTCACACATATCTTGTATTTTACCTTTCAGTAAATCCTCTTTAATGGCTTTATACAAAAATGCTAGCACCACTTCAACAGCATGCCCACTTTTCATAAGCATTGAGGGGTCAATTGGCTCCATCACAAAGAAAGAACTATTTGCTACTAACGGGCTAATTTCTTCATTTTCACTCAAGCCATTCCTCAATGCATTGCCAAAGGATAACATTGTGCTGGTTTTTCCTTGACCTCGATCTGCACAGAACGCTATAATATTGCTTCCATATCCGTAGAGGTCTGCATCTCCCCACATTTCCTCCGACCAATCTACAGATTGTTTTACGATCCCATTTAATTCCGTAATAGCTTGTCGGTATGCGGGATGCATAAAAGAGTTTTTATCAAAAATGTCTTGCGTGTCATAGAGCCCTCTGTCATTTCCAGAAATAAGGTCCAACACAATTCTCCTGTGTGTATAAACAGCCATGATGTCTCTCCTCCATTATTTATCCAATATCCCGAGCTATTTAGGACTTTTTAGAAGCATAACCCTTCTTTTTCATATCCCGCTGCGGCGTATACTTCTATACTATATAATAATTAACAAAATAAAACTAATTTTGCAACATGAAATTTCATTAATTCTTCAATATTTCCTAAAAAGCGTCGGTATCTAAACTTACATCGCCTTTCTTTGCTACATCTTTTATAATTACTAACGTACCTCAAGTGCTAAATTGTTTTAGTCACAGGGGTATCTTATTATAAAATTGCACCCTGCATCTAGTCATCTCGTTGATATATGCAGAAGCAGATCCCTTAATTAGGCCTACAGTATTCTAACAACTAACATCTTAACAATTACACCCTAAAAAGATCAAAATGCTTTGTTGGTTAACTTTTGTTTGTAGTTCTCCTCACTGGCACTCTCCCGCCACAACATTGGCACAGTTTTGCGATTTCGGCGCAAATCCGAGTGTGATATACTAAGCATGCCCAAAGATGCCCAGCCGAATTTCATGACACAAAACACCATCCTTTCGAGGGTGGTGTTTTGTGTTTCCGGGCTATTGGGCAGTTTGCTGGGGACGACCTTCAGGGCCCCCCCTTTCCACATTTTTGTATCACAGGAGGTATCACAAGTGAAAAAACATGACCTGACCAACACACATCTCCACAGGAAAAGTCCCGGCAAGGCACTATACGCGGCCTTCGTGGGCGTGACCATGGCCGCCATGCTCTGCCAACCGGTCTTTGCCGCGACTGTATGGGAGAAGGCCAACGAGATCATGAAGGACGTCTATAACCAGATCCTTCTGATCTCCACCATCGCCGCCATTGTCACCGCGTCGGTGGCTCTGCTGCTGATGAACTTCTCCCGCAGCGGCCGCACTGTGGATGAAAGCCGCGCATGGCTCAAGCGTATCATCATCACCTGGGCGATCCTCAACGGTCTGGGCTTCATCATGTCCTATGTTACGCCCTTCTTCACGGATGGCAGATGGAACGGATAACGCCTCACTGCCCGGTTGAGAAAGGAGTGTTGCTATGGGCATATTAGATGGTATTGTAGAATGGATTGCGGAACAGGTCATGTATGGCCTAGACCTTATCAACACCTCTGTACTGGGTGCGCTGGGCTGCAATATGAGCACCTTCCTGCGCTATTTCCCCGCCGCGGAGACAATGTACCACATCTTTGTTGCGCTGGCTATCGGCATGATTCTGCTGAACCTGATCTGGCAGCTTTTCAAGAACTATGGCCTTGTGGCCGGTGTGGAAGCGGAAGACCCCGTAAAGCTGACGATTCGCTCTGTGCTGTTCATTCTACTGGCCTATTTCGCGGATGAAATCGTGGAGCTGATATTGAAGATCGGCGGGACGCCCTACGCATGGATCATGTCGTCCGAACTGCCCGCGCTGAACTTTACCGACTTCAACTCGGTCATACTCACCATCATCGGCGTCTGCGCCAATGGCGCCGTGGCCCTTATCGCCCTGATCCTCGTCCTCATATTGGCGTGGAACTATATCAAGCTACTATTTGAGGCGGCGGAACGTTATGTGCTGCTGGGCGTTCTGGTATTTACGGCGCCTGTGGCCTTTGCTACAGGTGCAGCGCAGACCACATCCAACATCTTCAAGGCATGGTGTCGGATGTTTGGCGGCCAGATATTCCTGCTGCTGATGAACGCATGGTGCCTGCGCCTGTTCATCACCATGGTGGGAACCTTCCTGCAAATCCCTTATCGCTATAGGAGACGATCATGAATCAAAAAATGAAATATATCACAGGGATCGTGCTGTCCGCACTGGTCATATGTGCGCTCACGATCCCTGCCTTTGCTCTGACGGAATCGGATGTGCAGTCTCAGGTATCAGCGTCCGGAAAAGAGGGCGTGGCAGGAAACCTGTTTGTCTGGTTTCTGTGCGCGGTGGCATTTTTGAAGATCTCGCAGAAGATCGACAGCTTTATGCAGGGCTTAGGTATCAATGTAGGCCATACAGGAGGCTCTATGCTGGCGGAAGCGATGCTGGCCGCGCGGAGCATCGCCGCCGCCCGTGGCGTCGCCGGCCGTGGTCGAGGCGGTAATGCAGGCCGGGGCGGAAGCGCCAGTGGCAGCAGCGGCGGCGGTGACAGCAACACCTTCCTGCAAGGCGGTCTGGCCGGTGTCGTCAATCGCAGCTTCTATAATGGTGCATACAAAAGCGCCACCGGCACAGGAAGCGGCGGCGTTGGCGGCATGGCGTTCCGTGCCTCCATGACCAAGGGCGGCGATGTTGCCAACAATGTGATCAGCCGTATCGCTACCGGCAGGTCGGGAGCCGGCGATGTTATGTCCGGAAATATGGCGGCGGACGCGCTCATGTCTTATATGGGCTACACGGCACTGGGCGAAGGCGCGGCAGATATCCCATCCTTCTCCAATGTGGAGATTGGTGGAGGACATATCACCGGTACGGAGACCTCCGAGGAGGAACCTGCGGGTCGCTCCTTTGCTATGTACAGCACTGAGCAGTATATGGAGCCCAAGCGGGAATACACTACTGTCACCACAGTGGATGGCACGAAGTGGTATAAGCAGTATGCGCAGGACGTGGTGGAGAAAACGCCCTATCAGAATCCGGATGGCGGTATTTCCTACCGCGAGAGCCTGATCCGGCGTCTACCCGACCCGCCGCGCAGAAAGGACAAGGTCTGATATGGCCCAGCAGGAACGCAGCGGCCTGAATGAAGCCGCTGAGATAAGCGCACACGCTGCCGGCGCCGTGCGCGGTGCCATCAAGACAGGAAAAGCGGTAAGCGGTGCGGCAAAAGGCGCTGCTGCCGCAGGCCCCTACGGTGCGACGGCAGCGGCACTCTGGACACACCGCAAGGCAGTTGTTGCCATCATTGCCGGACTGCTGACGATCCCCGTCCTATTCATTATGCTGCTGCCCTCTCTGATCTTCGGCGGACTGACGCAGGCAGGCTCTGAGGGAAACCCCGACTCCCCAATCCTCAACGACAACGCCGCCATTGTGGAGAACATCAACCAGATCTCACAGGCGATCAGCGACTTGCTGGAGGAGGGGCTGGAGGACGTTCGTACCCGTATTGATGCGGATTTTTCCGCTTCCGGCGCTGACCAGAAGGAGATCATCAATCCCTACGAGAGTTCCCCGGCCTATAACGCCAACCGCTTCATCGCCATGTACTGCGCCGCTAAGGATCAGGACTATGCTTCTATCTCCCTCAAGGATATGGAGGCGCTGATTCGCAAGGCCAAAGACGCCCTCTATACCTTCACAAGCACCGAGGAGCCTCGCACGACAACGGCGACAGACACGACCATTGATGAAAAGACCGGCAAGGTCACAGTGACAGAAACGGAAGTTACGGAAATATGGAAGATCTATACTATTGTCTACAACGGAGAAGCCTATTTTGAGGATAAGATATTCGTCCTGTCAGATGAACAAAAGGAACTGGCGGAAAACTACGCGCAGAACCTGAGCGTGTTCCTGGGCGATGGCATGATGCAGGGCCTGCTTCCTGCCGAGTCTGCCGACCTCGTATCTCTGGGCGATATTCGTTTCTCAGATGGCGCGACACAGGTGGTCTACTATAATCAGTTGGACAAGAGGTACGCAAGCAAGCCCTATGGCACCGATGACATCGGCACCTACGGCTGCGGGCCCACCTGCATGGCGATGGTGGTATCGTCCTTGTCCAATGAGACGGTCGATCCCGTTGAGATGGCACGCTGGGCCTATGAAAACGGCTACTGGTGCAGCAAAAGCGGCTCCTACCACTCGCTGATCCCCGGCGCCGCCAAGGCGTGGGGCCTGCCGGTACAGGGCTGTGGAAAAACAGAGGGGCAGCGCATTGTGGACGCCCTTTCTCAAGGCAAGCTGGTAGTGGCTATCATGCTGAAAGGTCATTTCACCAGCTCCGGCCACTTCATCGTGCTGCGCGGCGTGGAAAACGGAAAGATACTGGTGGCCGATCCCGCCAGCTATACCAGAAGCCAACAGACATGGGATTTGTCCATCATCCTGAATGAAGCCAGCGGCCGCGCCGGCGCCGGTGGGCCGTTCTGGATCATCGGATAATTTTGATCACCCTCTAATGATACCCCTTTATCATAAAGGGGTATCATAAAGGGTGATCAACTGGGGCGAGTGCAAACGGTCAGAAGCTCCGAGTCGTCGCCCCTGATAACGTATAAAAAACAGATAAGTCGAGCTGTATCAAACCTATCGTTCGATGCGGCTCAACTTCTTTGGTAGGAGAACTAAATGTGAGTAAACCAAATGATTATGACACCTATATCATCCCGCCCAATTTTATTGAGGGCGGGACTTTTTTCGGCGGACTGCTGAAGCTCCGCAACACGGCCGAGGCGCTGGTTATCGTGCTGGCTATCGGCATACCGGTGTTCTCGGTCTCCGCCCTGACACTGACAGCCAAGATCATCATTCTGTGCCTGACCGCGCTGCCGCTGGGCATCATCGCACTGGTGGGCATCAACGGCGAAAGCCTGTCCTCGTTCATCTTCCTTGTCCTGAAATACATCCATAACCGCCGCGTTATTACACGCAATGAAGATGAACAGGGCAAGCGGAAGAAACGGAAGAAGCATAAAGCTAAGGGCGGTGATGCCGCACCCAAGTACATCAATCCCGTGGCGGAGTACCTGCCTGTAGAGAAGATCGAACACGGCATCATCTACACGAGGGATCACCGCTACCTGAAGATCGTTGAGGTCGTACCTATCAACTTCCTGCTGCGCAGTGCCAGAGAGCAGCGGAACATCATCTATTCGTTTATCTCGTTCCTGAAGATCAGCCCGGTCAAAATGCAGATCAAGGTCATTGCCAAGCGGGCCGACCTGAACCGGCACAGGGAGATCGTGCAGCAGGAGATGGCGCAGGAAACCGATGAAAACTGCCGCCTGCTGCAGCAGGACTACCTGACGCTCATTGACCGGATCGGCGCACGGGAAGCCACTACACGCCGCTTCTTCATGGTATTCGAGTATGAAGCGTGGGCAGGCCGAAAACGCGGCAATGAGGAAGAGGAGGCTATCGCCTCCCTGCAAACGGCGGCCCGTACTGCTGTCAATTATCTCAAGCAGTGCGGCAACGAGGTGCTGATTCCAGAAAACGATGATGAATTCACAGTTGATACGCTTTATCACCTGCTGTGCCGCAACGGCACCATGTCGCTGCCAGATCGCGTTCGCCAGATCATTGCCCAGTATAAGGAGAAGGGGCTGGAGTCCGAGATCGACGCCATTCCCTGCACGGAATTCTTTGCCCCTGACAGCATCGACTTCACCAACGGGCGGCATATCTGTATTGATGGGCTCTACTATTCTTATCTGCTGGTGCCATCCACCGGCTATAAGGCGCAGGTGCCGGCCGGCTGGCTGTCCCTTATCGTCAACGCCGGGGATGGCATCGATCTGGATATGTTCATCAGTCGCCAGCCGAAGGCCCGCATGGTGCAGCGGCTGGGCCAGCAGCTCCGTATCAACCGCAGTAAGATCAAGGACGCCAGCGATACCAACACGGACTTTGATGATCTGGACGGTGCTATCCGCAGCGGCTACTTTCTGAAAGAAGGGCTGGGCAATAACGAGGACTTCTATTACCTGAACCTACTGATCACGGTAACAGCTCCCACAGTGGATGAACTGGAATGGAAGGTCAATGAGATGAAAAAGCTGCTCATGTCCCGCGATATGGACGTGTGCAGCTGCGCTTTTCATGAGGAGCAGGCGTTTCTCTCCTCGCTGCCGTTGGTCAGCATGGAAAAGCACCTCTATGAACGCTCCAAGCGCAACGCACTGACCACCGGCGTGGCAAGCTGCTATCCGTTCACGTCTTATGAACTGAGCGACGAGAACGGTATCCTGTTCGGCCTGAACAAGTACAACAACTCTCCGGTCATTATCGACATCTTCGATTCCAAGGTCTATAAGAACGCCAACATTGCCGTATGCGGCACCAGCGGCGCAGGCAAGACCTTCCTGATCCTGCTGATGGCGCTCCGTATGCGGCGCAAGGGCATACAGGTTTTCATGCTGGCGCCCCTGAAAGGCCACGAGTTCCACCGTGCCTGCGTCAACACAGGCGGTGAGTTCATCAGTATCTCCCCCGCCTCCAAAAGCTGTATCAATGTGCTGGAGATCCGCAAAGTAGATAAGTCCGTGGAAGAAATGCTGGATGGCCCCGGCATCGAACGCTCTGAGCTGGCAGCCAAAATTCAGAGGCTTCATATCTTCTTTGCCTTGCTGATCCCCGATATGTCCTATGAGGAAAAACAGCTTTTGGATGATGCCCTGATCCGCACCTACGCCCGGAAAGGCATTACCCACGACAACGCCTCTCTCAGTGATCCGGATAACCCTGACGTTTACCGCCAGATGCCTGTGCTGGGCGATCTCTACGACGTACTGAAGGAAGAAAGCGACACCAAGCGCCTTTCCAACATCATCAACCGCTTCGTACACGGCTCGGCCAGCACCTTCAACCAGCAGACCAATGTAAATCTGGACAACAAGTTCACGGTGCTGGACATCTCGGAACTCAGCGGTGATCTGCTGCCCATCGGTATGTTCGTGGCGCTGGATTTCGTGTGGGATAAGGCCAAGGCCAACCGCACGGAGGAAAAGGCCATCTTCATCGACGAATGCTGGCAGCTTATTGGTGGCGGCTCCGGCACCTTCGGCGTCGGCAACCGTCTGGCGGCTGAAATGGTGCTGGAGATCTTCAAGACCATCCGCGCCTATTCCGGCAGCGGCATTTGCGCGACGCAGGATCTGAACGACTTCTTCTCTCTGGACAACGGCAAATATGGCAAAGGTATCATCAACAACTGCCGTACCAAGGTCATACTGAATCTGGAGGACGAAGAAGCCCAGCGCGTTCAGCAGGTATTGCACCTCTCCGAAGCGGAGGTTATGGAGATCACCCACTTTGAGCGGGGCAACGGCCTGATCAGCAGCAATAACAACAATATCACGGTGGAGTTCAAGGCCAGTCCGCTGGAACGTGACCTTATCACCACAGACCGCCGCGAGCTGCTTGATCTTCTGCACCGCATGAAGCATCCGGAAGCCTAATACGGCGTTTATACGGAGATAACACGCATTATAAAATCAATACGCATTGAATACGGAGTTAATACGCATTACGGAGGTGATGCCGCCTATGAGAAACAGAGAACAGATCTATGGACAGGAGGCCGCGGGACTGCTGCGGAACATAACCGTCTATCACTGCATACGCCATGACCAGCTCCTGCGCCTGTATCCGGGCAAGGAGGACGTCATTGAAAACCTGCTGCGCTATCTGGTCAAGCAGCAGCGGATATTTTATAACACTGACCGGGATTGCTATGGAAACGCCCCCAACTGCCGCGAGGATAAGGAGCTGACAGCGGCGCTGTGGGTGTTGCTGGACTTCATCGAGAAGGTGGAATATCACAGCCCGGATGATACGCCGGTGAAGCTGGTATTCTTCGCAGATGGCGAGGTATACGAGGTCATCTATATCAGCCCGGATAAGGAAGCGATGCTTCAGCATGTACTGACCACGGAAGATGATTCCGGGCGGCGGCTCGTTATCATCGAGGAAGAAGCACAGATGCAGCGCCTGCATATCCCCCATACTGCCGCATACTGCATGGTGGATCAGTCCGGCTGCGTGCAATACTTTAGGAAGGAGGAACACAGTGGAGAGAGCCATCCTCTCGCAGCGGATAGAGAGCATTTTGAATGAGATCACCCGTCTGTCCAATACACTTTACGCTATGGACAACACGAATATCGAACGGCATTCAGACAACTATGAAATGCTGTCCACGGAGGCCGCGCTTCGGGGCGAGGTCATTGCCTGCCGGCTGCGGCACCTGATCTATGAGACGACCAGTATCCGGAAAGCCGAGTATCTGGCGTCAGCCGGTGTCATGCAGGGCATCTCCGTCATGGACGAAGATGGTATCTTGGAGATCACGCTTCCCTGCCTGCTGCCCAAGAAGAGCAAGAAACACAGCTCCGAGTATCTGACCGACCCCATCTACTACACGCTCAGTAAGTACGCGCAGACGCACATGCTGCCCAAGTTCCGGCACTGTGTTGTCTGCTTTTCTCATATCTACAGCCGTGAGCTGTCACCGATGCGGGTGCGTGACTACGACAATCTGGAGCTCAAACAGCTTCTGGATGTGATCTCCACCTTCGTCATGGAGGATGATACAGGCCTGCTGTGCGATGCCTATAACACAACGGAGATCGGAGACTGTGACTGCACCCGCGTGTCGGTGATGGATAAGGAGCGGTTTCAGGGCTGGCTTTCGGACCGTGAAAACCGGCTTCGCTCCATATCCGATTTATAGCGTTTTGGCCGTATCAAAAACGGTACACATGACCACGGTACGGCAAAGCCGGTATTTCCGGGCATTTTCATATAACCGGCACGGGCGAAAAATACCGTGGTCATGGCAGTCTGGGTACTGCACACCAGAAGGAGGTGGTCAGTATGAGTACCCTACCGCAAAAAGCCCCCGGCAGCCTCTCCCAAGCCTATCAACTGTTGGAGCTGGTCGCCATATCCGGTGAGCTGCCGGCCAGCCAACTGAGCAGGCTCGCCGGTGGCATCAGCTACAAAGAGAGTGTGGTCAAGTCGCTGAAGCGTCAGCGGCTTTTGCTGTCTTACTACAAAAATGGTCTGCGTGGATACCGGCTCACCGCCGCGGCGAAAAAGCTGCTGTTGGTGCGTGACCCTGAGCGTTTTTCCTTCTACCTGTCCGGTGCCTGCGCCACCAACCACATCAGGAGCGAGCCGGAGCAGCGGCTCCGGCTCCACCGCGTCTCTCAGACACTCATTACCATGCGTAATGCCGGTATTAGCATCTTCCGTGATGAAAAGCCCGGCGTATTCCGCCCCGGTGAGCCGGCGATTGGCGTCATCTGCGTCCCGGCCTTCTACACCTCCCGTGAGATCAAGGAGATGGGAACAGCTTTCGTCAAGATCCGTGGTGCCCGGTCTGTGGGCGTTCTGCTGACGCCGCGGCATATCCATGTGGCCTACAACCTCGGCAACACCATGATGAAGTGGAGCTATAAAGCCGAGATGCGGACAAAGGCGCTCATGCAGACGGTGCTATGCCGTGAACGTATGCCGCACCAATACCACCCGGATACCGTGCAAGGTCTCCTGCTGGGTGACAGCATGGAACTGGCCTATGAGCTGCTGACCAACCAGGGCGGCAAGAACTATTTCATTCTGGATGGCAGCTATGAACGGTTCTGCTTCCTGACCAACGACCATCATGGAGAGGTGCTGCTGCGTCTCCTCTGTGATGAAGAACTGGACAATGAGCTGCGTGAGCTGCTGCTCCTTGATCTGGAGTCCCAGCAGCCGGGTGAAACGGTGGAGAACGACGCCATGACGCCGGAGGGCGCGCCGGTGCTGTTTGCCTATGATTGTGACCTGCCGCGGATCAGGCGGTTCGATACGGCGCTGCGGCTTCAAGATCGCTATGGTATCCTGATCTGCTTCGACCATCAGGCCGAAGTACTGCGCCGCTACTGCGGTGACAGGGCCGTTGTGCAGGCCATTGACTTTGATGCGTTTGAGAGGAGGTTTTTGCCGTAGAGAAAAAGAAACTGCGAAGTCTGCTGTTCTCGCTCCCGCTATTTCTGGCGGGGCTGTTGTTTGGCGGCGGCTATCTGGCACAATTTGTCCGAAACTATCAACAGTGGAAAGACGCAGGTGGAACACCCGGTGACGGGAGCTCCCCGGCCACGCCGGGGCTGTCCTTCTCCGCCTGCCGCGAAGCGCTGTTCAGTAAGAGCGGGATCATCGGTGTAGGGCTTTGCCTGTTGCTGCTGGGCCTGCTGATCGTCATGGTGATGCGTATGGGCTATTCCGACGTTGGGGAGTATGACGCGGAGCGCAACCTGACCTATTCTAACAAAGGCACCTACGGAACGGCCGGATTCATGGAGAAGGCGGAGATGAAGGGCGTCCTCGATCTGGTATCCGACATTCGTAAGCATAGCGGCGTCATACTGGGCAAGCTGGACAATCAGGTGGTGTGCATTCCAGAGAACTCCCGGCTCAACGGCAATATTGCCGTGTTCGGAGCCAGCGGCTCCATGAAAACGCGGGCTTACTGCATCAACCGCATTTTGCAGAGCGCGTCCGAGGCCCACAACGGCCATAAGGAGTCCTTGATCATCACCGACCCGAAATCGGAGCTTTACGAAAAGACCAGCGAGTATCTGCACGACAAGGGTTATGTGGTGAAGGTGTTCAACCTGATCCAGCCGGAGAACTCCGATTCATGGAACTGTCTGGCGGAGATCGAGGGTGATGAACTGATGGCGCAGATCTTCTGTGACATTATCATCAAGAATACCGGCAGCGAAAAGGGCGACCATTTCTGGAACGCCGCGGAGATGAACCTGCTGAAAGCGCTGGTGCTGTATGTGGCGCTGGGCTATCCACCAGAGAGCCGGAATATTGGCGAGGTCTATAAGCTGCTGGTACTGAACGCGGAAAAGGAGATGGATAACCTCTTTTCCATGCTGCCGGCCAGCCATCCTGCCAGAGCACCCTATGCGCTGTTCAGCCAATCCTCGGATACGGTGCGAAGCGGCGTTATCATCGGGCTGGGCAGCCGCTTGCAGGTGTTTCAGAACCGGCCCATCTGTCAAATCACCAGCCATGATGAAATTGACATGGAGCTGCCGGGCAAACAGCCCTGCGCTTATTTCTGCATCACATCCGATCAGGACAGCACCTTTGATTTCCTCACGTCCCTGTTCCTGTCCTTCGCATTTATCAAGCTGATCCGTTACGCGGACAAAAACTGTGCCGACCGCAGGCTGCCGGTTCCCGTTCATGTGCTGGGCGAGGAGCTGACAGCCTGCGGTGTAATTCCCGACTTGAGCCGGAAGATCAGCGTGATCCGTTCGCGGGGCGTCAGCATGAGCTGTGTATTTCAGAATCTGGCAGGCTTGCAGAACCGGTATCCCTATAACCAGTGGCAGGAGATATTGGGCTGCTGCGACTATCAGCTTGCCTTGGGCTGCACCGATGAGCTGACAGCCAAGTTCCTCAGTGACCGCACCGGCGAGGTCAGCGTCCATGTCTCCAGCAAGGCCAAGCAGTTGGGCACATGGCGTATCAGCAACTACACGCCGGAGTTCCGCGAGACCAGCGGCGTGGGTAAGCGCAAGCTGCTGACCATGGATGAAGTGCTGCGTCTGCCGGTGAACCGTGCGCTGGTCATTGCCCGCGGCAATAAGGTGCTGCAGGTGGATAAGTACGACTACACCAATCACTATGAGGCAAAGAAGCTGCGGGACTGCAAGGCATCCGCCCATGTTCCGGAATGGCGTAAGAAGTCCACACCCACACCAAAGCCGGAGCAGACGAAGCGCGCACCTCGTCCGAATAAGACGCCCGTCAAACGCAGCGAGTTTGTCAAGACCGATAAGGATTCCATCATGTCAACAAAAATGTAGTACTAAGGAGGAACATCTATGCCGAGAAAGAAAACAGAAGAAATCGCTATTGTCCCGGATGCTCCGGTACTGCCCGTGGATGATGCCGTGGAAGAGAGCTTGCCGGAACTCATGAGTGAACCTGTAACCGAGGACATTACCCCTGAGATCATGGAGCCCCCTGTAGAAGAGCCGGAAGCTGCGCCGGAGGACACCCAAGAGGCGCCACCGAAGCGCACCGTTCGCAGGCGGACGACCACCAGAAAGAAGCAGCCGGCAGAGGAACCGGAGACGCCGCCCGCCGAAGATACCACTGAGGAACCTGAACCTGATACCGTTCAGCCGTGGGAGATTCTGACCGTAGATGCCCGCGGCGAAGCGGAAACACAGGAGCAGCGGGAAGACATTATCTGGCATGAGATCCATACCGGCTATCGTACCCGGCGCATCCTCACCGGTATGCTGAGTGGTATTGAAAAGACGGATGCCGGGAGAACCATTGCCATCGTGGACTACAAGGGATTCCGTATTGTGATCCCCCTGCGTGAGATGGTGCTGGACTTCCCCAAGGGGCTCTATGGCATAGATTACGATGAAATGATCCTCAACTATCAGAAGATCCTCAATAAAATGCTGGGCGCTGAGGTGGACTTCGTGATCAAGGGGATCGATGGCAACAGCAGATCCGTCGTTGCCAGCCGGAGAGACGCTATGCTGAAAAAGCAGCAGATCTATTATTTCGGCACGGATAGCGACGGCCAGTACCGCATCTGTGCCGGGCGCGTGGTGGAGGCCCGTGTGGTCGCCGTGTCAGAGAGGGTCATCCGGGTCGAAGTATTTGGCGTAGAGACGTCTATTCTGTCCCGCGACCTTTCGTGGGACTGGATCGGCGACGCCAATGACCGTTTCTCCGTGGGAGATCATGTGCTGGTGCGTGTACTGGAAGTTGACCGTACTGATCCGGAGCAGATCCGGATCAAGGCCGACGTCAAAAGTGTAACAGGTGACAACCGGAATGATAATCTCCGCAAATGCCGTATCCAGGGCAAGTACGCAGGAAAAGTCACCCATGTCTATAAAGGCATTGTGTATATCCGACTCAGCAACGGCGCTAACGCCATCGCACACTCCTGCTATGACCGGCGTAGACCCGGACGAAAGGATGATGTCAGTTTCGTCGTTACCCATCTGGACGAAGAACGCGGCGTCGCCGCAGGAATCATCACCCGAATCATCAAGCAGCATATCTGACCTGTCACTACATCGGCAAAGGATGGCAACAGATTGGCACTGTTTTGCGATTTCGTCGTAAATCCCCATATGCTATACTTGGTACAGTCAAAATTGTAAAGACCGCTGGGTAACAACTCAGCGGTCTTTCACATGTAGGAAGGTGGTGAGCCCCGATGCAGTAATCCATTCTTTTGGAGCCGTGTGGCTGGGTAGAGACGATACTTACCATTACCCAATCGTGTACGCTTCGTGATTTCTGAAATCTGCTGTTGAAAAAAGGCTTTCTCCAGTCGTAAGTATGATTAAGTCCTCGCAGAAAAGGACTATCCCATATTTACACGAAGGAGAGATACCCATGAGGAATAAGCTGATCTATTGCATCCCGCTGGCACTGAGTATTACATGTTTGATCGGTTGTGCAGCCAAGGCGGCTCAGATGCCGGCAGAACCGGAACCTGTGGCCCTGCTTCCCGAACAGAAGCAGTCTTCCATCGTTACGAATGATGCAAGGAATGAAACGATCCCAACTCCACAGCAGTCCGAACACGAAGATACCCCGGTACGCATCGTGGAAAGCACCCCTGCGGACACTCCGGCAAATGCAGAAACCGAGGTGCCGCAAGCGGCCTCTGTGCCCACCACGCAGCCCAATGTCACAGAGGACATTCCTTCCGAGACAGTCCACGCCAAGACGGGCTATGTGGAGCCGGAGCCTACACCGGAGCCGGAGCCTGCGCCTGAACCCAGTGCACCGGCAGACCGGCAGGCGGCTATCGACGCGGCCAACGCCTACGCGGTGACGCAATACGGTGTGGTCATAGACAGCGGCCTGACGCTGGACAACAGCGCCTACCGCTTCCCCGCCGCGGTACCAACGGACGCCTCGCAAGAAACGTTAGAAACCAAGGCGCGGGACATGGTGGACTTCACCTTCCGCCAGCTCATGATGCAGGCGGGCAGGGACAGTGTGGCGGATGCCGGTTTCCACTGCAACGTCTGCATTGTGGAGGATGGAGGAAGCCTACTGATCTACGTCCTCTATAATTAAAACGCAACAATTCCATACACAAAGCCTCTCTGGCAACAGAGGGGCTTTACTTTTCCAACAAAGGAGGAAGCTATTGAAAACTGTTAAACGATTTACGGCTTTAGTACTGGCGCTGGTTATGGCGGCGATGCTGGCGGTGTCCGCCTACGCTGCCACGGTCGTGGTCAAGTATAAAGTCTACGTCTATACCAGTCAGTTGACCTTTAAGCAGTATGACTACAGCAGTTCGACCACGCCCAGCACGAGAAATCTGACCATTC
>ERZ836877.3192-NODE-3192-length-19082-cov-3.185210_pt1 | contig 19082 bp, 17 predicted proteins | sample MGYA00519469_ERZ836877 | MGnify/ENA primary metagenome ERZ836877 (study PRJEB31850, sample SAMEA3708809) | human gut metagenome | biome: human gut; feature: human-associated habitat; material: faeces | place: China | collected 2014 ... | reverse complement strand
AAAAAATAGAAGCAGCCTTATTTGTAAAATAATACGAGCTTCCTTTTCTTTGAGTAGAATCATTGAAATTTCTTAAAAATGCTTTTTTTCTTTCTGTCTATTTTAAGTAAAATGACAATCGTAAAAGCATAATGGGTAGATGGAAGTCTGTTTTCGTTTAGGTATAGGCGTTTGTAGCCGGTTGCAACTTTTGTTTTCTTTATGTGTTAACCTAGGAAATAGACCATGAAATGATGGATAATAAGCTTATAAAAAGTCAGATGGATCATTTGGTCGGGAACTTTAAAAAGAGCATCTGTAAAATTTTTGGCATATCGGAAGAAGAATTTACTCTTTTCATTCAAGCCAATATTGAAGGGCATTACTATATAGGAGTGAATGGAAATTTGAATGATTTGGTTCTCTCTTCTACGGCGATGCCCATAGGGTCCCCAACTTCAGAAGCTGAACGTTATGTAGAGGCTTCAATTATTCCGTCTCCGGTTTCGGCAGAGAATGCTGAAGTTCTAATAGAAAATTCAGAAGAAAATCAGGAAGATTTTTTGTCTTTTATGGAACAGGAAATCTATCATTCGGACAATTGCGAATCTACCCGCCTCAACCAATTGTCTACTCTAAAGAATTTGCATGAATTTCGTTCTCCCATACAATTTACAGACCTTGATTACGAATTGCTATATGATTTTAAAATGTTTATGACAGGAAAAGGATTCTCACCCAATACAATCGCTAAACATTTTAAACATATTAAGCGCTATATAAACATCGCTATCAATAAGGAGCGCATGTTTCATTATCCTTTCCGTAATTTCAAAATACATCAGGTGGAAACCCATAAAACAAGTCTCAACCTGAAAGAAATAGAAGCTATCGAAATATATCGTGAGGAGCATCCGGAACATAACGAATTCGGGGAGATGATTGACGGGTTTTTATTATCCTGTTATACAGGAATGCGATATTCGGATATCTGCCGCCTTACCATGCAGCATTTTCAAACCATCAATCGTAAGCGCTGGATTGTGATGCCTACTCATAAAACCGGAACTGTAATCCGCATTCCGCTTTATCTGGTCTTTGAGGGAAAGGGCCTGGCTATTGTAAGCAAGTATCGGAGAAGAAAGGGGCCGATTTTCCGTTTGCCGTCCAATAATAAAGTGAATAGACTTTTGGCAATCCTGATGGGTTCTTTGGGTATTCGGAAACACATAACGTTTCACTCTGCCCGTCATACAAATGCTACCTTGCTACTCTATAAAGGAGTCAGTATTACCACTGTGCAAAAGCTTCTGGGACACAAAGATATCAAGACTACCCAAGTATATAGTGCCGTCACCGATATGACTTTAGTGAAAGAATTAAAGGAGGCCAAGAAACGGGGTAGGAGAAGATTGATATAAAGAATCGGTTGTTTGTGAAAGAAAAACACACTATCTTTGCGGCGCTATATCACCAAAAAGTATTATATGTTACACGTAGATTCTCTACAATCTATCTCAACATCCTCTCCCAGAGGATGCTGGGTGCAGTTGGTTTTAAAAGTGGCGGCATTGATGCCCAAAGCCGTTCAATTATTGGAAGAACTCCCTTGTGAGCATTTTTTTGTGGAGAATGTTATCTGTAATGCCCCCGATTCTGTTCGAATCTGGGCTTCCCGTCAATTTAAGAATTGTCTGTTTGTGAATGCCTCAGTAGACTCTTTGCGAGACTTTGTCCGGGCTAATAATGACTGTTTTCGTTTTAGGGGGATGCGCGGCAATAAGACTGTAGAGTATACTGATGCACAGGTTGAACAATTTCTGCTGTTTGTCCATACTATAGAGCGTAATTTAATTTTTTGCCGGGACCTTCCTACCAATGCTAAAGAACCGGTTACATTACGTAGCGGACATCTGTCCGGCATTCAAGGTCTATTGTCGGTTAGTAAAAACTATGTCTATCGTTTGTTTGTGAATCTGCTGGATACGACCTATATCAATATTCCTATCAATAAGAGTGAGCTTTCTCCGGTTTGCGATTATCAACGCATCATGCTCGATACTTCTATTATAGATAAGGAACAGTGGTATGTTCTCTATTCCCGTAGAGAAAAAGAACTCTATGATTCCCTGTGCGAATTGCAACAAATCGCCTATCTGCCTACGCGTATTGTGAAAGATGCCGAAGGTCAACTCCTTGACCGGTTGGTCATGCGTGGTTATGTATTTGTCAAGGTCTCCCGTCGTAATTTGGAACGTTTGCGTACGGAATATCCGTCACTAAACATACATATCCTTTTGAACCGTAGTTGTACCCCATTCCAGCCGATGACAGTCCCTGCAAAAGAGATGGAAGACTTCATGTATGTAAACGATACCTATGGAAATCAATTGAATACCCTTGAAACTGAAATACAGGGAGGTGAGCCGGTAGAACTGTTGTTAAAAGGTTTTGAAGGCATTCAAGGACGTTTGGTAAAGAAAGGAAATCAAGTACAAGTAGCTATCGGATTGTTGGGACATTCGGTTTACCTCTTAACAGTCGATAAAAACCAATATCAAATCATATCATAGAAGCTTTCTATTCTTTCTGAAAAGTAGTTCTTTTTGGTTCATATCCCTATCTTTGATAAATTTGTAGTCCTATAATTTGTACGCCTATTAAATCTTTCCTACCTTTGCCGCACTTTTAAGCTCATATCGAGAACTTGTAAAACCTCCAATTAAGGATTCTTTTTGGTTTTACGAGGAAAATATTTCATCTCTAACGGTTTTTATACGAAGAATTGTAAAGTGTTTATTTTTAAATGCTTAAATCTTTTATTTGCTACTATTTCGTTTCTTTTTGCTCAAAATATAAAGTCTAAGATATTATTATAATCAATCACTTTCCCTATTTTTAATTGAAAGTGTTTGTATTTCATCCATTTATTTTACAATTTATATAGATTACCTTGAATTAAGGTATTTATCAAAAGAAAAACAATTGTATGTCCATAGAATTATTCGTTCCCGGCCGTCTATGTCTTTTTGGCGAGCATAGCGATTGGGCAGGAAAATACCGTACCATGAATTCCGAATTAGTCGCAGGAGCGGCTATTGTAACAGGTACCGAACAAGGTATTTCCGCCATAGCGGAGAAATCCGATAAGTTTGAAATGGTTTCCACAGCAGAAGCCATAAAAGAAGTCTGGAAGGATTTCAGTTGTCCTATGGACAGTGTCAGATTGAAGGAGGTCGCCCGTTCCGGTTCTTTCTTTTCATATTGCGCCGGGGTAGCCTCTTATATGCTAGAATGGTATAACGTGGGAGGTGTTAAGATAACCCTTACCCGAATGACACTTCCAATGAAGAGCGGTCTGTCTTCCAGCGCCGCCATATGTGTATTGGTAGCCCGGGCATTTAATGAACTGTATGGTCTGAATCTGAGTACGCTTGGTGAAATGAACATCGCTTATCATGGAGAACTGAGAACCTCTTCCCGCTGCGGACGTTTGGACCAGGCCTGTGCATTCGGTACCCGTCCCGTGTTGATGACTTTTGACGGAGAGGAAATAGATGTGGAGCGGCTGAATGTAAAGAAGGAGATGTACTGGGTCTTCGCAGACCTGTGTGCTTCCAAAGATACCATTCGTATTTTGGCCGATTTAAATAAAGGATTCCCTTTTGCTTCCAATGAAAAGGAAGAGCGCATTCAACAGGCATTGGGTCCCGTCAATCAGGAGATTATCGGAAAAGCATTGGCTTATATTAAGGAGGGGGAACTGGAACGGCTGGGGCAGTTGATGACATACGCCCAACAGGTGTTTGATGAACAGGTGGCTCCCATGTGTCCATCCCAATTGACCTCTCCTGTTTTGCATCAGACCCTGAATGATCCTTATATCCGGGAAATCACCTATGGAGGTAAAGGAGTCGGCTCTCAAGGAGATGGTTCTATCCAATTTCTGGCAAAGGATAAAGAGAATCAAAAGAAACTGATAGAGTACCTTGGTTCTAAAGGGATGCATGCCTTCCCCCTTACCATCAAGGCACGTCATACCGTTCGTAAAGCCGTCATTCCTGTAGCCGGATACGGTACACGTTTATATCCGGCTACCCGGATGATAAAGAAGGATTTCTTTCCGATAGTGGACAAAGACGGACGTGTAAAACCTGTCATTCTTATTTTATTGGAAGAGTTAATAGCCAGTGGCATAGAAGAGGTCTGTATCGTACTGGGTAGCGAAGAAGAACGCCAGCAGTATACGGATTTCTTTGAAACAAGACTTTCTGATGTACATTACAGCCGTTTGAAGAAGGAACTCCGTGATTATGAAGAGAAGATACTTCGTATAGGAAAGAGATTGCGGTATGTCTACCAAAAGGAGAAACGAGGTTTCGGCCATGCGGTATACCAGACAGCCGAGTTTGCCGGAAGTGACCCAGTCTTGTTGCTTTTAGGGGATACCATTTATGAGTCGAATACGAGTAAACCTTGTGTCCTTCAATTTATAGAAGAGTATGAGAAATACAGCAAACCGATGGTTTCCATTCATTCCATCCCTTTGACAGAGGTCAGCCATTACGGTATCATAACCGGTTATTGGGAGAACAAGGACCAGACGGTACTGAATATGACCCGTTTTAGTGAGAAGCCCACTATCCATTATGCCGAAGTGAATCTTCCTGTCCGATTGTCTGACGGGAAGCATAAGTTTTACTCTGTTTTTGGTCAGTACATTCTGACCCCGGAAGTTTATGCCCAGCTTCATGAGGACATAGAGGCTCAAACAGACATGTCCAAAGAGATAGAGCTTACTGCCGCATTGGAAAAAGTGAGAGCCAAAGAAGGCATGATGGGTGTTGTATTGAATGGAAAGATGTTCGATATGGGGAAACCTGATGCTTTTAGGAATGCGGTGCAGAATTATGGGACATGGAAATGAATAGAAATAGTTACGTGAAGGAGAAAATTACCGAATGGCGTCTGTAAGTAAAAATTATATTCTAAGTTTAGTGAATACTATATCAGGATTATTGTTTCCTATTATAACATTCCCCTATGCTTCGAGAATATTGATGGCGGATGGTATCGGAGAGGTAAATTTCTTCACTTCAATTATTTCGTATATATCATTGTTTACTTGTTTGGGTATACCATTATATGCAGTTCGAGAAATAGCCAGAGTCCGAGATGATGAAAAAGCCATCAGTCGAGTAGCAACTGAAATATTATTACTGCATACTGTTTTGACATTTGTAGGGTATGCAATCGTATTGATATTGTGTTTTACAGTTTCAAAAGTTAGTTCGAATATTCCACTTTTCCTTTTAATAAGTTCCAATATATTTTTTGTAGCAATAGGGTGTGAATGGTTCTATCAAGGAATTGAAGATTTTCAATATATAACCATACGTGGGCTTATAGTAAAAATACTATCTGTTATTCTGTTGTTTGTATTTGTAAAGACTAAAGATGACCTATTGTATTATGGAGGATATACAGTAATTGGGGTTGTTGGAGGTAATATATTTAATTTTTTTCGGTTAAGGAAATATGTTCATATTCGCTTGTTCCAACTAAGGGAATTGCAGCCTTTTCGTCATTTGAAACCGGCATTACGAATATTTGTACTGAATTTGATATCTAGCATTTATCTAAACCTGGATACAGTAATGCTTGGATTTTTGAAGGATAATGCTGCAGTAGGGTATTATACTGCAGCTGTGAAGTTAAGTAAAATGTTGATGGGAATATGTTCATCCCTTTGTATCGTGCTGCTTCCTAGACTGTCAAATATGGTCGCTAGAGACGAGATGGAAGAATTTAAAAAATTATCGTTGAAGGCGACCCGATATACAATAGCGGTATCTGTTCCTATTTGTGTCGGATTGATATTGATGGCTCCGACGTTGATTTATTTGTTTTGTGGTTCTTCTTATCAACCTTCAGTTATTACATTGCAGATTCTTTCTCCTATTATAGTTTTTATAAGTTTGTCTTACTTGGGTTGCCAGTTTTTATTTCCTCAAGGGAAAGAAAATATAATGATGATAACCGCAAGTGTAGGTGCAGTATCTAATTTTATTTTGAATCTGATATTCATTCCTAAATATTCCCATAATGGTGCTGCACTGGCAACCCTCATTGCGGAATTTCTTGTACTTGTTTCCATGCTTGTTATTGCAAAACAATATATAAACATGCCCATTTTTGAGAAAAATAGTTTACATTATTTTGTAGCTTCTATTATTATGGGATTTTCCATTTGGTTCATGCAATTACTAAACTGGGATTATTGGGTAAATCTGATATTCATACCTCCAATAGGTATGCTATTTTATTTTGGATTTTTATTTATTGTATCAGACTCACTGTGTTTGGAATTATTGGATAAAGGAAAGACTATATATTCTAAGTCTTTAAAAAAGTGATATTTATAATACAATAGACTATGAGCTTTCCGATATTAGAGATTCTCTTCCCGATGCGGAGATTTTTGTACAGAGCATGTTGCCAGTCAATCATACCGTGTATCATTTTACGGTGATAATCAAAGAATTTCCTCATTCAATGAAATCATCAAAGATATTGTTTCCCGGAAATCTGTCCTATATATAGATTTATATTCCCTTTATCTCCGGAATGGAGAACTACCTTCAGAATTAACAATGGATGGGGTTCATCTTTATCCTCATAGTTATCAGCTTTGGGCGCATAAAATATCTCCATTTTTAAAAGAATAAGACAACATTAGTTAACGAATTAATTATATGAAATCAGCGGTATTATTTTTAATATTCAATAGACCGGATACGACTTCCGTTGCATTTGAGCGGATTCGGGAGGTGCAACCTCCTAAACTTTATATTGCGGCCGATGGACCGAGAGCAAATAAGGAAGATGATGCGGAAAAATGTGCACGAACACGGGATATCTTTCGGAACATTGACTGGGAGTGTGAAGTGAAAACTCTTTTCCGAGATACCAATTTGGGATGTGGAAAAGGCGTCAGTTCAGCCATTACCTGGTTTTTTGAAAACGAAGAAGAAGGTATTATCATCGAAGATGACATCATTCCCCATCCGGATTTTTTCAAATATTGCGATGAAATGTTGGAGCGTTATCGGCATGATGCCAGGATTCAATTGATAGCCGGTCGGAATGCTTTTTATGAAGGATACAATTCGGAATATTCTTATTATATGTCTTCCTTGTTTCATATATGGGGTTGGGCTTCGTGGCGTAGAGTATGGGAAACGTATGAATTTGATACGGAAAAGTTGAGTTTGAAGGAATTTATGATGAAGCTAAAAAAGCGTGGGCTTTCTCATTCTACATTAAAATTTTGGAATAAAATATTTAAAATGATGCAAGCTGGGAAATGTGACACCTGGGACTATCAGTTATATTTTAACCAGATATTGAATGATAGATGTACAATTATTCCGTTTATTAATATGACTGAAAATATAGGTTTTAACTCAATGGATGCAACGCATACAGCGGAAAGGAATACTAAAGAGATGCAACATAGAGCCTTGTCTCCTTATCCTTTAAATCATTTATCTAATTTTTCAACTAACTTAAAAGCAGATAAGCTGTTTGCGAAGAATTTTGGTTTCAATCTCCGTCCTATGTATCAGCTTTTTTTTCGTTTATGTAGGCGGATTATTCATAAAATGGATACTTTAAGAGAATAGATGTTATCTTCTAATACAATGTTTTTTAAGAAATTAATTAGGTATATTTTCTTTAAGTTAAAATGGAGAGGAATAGTATCTTTTACATTTTCTTCTGAAATAGGGAAACACTCTACATTTGAAGGGATGTGTAAAGTTCATCCTTATTCAACTTTTAACGGTCATTTAGGTTTAGGGTCTTATATAGGTTCTCATTGTTTTTTAAGTGCGAATATCGGACGTTTTTCAAGTATTTCCAATTATGTAAGATGCAATTCTGGGGTTCATGCATATGAATCTCCTTTTGCCACTACATCTCCTTGCTTTTTTTCTTTGAATCCATCACATTTACAATGTGGTTCAACATTTGCAACAAAGCAAATGATGAATGAATTGCGTATGGTTGATTCTGAAAAAGGAATAGCAATATCCATAGGAAATGATGTTTGGATAGGGGAAGGCGTATTTTTAGTTGGTGGCATTACTATTGGTGATGGTGCTGTAGTTTTAGCAGGTGCGGTTGTAACGAAAGATGTTCCTCCTTATGCTATTGTAGGAGGTGTGCCTGCCAAGATTTTAAAATATAGATATGATGAAGAAACTATATCTTTTCTTCTGAATGTTAAATGGTGGAATCATTCAACAGATTGGTTTAGAGGACATTGGGAATTATTATGTGATATAGAAAAAAAAAAGGACTATTATAAGAATCAATTAGATTCTTAAATAGGATTGTACATAGTGTGTTTTATAGGAAAGTATAATAACTAAAGGAGAGGATGTTAGGAAAAATAAATTTGAATAGAATACCATCTTATAAATTAAATAAAACATTTCGAATATTACGAAATATTAGAAGGGGAATATTTCGTCGTTTTAATCATATAATGTTTTTGATGAGCGGTGTAGAATTTGGTGAAAATATGCGAATATTTAACAAGGTGTATCTTAATGTTGCTAAAGATTCAAGAGTGATTATTGGGAATAATTTTGTAATGACCTCTGGGGAAGCATTTAATCCCCTGTGCCGTATGCAACGTGGAATGATATATGTAGAGTCTGGGGCAGAGGTAATTATAGGCAATGAAACAAGCATGAGTTCTCCTTGTATATGGGCGAAGAATTCTATTACTATTGGCAATCACGTTCACGTGGGGGGAGACTGTATCATTCTCGATACAGATTGCCATAACCTTGATTATAGCATTCGAAGGTCTCATGAGGTAATGGAGGATGGAACTTCCGTCGATAGCGCAACGGCTAACTCTGCTCCAATTATAATTGAGGATGATGTGATGATTGGCACTCGTTGTATTATTCTCAAAGGTGTAATTATTGGGGCTAGGAGTGTTATTGCTGCTGGGAGTGTCGTTACTAAATCAATACCTGCCGACTGTATTGCTGCAGGAAATCCTGCAAGAGTGATAAAGCAAGGGATACACAGTGTAAACGTTTAGTAAGTATTTCTCGATATTATTTCATTGGTTGTTTGCGATAAAGGTATAGTTATTAGGGGTATGATAAATATTTGGTTGGCCTTTCTTGCCATTACAGCAATACTGAGTTTTAAGCGGACAGTGTATGGTTGTTGTTGCCTACTTGTATCTCGGATACTTATACCAGAATGCGTGCGGTTGACCCCAATAGTAGATATTAGTCTGAATACGTGTGTTATAGCTCTGCTTATCTGTTTTTTGATGCGAGACTTGCTGACGAAAAATAAGCGGTTTAAGGATATAATAGGAAATACCTATACAAAAATATTGTTAGGGTTCATGCTGGCATTTCTTGTAGTGTTGCCTTTTTCTGAAACAATGGATGTCGAAAAGCAACGAGGTGCGTGGACACAATTCCTAATAACAGACATTATACCAACAATTATTTTTATTGCATGTATAAAAAAGAAAGAGGATTTAATAATTGTTTTAAAGACTTTATTGGTTGTAAGTTTAGTGAATTGTTTGTACGGATGTTTGACGATTATAATTGGGAGCAATCCATATGTGTTTATAATAAATATGATATATTCTAATCGTTCAAGTGATTTGAATACATTTGATGCGATGCTTGGGACTCGTGGTGGAATACTGACAACGTCATCTACTTTTCAACATCCCAATGGATGGGGGTATTTTTTACCAATTACATTCGTATTGTTTTTCTATCTTTTAGACAAACAGACAATCTATTTTAGCAAGAAGATACTATGGATAGTATTGCTACTACTTTCAGTAGGAGTTATTATTTGTGGTAAGCGTTCTGCTTATGTTGCATATATGGTATTTTGGATAGTATATTTCTTTATTTCATCCACAAAAGATAAAATGAGGCTAATGAAGTATGCTCTCTTCGGATTTGTATTATTTATCTTGCTTATTACTATTCTTCCTCAATTAGAAAATATTAGGGGTATACTTGAGTCTTCAATTTATTTCTGGGATGATAAAAGACTTACCGCAAATGAAGTGGGTGGAAGTTCCTGGGAACTTAGAGTACGTCAACTATTCTATCCATGGGTGGAAGTTAGCCACAATATATTTTTAGGTCATGGTTTTGGATGGTGTGCTACCTACCTTAAAGAATATGCGTTGCATCCAATACTTTATGGTTTTGAAACTATATTTTCAACAGCTGTTTGTGAAGGAGGAATTTTCGGAACATTTATGTGGACTTGGTTATTTGTTCGTTCATATAAATATAGTGCATTGCATTCTAAACGAAAGAAATGGGAACGTTTGTTTTCCTTTACTCAGATTGTAATAGCTATAGCTACGGGATTTGGCTATTTTATATTTTACGGAATCTATATAACTATTATAAGTAAATTTTATTTGTTGGATGAAAATATCAGTAGTAACCGTAACATATAATTGTGTTGAAACGGTAGAGGAGACTATTCGAAGTGTTTTACATCAAGATTATAGTGATATTGATTATGTTGTGATTGACGGATGTAGCGAAGATGGAACATTGGATATTATTAAAAAGTATCGTACTTGTATCGCAACATTATTAGTAGAGCCTGATAAAGGGATATTCGATGTTATGAACAAATCGCTGCAGTATGTGAAAGGCGAATATGTGCTTTTTATGAATGCAGGTGATAAGTTCGTAAGTAATGATGTGGTTAGTCGTGTCTTTCAAAATCAACAACACGATGAAGATTTGATTTATGGTGATACTTATAATCAGACAGAGTTTGGATTTCGTTTACGTGGTGCGGATGATATCTATAGTCACAATCCTTCAAATCACGACTTAGTATTTAAATCTCAAGGGTTTTGCCATCAGTCACTGTTTACAAAAACCGATGTGCTACGTCGTGTACGCTTTGACCTATCTTATCCAGTAGGTGCGGATTATGATACTACGGCAAAAGTATACTATCATGGAAATCGTAAAATTCAGAATGTTGGTTTTCCTATTTCAATTTTTGATGACCGTAGGGGAGGGGTTTCTCATTATAAAGAAGTAAAGATGTATAAGGAACGCTTTGTGATGTTTGACTATAAACCAGATTTAAAAGATTGGTTTGTGGTATATAAACAAATGTATATATCTATTATTAAAAGAAAGTTAGAAGAATGCTTACCTAACTATATAAAAAAATATCGTGCACGGAAATACGAAAAATCGGTTGAAAAATGTTGAAGGTATCAATAGTAATGCCCGTATATAATACAGGTGAAATCCTCCGTACTACTATAGAGGCCATATTGGCTCAGACTTTCACTGAATGGGAATTGCTGTTGATAGATGATGGCAGTAGTGATAATAGTGGAAATATCTGTGACGAATATGCTACCAAAGATAACCGCATAAAAGTTTTTCATAAGAAGAATGGTGGAATTTGTGATGCAAGAAATTATGGATTGGAACAAGCTACAGGAGAATATATTGCTTTTTGTGATCATGACGATAAATACCATAGTAATTTATTGGAGAAAGTACTTGACGTTGCGGATAGATACTCATGTGATATTGTAAAATATAGATATAAATCGTTATCAGACAAGGGGGCTAGTTCTAAATTGCCATTGTGGAGCAATGATATATTCTATACAGATGATATTTCTATGAATATAATGCGACTCGTTCGGATGAATTATTTTAGTACTATATGGTCATGCATCTATCGTAAAGAACTAATTATTTCTTTGAATGAATATTTTTCTATGGATTTTCGTCATGGAGGAGAAGATTTTGATTTTAATGTTCGTGTCTTTCATTATATAAAACGGATGGTAATATTACCGGATATCCTTTATACTCATTATATGCGTGAGAGCCTTTCTACATCTGCTGGGTATTATAAAGATTTGTATTATCTTGTTATTGAGGAAATTGTGAAAATAAATGACTTGCTTGTAGCAAGAGGGATAGAAGTGAAAAACGTGGCAAATGATTACCTTTACTTTCTTGCTCAAAAGGTGAAGTATGCCATAGCTTATGGATTAAAGTGTGGCTTAAATTATACGGATATTTGCGATGTACTTGAAAAAATATATGCAAGTAATATGCTTAAAGGTACAGCTTGCCAAAAAGAATTGTCAAATTCGCTTATTTTATCATTACTATATAAAAAACAATTCCGAGTATTGTTTCTGTTGGGTAGAATTCGAGTTGCAGTAAAAACTATATTTATAACTCATAGAAAGATATTAAGATATTCACGTAAATTGAAAGGATAAATTATAAGAATTTTCTAATTTCAGCATATTGCAAAAAGGAGAATAATATTGACTTTTATTACTGTAATTATATATAGTCTATATAATCAAATACTAAATCATGAAAAAAATACTGATACTCTATCATGAATTAATGCCTTATAATATACCTGTGTATAAAGAACTTGTCAAAATGGGTTATGAATTGCATATTGTACATATAGATGTAAATAAATTGACACCATATAAAGCTAAAGGTTTAGAAGGTGTTGATGTAAAAGGCATATCTACGTTTGAGGATTATGATGATTTTTTAAATTTTTGCATTTCTATCTCACCTTCTCTAATCTTCATTTGTGAAGGGAAAAGAAAATGGTATTGGAAGGTTGGTTTTTATTTTCATAAACGGCATCCTCAAATCCCAATATTATGTGGCAGTGATGCGCAATGGACAGGAAGAAGGAACAATTATCTAAAAAAATATTTCTTTAGATTTTTGTACGGTAGGTGTTTCACGCATATATTATGTGCAGGACTTTGGCAATGTGTTTATGCATTAAAAATTGGTTTTAAGAGAGAACAAATCTTAACTCCATTGTATAGCGCTGATACGGAATTGTATAATAAAGTAGATATTGAATCAAAGAATAACCATTATCCTAAACGTTTCCTTTATGTAGGACAGTTTATTGAAAGAAAAGGATTAAATTGTTTATTAGAGGCTTGGAATGGGATTAATGATAAAAAAGGTTGGGTTTTGACTTTAGTGGGCAGTGGAGTAATGGAACAAAAGTTGAAAGAGTGCTCTGATATTGAAGTTCATCCTTTTATGGAACAAAATGAAATTTGTACTATTATGAATGAAACTGGATGTGCTATAATGCCATCGCTTTACGAACCTTGGGGATTGGTTTTACACGAATCTGCAGCAGCTGCCCTTCCTGTTATTGTTACAAAACATTTTGGTGCATCAAGTCAATTTATGATAAATGGAATGAATGGGTACATTGTGGATGAAGGCGATGTAGAATCTTTACGTAATGCAATGATGAAGATTATAAATGCTGATATACAATCATTAATTGATATGGGTATAAATAGTCGACATTTGTCAATGCGAGTTCGACCAAAGGATGTTGCATGTGCAATAGTGAGTACATTAAAATAGATTATTTTATAAATGTAATAAAAATATCTTCAATTACTGTTATGTTAAAAAGTGTATAGAATCATAATATAAAGATTTTATATTTTTTGTTATGCCCAAATTATAGAAATATGTGAATTTGAACAATATATTTAGGTTCGCTGAATTTGCAATGAAAATTATATTAGTAAATTACAGATATTTCATCTCTGGTGGTCCGGAAAGATACTACTTCAATATTAAGGAAGTATTGGAAAAGCATGGACATGAGGTTATTCCGTTCAGCATAAAGAGCTCCAGGAATCTTCCGAATGACTATGAACGGTATTTTCTGGATATGGTGGATGATGAGGTGTACTTTGCACAAACGAAGAAGAGCTTGAAAGTGGTATTGAAATCATTTACCCGGATGTTTTATTCATTTGAAGCAAAAAAGAAATTCAAACAATTGCTGTTGGATACAAAGCCGGACTTGGTATATATCATGCAATTTCATAATAAGATTTCTCCGAGTATCATTGATGCGGCAAAGTCATTGAATGTTCCTGTCATACACCGTATTTCCGATTTTCAATATATGTGTCCGAATGCATTGTTTTATAATGATGTCAAAGGAGTTTGTGAGGATTGCTTGAAAGGAAAACGGTTACATTGCATAAAATATAAATGTGTGTTGAATTCTACCGTTTATTCGGGTATAAAAATGGTTGCAAAATGGCTGCATGATGTAATGGGGGTTACCAAAAAGATGGATGCATTTGTAGTTCCTTCTTCCTTTACGCTTGGCAAGCTGAAAGAATATGGTATTCCTGAAAAAAAGTTGAACCATATCCCCACTTTCTTCAATTTAAAAGAAGAAAACCCGATAGTAGAATATAAGCCTTTTGTTTTGTTTGTGGGAAGAATTGAAAAACAAAAAGGATTGATGACGCTGATTAAGGCATTTGAGGGAACAGAATATAATTTGAAAATTATAGGTTTTTCGAATGATGGTTATGAAGAAGAATTGAAACTCTATCTACAAGGAAAGCATCATCATATTGAATTCTTGGGGCGAAAGAGTTTTGAGGAGATTGTTCCCTATTTGAAATCGTGCTTATGCACTACTGTTCCATCGGAATGGTATGATAACTTCCCTAATGTGATTTTAGAAAGTTTTGCATATAAAAAAGCGGTGATAGCCACAAATTTCGGTTCTCTCCCTGAATTGGTTCGTCATCACGAAACCGGGTTGACTTTTGAATATGCGGATATAAAGGACTTTAAAGATAAAATAACTTATATGTTTGAGCATCCTGAAGAAGCTAAGAAAATGGGTGAGCAAGGCTACCGTAACATTTTATCCAACTATTCTCCTGAAGCTCATTATAAGCAGTTAACTTATTTGTTTGAACAAGTTATAAAGTAATTAAGTGTATGACTCACAACAACATTCCGTGCCCTACGGATGCAAGTATCATTTTGACTTATCGGTGTCCGATGAAGTGTAAAATGTGTAATATCTGGTTTAACCCGACTCATAAGAGTGAAGAAATCAAGGCAAGCGATTTGAAGACTTTACCGAAACTGAAGTTTATCAATTTAACGGGTGGCGAACCTTTTATCCGTGAAGATTTGGCGGAGATAGTGGAAGAGTGCTACAAGCATACCGATCGCATTGTGATTTCTACTTCCGGATGGTTTGAAGAGAAGGTGGTTGCTTTGGCAAAGAAATTTCCGAATATCGGTATCCGTATATCCATCGAGGGATTGAGCTGTAAGAACGATGAACTCCGAGGCCATGCGGGAGGCTTTGATAAAGGTCTTCGTACTTTGTTGACTCTGAAAGAGATGGGACTGAAAGACATCGGTTTCGGTTGTACGGTTTCCAACAATAATTCCAAAGATATGCTTTCCCTTTACCAATTGAGTAAATCGTTGGGAATGGAGTTTGCAACGGCAGCCTTCCATAATAGTTATTATTTCCATAAAGAGGACAATGTGATAACGAATAAAGAGGAGGTTTGCGCCAACTTTGAGAAGTTAATAGAATGGCAACTGAAAGAGAATCATCCGAAAAGCTGGTTTCGCGCCTGGTTTAATATGGGACTAATCAATTATATAGAGGGTGGCCGGCGTATGTTACCTTGTGAGGCTGGTTCAGCCAATTTCTTTATCGACCCGTTTGGGGATGTGTATCCGTGTAACGGTTTGGAAGAAAAGTATTGGAAGCAGTCTATGGGTAATATCCATGAAACTCCGAACTTTATGGATATTTGGGAGAGTGAGAAGGCTCAGGAAGTACGTGCCATGGTGCGTAAGTGTCCCAAGAATTGTTGGATGGTGGGTACGGCGAGTCCGGTGATGCATAAGTACATCAAGTATCCGTTGAAATGGGCTATCCGGAATAAACTTCGCAGTATGCAAGGAAAGGCTGCTTGTTTGGATAAGGACTGGTGTGATGTGGGACAAAATCCTTGTCAGGGAGATTTGAGAGAGAAATTCTAATATTTTGCTTTTTATATTGATAAAATAGTCGTATATTTGCATATAGAAGTTTTATATGTATATGAAAGTCAATAAAAAAAATATCAGCAAGGTGGATGAACAGGCTCTGTTGGAGTCTCTGCTTTCCTCTTTTCGTATAGAAGGAATTATTATAAAGAAAGAAAAAGCTGATATTATTCTAAAGGATGTCCGGACTCGTCTACAAAAGTCATCCTTATGATTTTCTCCATATAGCTATAGTCTTTGTCTGCTGCTTTTTGTACGGCTTGGACATATCCTGTAAATTTTTCCTCTGTTATTATTTTAAAGTTTAAAGGTGGAAATCCTTCTTTTTGAGCCATTAAACTGGCCAATAGACGTGCTGTTCTGCCATTTCCTTCTCTAAATGGGTGAATAAACAGCAATTCGGCATGTATGGCTGCTATATCTTTTATTAAAAGGTTTATATTATCATATTGATTGGGTAATGGCAGGAGGAATTCTTTTTCAAACTGTTGCATGGATTGTTCCAAATAGAGGACTGATGGGAAGACAAAACCTCCTTTGGACATGTTCACGGTCCTGTATTTCCCGGCAAAACTATACAGATGCCCTAAAGCCTTTTTATGTATATCTGCAATATATTTTAGGTTGAAGCGGGTTCTTTTATTCAGCTTTTGAGAAAAATAAAGTGCTGCATATAAAAAACCTTGAAATTCAGATTGCTCTATATCTGCTTGAGTACTTAGGTTCAGTAAGTTAGGAAGCAATTCGCTTTCATCATTATTCGTATTGTATTTGACCATTCTCACTTCTTTTAAATTGGCTTCTAAAGATAGAACCTTTCTTTGAGAAATTCAAAATATTTCATTCCTTTATGAAAATAGTAGTGACCGGAACCCGTGGTATTCCCAATATCATGGGCGGTGTGGAGACGCATTGCGAGGAGTTGTTCCCGCGTATAGCGCACAAGGGTTTTGACGTGACCGTAATACGGCGGAAGAGCTATGTACGGGATAGTTTAACCGAGTTCGATGGGGTAAGGCTGATAGATATCGAAACTCCAAAAAAGAAATCTTTTGAAGCGATAATCCATACGTTCCGGGCCATAATGGAGGCAAAAAAGCGGAAAGCGGATATTCTTCATATTCATGCCATAGGACCGGCTTTACTAGTGCCTTTGGCACGGGTATTAGGAATGAAGGTGGTGTTTACCCATCACGGACCGGATTATGACCGTGACAAATGGGGATTCGCAGCGAAAACCATGTTGAAGTTAGGCGAGCGGATGGGATGTCTATTTGCTAATGAGGTGATTGTGATATCCCACGTGATAGAACGGTTGATTGCGGCAAAATACGGACGCACGGCAAAGGTTCATTTAATCTATAATGGAGTCCCGGAGCCGGAGCTTTGCCAATATCCCGAATATTTTCAGGAACTGGATATAAAAGAAGGCAAGTATATTTTAGGTATGTGCCGTTTTGTTCCGGAAAAGAATCTTCACCATTTGGTGGAAGCTTATGCTTTGCTAAAACAGAGAGGACGCATTGATAAAGAGATGAAATTGGTGTTGGCAGGGGATACGGATTTTGAGGATGAATATTCACTCTCGTTGAAAAGGATGGCAAAAGAGAATGGAGTGGTTTTAACGGGTTTTATAAAAGGAAAGAAATTGCATTCCTTGTTAACCAATGCCTGTGTGTATTGTCTTCCGTCCAGTCATGAGGGATTGCCCATCTCTTTGCTTGAAGCGATGAGTTACCGTTTGCCGGTGGTTGTGAGTGATATCCCGGCCAATTTGGAAATAGGTTTGTCGGAGCAATGCTATTTCACGTGTGGAGAGGTAGGGCAGTTGACACATCGTTTGGAGCGTATCGTAAGCAATCCATTACAACGGATAGACTATGATATGGCTGCGTATAATTGGGACACCATAGCCGGACAGGTAACGGAGGTATATAAAGAGCTCATGGCTTCCGTCCGGTAAGCCACAACCAACAGGCAGAAATAAAGGTCAATAGAACAATGCCTGTATATTGCATAAATTCTTTTAGAGTCCGAAACAAGGCTTTCATTTTTTAGAAAGGCGAAAGTAGACCTTTTTCAGCTCTTTACAAAATGTTGCTCCGAGATTGTATGAAGATTTTTATTCAACTCTCTATTTTCAATTAACTAAAACCTATGGAAACCTTATTTCAAGCCTACCGTGCCCTTTTTGGAAAAGGGGACGCACTTTACCAACTATTTTCTCCTTACCGTATCTGTCCGTTGGGTGCGCATGTAGACCACCAGCATGGATTGGTTTCGGGCTTTGCCTTCGATAAAGGTATAGAGTTCCTGTTTTCAGCTACCGATATGGGGAAAGTGGAGATGTGCTCCCTTTCGTTCGAAGGACTGATGACCTTTAATGTGCAGAAGCCTATCGAAGAGAAACAAAACAATTGGGGCGACTATCTGCGTGGGGCAGTCTGGGCTTTACAGCAGGACTTTCAACTGAAGAAAGGGGTGAAGGGAGTGGTTCAAGGCTCAATGCCTATTGGCGGAGTTTCTTCTTCGGCAGCCCTGCTTTGTGGCTTCGTGATGGCGATTGCCAAGGTCAATGAAATAGAGTTGGATAAGATGCAGGTGATTCATTATGCTTCGGAGGCGGAACGTGAATATGTGGGTTTGCGTAACGGTATCCTGGACCAGGCCTGCGTGGTACTTTGTGAGGCGGACAAGTTGCTTTATCTGGATACGAAAACCTCCGAATATGAATTGCTCCCTTTCGGAAACGGTGAGAAGAAGGAGTTGCCTTTTGAACTGGGTATTTTCTTTAGTGGTGTGACCCGTAAACTGACGGGTACGGATTATAACCTCCGGGTGTCGGAGTGTAAGACTGCCGCTTGGATGATGGAGGCTTACGAGGATATTCCACTGAAAGAGTTGGAGGATACGCGTCTTCGTGATGTTGATGAGGAGGTGTTCTTTAAATATGAGAATCAAATGCCTGTCCGTTTTGCTAAACGAGCGAGACATTTTTATACGGAATGCGACCGTGTCAAGGCAGGTATCCAGGCTTGGGAAGAGGGGGACATCCGCCGTTTTGGTCAATATGTCTTTGAGAGTTGCGAAAGCTCCATCCATAACTACGAGTGTGGTTCACCTGAATTA
>ERZ836877.3172-NODE-3172-length-19171-cov-21.415830_pt1 | contig 19171 bp, 16 predicted proteins | sample MGYA00519469_ERZ836877 | MGnify/ENA primary metagenome ERZ836877 (study PRJEB31850, sample SAMEA3708809) | human gut metagenome | biome: human gut; feature: human-associated habitat; material: faeces | place: China | collected 2014 ... | reverse complement strand
CATTAATCTTAATATGTGATTACACTTGTAGACTTCCTTCGGCTATCCATGATTCACCGAGAATCTCGATTCTGTAAATGCCCGGCTCTTCAATCTGGAAGGTCGTATTTATCTCGGAGCTGTATCCGACAACGTTGTCGTTGAGGTATAGGAAGACTTCGCCGTCAGACTCACCATCATACCATATATTTATGGAGTGGCTTTCCGTATTGTAATATGCCTTGATGTTTATGTACATTGGTGTACGATGTCGATTGGAATCGCCGTTGTTGTCAATCCTATGCGTATCCAAGATTATAGGTTTCGAAGTGCCACCGGTTGATTCCTGAGCATTCGATGAAAATGCGAACGTCATCGTCAGGAGAATAAGTGCAGTTAAAAATCTGATCATTTCTATAGGTTTTATTGGTTTGATGTTGCAAAGTTAGGATAAGAAAGTTTCATTGTCAAGTAAAAAAAGTTTCATGCCATGTAAAAAATTAATGATATAAAATACAGATATACAATAAGATGGCGAAGTATGGCAAAAATAAATTCGGTATCGTGCCTGACGGAGTTTCATCAAGCGTCTTTTGTGGGTGTTTTTGGGGTATTCCCCGGGGGATGCATCCCCAAAGCCGGCGCCATCCCTTCTCAAAGCTCTTTGAGTAATCGGAGTATATAGATATTGAGGTTGGTGTCGTTTTTGCCAAGTCCGAGCTTCCGGCGTATGGCACTGCTGATATTCACATGTCCCGGTCTTTTCATGTAGTTGCCCACCTCCTTGCCGTTGAGCCCGATTGCGTACAGACATACATAGTTGATCTCATCGACTGTCAGTCCGTGCTCCTCGAGATACGTGATGAATCGGGGATGAGAGGCCCGGAAAGCCAGACGGTTGGAATTCATGAACTTCTCCCGGTTGTCGGTCATATCCCTTAACCATGCCTCATATGGTTCCGAATGTCGGTCGTTGTCGGTGATATACCTTGCCAAAAGCGAATTGAGCATCTCTATGCGGATCCTGATCGTCTCCTTGGCTGCCTGCGGAATATCTTCGTGAGAGTTCATGATAGCCTTCAGGCTCTCGCATTCGTTCTTCAGGCTCTCCATCTGATGACCCATGTTCTCCATCTCCAAGTCTTTCTTTTCGTTTTCCAGCTGTAGGTTCCTTTTCTCAACATCCAGTCTCTCCTTCTGCGCCTTAAGATTTTCATTCTCAAGCTCGGTGGCCCGGGCCTTCTGAACGGCAAGATCCTCTTTATTCCTGTGGCTGCGGAGCGACATTATGAGGATGACGATCCCCAGGACAAGGAAAACAATTCCGGCCATGCACTTCCATATTATATTATCTTTTCTTCTAAGGTCATCCCGGGCCTGCAGCTCAATCTGATGCTTTTCCTCGATTGATCTCGCTTTCTGTTCGAATTTAAACGAATTGATGGAGTCAAGCTTATGGGTGAGATCCCAATATACAGAAAATGCACTTCTGTAGTCGCCCAAATCCTTGAAGACTTCCGTTGAGATGGATTGGTATTTGAGCGTGTCATAATCAGTCCCTCTGCTTTCTATTTCCCTCAGTAGCTGCATTGCAGAAACGTTGTCGCCGGTTTTATTGTATGCATATGCAAGATTAAGATAACCATTCAGGTCATAAGGAGTATACCGGTCAGTAGTGTTTAGAAAATATTTGAGTTCTTCACGGGAACAGAATACCAGTGTATGCGAAAGACGGTATCCCCTCAGTGTTTGGCGTTGCCGGACATTGAGGGGCTCAAATCGTGAGCACAGATCCATCAGACTGTCGGCCCTGTGTCTGTCTTTCAATATGATTGTGCCGTTCCAACCATTCAGAAGACAGTCTAATTCAAGATCCCTACACCCTTTCTTGCCGTATATGGCGGCCGCCTTCAAGTAATTGTCCGAATAGCTTTCGAAATCGTAGAATTCCTTATATATCAGTCCTTGTGCCACGAGCGCCCGCGCCAAGCATAGGGAATCGGTGCAGCCGGCGCTGTTGTCAAGCCCTTTCACATATGAATCCAGGGCGTTGTCCCGGTCTCCACGGTTACGGAATATGCATCCCTGATAATAATATGTACGGAGTTTTTCGTCGGGGTTGCCGTTCTCGAGGTAGTAGTCGATGGCTGGCCGGAGCACGTCGAAGGTTGTCGTGTCTATATAGTTCTTGTCGAGGGCCATCGACATGAGCAGGGCGTATCTCGCCCGTTCAGCCTCCGATCCGAGGCGTGACTTATCAACAGTTTCAAGGATTGAGAGGGCGGAATCGGGGTGTTCCTCCATCAGGGCCTCCGCCCGGGTCATGTCGGCCTGACCTGCGGAGCCGGAACAGGAGGTGATGCAGCACGCAGCCCATAGCAGGAGCACGAGGAAACAATATATATGGCGCGGAATATATGTTGAGGTCATCAGGCGGTCAGTTTTTGTCGTAATGGAATGCAAAGGTAGTGATAATTATCTGTATCGGAAATTTTACGGCAATATATTTTTAATCATTTTCTTTTGAAACGATAAGAGCGTGCTCTAAAAAAAGATGATGGTTGTATGTGGATCATTACCTTGTTGATTGATAATGAATTGATGAGATTGCGACTAAATATTGCGGGAGGAGAGACGATGGCGGAGGGCGAGGAGAGACCATAGGATGGAAATGAAAGCTATGGCAGACATGAGGGTGTAGGAGCAGATGACTGACGATATAAGGGAGGAGGCGAAGACGGCGGCGCAGAGGAGGATGGCAGTGGTCATTGCTGTAACCGCTTTCCTATTGAGGCGGTAGCGGTAGAGGCGGCGGTTTACGGCGTAATATATCAGTAGACAAAGGAGATTGTCGGCCACGAAGGCGTAGCCGAGTCCGGCGAGGCCGAAGATAGCATATCCGGTGCAATTGAGAATCAATGTGAGCATATTGAGGATGACTCCCTCAAGCCAGAAGAACACCTTCCGGTTATCTTTCGCGAAAGATATGTAGCCCATAGGCACCATCAGGGCGCGGAACAGTATGCCGAGCCCCATCCAGCGCATGAGCGGAGTGACAGGCAGGAATTCCGGCGTCAGAAGCAGGCGTATGAGCAGTGGCGCAGTGAGGATGAGCAGAGCCACTGCCGGGGCCATGATAATGGCGGTTATCTCATTCTGCCGGTTTACTATGCCCCGCATGGCCCTGTTGTCGGAAGCCTTCCTCGAGAGTCGGGGAAAGAAATCCATGGCCATGGCGGAGAATACCATCCCGGAGTACTGGGCCGTCACCGAGGAGGCGGCCTGATACAGACCGACATCAACGGTAGACCCGGTCGCGTTGATGTAGATATTTACGGCATACCTCACTACCGACAGAATAAGCTCGTTGGCCATGAGAAGAATGCCGAGCGATATGAGCCGGAAGACAACGCCGCGATGGGCTTCAAGGGAGAAATGAACACGTCGCCAGGCATCCATCTTCCTCACGCTGATATAAGAGAAGATCCACATGACAAATGCCATGGCTCCCATTGCCGGCACTATGCCTTCCGTGCCGAAGAAATAATAGAGCGGCACTCCCGCCGCCACTCCGGTGATGCCTCCCGCTATCGAGCAGAGAGATATATCCTTAAGTCTGCGCAGTCCCTGGAGCACCGACACATTTCCCGCGAAGGCTACCGAGAAACCTACAGCGACACCGAGGGACATGAACGGGAGGGTCATGCCGTAGCTGCCGAAAGTGAGACGGCTGAGCCAGGGGGCAAGCCCGATGCACAGTATCGCTCCCAGGAGCGCGGAAGACGTGATCAGAACGCGCGCCACCGCCATTATTTCCTTCATCCGCGCCCTGTCGTCGGCGGCTGAGGCCACCTCCTTCACAAGCGCGAGGTTAAGCCCGAGTGAAGATATTTTCTGCAGTGTCAGTGACGATGACGAGAACAGAGAGGATATGCCCATGCCGTCGGGGCCGAGAAACATAGCCACGAATTTCCCACGCACGAGATTCAGAAGCACCTGCACGACCTGAACACCCCCGAACACGGAGGCGCCCTTCAGGATGCTTCTATACGAATTGCCGTTCATCTCTGATTCCAGACGTCGAGGAAACGGTCGGCCACGATCCTTACATCGTTATGGCGCTCCACAAGACGCCGTCCTTGCCGGCCCATCTCCCTGAGCGGCTCCGGGTCGGCGGCAAATGCGCGCAGACGCTCCTCAATATCGCCGTCGAGAGGGGAGAGGGATATCACGGGACGTTCCTCCGGATCGCCGATATATGAGTAGTATTCCGGTTGCGCGCCCGAGGCAGCCACCCTTCCGAGGGCCATTGCCTGCAGTGCGTTGGTGGCGGGCGAATAGCTGTAGAGCTGGTCGAGCACCACGTGCGACTGCCGCATGAGCCGCAGGTATTCGGTCAGGGTGAGGTCGCGGGCGCACTGCGCCGTCACTTTGCCGGGCATCTCACGCTCCAGCTTGCGGGCGATCTCGAGGAGACGGCCGGTGCCTTTCTGCAGCTCCATGCCGCCGCGGATTCCCACGAAGAGGCGCAGGGGGCCTTCCGTGTCGAGCTCAGTCCAGGGGAGTGAGGCGAGGTCTACCGGCAGATTGGTGAAATGCAGGCGCTCGCCGAGCACTCCGCGCGCAGCCATGTCGTATTCGGGAAGCACCGACATCGCGCCGTCGATTTTCTCATAAAGATATTCACTCCATTGCCTGTTGGCCTCCGATATCCATCCGTAGAGGCGCGACGGATTCATCCTGTGGAACTCCGTGGGCTTGTCGCCGGCCATGAATTCGGAGAAGCGGAATATTTCTCCCTGCGCGCAGGCCTTGACGAAATAATAGTCGTTGCCGGCGAGAGTCAGGAACATTGATCCGTTCTCCCCCTTCAGGGCGTCGAAGAAATATTTTATTTTCCCCGGACGCAGGCTCAGGAAATTCGAGTTGATGAGCTGCACCACATCGTAGCCTTTCAAGGAGGGGAGCAGCGAGAAAAGCCTGTAGAGATATCTCATGCCTCCGGCGATGCCGGGCTTGCGTTCTATGTAGATGTCGGCGCGGGTCTTCATGTGGCCGCAGCCGTCAGACATCACGGTCACCTCATGTCCGCGGCGTCTGAGTTCGGCCGCCAGGCAGGCATGGAGGTTGGAATAATCGCCGATGAATAGGATCTTCATACCCTCATAACGTGAAAAATATGGAAAAATTCATTAATTTCGCGATGAATGTCGAAAGAAAGCCAACATATGGAGGAGGTATCGGTGATAGTGCCGGTGCGCGACCGCGCGGAGATCGTATGCTCCGCGCTCGACAGCGTCAAGGCCCAGACGTACCGTCCGCTACACCTGATAGTGGTCGACAATGCCTCTTCCGATGCTACGGCTGAGGTGGCGGAAGCCTGGAGATCGACCGCCATGACGGACGATTTCCGCGTGACTATAGTGTCGGAACCGCGTCCGGGGGCGTCGGCCGCACGCAACCGCGGCCTACAGGTGGCTACGTCGCGCAAGTTGATGTTTTTCGATTCAGACGACCGCATGTGTCCGGATCTTGTGGAGCGGGCAATGGCGGCGTTCCGCACGGGCGGGAAAGACTGCCGGCTTGTGTTCTGGCGCCACCGGCTGACCATGCTCGACGGCGCGGTGAGGATAAGCCATTTCCCGGGACGCGACATACTCGGTTGCCATCTCATACATTCATTCCTCAATACTTCCTGTTTCCTCGCTGACCGCGAACTTATAGCGGAGGCCGGGGGATGGGACGCCTCCCTGCCGGTATGGAATGACTATGAGCTGGGCATACGTCTGCTTATGCGCGTTTCCGGCGATGTGGCGCGGACGGAATCATGCAGGTGGGGCGATGCCGTCGGGATAGACGCGGTGCTCCATGATATGTTCGCGCAGAGGGAATCGATCACCGGGACACGGTTTTCCGAGAAGGAAGGGGAATGGGAGAAGTCGCTCCGCAAGGTGGAGAGCGACGTGACGGAGAGCGGTTATGCTGACAAAGCGCGGCTTCTCCGGATGCTCGACTACCGGCGCGCCGTGCTTGCCGCCCATTATCGAAGGGAGGGAAATGCAGAAGGAGCCCGGAGGCTCCTTGAGAGTGTGCTCACCGACGGGCGCAATGGCCTGTGGAGAGGTATGGTGCTTAGATTCGTATATTCTTATACAGCCCTTGGTCTGAGGGGAGCATGGTCCATTGTCAGCGTTTGCGGCGCCTTACCGACTTTGCGGCGCTTCTGGAGGAGGATCCGGAAGATGAGCTGACCTTTGCCGGCCTGGATGATCTTTTCACTGACGATTTCTTTTTCTTGGTTGATTTGCGGGCGACTCTCGATGATGTGCCTTTATCTTCACCGCCGGCTGTCACTACTGTTCGCTCCGGTATGGTGTCGGCGCCGTCAGCCACAGCGGCCTCCTTCTCCTTCATCGCGAGATATTCTTCGCGTGTAGGCACCCATAGATCCTTCCCGTAGGTGCGCAGGCGGTTGTCTATGCTGTCTTGTGCACGCCGACGGTCGTCTTCATCAGGATACATCTGGGCCATCGACAGGTTGCGCAGGTTCCGGGTCTTGTAGATCTCCCCTTCGTAGAGGCCGAGGGTGAAATAGTCGTCGAGCGAGTAGCGGGGCACATTGTTGTCGTCTGATAGAAACACATACTGCGCGGCGAGATATGGCCTGAGAGCGTCTGTCCTTACCCAGAACATCGGATATCGGGCTTCCGTCCCGAAGTCGCCCATCCTGTTGAGCACGGGACAGATGGCTTCCACGCGCGTCTTCATCCTGTTGGAGCGCCGGTCGAACTCCCAACGCTCTATGATGTAATAGTCAGACACCTGGGTGACCGGCACATCCGCCTCATCGACGATGAATTTCGGGTTATTCTCCGTCGATCCCTTTGCAGGTTGCGCGTATATGCCGAAGCGCTCGAGCATTTCCCCGGGCTTGATCCTGTAGCGGTCGGTGAAGACCTCCTTTCCGTCGAGATACTCATAAGCGGGCACCGTGCCGTCGGCCACGAGCCGGAGAATGATGCGGAAAAGGTTCTCGTTGCCGTCGGTAGCCTCCTCAGGGTAACAGAGGGCGGCGTTGGTGCCCTTGGAGAGATCGAGGCGACGGTAGATCTCACGCATATATTTCAGGTCGGCGTCGTGGGTCTTTGCCGGTGAGGGAAGCGACAGCATCTTTCCGGCCACGGCTCCGGACGTGGTTCCCTCTTTTCCCGTGGCACGGCGTACGCCTCCCGCGTCCTCCACCTGTGCCGAGGCATGGAGCGATAGCGTGACCGCGAATACTGTCAATATGGTCTTCAGCGTTGTCATTGTCTGATGTCTGTTTTCTGTAATTGTGGTATAAGGTGTCTGATACCGGGCCATGCTCAGTAGACCGATACCTGCATCGGGGGGATGTCGCGTGTTATCCCGTCGGGTCCCTTTGCCTTCACTTCCGATATGAAGAACGTGCGTCCCGCCCTGAGCCTGCGGAACCGCTCTTTCTGCCGGGGGGAGAAAGAGGCGCCGTCGCTTACTTCGGGCATCGCGTTGCCCATGGAGTCGAAGAACACCGTGGAGAAAGATACTACCGAATATTTCACATCGAGGAGATCGTCGTCGATCGCGGCTCCGAGGCCATCCGAGGCCATCAGCGCGGCTTTGGATATCTTTTTCGGCGCGCCGCGGTAGCGTGTGGGATTTCCCTGGGCGTCCCTGACAGTTATGAAGGGCGACGGATCGGGAAGCTTCCTTACGCGGAACGTCATTGATCCTACGGTCTGCGTGTGCCCGTCGAGACGGGCGGATACGGATATCACGGCTTCTGTGCCGACTTTACCGGGACGGGCCGTCCATCGGTTGCCTGAGCGCGAGAGGGTGCCGTTGGTCATCGTGGCCTGCACGTCGCCCATGGGGACGCCGGGCACGGAGATGCTTATGGGGTTGTCGATACCGGCATACAGCACGTTCATCATCGTCGGGGAGATTGTGGCCATAGGCTCGATCACGGTGTAGGCGGAGGAGAACTCCCGGCGGACGGTGGTGCCGTCGGCACCGGCCACCTCGATGTATCCGGAATATTCATGTCGCCCGGGCGCTGATGCCGGAAGCTCGAGATATCCGCGGTCGTTGCCGAGAGGTCGGCCGCCGACGAATACCGACGGACGCTGTGTGGTGTCGATAGCGGCGAGCACCACATTGGCTGTGTATTTGGCGCCGCGCATCACTACTCCTGATGCCGGAATGACATATGCTTCGAGCTCATTGACACGCACGTCGCCTATGTCGACAGCCGTGATCAGCGCCGACATCGCCTCGCTCTCGGCCTGTCTTATGTCGTTCTGCATCTTGGTGAGCAGCGTTATGGCGGCCACCGCGGGCATATTGCCGAACATCCTCTCCTCCCAGCTCAGTGATCCGGGTGTCTCAAGGCGCCGGCCGCTCTCTGTGGAGAGCATGCGGGTCATGGCGTCGCGCTTGAGGGAATCTGTGATAAGCGAGGCCACATAGCTGCGGTAGCCTTCGATGCTCCGGCGCAGGTGTTCTCCGCGGCGTGTCACAGGGTCGAGCATCTCCTCAGGGGCTGCCCGGAGATCCTCGCCGTTGCGCAGATCGTTGAAGTCCGCTTCCGCGCCGTCGGCGCGGCGTGCGATGGCTGCCTTCAGAGAGTCGATGGTTGAGAAGAGAACCTGTGACTCCGTGTGGAGACGCTTACCTTTCGCATATGAGTCGGCGGCTTTCGCCGGATTCCTGGCATAAAGTTCCTCAAGTCTGGCGAACTGCACGCCGTTTCTCGCTTCAACGCTGCCGTTGGAGCGGTCAAGTCCTTCGTGCACCTGCCGGAACCCGTTGAGCACGTCGCCCGACACGTTGAGGGCGAGCATGGCGGTCAAGACGATATACATCAGGTTTATCATCTTCTGCCTCGGCGACATGCGCGCTATGTTGTTGCCTCCTGCCATCTGTAGCTGTCTGGTTGTGGGTTGGTCTTTACCGGATTACACATCATTTTCCTTCCGGGGGAGTGCCTGCGTCGCCGCGGGAGGGAAAACCGTCGACGGGGGGACGCATGCCTGCGGTCATGGCCGCGAGCATCTTCTCGTAGACCGCGTTGAGCTGCCGCATGTGGCGCGTCATCTTCTCTGTCTCCTCGCAGTATTTCTCTGACTCTCCCGCCGATTTCTCATACATGTCGCGGATATCCTTCATGCTCCGGTTGACGCGCTCTATCGTCTCAAGCTGTCCTGACACGCTCTTGAGCTGTATTTCGTAGATGGTGTTGAGTCCGGCTATGTTCCTGTTGAGGTCGGCCATGTTGGAGGCATAGGCGAGCGAGTTGTCGGAAATGCCTCCGGAGTTGCCTGTGATGGCCTCATAGCTTTTCAGGAGTGTCGCTCCGGCCTTGTTGAGGGCCTCGGCGGTGTCGTGGAGCCTGCGCATGTTTTCGGCGAGTGTGGCGATGCTGTCATCGCCGGGCAATTCAGCCGGGGCGGTTTTCTGAAGCGCGACGGTGGCTTTTACGAGTGTCGCGGTGTCAGGAGCATGCGGCCCATCTTCAGCCCTCTCCGCATCGTATCGCCCTGATTCACGCCGAGGGCGTTCGAAGGCCGTGAGCACGAACATCAGCACTTCAGTGCCCATGCCTATGCACAGGAGTGTCTTGCCTCCCGAAAGGTGAAGGATCTCAAACAGGGCGCCCCAGATCACCACGGCGGCGCCGAGAGAGTAGGCAATGTTGAAGAAACGCTCGCCTTTCTCTCCGCTGAGGAAGCGCTCTATGCAGTTGGAGTATCTTTTGATTCCCATTATTTTTTCCTCTTCTGGGTGCCTTTCGCGAACCCGATATGTGAGCGCACGTTGCGGAACCCTATGTATGATCTCTGTTCGTTCTGATATTCCCACATCCGGATGTCGCTCCGTATGCCGGAGGCCACGTCTTTCCATGATCCTCCGCGCACGATCTTGCGTTTCAGACGGTAGGGATCGCCGGGGGCTGCGTCGTAGCGGTATTCCGGATTGACGTCGGAGGTGATTTCCCCGACACTCTCCGTGAATGCCGTTGAAGTCCATTCCGACACGTTGCCGGCCATGTCGTAGAGTCCGAAATCATTGGGCTTGAAAGTGCCCACGGCCGATGTGATCACATGGCCGTCGCGGGTATAGTCGCCGTCCATCGGCTTGAAGTTGGCGTAGAAGCATCCGCGCTCGTCGTAGGGGAGGGTCTCCTCCCACGGATAGGGAGTCTCGGAGTTGCCCGCACGCGCGGCATATTCCCATTCAGCCTCTGTGGGAAGACGGAACGGTTCGAGATACACTCCGTCTTTGCCGAGCGAACGTCTGAGAAAGTCGGTGCGCCAGTTGGAGAACGCGTTGGCCTGTTCCCAGCTCACTCCCACCACGGGATAGTCGTTGTAGCCTGCATGTGAGAAATACATGCGGGTGTAGGGCTCGTTGTATGCGTTGTCGAAATCGTTGATCCAGCAGGTGGTGTCGGGATAGACGTTGACAATGTAGGTGTTGATGAAGTCGAAATCTCCTGTGAGAGGACGGCTGACGGTACGCCTGACGATCTCGCCGGAGTCGGTGAACCAGGCGGTGTCTTTGGAGATGATCGGCAGCTCCTGCGGCACGGGGAGGTCGGTATTGTATTCCCTGGCGGCGGGGTCGAGCCGGTTGCGGCGCTGACGCGCGGCGGTGAAATTGAAGATCTCGTAGCGGTAGTTGAGCTGCGAAGGGTCGAGCTCGCGGCGTCCTGTCAGGGGATTCGTGCGGTAGACGCTCTCGATGGCTCTCTGCTCGTCTTCGCTTGGGTTGCGCCATGGTATGGGCTTGCTCCAGTCGAGGCGCGGGGTTATGGGATTGCCATCGCGGTCTTCCTCGATCTTATAGGTCTCGTCGCCCCCGAATGCCGGATCGGCAAGACGCTCGCGGATGATGGAGTCGCGCACCCAGAAAACGAATTGCTTGTATTCGGAGTTGGTGATCTCGGTCTCGTCCATCCAGAAGGCGTCGACCGATATCCCTTTGGGATCGGCCTTGATGTCGGCCAGTGAGTCGTCTTTGGCCGGACCCATCCTTATGGCTCCGCGGTCGACGAGCACCATTCCGAAGGGCACGGGTTCCGTCCAGTTTATTCCTCCCACGCCGGTGACGTCGCCGCCTATCGCGTCATTTCTCCGTGAGGAGAAGCAGGATGAAAGCAGCATTGCCGACATCGCGGAGATGATGGCGAGTGCCGGGAGTGGCCTTGGAAGGCGCAGGCGTGATATTTCTGAAGTTATCTTTGGAAAAGTCATAGAGAGTGAATGCGCTACATAATCCGGATAGAGCGGTGGCGATGCCTGTTCTTGCCGGAGAGGTCGAGTTTGATCTGATAGCCCGCCACGATCTCGTGGCTTCCTGACGATGCTCTGGCGATGGCCGATGTGGAGTAGTCGAAGCTGTAGCCTATGAAGAAGTTCCGGAAAGAGGCTCCGACCATCACCGACACGGCGTCGTTCCAGCGGTAGCCGATGCCGAACGAGAGGAAGCGGTTGTAGACCGCGCGCATCGACATCACGGCGGAGAAAGATTCTGAATCGGCTGCCGCGAGCAGTGAGGGCTGTAATTGAAATAACGTGTTTCTGAGGGTAATATTGCCGCCGGTATCAAAATATAAGGTGCGTCTCAGCTTCGACTCGAATTGTCTGGGTTCTTCCGACTCGGAGCCTTCGAGCGTCAGGGAGATGCCCGGGGCGGTGAGGTGTGCGCCGGCCAGGGCTATATGGAACGAGGGGCGCGAGTAGGAGAGGCCCAGGGAGAAGTCGACGGCGTTGCCTGAGAGATCCTGGCGGGGGAGCGAGGGGTCGTCGGGTTTATGATAATCGTCATCGTCGGGGATATATATGTCGGAGCCCCGGAAGCGGGTGTTGTAGTATCCGGCCTGCAATCCGACCGAGAGGGTGCCTTTGAGCGCCTTGAAGTGGTAGCAGCCTTGCGCGGCCGCCAGGAGGTTGGAGAAAAGACCTATGCTTTCCTGAGAGACCAGGGCTCCGGCGCCGATTCTCCCGTTGCCGGCCTTTACAGGCATGTCGGCTGCTCCGGAAAAGCTTCTGGGAGCGTTCTCCACGCCTATCCATTGCAGGCGTGCGGCGCCGCGTATGCGCAGGAAATCAGTCTCGCCGGCACGGGCCGGGTTATAGATTGTAGGGAGAGCCCAGTGCTGGGTGAGTACCATGTCGTTCTGCGCCATAGCGGTGCCTCCCCACATCGCTGGCAGCGCGATCGCGGCTGCCTTGACCGCCGTCATTGTCCATTCCCGGTATCTCATTTTTCAAGCAATGCTTCCACTTCTTCCTTCAGTAATTTTACAGAAAGTGTCATATAGCCTGGGTCTTTCCTCGAGGAATGACTCTATTTCCAAAATCGCCGACAATATGTCTGAGAGATATTTTTTTATGATTCTATCCATATATCAAGTGTTTTGTTTCTTCAAGCTCTTCTTTGAAATATGGATTCTTGACGCAGGATTCATCGACAAGATCAACTTCCCTGCCGAAAAGGGATTTCAGGGCATGATAGAGATCGAAGAAGTTATCGGCATAGTTGGTATGGTCTATGTCCGAATTGAAATCCACGAGTATATCGACATCGCTGTTTTCATTAAATCTGGATGTGAGTATGGATCCGAAGGCATATAATCTTCGGACTTTATGCTTACGGCATAAGGAGAAAAGTTTGTGTATGTTGTCTGTGATGAGATGCATTGTCGCTGTTTATTCGAAATGGAAGGTTATCACCACCATGCTCTGTTTCACTTTGGAGAGTGAGGCGGTCATTTTCATGGTCTGGGGATCGTCGGCGAGATCGGGGCGCTTGTGGCGGAGCACATCGGTCATGCCGAAGCAGAACTTTATCTCGGGGTCGAGTTTGAAATAAGGAAGATAGAAGTCAAGACCGAGACCCGCGGTGAGGAAGAAGTCGCCTTTGTTGAACATCAGCGTCTCAGTCCTTTTCTTACCGACATCGAAGGTGGCCATGGCTCCGAGGGTGAGGTAAGGCCGCACGTTGCGCATGCGGTCGCCCGCCACCTTGAGGTCGAGTGGTAGCGCCACGAGGGCGCTCTTTACGTTTTGCCGTTGCGTGCGGCGCTCCTCGGCGGCGTAATCTATCATCTCTATCCCCTTGCTCCCGAAATACATGCCCGGAGTGAAACGGAGGCTCAGCCAGCGGTGTAGCCGGAGCTCGGCGAGCACATCCACACAGAATCCCGGCGAGAATGACGGCACTTCGGCCACCCAGCGCTCACCCTCCGGGGTGACATAGCCGTTGTGGGTGAAGGACAGGTCCTGCACGTGCGCTCCCACGGAAAACCCGAGGTGCCAGGGCTTGAGGTCGGCATACGGACGGTTCATGGGCTTGTCGCCGGGTCGGGCGAGGAGAGCCGCGGGGAGGAGGAGAAGGAGGCATAGCAGCGTGGTGAGCCTGCCGTAGTGTCCGGGAAATATATGTCGGAATCTGGATACCATCATATAATAAACGAAAATCGACATATCATTATTGCGGATTTTATGCACAGTCCCTTTCTCCGTTGTCATATAATGATTAACTTTGTGGAGGATTGCGGCCATCGCCGCATACTTTATTATGGACTGGACAAGACTGATAAGCGACAAGCGGCTGGGCATGGAGCAGTTTCATGACCCGCGCACCACACGCCTGCGTAGCGATTTCCAACGCGACTTCGACAGGCTGATTTTCTCCTCGCCGTTCCGGCGCCTGCAGAACAAGACGCAGGTGTTTCCGTTGCCGGGGAGCATTTTCGTGCACAACAGGCTGACCCACAGCCTGGAGGTGTCGACCGTCGGCCGATCGATGGCCCGTGAGGTGTGGCATCGCCTGAGCCCTCGCTACGAAGGCACGCCCGAGGGGCGCTCGCTTGAGCAGATCCCGGAGATTGTGGCTGTGAGCTGTCTTAGCCATGATCTCGGCAATCCCCCCTTCGGACATTCCGGGGAGCGGACAATCTCCACATGGTTCAGCGAGGGGCGCGGACAGGGCCTCCGGTCGGAACTCACTCCTCAGCAGTGGGCCGACTTCTCGCGGTTCGAGGGCAACGCCAATTCCTTCCGCCTTCTCACCCATCAGTTCTGCGGACGCCGTAAGGGTGGTTTCGCCATGACCTACAGCACGCTTGCCTCCATAGTGAAATATCCGTGGACTTCGCTGAAGGCCGGAGAGAAGGGGAAATTCGGTTTCTTCGCCTCGGAAGAGGCCGACTACCGTAAGGTCGCCACGGAACTCGGCATTCCCGAGACCGGCGACGGGGTTTTCGCGCGTCATCCGCTTGTCTATCTCATGGAGGCTGCCGACGACATATGCTATCAGGTGATGGATATAGAGGATTCACACCGTCTCGGCATCCTTTCCACCGACGAGGTGAGGAGCCTTCTCCTGGCTTTCTTCGAGCCTGAACAGCAGAGACGCATGGAGAGGGCCATGGGATATCTCGACGACCCCAACGAGCAGGTGGGCTACATGCGCTCGGGGGTGATCGGCGCGATGGTGGGCGATTGCGCCGATGTCTTCGCGCGCAGCGAGGATAAGCTGCTCTCAGGAGAGGCGATGCCGCCGCTCGTCAGGCTCATGGAGCCGAGGCTGGCGGAGGCTTACGCCAATTGTTCGCAGACGGCCTGGTCGAAGATCTACTGTGCCCCTGATGTGGTCGACGTTGATATCGCGGGCAACAGGATCCTGACCTATCTTATGGATTCTCTTATGGAGGCGGTGCTGAATCCGGAGAAAAATTCTTCGAAATTGCTGTTGCTTAAGATGCCCCGGCAATACGATACGGCCGCTTCTACGTTATATGAGAGGGTGCAGAGCGTGCTCGACCATGTGTCGGGTATGACCGATGTCTATGCGCTCGATCTTTTCCGGAAGCTCAACGGCCACTCGCTGCCGGCGGTATGATCAATTAGTAATTGGTAATTAGTAATTAGTAATCAGTGATTTGGTAAACAGTGTCTTGATCGCTGATGTCTTGCCGGATGAGGCCGGGAGCGAGGACCGGCGTTTGAGAGTACTGATATGATTGATATGACACATATGAGAATAAAGATAACGATATTGATGATTATTGCGGCGCTGGCGGCTTTCGGCCGCGACTATACGCCGCAGGAGATTGAGAATCCGAACGTTGCCGACAGACGCGTCTATGTGGCAGACCCCGGGAATCTTGTCAGCTCCGATGTGAAGGAGCGGGTGAACGGTATGCTTTACGACCTTCGGCGTCAGACGAGCGCGGAGGTGGCCGTGGTGGTCGTGCCGTCGATCGGTGATATCCCTATAGAGGATTTCACGGAGCAGGTCTTTACCTGGTGGGGCCTCGGGAAAAGCGACAGAGACAACGGAGTGATGATCCTCATAGCCCTCGACCAGAAGCGGGCACGGATCCAGACCGGGTATGGCGCTGAGGGGGCTTTGCCCGACATCTCCGTGAAGAAGATAATCAACCGCGACATAGTTGCCAACATGAGGGAGGGTAATCTTGACGCCGCGGTAGAGGCTTCCGCGGCCGATGTGGCTGCGGTGCTCTCCGATCCTGCGATCGCTGAGGAGATGAGAAGCGGGGAGAAGGATGTATGGGAGAGTCAGGGGAGCACGATCTCCAACGATGATCTCATGTCGTTCATAGGATATGTGGCGCTCGCTTTCGGACTGATCGCCATAGTGATGCTCGTGATCGACCTGCGCAACGCGCGTGGCCGCGACCGCTACCATAAGTCGATGGTGTGGTATAACCACCGCACCGCCTATTGGGTGCTGGCGGTGTGTTCGCTGGGCATCGGTCTGATTCCGGCCTTTCTTTCAGAGCTCTTCTACCGGCGCGCGCGCAACAAACCCTTGAAATGCTCCGTGTGCGGCGTGAAGATGCGTAAACTCAATGAGCAGGAAGACAATCTGCTGTTGAGTCCGTCGCAAGATTTCGAGGAGCAGATCAACACCGTAGACTATGATGTGTGGGAATGTCCGCAATGCGGGTCGGTGGAGAGGTTCCCCTTCCGCACGAAGCAGATGAAATATACGGAGTGTCCGAATTGCCACACCATAGCCATGTGTCTTGTGCATGATCATACTGTGGTGCCACCCACCACGCGTCGCAACGGCGAGGGGGAGAAGGTCTACGAATGCCAGTATTGCCATTTCCAGAATCGCCGGAGATACTCCATACCTAAGCGCGACGACGGCACCGGAGCGGCGCTTGCTGCCGGAGCCATCCTCGGGTCGCTGGGCCGCGGAGGCGGTGGTGGAAGCGGCGGATTCGGCGGAGGGTTTGGCGGCGGTTCCACCGGCGGCGGCGGCGCGTCGGGCGGCTGGTGACGGATGATTAGCAATTAGAAATTATCAATAAGTAATTAGTAATCATGGCTTTGTGGTGGATGGTCGTGAACTTGTGTGAGTCTTATGATGAATTGCAGCCCCTCAACCCTTAGCCCTTTAACACTCTCACCCCTCAGCCCTCGACTTTCAACTCTCTCAACCCTCAACTTTCAACTCTCTCAACCCTCAACTCTCAACCCTTTAACCATTAACCTTTAATCCTTTAAACTTTACAAGATGAGATATTCAGGAATCATTGTAAGTGCGCTCCTTGCGGGAGTGCTTGTATCGTGTGGCGGAAACGCCGGCAAAGAGAAAACCATCGGCGATGAGGCCGCGGAAAAAATGGAATTTGAAGGCTACAGCTATGACGTCATAGCGCAGTTGCCCGACTCCGACAGCATCCCCGACGCCGAGGGGTGGAAGTATTGCCGTGTGACAGGTGAGGGGATGATGCCTGTCATGATAGGAGGAAAGGATATCGCAGCCCTGCGCGACACGCTTGAGCGACTGGGCTCCGTCACATTCGCCTCGGAAAAGGAATGTGGCCCGCGTCTCGGCGATGGCATGAGTCCTACGGCTCTTTCTCCCGACAGTGTCTCGGCGTGCAGCGAGACCAACAACCAGCTCTCGATAGTGATGATGACGCCCCGCGTGGTGGTATGGCAGGAATTTATGTCGGCCTACCGTTGCCGGGCTGCCCACGGCGTATATAAGACATCATTCCTTAATTATGACCCGGTGGCCGGTAAGGTGATCGGCCTGGCCGACCTTATGGAGCCGGGCTATGAGAAGACGCTGACGGAGATGATCAGGCAGAAGCTCACGGCCGACGGCGTAGATCTTCTGGAGCCAGTTGACGAGGTTGGTATCCCCTCCCAGTTCCGCATCACGTCGCGAGGACTCCGGTTCCTATATGGCATTTATGAGATCGCTCCTTACGCTGCCGGAGAGATTGCGGTCGACTTCGACAGCTATGAGCTCCAGGAAATACTCCGCCCCGCCTCCCTGAAGTTCTGGAACCTCGGTGACTGAATCCCCGGTGACTTGCCGACACCGTGACAAAAATAACCTCGGAGAGATATGGCATTACCGATAAACATGGAAAATTTGCTCAACACACGCAAGATTAAATAATATTTACATATGACTATCAGATATATCAATATGTTCAGAGCCTTGATTCAGCATAAGGAATCGGAAGTGGTTGAGTTCAAAAAGGCGGAGAACAATTTCGACTTTGATGACTTGGGCAAGTATTTCTTGGCGTTGAGCAATGAGGCTAATCTTCGCGGACTTGATTTCGCGTGGCTGATTTTTGGCTATGATGAGAAAAGACATGAGATTGTCGGCACGTCATATAAAAACGGGGAAGGGGCTCTCAACAATCTCAAGCACGATTTCTCTCAGCATACCAACGATGGACAGACATTCCGCGAGATCATCCCGGTTGAGGTTGATGGGAAGCGGATACTTATGTTCAAGATTCCGGCCTCGCCACGAAATATCGTGATGAAGTGGAAGGGAATCGCATACGGTCGTGATGGAGAAAGCCTCAAACCGCTGAATCAGTCCAAGCAAGATGAAATCCGTCGGCAGACTCCTGCTCCAGACTGGTCTGCTGAAATTGTGCCCGATGCAACGATTGATGACCTTGACGAGGTGGCTATCGCTAAGGCTCGAAAGATGTTCAAGAAAGTGCATAGCCGTATTCCGGCTGAGGAGGTCAACCGCTGGTCTACAGAAGAATTTCTGAGCAAGTGCGAATTGATGGTCAATGGCAAACTTACCCGCGCAGCCATAATATTGCTTGGCAAAATGTTCTCGGACAGCAAGCTGCGTCCGGCAGTCGCGGAAGTAACATGGACTCTACGCGACGAGAGACAGGATGTGGTGGATTATGAGCATTTCTCTGTGCCGTTTATCCTGACAGTAGATGAGATTCTTGCCAAGATACATAATCTGACCTTGCGTGAGATGCCAGGCGGCACGTTGTTCCCCGACACGATGAAACAGTATGATGACTACACTATCCGTGAGGCTCTTCATAACTGCATAGCCCATCAGGATTACACTCTGCGTCAGCGCATCAACTTCGTTGAGAATCCGGGATTTCTTTATTATGCCAACGGAGGTTCCTTCATTCCCGGCACATTGGAAAATGCGCTTGTCAGCAATGGCCCCCAACGATTCTTCCGCAATGCCTGTCTATGCAAGGCTATGGTGCATTTCAACATGATTGACACGGTAAGCCGGGGAATCAAAAAGATGTTTACCGAACAGATGGAGCGTAGATTCCCTATGCCGGACTATGAGATTGACAATGATAAGAAAGAGGTTGCAGTCCGCATATATGGCAATGCCATAAATGAACGGTATACCAAACTGCTCAAAGACAATGACAATCTGACTCTGCACGACTGCATTTCTCTTGATGCCATTCAGAAAGGACATCGGATTGACGATGAGATAGCACAAGACCTCCTTAAGCGCGATCTGATTGAGGGAGATGCCCCGAACTACACCATATCCCTTGGTGTAGCCAAAGCCTCCAGACAGCTCCCGCAATACACGAAAGCAAAAGGTTTAGATAAAGCCAGATTAAAACAGATGGTTCTGCAATTATTGCAGAATGCAGGAAAAGATGGCGCTCGCCGAGAGATCATATATGATTACCTTAAGGACTTGTTGCCATCTAATAAGTCACAGGAGCAACAGCTTCGATATTTGGGGAGGCTTCTTGTTGAAATGAATGAAGAAGGGACAATTGAACGTAGTGGGCTTAGATGGTTGCTTTCAAGTCCATCCGACCGAAAACAGCCATAATCCGACCGTTTTTATCGCATCCGACCGA
>ERZ836877.3169-NODE-3169-length-19194-cov-15.987094_pt1 | contig 19194 bp, 13 predicted proteins | sample MGYA00519469_ERZ836877 | MGnify/ENA primary metagenome ERZ836877 (study PRJEB31850, sample SAMEA3708809) | human gut metagenome | biome: human gut; feature: human-associated habitat; material: faeces | place: China | collected 2014 ... | reverse complement strand
TTGACCTTTCTTATGCTCCGGGCGTAGAAAATCACGTTTTTTATGTACCTTTGCCCCGAAAAAGATAAGACTATAATATGAGCCGGAGAATTCTGATAGTTGATGACGAGGATACACTTTGTGACGCCCTTCGCTTTAACCTTGAAGCCGAGGGTTATGAGGTGGACACCGCTTACAGCGCCGAGCAGGTGCTGACAATGGACGTTACGGGCTACGACCTCATGCTCCTCGACATAATGATGGGCGAGATTTCGGGAGTTCAGCTTGCCAGGATACTGAAAACCAACCCCGCAACCGCCAATATCCCCATAATTTTCTGCACCGCCAAGGATACCGAGGACGATATGGTGGAAGGCCTTGAGCTCGGTGCCGATGACTATATCATGAAGCCTTACTCGCTGCGCAATGTGCTGGCGAGAGTCAAGACTGTGCTCCGGCGCACCACAGGCTCCAATGCCGCCGAGGCCGCCACTACCGCCGGCGTCAACGACATCATAGTCTATCAGGGACTGCAGATATCGCCTTCAAAGAAAACATGCACCGTTGACGGCGAGGATATACGCCTGCCGCGCAAGGAGTTCGAGATACTGCTCAAACTGGTGGGCAACATCGGACGTGTGTTCTCGCGCGAGGAACTTCTCCGGGAGATATGGCCTGAGGAGGTGGTGGTGCTTGACCGCGTGGTGGATGTCAACGTCACCCGCATCCGCCGCAAGATAGGCCGCTACGGTGCGCACATTAAATCCCGCTCGGGCTATGGCTATGGCTTCATCGATTAAACTGACCTACTCACGGCGCCTATTTTATTGGCTTCTGATCTACTCGCTGCTGCTCGTGGGGTGTTTCATAGTCTACCAATACGCCCGCGAGAAGCAGTTCAAGGTGTCGGAACTCAATTCACGCCTTCAGCAGATCAACTCATATATAGGCCGGGAGATGGCTGCGGGTGTGCCTATTGACTCCGTAAGGCTCGATCTTCTCCACGCCGACAAAGATATCCGCGTGACCCTCATCGACGGCTCAGGCCACGTGATCTACGACAATTCGCTCGACAGCCTTCCCGAGGGTAACCACCTCGGCCGCGAAGAGATAGCCCGCGCCCGCGAGAAGGGCGAGGGATACGCCACCCGCCGCCACAGCGAGAGCACAGGCGGCAACTACTTCTACTCCGCCACACGCATGCCCGACGGAATGATAGTGCGCAGCGCCGTGCCTTACTCCACATCGCTCCTGCATCTGCTCGAGGCCGACTACACCTTCCTTTGGATTATGGGCGGAGTGGCAGTGATATTCTGCGTGATAGGCTATTTTGCCACACGGCGCGTGGGGCTCCACATAGTGCGGCTGAAGGACTTTGCCGAGAAGGCCGAGAGCGGCGCCACCATCTCCGACACCGCTCCGTTTCCCCACGACGAGCTCGGCGACATCTCAAACAACATAGTGCGCCTCTACGCCCGCCTGCAGCAGGCCATTGCCGACCGTGACCTTCAGCACTCCATGGCCATGCACCAGCAGCATGAGAAAGAGCGCATCAAAAAGCAGCTCACCAACAATATCAACCATGAGCTCAAAACTCCGGTGGCCTCCATCCAGGTGTGCCTCGAGACCATGCTCGCCCACGAGAATATGGATCCCGCCAAGCGCCGCGACTTCCTCGAGCGCTGTCTGGCCAACACCGACCGTCTCAAGCGTCTGCTTGCCGACGTGGCACTTCTGACGCGGATGGACGACGGCGGCCGCATGATTGCCATGGAGCCTGTCGACCTCTCGGCCGTAGCCGCCTCGGTGGTGGCCGACTGCATGCCCTCGGCCGAAGAACGCGGGATGACATTAATCGACACCCTGCCTGCCGGACTCCGCATCACGGGCAACGTCCGGCTGCTTGAGTCAGTGTTCTATAACCTCATTGACAACGCCCTGGCCTACAGCGGAGGCTCGCGTATAGTGATCGATGGCGGGCGGACGGCGGACGGCCTTGTCACAGTGACCGTGAGCGACAACGGCTGCGGAGTGGCCGACGAGCATCTAGAGCGCATTTTCGAGCGCTTCTACCGCGTGGACAAAGGGCGCTCACGCGCCATGGGGGGCACCGGCCTCGGTCTGTCGATAGTCAGGAACGCCATCCGGCTCCACGGAGGCACCATCCGCGTCAGCAATCTCCCCTCCGGCGGCCTGAGCTTCACCATCAGCGTCCCTGCCGCTTCATAAAAGCTTAAGGATTTTGAAATAATTTTGAAACGTATTTCCACGACTTTTGTCTTAGAAAAACTAACTCTAATTCTAAGGCAAAATGGATTTACTGTTTCTTTGCGTCATTATCTTTCTGTTTCTGCTCGCGCTATTTGACCTGTCGGTGGGCGTGAGCAACGATGCCGTCAACTTTCTCAACTCGGCCATAGGCTCGCGGGCGGCCTCGTTCAAACGCATCCTCATCGTGGCCTCGATAGGCGTGTTTGTAGGCGCGGCCATGAGCAACGGCATGATGGACATAGCCCGCCACGGCATATTCCGGCCCGAGCATTTCTCGTTTTACGACCTGATATGCATCTTCATGGCCGTGATGGTCACCGACATCATCCTGCTTGACATCTTCAACTCGCTGGGCATGCCCACGTCGACCACCGTGTCGATGGTATTCGAGCTGCTCGGCGCCACATTCGTGGTGGCACTGATAAAGATGGCCTCAGGCTCATCACTCGGGTTCAGCGAGTTGCTTAACACCGAGAAAGCGCTTTCGGTGATTCTCGGCATATTCCTGTCAGTGGCCATAGCCTTTGTGTTCGGCACCGTGGTGCAGTTTCTGGCCCGCACGGTATTCTCGTTTCAGTACCGCAGCCGCCTGAAATGGAAAATAGGCATCTACGGCGGTGTATGCGTCACGGCCATCGTATACTTCCTTCTTCTCAAAGGGGCCAAGGACCTCACCTTCATGACTCCCGAGGTAAAAGCCTGGATCGGAGGCCACACGCTGCTGATCCTGGGAGTGTGCCTCATAGTGTCGACAATGCTGATGCAGCTACTGCATTTGCTGAAAGTCAACGTGCTTAAAGTGGTGGTGCTCACCGGCACATTTGCACTTGCCATGGCCTTCGCCGGCAATGACCTGGTCAATTTCATAGGTGTGCCTCTTAGCGGCCTGGCCTCCTATCAGGACTATATGGCCTCCGGATCGGGCGATGCGCAGGGCTTCATGATGGGGTCACTCAACGGCCCGGCCAACACCCCCATCTACTTCCTCATAGGCGCCGGTGTGGTGATGGTGGTGTCGCTGGCCACCTCGACCAAGGCGCGACATGTCACAAAGACCGAGATAGGGCTCGGCTCACAGCAGGGTGGCGACGAGATGTTCGGCTCATCGCGCATATCGCGGCGCCTTGTCCGCTGGACGCTCAACGCCATAGAGTGGTTCCGCCGTGTGATCCCTGCCGGGGTGCGCCGCTGGTTCGACAGCCGTTTCAACACCGACGATTCGGTGCTTGAGGATGGAGCGGCCTTCGACCTCATCCGCGGCTCGGTCAACCTGGTGCTTGCCGGAGCGCTGATAGCCCTCGGCACTTCGCTCAAGCTTCCTCTCTCGACAACGTTCGTCACCTTCATGGTGGCCATGGGCACATCGCTGGCTGACCGCGCCTGGAGCCGCGAGAGCGCCGTGTTCCGCATCACCGGCGTAATCTCCGTGATAGGCGGCTGGTTCATCACGGCCGGAGCAGCCTTCATAGGCGCCGGAGTGATAGTGTTTCTGATGCATGCGGGCGGCCACTGGGTGATGATGGCACTTGCGGTGCTCACCATAGTGCTGATAGTACGCAGCAACCGCCGCTTCCGCAACAGGAAAGAAGCCGAGGAGGGCGACGTGATGTTCAACGCCATCATCTCCGCCCCCGACAAAAGCACTACCTGGCCCATGCTGCTGATGTATATCACCGATCAGCAGCAGAAATTCATGGCGTTCGCCGCCGAGGGCTACCGCACTGTCACCGATGCCTTTATCAACGAGAACACCCGTGCCCTGGACAAGGCCGAGCGCGCACTGGCCCGGCAGAAGGATGTGCTGAAAAGTGCGCGCCGCAAGGAGACCTTATGCCTGCGCCATGTGCCGCGCGAAACGGCCATAGAAAAGACTACCTGGTTTTATCTGAGCAACAACCTCTGCATGTCGGTACTCTATAACCTGCGCCGTATCGACGAAGTGTGCAAAGAGCATGTGGAGAATAACTTTCTCCCCCTCCCTGAGGACTACACCGAGGATTACGCCGAGCTGTGCAACCGCATCGCCACTCTGTTTAACGACACTATCGAGGTTATGAAAGCGCCTGACGGCGACACCATAGCCCTTCTGCGCCGCCGCTGCGACGGGCTCAAGGACTATATCTCGGCGACCTATCACCGTGTGCAGGACCACATGCGCGACGGCGACCCTGCATCGATGACCGTACGTTATGTCTATGTCAACATCCTTCAGGAATCGCAGGAGATAGTGTCGTCAATCCGCAAATACCTGCGCGCCTTCGCCAAGCTCCGCGATTCGGATTACCGCTCGCGCACTTAGACCCCGCGCGGGCGGAAAAGGCGGGCTGAACTGCGGATGGTCCGTCGGATCGTTTTCCAATCAAAAAAATATAAGTAATTTTGCAGTGACAGTTCTATCAACATGTCCGGCAAAAAATCTCAATTATATTCTATTTTTCGTCGCCTGAGCCGCGTTTCGCTTGTGGCTACGCTTATAATCGTCCTCTCGGGCTGTGTCAACGACGATGAGCCCGAAGTGTGGAGCCTCGGCCCCGGCAACCGTTGCCCCGATTTCACGGTGATGATGGACGACGGACGAACCGTCACTGCCGGATCGCTGCGCGGAAAGCGCTCGATAATAGTGTTTTTCGAGACTTCATGTTCTGACTGTCAGCGCGAACTGCCGGTGATTGAGAGCGTATACCGCCAGGTGGCTGACCGTGGCGACATCAACATAATCTGTATATCGCGCGCCCAGGACCGAGCCCCGGTGGCCGACTACTGGCAGGCCAACGGCCTCACACTCCCCTACTCCGCGCAGTCCACGGCCGACATCTACCACCTCTTCGCCTCGAGCATCATACCCCGCATCTACATCATCAACCACGAGCTGACCATCACCGCCGCCTACAGCGACGACCCGATGCCCGACGCCGAAACCCTGCTTCGTGAGCTGCTATAGCATCGCGGCAATCTCTCGGATAGCCGACAGACGCTTCATGAAGGAAGCATCGGACTTAGCCATCTGCATATTATAATCGCTCTGCAGATTGAAAAGCAAATCAGCAGGCAGATTCATGTACGTTCAATGAATCTGCCGCTTACGGTGTGGGCTCTATTGGGCCTTTTTTATCTGCTGTACCAGTTTTTTGTGCTGTTCATGCAGTTCGGGGAACTGCCGTCTGATGAACTGGCCGAAGGAACAGTCGTTGAATCCGAACCGTCTCGCCAGCGATTTTATACTCTCGGTGGTGGTGGCGTAGATGTGCATGGCTTCCTCGTATTTCTCCATGCTGTGCGAAGCTATTGTCCCACCGTTATCCGTCTTTTTCATTCCGAGACGTGCATGCAGTTCCGGCTCATGCTCTTTCAGGTATTGGCGGAAACATTCGGGATGCAGCCCGAATTCGGCGGCGACCGTTGCCGTGGTAAGGCCGCCTTCTTTCAGTCTGGCGATGGCGTCAGCGTATTTGGCGGCGGTGGCAGGATTGTATCTTCGCACCGATGACGAGTCCACCGGCCTGCCCTCCTCGAAAGGGATGCCTTTCCGTCGGCACACCAGCTCCTTGTGCCAGGTCTGCAGGTACTCGTAAAATCCTTTTATCGGTACACCGGTCTGTTTGGCTATCTTGCGGGCTGACATGGGCGTGGTACTGTACAGATGCAGGGCTTCCGCATACTTCTCTGTTATCCCGTCAGAGGGAGCGTGGCGCGTCCCGCGCCCCGTTATTTCGCCCTTGCGCTGCTGTCTGACAGCCTTTTTGCGGATCCTGATGCGGTTGTCGACCAGCTCCTTGTGATAGAATATCAGGTGTTGCTCCAACCCGGAATAGGACACGTTGCAACGCTCGGCAGCATCTTGCACGGTGATGTAACGGTCGGCTTGCAGCAGTTGCACCGCTTCTGCATACTGTTCCTTACACCACGGGCGTGTGCCGCGTGGCAGTCCGTCCTCCAGCCCCAAGCGTTGCCGTGCCCGTTCACGGAACTCCAGCACTTCGGGATAGTGTGTCCGTAACTGCCGGCCGAGGTTCGTGCCGCTCAACCCGAACTCCCGGGCGATTTCCGATACGTTATACCCGATATAATCCATGCTGTCACACGCCGCGATAGCCTCCTTGTATTTGGCGTGAGTCGCAGGCAGTTGTCCCCTCCGCTGGTTCAGACTGATGCTGTCTGCTTCTTCCGGGCTGCACCTGACACCGTTGCGCTCCAGCATCAGATGGCGATGATAGGTGCCTACATAACGGGAAAAACCGTTGACGGAAACTCCACACCGCCGGCAGATCTCCACATGGGAGAGTTCGGTGGATGCATACAGCTCCAGAGCCGGACGATACTTCGCTTCCGTCTCCGGCCTGCACCCTTTAATCCGATTATATCTTTTCTCATTCAAGTATTCTAAACCCGATTTTTATTTGATATTTCGGCAGTTACGAAACGAGAGGTAAGGGGCTGAGGCGTCCTTGTTTTATTTATCATGGATGCCGTTACGCACCGGACGCACCGGGAAGCCGTCACACGGAAAGAAATTATTTTTGGGGCGGACATAGCCTGTCCCGTCTGCGCGCGAGAATTCGAAATTGTAAGAGCGGTTATCGTCGTTTTTCACATTTCCCGCTGCCCAGACATAACCTATGAGGTTAAAATGGTAGGTGTTTACCATGTCATCCCAGTCGCGATAACCGGTCAGGGGAAATATAATCGACTGCGTTTTTTCGGGGTTGGTATAGAACTCAAACAAGTAATTAGAATATATGCCGCCGGGCCCACAGGATTGGGTCTCACTGTTATAATCCGCAATATGCTTGATGAGGACGTCATACCATTCCGGTGAGTAATTGGTGTTGTCGCCCGTTGTGGTAAATCCGGTGAAGGCATTATAGTGGGTCACCTGATAACCTACCGGACACGGATCATACACGGTCTTAAGCGTCTGGGCTAACGGATCCGTACCGGGGCGTCCTTCCCAGAGATTGGAGTATGTCTCATTGTTGCTTATATATTGCCATTTATTAGCGGCAGTATCCACCAGAGCCCACAATCGCGGCGGATTGTGCCATGTGTCAGGATGCTGTATGAGTTGCCCCAGAGCTTCACGTGTGGTCGGACGCTCTTCGATGCTATAGTCGGTGAGAAGGGGAGGATTATTGGTGTCGTCATATCCTATGTAATTCCACCGTTTTTTGTTGTGATAGGTATTTCCTATTGCGGCGATAAAAGGATCTTTGCGCCCCCACTGGTAATAGGGGTTATTTCCGCGAGTAAACGATATATGTGACTTTTTTTCAATAGTCACATTCTGAGTCTTTCCGCCGAGAATAAACTGGACTTCACATTTACGAGCCTTATAATACTTTATTTTCTCGCCATCCTCAGAACACCAGCCAAGATTTACCGGCATGAACTCAAACTTCCTGCCGGGATCATGGGCTGTGACTTCGATGGTCTTGTCACTCTCTTCGAAATCGAAGCGTGTTATCCAGATATGCCAGCTCCATATAGCCGATGGAAGTATAACCCGTTTGTCATCTCCCTCGATTACTACTACAGGTTCTTTGTCACTTACCGCAATCATGGCGTTTCCCTGCTTTATTTTTCCCGGCTCTACATAAAATCGGATACCGCCAATCTTGGACTTGACTCCATCAATGGTCACATCATAGGCTTCCGGTATGAATGTCGGTTTTTTTGCCATCTCCGCCGTATCCCAGTCCCATGTATAAGCCGGTCGCAGCAGATCCTGAACATCCTGCCATACCAGATAAGCGTACTGAGGGTGACAGTCGTCGTTCTTTTCGATATAGGGGCTTGTGATTGATTGGTCGAGATGATTTCTGAAATTTCGCAAAATGTTAGTTCCGGAGCTGCTTGTAGGAGCGTAGGAGCTTTTATTGTCCAATCTATTATGTATGGCATTGCCATATACCATAGGGAAGATATACCATCCCGGGGCATCAATCATATAGCAATTGGCCGTGCAGACTATGCTGTTTGGTGTGCCGTTAGGATCGGCAAGATTGTAGGGACTCTCCTTGGTGCCCTTGGCCGTTGCTTTTTTAAGCTTATCATTTATGTCGATTTCCTCATCCGGCTTCAGAAATTCATCCTTAATGAAAAAATTGACCTTCTTTTCGTATGGATGGTCACCGGGGGTGATCGTGCAGTCAAGCCAGTCACACGTGTTGGTAAAATCAGTTTCTCCCTTGGTCAGATCGCGATATTTGATATGGAGATTTTCGAGTTCGTCCTCTAAACTGGTAACAATGAATGTGCTCCATTTAGTGAATTCATGCCCCAGGTTAGGCTCTGAATGGTCAGGTTGGAATACTTTGCCCATGTAGTCGAAATTATACACCTCCGGAGGTATCACATCGAATACCTGGTCTTTGTAATCAATATGCCAGTCGACATCATTGGCAAACCTGTTGAATTTCAACGTAAGCTTATAGTGATAGTTGCGTTCGGCATCGTAGTTGGTATAGATATCCTTGCCGAGCATAAAGCGGTATATAATGCGGCCGTAGCCCGGGCGTTCGCTGTTCGTCGAGTGATATATTGCCTGAACTTCGATGTAAGAGCCCTGGTCTATGCCGTCCTTGAACGTGTAATCAAGTGTGCCGTCCTCGTCGGTATCTTTTTGCCGCTTGTCTTTGTCAGGGTGTGTCCCCTGCATATTCTCGTAGAAAAACAGTGCCGGAGCCGTGTCATCATGCGCCGATCTGTCAACAGGCGTTTCCCTGGTAACGGTTGCTTTATATTCCGATAAAAAATTGGGATCGGCAGGCATGGGATCCGACTCGTCGTAATATCTTATCATTTCACCATACCTGATCAGCGAGTCCGGGTCTGTATTGTCCATCCCAAGCGGACAATGTTTAGGAATGTCCCTGATGGTTGCCGACATGAGATATATGGTGACACCCTCCGCAAGATTTGACCCGTCATAGGCCACTGTCACTTTTGAGGCGGCACGGCGTATCCATGCATGCATGGTACGGTTCGGGCTGATAATGACCGTCTCGTCGGCGGAGCTTGTTCCAGAGGTGTCATTGGTGAAAATACCGAACATCTCGGCGTTGTTACGAATATCCGCTTCATCCCATGTGAGAGGCAGTTTTTTCAATTTTTCAGGGGTGTAAATGGAATCGATCCCAATTTTTTCAAGGTCAAAGTTCACCACAGCATATACCTTGAACTTACCGTTCTTGTGCCGGAACCGGAAGCCGGCATGGCCTGTCCCGGATTCGGATTGCTCACTGCCATCCGGTCGGGTGTTATTGGTTATGCTCGTTGTAAGCTGGTTTTTTTCAGGGGTAATCCGTATTTTACCGCCATCTTCGAGCACCCATTCCTTGTTTGCATTTTCCTCATAAATTATCAGCCACAGGGAGTTGATTTCCTTAATGGCATCGCCATCCGAACGTGACTCCAATGCAGGCGTGAAAGCGGGAAAGCTGATTCTGGCAGCAATTTCCGTTTCTCCTTCAGGAATGAAGTCATTATTATATAATTCTTCGTCCACACAAGAAACGAGAGGCAAAACCAGTATCAAAACCAAAATGATATGTCTGCTCAATATCTTCATCAATTGTGATTTATATATCATTGTTCCTATTGATATTCTGTTAATCGATACCAAAGCCGGGCTCCAGCTCAATCACGCCGTAAGGGATCAGATCTACGGAGAACTCCGCTGTCTTATCCACTGTGAAGCGGTAACAGCAGTTGCGCAGAATGTCGAACCAGTCACCGGCAGGTTTTCCGTCACGGTATTCACGGAAATCGATGGTGTAATGCTTGTCGGTATTGTCGGCGAAAGTCAATGACAGCCGGCTACGCGGTACGGCTCCCGTATTCTCGTATTCCGGAATGTAGATTACAGCTTTGCTTTTATCAGCCGAAACCTGAAATGCAAGCGAGGTTTGGGTGTCAACGGCATCCTCCGGAATATGTGGCGCGGTGGTATAATTTGTGTTGTCATACATCCCTTGTGGAGCGCTGTAGCCTGTTGTATTGTAATTCACAAGGTTTACCGACGCAAGTTCAAGTCCTGAGCCGGCCTTGCATATCACCTCCACTTTTGCCATCGCCCGCAGCAGGTATAGATCGCCGATGTCGATGTACCTGTCAGTGGTATTAGGCATCGTGCAGGTCTTTACGCCGTACATCGGTACAGGCGTTGTGGCTGAGGGTGTATATGGAGAGTCGTAGTGATATGTGTTTTTCGCACCTATGCCCTCGCAGACATCACTGATTGTGGTGACGCCCGCGGTCAGGTCCGCATCCCCGGGATAACTGTCGGCACCCCAGTTTGCAAGAACCACAATTCTGAATGTCGCATCGGGTTTCTTAGTCAGAGTGCACAGCACATTGTAGTCCGAGGGGGACTTGGCGTCGTCCACGGAGTAGATGGCGATCACTTTCATTGTCTCCACAAACTTGCCGTTGCTGTCGAAGAGCAGAAACAGGAAATCCTTTTGGGCAATGCCGATGTAGTTCTCATATCCGATGCCTGTCTCATATTTGGTCGTATCGTCATAATCGGGAGGCAAAGAATTTACCTCAGCCCGTGAGTCAGGTATGCGTGTGCCATAACCATCACCCAGCCTGATACGGAAACTCATCTGCACGATATCGTCGGAAATATCGCCCGGATTTACAATTTCCGAGTTGCAGCCGTGAAACACGGGGATGATGATACAGACCGCAAGAGTCCGGAACAGGTATGCTATGATATGTCGTATCCGTGACCTCATCATGCTTACTTCCCGCCAAAATCAATATCTTCAAGCACCACACGCCACGAGTTGATGATGATAGAGGTGCTTATCCACTTGTCTCGCTCGTCAAGGAAAAATGTGAGGGACCACTCGTCCTGTCGGTCAAGGTATTCCTCGTCAGTCATTTCGTGGCTGTAACCATCCTTGAGCAGAAGTGCATAATCTCTGAGGGGGATACGTGCCGCAATCTCGTCCTCGGGGTTATATATGGTCAGGTAGGTCTTGCGTTCCTTCGTAAGCCGGGCTATCGTCAGGTCGGCGATGGCCACGCTCACGGATGTTACCGCGCGTGTCACCTCCGGGACGGCCGGTTGTGAGCGCCCTATCTCGGGATAGTCATCGATACCCAAACCCGTGGTGCCTGACCGCTTGTCGTGCTCCCGGTAAGTGATCATCTCGTCGGGCAGCAGGCTGTTGTCGTGCTCCATAAGGCCGTTCTCTTCCTCGATGCGGAACTTGAAGTCCGCCGGATTCACCGGTTCGCCCGATAGATGCTGCAGGATAATACGCACGTGGTTGGTGTTCTTTGTAAGAGGCACCGTGCAGGTGTATTCGCCTCCTTCGTAGGTGAGGTCGGGCAGGCTCACGTCAAGCACACCGTGGTATAGAGGGTAGAGTTTGCTTTTGCTGCATGCCCCGTCGGCATCATACTCGCGGTTGAGTTTGCAGCGCAGTTCCTCGAGCCGGGTTTCTCCGATGCGGGCCTCGGGAACAGAGAAAGACTCCGCCCTCAGGCCATCGTTATCCAGTCCGCACCATGCTACCAGATGGTAATCGCCTGCAGGCAGATCGAGAGTCATGGCATACCCTGCCGCGGCAAGTGCCTCTCCCTTCTCGCTGTTCTGCCACACAAGAGTGCCGCTATTGTCGAAAGCGTAGAGATGCACCGATGTTACTTCTGAGGGAAATGCGTCCGCCCATTTCATGTTACGGTCGTAACAGAATGACACACGGTATTTTACAGAGCAGTCGCCCTCGTCATCATATATGATGTTGTCACACGATGGCAATACACAGCAGAACACCGTGACGGCAAGCATCGCACTAACCATATTTCTTATATATGCCGATATGATGTTCATAATATATTGGTTTACATTTTTTTAGTTCACAAATTCCGTATTGTTGCCATTACGGAGGTATATCTATATGTTGTGCAGCAATCGGGTTGCCGTCGGATATTCTGTTTTTGAGAGGGAAACATCGTCTGAGTTTCCGGGTGAGCATCTCTCTTTGCACCGATGCTCAGGTGCTGTCGAATTTTTTTTGAAAGTCAGTATTGGAGTCAGTTAAGACTCCAATACTGATTGTTAAATGGTTGAATCGTTATTTGCCGGTGAAATCTACAGTCTGGCCCACAAGTCTCCATTTGAGCACGTTGACTTTTGCTCCGAGGTACCACAGTGTTTCATCTCCGGGAGTTTCGGGAATAATCACATCCTCAGGATCAAAAATGGGAGTACCTACACCACTGATGGAGTTGAGTGTAAGGTCATAGATATGGTTACGGATAACGCCCTCAAACACACCTTTGGCTTCGCCTTCGCCTGTGTAAACGTAACCGTTGTCAGTGGCCACCGGAGTCTGGTCGATGTTCACGTAATAGTAGCATAAGCCGTTGGTGAATACACGTGCTACATAATTCTCGGCTTCTTTCAGATCTTCGTTGATGACATCTGCAGAGATTTCTGTATATGTACCGTCGGTAGACTTCTTATAAAGAGTTCCGTTAAAAGTTGATGCAATCTGTGCAACAACCTCATATCTTTCAAGCCAGGTGACCTTGTCATTGTCGTCTACAAAATCTCCGTTGTTTTTCCAGTCGAGATCTGCAGGTGTAATGGATGTATGAGCAACACCGGCTGTTCCGGCTTTATAGTAGCCCTGTGACTGCAAATAAGTTGCGACAATGTCTTTCGCTTTTTCTTTAGTCGTATAGCCGCCACGGATATAGGCCAGGTCGGCAGGAGCGTCTCCGTCCATCAGCTGAGCGGTTACAAGGATCGCGGTCTTTTGATTGGAGGTGGTATTCGGCTGGACGTATTCCTTAAACCCTGTCAGGGTTGCAATGTCGAAATTAGCATCAGTTGCTATTTGCGTATAGGATTTATTGCCGAATGTCAGAGGTTTGGCAGCGTCAGTAGCGGGTACTGTTTCCCAGTAGCTGCGTTTGTTGGTCGGATCATTCCAGTTCCAGGTATGACTGATGTTGTTGATATTCTTCAGCAGATAGGAATTCTGGGCGATATTGGCAACCTCGATACCGGTAACCTTGATGGTAAAAGCTTTTTCCTGACCATCGACAGTCGGTTTGGCACCATCATTCCTAAAACTAAGGCTTTTTGCCTGAATTCGGGCAACCACACGCTCCACATAAATATCCACAGGAGCAGCCAATGCCGCAGACGCTGAATTTTTAAGATTGGCTTCAGTAACTATTGCTCCACAGACGTCAGTTGTTCCGTCTTTGTAAACGGAATTGGACATAATGAAAGCTCCGGAGGTATGTGCTCCGTAATTGTCAATCTGATCTTTAAGTACTGAAAGCGGTGTTGCTTTAGGAAGTTGTGCCAATTCGGCAGGAGCATTGAGTACGCAGATAATCTGAAGCGGAACGTTCGGTTTTTCTTCTACACCATCGATAACCAGAACGGCTTTGTAGATTTTCTCAACATAGGGTGAACCGCTGCCGGCAGCGTCACCGTTAGTCAGATTGATTACTTGCGGATCGTTGTACATTTCTGTACCGTCTTGATCGTAAATGAAGAAAAGGCCGGTTTCCGCCTTGTTCTCTTCGGGTGTACCATCCTGAAATTGATCAGAACCATTGGCTTTCGAACCAACTGATTTCGGTTCCACGATATTTACGGCCACATAACCGTAACCATCGTCATTGGTGTCATTACCCATGTTAGGGCCGTCCTCGCTGGAACATCCGGCAAGTGCCAGTGTAGCGATCATTGACGTAAATAAAGTCTTTAATTTCATGTTGTTAAATGTTAAAAATTGGTTTATGATTTTGTTATTTATTTGCTCTTGCGTTCAGTTCTTTCAGCATGTCGGAGGCCTGGCGCAGACCCATTTCCTCAGCCTGTTCCAGATATTCTTTTGCAGCCTTATAGTCTTTCTCTCTCACGGCAAGTGCTCCGCGCGCATAAACAGCCTCGGCGGAATTGCCCGCCTTGTCAAGATACCGGCGAGCGGCCGTGAAATCATCCCTGCGGATGGCGGCATTGGCGGCATTGAGGTTGGCGACCTCGTCATCCGGATACATGCGCACGGCGGTCTCGAATACTTCCGTAAACTCCGGAGTCCCGGGTTCATACTCCTGCGACAATAAATAGAACTCGTTCTGGCTCAGCTTCTGCGGCTGCTCTGCCATCACACGCTTGATTTCCTCCACGTCGTAGAACTTGCGTATCTTATATTTAATAAGGTAATCGGTGCGGCGCAGATACGGATAGCAGTATTGCAGCAGGAAACTATATTCCTTGGGATAGGTTCGCTTGATTTTGGCTTCCCTGGCATCCGGCTCGAGGTCGCTGTCTATCATCGCAAGTATTTCCTCGCGGTGATCGATGTTCGACTTTTCCACATATTTGCGCAGGCCCTCCCAGTTCTCAGGCTCATAGTATGTGTCGATGATGCTGTCGGCAAAATGGAACAGTTGTCCGATATGAGCCTTAAGGGCGGCGGTACGCCCGATGGCAAGGTCTTTGTTGTGACTGTAGGGACTTTCGGGCGATGCGTAACCTTTAAGCCACACGGAGGTGATGATCACGTCCTTGTCTGTGCGCACGGAGTCGATGGTGCCCTCTATCTTGCCAAGTTCGGCTGTGTTGTTGTGATAGTCGGGGTATATCACCGTCTGGTTCACAGGGAAGTCAATGTAAGCGGAGCCTGACAGCGAACGTATCTTCTCGGCTTCCGCAGTCTTGGGACGGACAAATATCAGTGTCGGGAAGAATGACTCGTGATGACTGCCCAGAATGCCTTCGTATTCCGCCAGTATGTCGTCGCAGCAGCCGCGGTCGCTACGGTAGAACTTGAGCGTCGCGCCGTCCATCCAGTCGCTGTAGTCGACGATATTGCGGTAGGCGATATTGTCCGGCTTGTTTTTCGCACGATAGACCGTCTCGTCCTCGCCGGATATATTGCTCTTTCCATTCCTGATGTAATAATAATACCGTCTGCGCCCGTATATGCCCACTGAAGGCAGATCGATGGAGTCTGCCCCGTTGACAAGGCGCGGAGTGAGCAGCACGGCGCGGTTGGATGAGACATCGAGGTCTTTCAGGTCCATATCCATCGCCACGTTCAGGAACCTGCCGTCGCGCTCCATGGATAATTTCTCTACGGATACACCGGGGATGATGTCCCTTGCATCCTGTGCTCCTGCTTCCGGCATACCGGCAATGCCTGACAGCATTGCCATCATCACATATATTGTACTTTTCATATCCGTCGCCTTTTTAGAATACATAAACCAGGTTGATGGCCGCCTTGGTGAGACCCACATAATTGTGCGACTTGTCCGTCTCCACCTTCTTGCCGCATCCCGCACACCGGAACTTGTCATAACGGGTATAGGAATAGCCTACGCCGATCTCTGCCTCAAGATTCCAGTGACGGCCGAGAATCCACGCATAGCCGTAAGAGACACCGGCACCCGCGAACCATCCCTGGTAACGGGAGTCCTTCAGCTTTCGGGCATCTGTGCCCAGAAAATTGATCTTGCCGTCAAATCCGCCAATGTTGTATTGGCCGCCATGGATATGCGCTCCAAAAAAATGCGCACCGAAACGGTCACATAGCCAGTAGCGGATTTCAGGCTGTCCAGCCCAGTGTTTCCAGCGCCTGTCATGCGACAGATTCCAGCCATTGAATTGTCCCGAGACATCCAGTGTCCATTTGGGAGCCAGACCGACTTCCACGCCGATATTCGGGTTCAGCAACGCATCGGAAAGCAGATTGGTCTTTACCGCCACATTTTGCCCGGTGGCAATTTGTGATGCAGCGGCAATGACAATAGTTATGAGTAGAATGATTCGATTCATTAGTCCGTAACCTTTGTTTTACTTTTACCTTGCAAATTTTCCTATTTCTCTTGCTAAGAGAAGTAATAGTGTATTCCATGCTGTATACTCAGTTAATAATTAGCAGGTTGATGCGCCGGTTTTTCACTTTTTGCATAACATTTGATATAATGCGGTATTTACGGATACTTCTAAATCGGCTTTTTTTAGGTCTTTTCTTGAAAAAAAAATTAAAAATTGCCGTTTTTTCGGTCAGAATTAGTATCTTTGCCCTCTCTATACTTCTCTTAGCAAGAGAATCATCCTTCCTTAGCAAGAGAATGAGGCTTTCCAAGACACATTGCACAGATTTTCAATCCTTTTCCATCAAAGGACACTCAGCACAATGGAATTAGCCTTATCGACCGACGAAGTGTCAAGAGAGGCGAGATAGATTCGTGTCGTGCTTTCGGAATCATGACCCATCGCCTCGCTGATAATCGAAATGGATATATTTTTGCTTCGGGCTATACTCGCCCATGAATGGCGCGCCACATAGCTGGTCAGCGGAAATTCAAGTCCGATTCGTTCCCCTATCTTTTTCAGTCTGTCGTTCATTGTATGGGCGGCATTTATGTATTGCGCGTGCAGGTCTGTGCTGTATTCCTTGATTATTGGCAACAGATACGGACTGTCACCGGTATCGTATTTGGCGATGATTTCCTGCATGGGCTTCTCCCATCTTATGGTCAGCTGCTGGCTGGTTTTCTTTCGGCGATAGACCAATATGCCGTTCTGCAGGTCTTTCTTTTTAAGAAAAGCCATGTCGATGAAACTCATGCCACGGGTGTAGAACGAGAACATGAACAGGTCACGGGCATAATCGAGCTGCGGGGTGCGGCTCAGATCAAGTCTCTTGATTTCGCGGATGGTTTTTGCCGGAAGCGCACGTTTCACCGTCTTGTCTATCCCCGTGTAAACGTGCCTGAACGGGAATCGCTGTACGGTCAGCTCCTTCTCCGCGGCTCTGTTGTAGATAGCGCGGAGATTGCGCATGTAGAATGAGGTGGTATTCTTGCATGCCCCGGTCTCTTTCAGCCATTGCTCGTATTCCAGCATAAGATTGGAATCCATGTCATCCATCGGGACATCGCACTCGCCCCGAAACCGTTTGAAACTGTTGACAGCTGTAGTGTACTTGGCGGCAACCTGACTTTTGCCAATCCGGCTCATGCGCCTGATAAGGTCGGTGGCAAACGAGATGAAGCACCCGTCATCATCCGATGCACCGTATAGTTCGACAACCTTATCCGCATTATACGGAATTCCCGCCCTCTCAAGACGGGATATTATTCCCGACAGTCGTGAGATACCTGCAGTCAGCTCACCGCGTAACGAGGACAGATAACTGCTTCGACCGGCATCACAATCGGCCGGTATGAAGATCTTTGACTCCGCAGCGTTCCATTCGTATGGAAAAAGCTTGTAGCCGGTATAAATTTGCCGGGTCACACGGTTATGTATGACCTGATAGAAGAGCGTCCCTGCCTTATCTGCCCGGGATGATGACCTGAATTTGATTTTTACTGTAGCCATTATTATATGATTGGGTTAATGTTTCCGCCTGGAAATATAATAAAAGGCTGCAGCGCTACACAGTATGGCTCGAACTCTGAGTTTACAGTGTTCGAGTCAACCTATATAACCGAAAAGGGCTGACGCCTCCAATAGGTGCCAGCCCAATTATATTTAAAAGAGTTTTATCGAAAAGTATTCCCGACAGGGAGCTGAAATAGTCAGGGAATGATGATTTTGCGGGCGGCTGCAGGTGTGCGGAGGATGTAGATGCCGGCCGGAAGATTAGTTTTCGGCATCTGACGGCCTAACAGATTGTAGACTTTTGTCTGCGGATCATTCAAATCCATTTCCTCGGCATTGTCGCGGATCAGCTCGGCCGAGGAAGTTCCGGAGTGATAGACAGTAAGTTTGCGTACGTAAGTGCTGTTGCTGCAACTGATTTTGATCTTATCGAGCTCGGTTGGATCCTTAAAATCAAAAACATAGTCGCTGAACGCAAGTTTACTGCCTGTGACAGTCTGCCCTTCAAGATCATTGACCGAAAGTATTGCGTCGGTTGCATTACCTACAGCAGCGCTTACCACTATGCGGCTGACCGTCACAGTTGCATCGTCGGTCAGTAGAAATTCCACAAATCCGGATTTGTCATTGTTATCCTTTTTGCCTATAATCAGTCCACGCTCTTGTCGGGCCATGTATGCAGTCTTGCGCTCGCCCATATCGGCAACAATTCCCGATTCCACAATAGCATCGAGCAGTTCCTTGGCACTAAGCAGAATAGTGCGTTCGCTCGAGCGATCGCTCGATATCGTTATCGTGTAGCACTCGTCAGCCGAAGCCGTAAGGCAACTCGCAGAAAAAAATATGACACAGAGTATGAGTAGCAATCGTTTCATAAGCAGATGTGATGAATCTAAATAAGATGACCTCCAGTTAAATAAACACTTTCGCAAAGCTAAGAATAAAACCCGAGCAACAAAAGGTCAATCAAAGTTTTAACGTTTATTAGAGATAAGAAAACGATGCGACCGCCAATACGGTACTGTTCAAGGGGATATAACGTAAAAAGGCCGCGGCAGGGTTGCTGTCGCGGCCTTAGAGGGGGCGGTTACCTACTTTCCCACTTTCGCAGTATCATCGGCGTGGTGAGGTTTAACTTCTCTGTTCGGAATGGGTAGAGGTGGAACCCTCACGCTATCACCACCTTAGTTTCTTTCTTTTGTCCGTAGAGCCTCTTTGTGTTTCTGTCATTGCTGACAGTATCTTTTTGTTTCTTTCTGGCTCTCCGTTATAAGGTGAAAAAGAGCTGGAAGCGCTTTGCTGTCCGAGTCTCATTTCTGAGTCGTTATCTTCAGAACTCTCAAGAGCGATGTTCTCGCTGATTCAGGCGCGGCGGCGTGTTTTGCCGCGGCTTCTATGCTCCTTCCTATTGTTTTTGAAGAGCTTTTGGGGGGGAGTTGCCTCCCGGAAAGGGTTTGGGTAATTAGTATCGCTCGGCTGTAGACGTTACCGCCTCTGCACCTGCGACCTATCTACGTCATCGTCTCTGACGACCCTTATATGGAGATCTTATCTTGAGGGGGGCTTCG
>ERZ836877.3165-NODE-3165-length-19214-cov-3.909338_pt1 | contig 19214 bp, 14 predicted proteins | sample MGYA00519469_ERZ836877 | MGnify/ENA primary metagenome ERZ836877 (study PRJEB31850, sample SAMEA3708809) | human gut metagenome | biome: human gut; feature: human-associated habitat; material: faeces | place: China | collected 2014 ... | reverse complement strand
CCCGCGCCCATCCACAGCCTGAAGAACTGACCCGCACGGCCGGGCTACGACGGTGAACCGTCGGAGCCCGGCCCGCTGTTCGCCTCCTTCCGCAACGGGGGAGTCCCCATGCCCGCAGCACCCATCGCCTTTCAGGTCACTGCCCCATATTTCTGTTACGGCTCAAAGGAACTTGCGCACCTTTCCCGGCGCGACGCGCGTCTGGCCCGGGCCATAGAAGCCATCGGCCCTGTGCGGCGCACAGTGCGGCCGGATTTTTTCGCCGCGCTTATGCACGCCATTGTGGGCCAGCAGATAGCCACCAAGGCGCAGGAAACCGTCTGGACGCGCCTGGAAACGGCCCTCGGCCGGGTGACGCCCGCCACAGTAGCCGCCGCCGGGACAGAACTTTTGCAAAAACAGGGGCTTTCCTATCGCAAGGTGAGCTATATGCAGGCTGCGGCGGCCGCCGCCCTATGTGGGGATCTGGACCCGGAGGCCCTGCGCCGCCTGGACGACGCGGCCCTCTGTGCGGCCCTCTGCCGACTTAATGGCGTGGGCGTCTGGACCGCAGAAATGCTCATGCTGTTTTCCCTGCAGCGGCCGGACATCCTGAGCTGGGGCGACCTGGCCATCCAGCGGGGGCTGCGTATGCTCTACCGCCACAAAGAGATGCCCCGGGAACGCTTTGAACGCTGCCGACGGCGCTACAGCCCTTACGGCTCTGTAGCCAGCCTGTACCTCTGGGCCATTGCGGGCGGCGCTCTGCCGGAACTGACCGACCCGGCTGCCCGCCCGCCCCAATAAACGCCCGCCCCAATGCAAGGCGTCCCTGCCGATTCCTTTTGGCAAGGCACGTACAACGCCCTCCCGGCGCGCAAGCGCGCAACCAGACGGTGCGCCCTGCGCCGCACGGCAAACGCCAGCCGCCAGAGCCACAGAGCAGATCACCGCCGCACGCGCGTCAACAGGCTTTGGGCCGGCAGCGCGTAAAGATAGCGCAACCGCAGCAGATAGCACACTGCGCCAAAGCCCAGGGCCACAATGTAGGCAATCCAGAAGCCCACGGCGCCCAGAGCCGGGGTCAGCAGGTCGGTGCGTCCCAGCACATAGCCCAGAGGCAGACCGATCAGCGCATAGGCCATAAAGCAGATGACGGAAATAATGCGCGTGTCGTTGTGTCCGCGCAAAATGCCGATGCCCGTGGCCTGTAGGCCATCCAGCACCTGGTAGGCGGCTCCGAAAAGCAGCAGATGGGCGGCCAGGGCCGCCACGGCGGCGTCTTCCGTATAAATGCCCACAATCTGCCGCCGCAGCAGCACCGTAAGCAGGGCTATGCAGAGGGCAAAGATCACGCTGAGGCTCAAGGCCGTACGGGCCACCAGTTTGGCCCTGTCCACCTGCGCCGCGCCCAGGCAGGCCCCCACGCGGATGGTGGCCGTCATGCTGATGGAAAGCGGTACCATAAAGACCAGGGCCCCAAAATTAAGGGCTATCTGATGCCCGGCCACCATGACCGTGCCCAGCGGGGCCAGCAAAATGGCGCTCAGGGCAAACAGCGCCACTTCAAAAAACAGGGCCAGCGCGCCGGGCAGCCCGATACGCAGCACCCGCAGCACCAGCACACCGTCAAAACGCTCCGGGCGACGCCACAGTGGCCGGAACAGAGGCCGCATGGAGGCGTACTGCCGAGAAAAACGCAGGTGCAGAAACATGCACAGGGCCATGAACCAGAAGCTCACCGCCGAGGCCACGCCGCAGCCCACACCGCCCAGCTCGGGCATGCCCAGCTTACCGTAAATGAACACATAGTTGAAAGGCACGTTGATCACCAGCCCCAGCACCCCGATAATCATAGCCGGACGGGTGCGGGCAAAACCCTCCAGAAAACCGCGCTGGTTCACAAAAAGCAGAAAGCCCGGCAGGCCCCAGAGCATGGCCCGCAGAAATCCGCCGGAAATGGCCGCCAGATGCGGCGCAAGGCCAAAAGACTCCATCTGCCAGGAAACCGTGTAAAAAAAGCTCATGAGCACCAGGCTCAGGCCAAGCGTCAGCCACAACCCCTGCCGCAGCAGGTGCGCCGCCCTGTCCGGTTGTCCGCTGCCCACGGCCTGAGCACTCAGGGGCGAAAGCGACAGCAGACAGCCAATGCCCAGCAGGGCCACAGGTTGCCACACAGACCCGGCCACGGCCACGGCGGCCATGTGTTCGGCGCTGTATTGGCCGGCCAGGGCCGTATCCACAAAAGCCATGCCCGTCTGGGCCATCTGGGCCACAAAAATGGGCAGCCCGATGGCGTAAAGGCGGCGGGCCTCCACCCAGGAAAAAAACTGCATGTAATCCCTTATTATTCCTCTGGTAAGAACAGTCCGTCCGCAGGTAAACGCTTGCCCTGGAGCACAGCGGCGCGGCCCACCAGATTGTTGATGGCGGCGCGCCCGGCCGTACCCAGATCAAGACTGAATTCGGTCACAAAGGTCTTGATGTGCGCCTCGGTGACGGCCTGCTCCATTTCCTGGGCGTGCGCCCGTACAAATTCCCGCGTGGCTTCAGGGGCGGCCTGGGCGCGGGCCAGACTGGCGGCAATGGCTTCCTGCAGGGCCAGCGCCACGGGGTGCGGCAGATCCCTGCGCACGGCAATGGCCCCCAAAGGCAGAGGCAAATGGTATTCTTTTTCCCACCACTGGCCCAGGTCCAGCACCTTGACCAAACCCAGTCGCTCATAGGTAAAGCGCCCTTCGTGGATGACCAGGCCCATGTCCGCTTCGCCCCTTGCCACAGCGGGCATGACCTCGCTGAACAGCATGGCCCGGCGCGAGCCATGAAAACCGCCGTGCAAAGTCAACAGCAGGTTGGCCGTGGTCATGGCGCCGGGCACAGCCAGGCTGGCCGTGCGCCAAGCCGCGGGGGGCATGCCCTCGCGCGCCACCACCAGTGGGCCGCAGCCCCAGCCCAGAGCCGCGCCCGCCGACAGCAGGGCGTAGTTTTCCATAATCCACGGCACCACGCCCAGGGATACTTTTGTCACGTCCAAGGCTCCCCGGCGGGCCAGGGTATTCAGCTCTTCCACATCGGCAATATGCGGCTGCAGGGGCAGCGGCGCGGGCACCCCACCGTGCAGCAGCGCATGAAAAATGAACGTGTCGTTGGGGCAAGGAGAAAAACCAAGACGCAGTGTTTGCGGATCGGAAACAAACATTATTACCTCACGTTGACAGCACGTAGCGGCCGGGATTAATCTTAAAAAGTTTCACCGTCCCCCTACGCACAGGATGCCTGACCATGCTAGACGCAGCATATTACGCTGACCTCGGCCTTTCGTCCATCTATGATAAGGTGCTGGAAGGCCGCCGCCTGGAGCCCGAAGAAGGGCTCGCCCTGTTCCGTTGCCCCGACCTCACGGCCGTGGGCGCGCTGGCCCTGCACGCCCGTTGCCGCCGTCACGGGCACCGGGCCTTTTATGTCGTTAACCGCCAGATCAACTATACCAACGTCTGCGTCAACGGCTGCGTGTTCTGCGCCTTCCGGCGCGACCACGCGGACGACCCCGGCGCGTTTGTCCTGAGCCACGAAGACATCCTGACCCGCCTGCGTGCGGCCGAGGCCTCCGCCCTGCGCCTGGACGAACTGCACATCGTGGGCGGCTGTCACCCCGACCTGCCCCTGTCCTGGTTTGAAGAGCTGCTGCGCCGCGTACGCGCCGCACACCCCCATTTGCCTATCAAGGCCTTCACTCCGGTGGAAATTGAGCATTTTTCCCGACTGGAGGGCGTAAGCACCCGCACCGTGCTGGAGCGCCTGCAACAGGCGGGCCTGGTCATGATGCCCGGCGGCGGCGCAGAAATTTTTGATGAAGAACTGCGCGCCCGCATCTGTCCGCATAAGGCCGATGCAACCGCATGGCTGCGCGTTTCGGGCGAGGCGCACAGTCTGGGCATCCAGACCAACTGCACCATGCTCTTCGGCCACCTGGAAAGCTACGAGCAGCGCGTGGATCACCTCTGCCGCCTGCGGGACCAGCAGGACAAAACCGGTGGCTTTACCTGTTTTATCCCCTTGCCCTTTCTGACGGAGAACAGCCGCCTCAAACTGCCGGAAGACAAAGTAGGCCCCCAGCGCGGCCTGGACCAGCTGCGTACTGTGGCCGTTTCCCGCTTGCTGCTGGACAACATCCCCCACATCAAGGCCTACTGGATCATGATGGGCCCCAAACTGGCCCCAGTAGCCCTGTGGTATGGGGCTGACGACCTGGACGGCACCATTATTGAAGAGCGCATCGGTCACATGGCTGGGGCGTCTTCGGCCCAGGGCCTGACCATCCATGAGCTGGAACAGATGATCCTGCGCTCCGGTTTTACGCCTGTACGGCGCAATGCCACATTCACCACCCTTTCCGAGACCGCCAGCACGGAGGCGCGCCCGTGACCAGTTTTCTGCCCGCCCACAGTCCTTTTGAAGAATCCGGCCCCGCCTTTGCCGCCCTGCGGGAAGCGGCGGCTAAAGCCGCCGCCGGCCAACGCCTGGACCGCCGGGACGCCGAAGCCCTGTACTATAAGGCCAGCCTGCCCACCCTGGCCGGTCTGGCCCACCAGATGCGCCTGCGCCTGCACCCGGAGCCCGTGGTCACCTATGTGGGCGACCGCAACATCAACTACTCCAACATCTGCGTGTGCGGCTGCCGTTTCTGCGCTTTTTTTCGTCCGCCGGAAAACCCGGAAGGCTACGTCATCAGCCGGGAGGAAATGGCGCAGAAAGTGGAAGAAACCCTGCGCCTGGGCGGCACGCAGATTCTGCTTCAGGGCGGTCACCACCCCGATTTGCCCCTGGAGTGGTACGAAGACCTGCTGCGTTGGCTGCGCTCCAACTGGCCGCAGCTGCACATCCACGCCTTTTCCCCGCCGGAAATTTTTTTCTGGTCGCAGAAATTCGGCCTGAGCGTGCCCACGGTGCTGCGCCGCCTCAAGGCCGCCGGCCTGCACTCCCTGCCTGGCGGCGGGGCCGAGATACTGCATACCGCTGTGCGCGCCAGGGTTTCACCCAACAAATGCACGGCAGAACAGTGGCTGGACGTGATGGAAGCCGCCCACCACGAGGGCCTGCGCACCACGGCCACCATGATGTTCGGCCACGAAGAAGAACCCGGCCAGCGTCTGGACCACCTGTTTGCCGTGCGCGCCCTGCAGGACCGCACCCACGGCTTTACGGCCTTCATCCCCTGGACCTTCCAGCCCGCGCACACCCGCATCGCCGTGGACCCGCTGCCGGCTCCGGCCTATCTGCGCCTGCTGGCCGTCTCCCGCCTGGCACTGGACAACGTGCCCAACATCCAGGCCTCCTGGGTGACCATGGGGCCGCAGGTGGCGCAACTGGCATTGTTCTACGGGGCCAACGATTTCGGCTCCCTGATGATCGAAGAAAACGTGGTGGCCGCCGCGGGCGTGTCCTACCACATGAGTCGGCGGGATATCCACAAGGTTATCCGCGCCGCGGGCTTCACGCCCGTGCAGCGCACCATGGACTATACCCCCGTGGACCCGCAGCCGGTGGCATAGGAACGAAATTCTGCCCTATACGGGGAGGGGCCTGCCCCCAGGCGGACCTCTCCCCGGCCTTTTGCCGCCTGAGCCCCGGTTCTGCCCCCTGCCCAACCATCCAGAGAAGGCGCGCCATGAACATCCCCCCCGCTTCCCGCCCAGCGCAGCACCGCGTACTGCGCATGGGCCGCATTGGCTATCTCAATGTATTGCCCATCTACCACCCGCTGGAGGCGGGCATTCTGCCCCACGACTACGAGCTGGTTTCCGGCCCGCCGGCCTTGCTCAACACCATGATGGCGCGGGGCGAGCTGCACGTTTCTTCCTGCTCCTGCTTTGAATACGCCTGCCGCCCGGAACGCTATTTTCTGGTGGAAGACCTTTCCATTGGCTCGCGCGGGCCGGTCATGAGCGTGCTGCTGCTCTCGCGCCGCCCCGTGGAAGAACTGCAGGGCACAGAAATCCTCATCAGCGGCGAGACCCACACTTCCGTAGCCCTGCTGCGCCTGCTCCTGCGCGACCGTTACCACTGCGACGTCACGTATCGGACCGGGCAGGTGACCCCGGCCGTTAACTCCCCCACCCCGCCCGTGGCCTTTCTGGCTATTGGCGACGAGGCCTTGCGCCTGCGCAACCATAAAGACTACCCCTACCGCCTGGACCTGGCCGAAGCCTGGCGCGACTGGACAGGGCTGCCTTTTATTTTTGGCCTGTGGGTGGTGAGCCGCGCGGCGGCGGAAGCGAGCCTTTTTCACGACGACCCGGGGGCGCTGCTGCGCCGGGGGCGGGACTGGGGCCTTGAACACATGGACGTGATTCTGGACCTCACGGCCCACGGCTGCCCCCTCTCACGCGAAGAACTGGACTTTTACTACCGGAAAGGTCTGGTCTACAGCTTAGGCAAAGAAGAACTGCAGGGCTTGCGCTTGTTCTACAACAAACTGGCCCAGGCCGGGCTTATCCCCGCCGTGCCGCCGCTGGAGTTTTTCCGGTTTCCAAACCCAGCCGCGTAGTAACGCTCCGGGGCAAAAAACGCCTGCAACTCACTTTTGCGGCTGCACAAAGCGCGAAAAGTCCTGGGCGTTGTCAAGCCCTTACCATGCCCATTGTCACTTTGAGGGCAGCTTAGTGCTGCCGTCCCAATTTCCCGTATTGCTAGAGGAACGTCCATGCTTACAGAACAACACAGCAAACTTGTCGAATTCATCTGGAGCATAGCCGAGCGCCTGCGCGGCCCTTACCGCCCGCCGCAGTACCGCAAGGTTATGCTGCCCCTGATTGTTCTGCGCCGTCTGGACATGATGCTGGCGGACAGCAAGGCGGAGGTATGCGCCGAATACCAGCGCCTCAAGGCCATACAGAAAGCCACCAAGGGCAATAAAAAGCAAAAGATGTCTGACGATACCATCGTCAAGACATTGAGCAACGTTGTGAGCCAAAAGCATGGGGTGAGCTTTTACAATGTAAGCCCGTACACGTTTTCCACCTTGCTGGATGACCCCAATGGCCTGGCCGCCAATCTGAACGCGTACATCAACGCTTTTTCGCCCAACGTGCGCATCATCTTCGACAAATTCAAGTTTGATGCGGAAATCGCTGTACTGGACGACAAAAATCGCCTGTTCAGCATCATCAAAGAATTCGCCGACGAAAAAATAGACCTGCACCCGGACAGGGTGAGCAACTTGCAGATGGGCTATATTTTTGAACATCTCATCCGCCGTTTCAACGAACAGGCCAATGAGGAAGCCGGGGACCACTTTACCCCGCGTGAAGTCATCACCCTCATGGCGCACCTTATTTATACGGGCGATGAGGACATCTATACCCCAGACATAGCCAAGACCATCTATGACCCCGCCTGCGGCACCGGCGGCATGCTGTCCGTTTCGGAAGATTATATCCGCCGTCACAACCCACAGGCGCACCTTGTGCTCTATGGGCAGGATTATAACGACGAATCATGGGCCATCTGCTGTTCCGACATGCTCATCAAAGGCGAAAACGTGGAAAATATCGCTCTGGGCGACACGCTGGGCGACGGCAAGAGCAAGGACCAGCACGAGGCCAAACAGTTTGACTACATGCTGGCCAATCCCCCCTTTGGTGTGGACTGGAAGGACCAGTTGCCAGCGGTGAAGAAGGAGCATGAGACCTTCGGCTTTAAGGGACGCTTCGGCCCAGGCCTGCCGCGCATTAATGACGGCTCGCTGCTCTTTCTCCTGCACATGCTTTCCAAGCGCCACCCTTCGGAGACCGAAGGCGGTCAGCCCGGTGACGGTTCCAAAATTGCCATTGTATTCAATGGCTCGCCCCTGTTCACCGGTGATGCGGGCAGCGGGGAAAGCAATATCCGGCGCTGGATTATCGAAAACGACTGGCTGGATGCTGTGGTGGCCCTTCCAGATCAACTTTTCTATAATACCGGCATTTATACCTACATTTGGCTGGTGAGCAATCGCAAGCCTGTGGAACGCAAAGGCAAAGTACAGCTCATCGACGCCACGCGGCATTTCCGTAAGATGAAAAAAAGCCTGGGCAACAAGCGCAATGAGCTTTCTGAAGAGCATATTGCGGAGATTGCCCGCCTGTATGGCGAATTTGCCCACAACGGCACCAGCATGGTCAACGGCACGGGCGAGCCCAAAGAGCGCGTATGCTCCAAGGTGTTTCCCAATCAGGCCTTTGGCTATATCAAGCTGACGGTGGAGCGCCCCTTGCGCGTCAATATGCAGGTGAGCCCCGAACGTGTGGCACGCTTTACTGAAAGCGGGCCTTTTGCCTCACTGGTGCAGAGCAAAAAACGCAAAGACAAAGAAGCCATAAAAAAGGACGTGCAGGCCGGGCAGGCAATACAGCAAGGCTTGCGGGAACTGCTCAGCCTCTTTGATGCGGGCAAGCTGTACATGGACAGGGCTGACTTTGAGGCAGACTTGAAGAAAGCCTGCAAAAAGACAGGCGTAAAACTGGAAGCCCCCATGAAGAAGGCTCTGCTTTCCGCCCTGAGCGAGCGCGACCCCAGCGCCGCCATTGTGCGCGACGCCAAGGGCAATCCAGAACCAGATAGCGACCTGCGCGATACGGAAAGCGTACCTCTGCCAGAAGCGCTGCCTCTGCCCCTGCCTCTGGGCTATGGCGGCAAGGGCGACAAGGTGGACAACAGCAAGCTTGTGGCGCTGGTGAAACCGGATTGCGACAGCTATTTTGAGCGCGAGGTGAAGCCGCACTGGCCCGATGCCTGGATTGATTACGACAAGACCAAGGTGGGCTACGAAATTCCCATGACCCGGCACTTCTATGTGTATGAGCCGCCGCGCCCGCTGGAGGCCATTGAGGCGGACATGGCAGCACTGGAAGCGGAGATCGCCGCACAGCAGGGCCTCATGACGGGCCTTGCCGGGGGCCGCGCATGAGTGCGGGATTAAAACGCTGGAAGCCCTATCCGGCGTATAAGGAGTCGGGCGTGGAGTGGCTGGGGCAGGTGCCGGAGGGGTGGGAGGTAAAGAGGTTGAAGTTTGGAGTTGATAATATCAATCAAAAATGCCTTGAAGAAGCACCCCTCACTCCTTTTGTAGCGTTAGAGCACATTGAGCCATGGACTGGCAAGCTCATGGTTGATGAAAGCTCTCAAAGTGACGGACAACCAAGCTGCTACCAATCTGATGATGTGCTTTTTTGTAAATTGCGTCCGTATCTGGCAAAAGTTCACTTGGCCAAAGTCAACGGAATTTGCACTTCTGAACTTTTAGTTTTACGTGCCCAGCATGGTATTTTCCCCAAATACCTGCACCGCTTTTTGCTTTCACGAGACACTATTGATTGCATAACTGCATCTACTTACGGTGCCAAAATGCCTCGCGCAAACTGGGAGTTCATTGGTAATCTACTACTGCCAATCCCCCCTCTCCCAGAACAACGAGCCATCGCCGCATTTCTTGATCAGCAATGCGCTCAGATAGATTCGCTCATCGAAAAAAAGCAACGCATGCTCGATCTGCTGGACGAAAAGCGTCGCGCCGTCATTACACAGGCAGTCACACGCGGCCTTGATCCCACTGTGCCTATGAAGGATTCCGGTGTGGAATGGCTGGGTATGGTGCCGGAGGAGTGGGAGGTGAACTCAATGCAACAAGTTTGCAGCGAGTTTAAAGCTGGTCCTTTTGGCTCTTCATTAACGAAAGAGATGTATAGCGCTTCAGGTTACCGCGTATATGGACAAGAGCAAGTCATTCCAAACGACTTTAGTATTGGAGATTATTACATTGATAGCGAAAAATTTTCTGAGCTTAAGCAATATGCGGTATGTGAAGGGGATATATTAATCAGCTGCGTTGGAACATTTGGTAAAATCGCCATTGTTCCACATGGCATTGAGCAAGGGATCATAAACCCTCGACTTATTCGTATCCGAGTAGCACCAGGTGTCAATCCTAAATATCTTGCTGTATTCTTATGTAGTCCTACCGCATACAGCCAGTTTTGTTATTTCAGCAGAGGGGGCACGATGGACATAATCAATATAGGGATCATAAAGCGAATACAAATTCCCCTCCCCCCTCTCCCCGAACAACAGGGCATAGCCGACTACCTTGACGCCCAGTGCGCGGCCATGGATCGTCAGCGGAAAAACTTGGAAAAATCCATTGAACTCTTGCGTGAGTATAGGGCATCACTTATTACTCATGCGGTGACCGGAAAAATTGACGTGCGCGATGTTGCGCCCCTTCAATAACGTTTTCACGCCAGCCGAGGAGCTGCCATGCCCGCCATGCACACGGAGCGCCGTTTTGAGGAAGCCATTGAGCTCACACTTCTTGCTCAGGGCTATGTAAAACGCTCGGCGCGGGACTATGACGCGGACGCGGCCCTGTTTACGGCGGACGTGCTGGCCTGGGTGCAGAATTCTCAGCACAAAGTCTGGAGCGCCCTGCAAAAAGCCCTGGGTACAGAAGACAACATTGCCGCCCATCTGCTCAAGGCGCTGAAGGATCACCTGGCGGATTCCGGCAGTCTGCATGTGCTGCGACACGGCTTTACCTGCTATGGCAAAAAGGTGCGCATGGCCGCCTTTGCCCCGGCCTCCGGTCTCAACCCCGAAACCATTGCTCTGTACAAGGCCAATATCTGCGCCGTGGCCCGTCAGATTCCCTGCAAGCCTGGCACCCGAGACACCGTTGATGCGGTGCTGGCGGTCAACGGCATACCTGTGGTGACGCTGGAGCTAAAAAACCAGATGACAGGGCAGACCGCGGATAATGCCAAGAGACAATACGAAAACGACCGTGACCCCGGCGCACCGCTGTTCCGCTTCAATGAACGGCCGGAACGAACTCTGGCGCATTTTGCTGTTGATACGGACGTGGCGTGGCTGTGCACCCGCCTGAACAAAAAAGACACCTACTGGCTGCCCTTCAATCAGGGGTATCACTTCGGCAAAGGCAACCCGCCTTCTCCTGCCGGGCAGTACCGCACCGCCTATTTGTGGCACGAGATACTGTGCCGTGAAAGTCTGCTAGACCTGCTGGCGCGTTTCATTCACCTTGAAGTGAAACGCAAAAAGATTGTGTCTGGCAAGGCCATCAAGACCATCACCACCGAAAGCCTCATCTTTCCGCGCTATCATCAGCTTGCCGCCGTGCGCCGGCTCACGGGCCATGCCCGTGAATATGGTGCGGGGCACAACTATCTGGTGCAGCACTCGGCGGGTTCCGGCAAGTCTAACACTATCGGCTGGCTGGCCCACCACCTGGCAAGCCTGCACAATGCCAACAATGAAAAGGTGTTCCATTCCATCGTTGTGGTGACAGACCGCGTGGTCATCGACAGACAGTTGCAGGACACCATATACCAGTTTGAGCACAAGCGCGGTGTGGTGGAAAAAATTGACCAGGACACCCGCCAGCTTGCAGAAGCCCTCGCCTCTGGCGTGCCCATCATCATCAGCACAATCCAAAAATTTCCCTTTATCGCCGCCTCGCTGGAGCGGCTGACCAAGGAAGGACATGATATTTCGCTGGCGACCAAAGGCAAGCGTTTTGCCGTCATCATAGACGAAGCGCATTCCTCCCAAAGCGGTGAAACCGCCAAAGAGCTGCGACGTGTGCTCAATAAAGACGGCATTGAAACTGTGGTGGCGGAACAGGTGCTGGAGACGCAGGATGACGAAAACCTGAGTGATGAAGCCCGCGCCAATCTTTTTCAGGAGCTTGCAACCCGCACGCGGCAGCCCAATTTGAGCTACTTCGCCTTCACGGCAACCCCAAAGTACAAAACCCTGGCGGTGTTCAACGAACCAGGGCCGAATGGTCTCCCGCCTTTCCATCTTTATTCCATGCGCCAGGCCATTGAAGAAAATTTCATTCATGACGTGCTGGCGCACTATGTGCCGTACAAGACATATTTTTCTCTGGTCAAGGCCGTGGAAAATGATCCGGAAGTTCCCAAGCGCAAAGCCGCCCGTGCGCTGGCCCGCTTTGTGGGGCTGCACCCTCACAATATTCGCCAGCATGTGGAAATCATAGTGGAGCACTTCCGCTCTTCCACCATGCACAAGATTGGCGGCAGGGCCAAGGCCATGGTGGTCACAGAATCGCGTCTGCACGCAGTGCGTTACAAGCTGGCTCTGGATGCCTATTTGCTTGAAAAAGGCTATACGGATGTGCGCACGCTGGTGGCCTTTTCCGGCGAGGTACATGACCCGGAAAGCGGAAAATCCTACACCGAACCCGGCATGAACAAAAATATCAAGGAAAAAGAACTGCCGGAACGCTTTGAAACGGAGGAATTCAATGTGCTGCTGGTGGCCGACAAATACCAGACCGGCTTTGACCAGCCTTTGTTGCATACCATGTATGTGGATAAAAAACTGGGCGGCGTGCAGGCCGTACAGACGCTCTCGCGCCTGAACCGCCGGGCGCCGGGCAAAAGCGACACCTTTGTGCTCGACTTCCGCAACCAAAGTGCCGACATTTACAAAGCCTTCAAGCCCTATTACGAATGCGCCGGCATGGGCGAAGCCCCTGATCCGCAGCGACTCTACACGCTGCACCGTGAATTGCTGGAAAGCGGAGTCGTAACCAATGAAGAAGTGCAGTCCTTCTGCGCCATCTGGTTCAGTAAGCACGGCGACGGCACAATGAATCACCAAAAGCTCAATGCCCTCATTGATCTGGCTGTGGCACGCTTTGCCGCCCTTGCGGAAAAAGAGCAGGATATGTTCCGGGGTAAACTGGGGGCCTTTCGCAACCTCTACGCTTTTTTGTCACAGATTATCCCCTATGGTGATTCCGAGCTGGAAAAGACCTATGCCTACAGCCGATTTTTGTTGACCAAACTTCCTTCAGAGGATGGCGGCGCGGCCTTTGCGCTGGACGATGAAGTGGCCCTGCGCTTTTATCGGCTGGAAAAGCTGGAGCAAGGCAAGATACGCCTGGGCGAGGGCGAGGCCAACCCTCTGAAAGGCCCTACGGAAACGGGCAGCAGTAAGGGAGAGGAAACAGAGGTGCCGCTTTCCACCCTGGTGGACGCGCTCAATGAACGCTTTGGCACCGCCTTTACCCCGGCAGATCAGCTCTTTTTTGATCAGGTGGCCGAGGCTGCAGCTGAAGACGAAACCCTCCGACGGGCATCAAAGGTTAACACGCTGGAAGCCTTTGGCCTTGTGTTCGCCGACATTCTGGAGCGCTTGTTCATCGCCCGTATGGAGGGCAACGAAGGCATCTTTGATCGCGTTATGAGCGACAAAAACTTCCGCAAAACGGTTGAAGAACAGCTTGTCAAAGAAGTTTATGACCGCCTGCGGGGAGATACTGGTGCTGTTGCCTAATACAGTTTCATTGTTGCAACATCCAAAATTTTTGGCGTAATTCAATAGCTGGCGAATGGAGTGATGACATGACACAGTTGGAACGTGTGCTGGCCTTTCTCAAGGCCCACCCTGGTGAGCAGTTTACAGCCAAGGGAATTGCCGCCGCCATTACCCAGCAGTTTGCGGATGACTACACTTCCAAGCGGAATAATCCACGGTTTGCCGACGAACGCAGTTTTACTGCGCAGGTGGCAGCGGAAATTGGTGCTCACAAGAATGCGTTGCAACGCGCTGGCGTGGTCTGGCAGGACAGGCCAAAGCCGCGCCGATATTTCTGGGAAGTGGATGGTGATGCTTCCGGATGTGGCAGGACGGTCATCGACACACATGAAACGGAAGAAGACGAACAAGAGCGCGAAGTTGCATCTTTTTCCCAAGACATACGCAGTCTCAGCGAGCACGACCTGTATCCTGTGCTTATGGATTACCTGAAATCAGAACTGCAATTATACTGCTTACGCATCAATGAATCACGCTCGCGCAATACACGCGGGGCTGGCGGCAACAAATGGTTGCACCCGGATATTGTAGCCATGCAGCCTTTGGACAGAGGATGGGATGGCCTTGTACGCAACTGTGTCCAAAAAAGTGGCAGCAATAGCGTTCGTTTGTGGTCTTTTGAAGTAAAGAAAGAACTGACCGCTTCTAATGTGCGTGAATGTTTTTTTCAGGCTGTCAGCAATTCCAGTTGGGCCAATGAGGGCTATCTGGTAACCACCGCCATTGCATCTGACGGCGGAGTGGAGCAGGAACTCCGCATGCTGTCGGCTTTGCACGGCATCGGTGTGATTATACTGGAGCCCGACAACCCTTCGGAAAGTGAAATTTTCTTACCTGCTATCAGCCGTCCCGAGGCAGATTGGCAGTCCATCAACCGCTTGCTTGTGGAAAATGGCGACTTTAAAGAGTTTGTAGGCCAAGTGAGTGACTATTTCCAAACTGGTCGCTTGCGGGACCGCGATTGGGGTTGGCATCGCGAAGCGTGATGCAATGGCTACAGAACCCGGTGCGCATCAAGAAAAAGCGCGATAACGTACAGGGAGTTTCGCACATTCAAAAAGTAAAAACAGCCCGTCAAGTCGGCTAGTTTGGGCCGCCGCCCAACAGCCATCCCAACCGACAAAAGGGGGCTGCAGATGGAAACTATCAAGGAGAACGGGAACAGAAGTTCCGTTTATCAAAATTGATAGACAATAGTAGGGGGAAGGGAACTTTTGTTCACAAAAAGTCCCCTCCCCCCCATAAAAAAACTTCTAGAGCCGATTACCTTTGAGAATATGTATTCGAAAAGTTTACGGCACGCTCGTTCCGGCGCTTCACCGCGCAAATAAATAGTGGTGCTGTTTTTGCCCATACCTTACCTTCCCTTCGTCAACGGGCCAAGCTCCTGCGTCGCAACGGCTGAAGCTACGCTTGCGCCTCCACAGTGAGCTGCTGCTTACGCAACCGCCAGGGCATTTCAACGTTGCAATGCCCTACTGCAAAGCCTTCAAAATGGCCCCACTGGAAACGGAACTGAGGGGGCTGCCGTCCACCACCACGGCGGGCAAGCGTTTGACGCCGTAGAACTGGCTGATCTGCTGGGCCTGGTAGAGGTTCACATTGCCCGCGTTGTAGCAGTATTTGGCCACGGCCAGCTCCTGGTTGGCCGACACAGGGGGCCGCAGGCGGGCCATATAGCTATAGTGAATGGGGTAGTCCGCAGACTGCACGGTGGCGTCATATTCGTTATTGAAGGGCACGGCCTTGCCATGGGCCTTTTTTTGCGCAGCCTTGACGCTGTTCCAGCGGTCCAGGGCGTAGGTCAGGTAGGACATGGCCTGGCCCGGACGGTTGTGGGCTATCCAGATGGCCATGCCCATAAGGTCCGTGCCGTAGTATTCATGGCTGTTGGCAAAAACGACGATCTTGCACTGGGCGGGTGCAAGGGAGCGGCTGGCTTCGCTTACGGCGTGCCAGAGCTTGGCGCTCTCGGGCGCGGCAAAATCCAGGAGCACCAGGATTTCGTGCGGGGCTTTGGGATCGCCAAAAACCACAGGGTAGATTTCTGCTTTCCACTGGGGCCGATAGGCGGCTTCACCTTCAATGCTGGTGACCGTGCCGCCCATCTGGTTGATCATGGCCAGCGCTTCCGGCGAACCGGCCCGCAGATTGGGCAGGCTTTGTCGCAAATAGGGGTTAAACAGGTTGGCATTGCCGCTGTGGACTTCCGAAGGCAGATTCACCGCGCCGCGTGGGGCGCTTTCGCCTCCGGAAAAGCCACAACCGCCCAACAGAAGCCCCACCAGCATCAGGGCCGACAACATTCCGCGCATAGCAACACACCTCACGCAACGATCTTTGGAGCATTCCATATAGGAAGCGTTTATTCCGCAGACGCGAACAGGGGTTGGGCCACGGCCTCAAGGTGCCGCAGCCAAAGTTGGGCAAAACCGTCGTATTCCGCCGTGCCCAGCAGCACGGGGCGGCAGCGGCGACCGCGCTCCTCAATCCGGCTGCGCCAGGACTGGGGCTGCGTGCCGGCCATATCGCGCAGGGCGTGCCGGCCCACCACCGAAAGCAACGGCAAAAGCCAGACCGCAGGGGATGTGAGCCGGGGCAGGATGTCTTCCAGCAGCACTGCGCCGTTCATGGTGCCCACGTGCACACGGGGATCCAAAGCACGCACGGCCGCAGCCAGATCGGCATAACGGCCCACGGCCGCATGGCGCGCGCCGTGCCCCATGCAGACCACATCCTCGTCGGGCATGCGTTCCGCCGGCAGATGCCGCACCAGGGCACGGGCGGTCTCCTGCACATCCTCAGGGTTCTGCAGAAGGGGCGTGCCCACCCGGCAGGCGAGGCCTTGTCGGGCGGCCACTTCGGCCACGGCGGCGCAGACCTGCTCGTGCTCACTGCCCGGAATAGTCTGCAAGGGCTGCACGGCCACATGGGTGAAGCGTTCAAAGCCCAGCCGGCTCAGAGCCTTGAGCACGGAATCGCTTTTTTGCCGGGCCTGGGCCAAGCGCTCGCGCAAGAGCAGCGAGGTGAAAGCCCAACGCACTGGAACGCCGGGATAGCGCTGCCGCACAAGGGCGTCAAAGCTCTTGAGGGCGTTCTGCCCCTGGGCGCTGCTCGCGCCAAAGGCCACCAGCAGGATAGCGCGCTTCATGGACAACATGTGTACGTCAGTTGCGGGACGGAAGCAAGCCGGACAGAAGGGCTGCGGCGGCCAGAAACAGAAGTGAAGCCCGCGAAGGGCCTTGTGTTGACCCTTGCCCCCTCGCAAGGATACAGTGCCGCATGCGTTCCCTGCCCCGCCAAGATACTCTTGGTGCGCGGCAAGGGCCGCCGGAGGAATATATCAATGCCAAAAGCGCTGGTTTTGGGGGGCGCTACCGGTCTGCTGGGCCAGGCGCTGGTACGCGTGCTGCGTCAAAACGGCTGGCAGGCCGCCACCCTGGGACGCGGGGACGGCAACCTGCTGAATCTGAACTTTCTGGAAGATCGCGTGGCCGCGGCCGGAGCGGATGTGGTCTTTAACGCCGTAGCCTGGACTGCCGTGGACGACGCCGAGGACCACGCCGAGGAAGCCTGTTTGCTCAACCGCACGCTGCCTGACGCCCTGGCGCGGGTGCTCAAATCGCTGGGCAATGGTCACCTGGTGCACTTCAGCACCGATTTCGTCTTTTCCGGCACAGGCGAAACCCCGTGGAAGGAAGAAGACCCGCCCCACCCATCTTCAGTGTACGGCTGCACCAAGCTGGAGGGCGAACAGGCCGTGCTGCGGGTGCTGCCTGAGCGCGCCTGCGTGCTGCGTACGGCCTGGCTTTTCGGTCCAGGGCGCAAAAATTTTGTGGACACCATCCTGGCGGCCTGCCGACGGCGCGACGCCATTACCGTGGTGCACGACCAGACAGGTTCGCCCACCTACAGCCTGGACCTGGCCCAATGGAGTCTGGCCCTGGCCCAAAAACAGGCCACCGGGCTATGGCACGCGGCCAACAGCGGTCAGGCCAGCTGGTGCGACCTGGCCTGTGAGGCCGTTGCGCTGGCGGCGGCGCCCTGCCGGGTTATGCCCATCGATTCGGCGCAGTATCCGCAAAAAGCCCGCCGACCGGAATTTTCCGTGCTGGACACGGGCAAACTCGCCGCCTTTTTGGGCAAAAAACCCCGCCCCTGGCCCCAGGCCCTGCGGGACTATATTTTTTGCGAATATCTGCCCGCTATAAACGGGAACAAAAAACCCGTCCCCTGCGGGGGGGCGCGGTGAAAGCCCGCTTCCGGGCGCTCTGGCGGCCGCTGTTGGCCGCCCTGCTTCTGCTGGTCGCCGTTGCGCCGGGGGTGGGGGCACGCCCGCGCAGCCTGCAAGATCTGGCCGCCATCACCGGCAAGCTGGTGGCAACGGGCATCAAATACGGCGAAATCCCCTCCCTCTACCGTCCCCGTTATGACCGTGTATCCGATGCGGACCTGAGCCTGAGCGGTGACGATGTGGTGTTTGTGGTCCAGCTGCCCGATGGGCCGCGCATCTATCCGCAAAGCATCATGGCCTGGCACCAGGTGGTCAACGAGGTGGTGGACGACAATGCCTATGCCGTCACCTACTGCCCCATTACGGGCACACTCATGGCCTACGACGCTTCTATGGGCGGCCTGAACCTTATTTTTGACCCCGAAGGCCGCCTTTACGACGGCAACAGCGTGCTGGTGGACCGCAATTCCGGCAGTCTGTGGCTGCAGGAAACGGGAATGGCTTTTGACGGCCCGTTGCTGGGCCGGGGCCTGCCGCAATTGCCCGTTTTCTGGACCACCTGGGGCGCAGCCAAAAGCGTCTATCCCAAGGCCAAGGTGCTGGCCAGGCCTCCCGGCAACAGGGCCTATGGGCGCGACCCCTACGGCAGTTACGCGCGCACGGACACCTATTACCAGAACGACCGGCTCATTTACCCCGTGCTGCGGCTGGACCGGCGCTTTCCCCACAAAACCCCCATGCTCTGCCTAGAGTATGAGGGGTCTTTAGTGGCTATTGACATCAAGTATGTCAAAAAGAAGGGCGCGGTAAATTTTTTTGTAGGGCCCCACGCCCTGCTGGCCGCCTATGACGGCAAACTGGGCGTGGTGCGGGTATTCAACCGCCGGGTCTGGAACGATCCTTTCCTGTTCATCGCCCGCTACGGCAAACTGCAGGATCTGACCACACGCAGCCTCTGGAGTCCGGCCACGGGCAAAGCGCTGGACGGCAACATGCTGGGTGCGGGCCTGACGCAGATCTACGGCGTCTATTCCATGTGGTTCGCCTGGTACAGCATGAATCCGGAAACGCTGGTCATTCCCGGGCCCGGCGAAGTGCCCCAGAATCTGCTTTCGCCCAACCCGCCGGGACAAGGCGACGGCGGACCGCAGAGCTCTATGCCGCGCAGATCCCCCGACAATCCGTAAGGCCAGGACGCGCAGAACGCATGGACTTTGGAGCGCACACCGAGAAAAAAACAAGCGCACCCTGTTTGCGTAACTCGGTACTGACCGCGCTTGTTCATGGGCGAAGAAATAGAGGGCAAAAGCGGTCTCGACGGCTTCAAAGGAAACGCGACCTTTTGCGCAGGGAGTGTACTCTTATGGTACTCGACCGGAGCAAAAAGCCGCGTTGACGCCGCCGGAGGGCAAAAAGACCTCCTGCCTTTCGCGACAAACCTGGTCGGGCGCGGACAAAGAGGATTTTTGTTCTCCGGCAAGGAAACGCGACTTTTTGCGCAGTGAGTGTACTCTTATGGTACTCGACCGGAGCAAAAAGCCGCGCTGACGCCGCCGGAGGGCAAAAAGACCTCCTGCCTTTCGCGACAAACCTGGTCGGG
>ERZ836877.3151-NODE-3151-length-19275-cov-3.389802_pt1 | contig 19275 bp, 13 predicted proteins | sample MGYA00519469_ERZ836877 | MGnify/ENA primary metagenome ERZ836877 (study PRJEB31850, sample SAMEA3708809) | human gut metagenome | biome: human gut; feature: human-associated habitat; material: faeces | place: China | collected 2014 ... | reverse complement strand
CCGCGCACCTAAAAAGTCAAATCGATGTCAAACGCACATTGACATCGTTGGAAAATTATGAAGCTAAGACTTCAGCCGTAGCAGCCAACTCGCTGGCTCCAAGGATTGAAGCCCATGATTAATATTATGAGCTTCGCCTGCTCTAATGTTTCTTTTGGGCGAGGTGGAGGAGGCGCGGGTGTTTGATGCGGCGGATTGCGCTGTCGCGGAAGGCGGTGCAGTAGCTCTCGTGGTCCATTGCCGCGATGGCTTCGCGGGTGAGAGCGAGGACGTCGGGTCGCGGGCGGAATAGCGCCGGCGGAGTGGTGACGGGAATGTTATGTGGGCAGACGCGCTGGCAGATGTCGCAGCCGACGATATTGTCGCCGAGGCCGACGCTGTCGTCGAGATTGTCGCGGCACTCGATTGTGAGATATGAGTGACAGCGTCGTGCGTCGAGGCCTCCGCGGCCGTCAATGGCGCCTCCGGGACATGCCGAATGGCAGCGGCCGCAGTGGCCGCAGTCTGAGTCGAGCAGTGATTTGTCGGGAGGCAGTTCGCCTGTCCATAGTACTTCGCCGAGAAATACCTGACTGCCGATGCCGGGCACGATAAGCTGATTGTGGAGGCCGATGACGCCAAGGCCGGCGCGCGAGGCCCAGTAGCGTTCGCGTATCGGCGCTGTGTCGACGCAGACGCGTGTCTCGCCGCCGAAGCGCTCTCTGATGTATGCGGCGAGCGATTCGAGCTGCCGGCGCACGACGGTGTGGTAGTCGTCGCCGAGGGCATAGTCGGCGATATGGCGGTTGTGGTATGGCTGACGGTAGTCGAAGGCGCAGCAGATTATCGAGCGTGCGCCGTCGAGCAGCAGCCGCGGGTCGCGGCGGATGTCGTCGTAGCGTTCGAGGTAGCCCATCGAGCCGTGGCGTCCTGCAGCAATCCAGTCGCGGTAGATGGCGACATGGCGTTCGTCGACCGGACCGGCTTCGGCGAAGCCTGTGCGGCAGGCACCTCGCAGTTCGGCGGCGGCACGTATGAGGCGTTCGGGCGTGAGAGCCGCATTACATGGGGATGGGGAGGAATTCGTAGCCATTATCCTTGAGCCACTCGATTGCGAGCGGCAGGGCGTATTTCATGTTGCGCTCGGCCTTGAGCGAGTCGTGGAAGACGATGATCGAGCCGTTGCGCGCATAGCGTTTGACGTTGGCGAGGACCTGGTCGGGTGTCAGCTTCTTCGAATAGTCGCGGGTCACGAGGTCATACATTATAAGGTTGTAGTGGTTTTTGATGCCTTTGGCCTGTTTCCAGCGTATGATGCCGTGCGGCGGACGGAAGAGCGGGCTGTCGATGAGTGCGTCGGCCTCGGTGATGTCGCGCATATAGCGGCGCGATTTGACTTTCATGCCCTGAAGGTGGTGCATGGTGTGGTTGCCCCACGAGTGGCCGCGGCGTTTGATTTCCTCGAGGAGTTCGGGATGGCGGCGCACGTTGTCGCCGACGAGGAAAAATGTCGCCTTGATGCCGTAATGGTCAAGGAGATCGAGCACCCAAGGTGTGACTTCGGGTATCGGGCCGTCGTCGAACGTCAGGTAGACGACACGGCGGTTTTTATGACGTTTTAATCGCCACACCGCCTCCGGGAAAAGGAGGCGGTATAGCAATGGAGGTTGTTCGATAAACATTGTTCAGAGAGAATGATGTCGGTTTTAGAGGGGTCAGTCGACAAGGTTGCGCCAGGCGTAGATGTCTATGCCGTTGGCCTTGACGATTGAGTCGGTGATGGCCATGGGGTCGACGCCGAGAGCCTTGTGGAGTTCGAGAAGACCGATTGCAGGAGTGAGCACGCGGCGTGTGCCTTCCGACACTTTGTCGAGCGAGCCGCGGGCTTCGTCGAGGGTGACGCCGTCGACATAGACCATCGGGTAGACGCTCTGAGAGTGGTCGACGTTGAAGCCGTTGCCTCCGGCGAGGAGTTCGTCAAACCCGGCGTTTCCGCGGGCGGCGCGGTAGAGGGCGGCCTGGTTCTTGAGGCCTATGATCAGGCCGAGATACTGCAGGGCGTATGTCTCTGAGCGTCCGAGGTTGTTGAGCTGTCCGGGGGTGAGGGTGGCGGCGTAGTTGACCAGCTGGGCGAGCCGGCCGGTCTCGCGGTCGAGTATCTCGTCGGCCTTGTCGAGGTCGGCGCTGTTGTGGCGTGCGTTATAGAGGTCGAGATAGTATGTGGCCATGTAGTAGCTCATGAGACCGTCGAACGGTGTCACGTCGGCGGGCAGTTTCTCGTCGATGAGGCTCAGGAGGTCGCGGGCCATGTCGTAGTGGTCGGCCGGTATGGCGCGTCCGTTCTGACGGGCGTTGTCGACGGCCCACTGCGAGGCCGGTTCGTCGCCGGCGGCGATGAGATTCTCGACGCAGTCGAGGATGGCGTTGCGGGTCGAAGCGACCATGCGGCGCACGGTCTCGTCGAGATAGAGGCCTTTGGCGTGCTCTTTGTCGTCGAGGCCGCCCCAGCGGAATTTGCTCATGATGTTTTCATAAGCCTTGTCGGCTACGGGCGAGTAGGCCGCATTGCTGAAGGGTGTTACCTCATAGGCCATGCCGGTAGAATACATGTAGTTGTCGAAGCCGAGATAGTATGAAGCCGGGACTGTCGACGCGAAATAGACCGGTCGCTCCCAGTTGCCTCCGACGGCGTTCGAGATGATGTCGAGCGAGAGCACTTTGCTCTGGTTGAGGCCCTGGCCCTGGCGGCGCAGGTCGGTTGAGATGTTGCCGAGCGATGGCAGCAGCGCCTCTGCGGCGGGAGTGCCGGGAGTGATGCCGTAGCGGCGCATTGCGGCGGCGCTGTCGACGGGGATGAAGACGCGCGGCTCGGTGAGGTATGGCGCGCCGACACGCTTGGCGTCGCTGGCGTAGAGGTTGCGCAAGGCGTCTTCGGCGCGGACGAGCGAGTCGGTCATGGGAACGACGAAGTTCCAGGCCATGCGCTCGTAGGCGTAGTCGGCCGGCCGTGCGTAGAGGTCTACGGGACGTGCGTTATAGTAGGGGTAGCCAAGGTTGTGGGCATACCAGTCGGTGGTCAGATAGGAGAGGTTGACGACGCGCACGTCTGTGCGGAAGCCTTCGACTTCCTGGGCGTACCACAAGGGGAATGTGTCGTTGTCGCCGTTGGTGAAGATGATGGCGTTGTCGTCGAGCGAGGCGAGGTAGTTCATACCGAAGTCGCGCGTGGTGTAGCGGTGTGAGCGGTCATGGTCGTCCCATGTCTGCGAGACCATCTGCAGCGGCACGAAGATGCCGAAGGCGACTGCCACGGCGGCTGCGCCCCATTGTGCGCCCTGCGGCAGTGACGCGTTGTCCCGGGCGTCTTTTTTCTTGGTGAATTTCGAGAAGAGGTCTCTGAGCAGACAGGCGAGAGCCGGGACGCCGATGCCGATCCAGATGGCGAAGGCATAGAACGAGCCGGCGAACGAATAGTCGCGCTCACGCGGCTGACCCGGGGTCTGGTTGAGGTAGAGCACGATGGCGATGCCTGTCATGAAGAAGAGGAAGAAGACCACCCAGAACTGCTCGATGCCACGCTTGGGGTCGGTGCTGTGGGTGTAGAGCGCCTGCCAGAGCAGACCGATGATGCCGAGCAGCAGCGGCAGCATGTAGAAGACGTTGTGGCCTTTGTTGCCTTTGCCGAACTCGTCGGGCAGCTTCGACTGGTCGCCGAGACGGGCGTTGTCGATGACAGGGATGCCCGAAATCCAGTTGCCCAGATGAGGCTCGCCGTTGCCCTGGATGTCGTTCTGACGTCCGGCGAAGTTCCACATGAAGTAGCGCCAGTACATGTGGTTGAGCTGGTAGTTGATGAAGTATCTGAGGTTTACGCCGAAACCGGGTTTCCATGCCGATGTCTGTGTCACGGGGTTGCCCATGGCGTCGATGGCTGTGGTGACGGGCTCCTGGTGGTGGAGGTAGGGGGCTACCTCGCTGAGCCATGCGGCTCCGTCCTGAGCCCAGCGCTGGCGCACTTCGCGCGGTATATCATAAATGTCGGGGGTCTGATAGTCGGCCCAGCTCTTGTAGCCGTCGACGTGGCCCGAGCGGTTGTCGGTGCTGTAGATGCGGGTGAAGAGCATCGACACATCGTCCATGGTCTTGTAGTCGGGACGTTCGATGGCCTCTACGTAGCGGTCGGGCTCGCTGGCGGATTTCTTGACTACCTTGGTGTAGCTGCGGGTCGGATTGTTGATGGCGCGTCCCTCGGCGTCGCGGATATAGCCGTCGATGATGCGTGTGCGCGGATAGCCGTTGTCATCGACGGGCACGATGTAGGTGTCTTCATATTCCTCTGTGGCAAGCTCTTCGGCGAAAGCAGGGCCGTAGAAGAGCGGACGGTCGCCATACTGTTCGCGGTTGAGATATGAGGCGAGGGCGAAGACGTTGTCAGGCGCGTTCTGGTTCATCGGCGTGTTGGCGCTGGCGCGTATGAGCAGCAGGGCGTAAGAGGCATAGCCGATGAAGATGACGAAGATGCTGAGGGCGATGACGTTGAAGATTCTGACAGGCACCTGCGGACAGAACATGAAGAGGTAGACCGTCAGGCCTGCGATAAACAGGGTGGGTATCACCCACGAGTCGCCGATGAAAGGCATGCCCGAAAGGATAATGGCTGTGAGGAACCACCATTTGATGGCTGTCGCGTTTTTCTGACGGTAGAGGGCTCTTATCGTCATGATGAAGACGGCTACAACGACGAGGGCATAGACTGCCACGCCGGTGTTGTAGCTGAAACCGAGGTCGTTGACAAAAAGCAGTTCGAACCATTGCGATACGTTGATGAAGCCCGGAACGAGGCCGTAGAGTATCAGGCCCACGACCACACACGATACGGCCAGGGCGATGAGCGAGCCCTTCGCGTTGATGTTTTTGTATTTGCGGTAGTAGTAGACGAGTCCGATGGCCGGGATGCAGAGGAGGTTGAGCAGGTGGACGGCAATCGACACGCCGATGATATATGCTATCAGCACGAGATAGCGGTCGCTGTGTGGCTGGTCGGCGCGGTTCTCCCATTTGAGGATGAGCCAGAAGACCAGAGCCGTGCAGAACGACGAGAATGCGTAGACCTCGCCTTCGACAGCCGAGAACCAGAATGTGTCGCTCCAGGTGTAGGCGAGAGCGCCGCAGAGGCCGCCGCCCATGATGACAAACATCTGGATGAGGGAGACTTCGGTGGCGTCATCGGCGACGATGAGTTTCTTTATGAGGTGTGTTATTGTCCAGAAGAGTAACAGGATAGTGCCGGCGCTGAGTAGAGCCGACATGGTGTTGACGGCAAAAGCGGCCATAGACATCTCACCGCCGAAGAGAGTGATGAAAAATCGTGCGGCAAGCATGAAGATGGGGTTGCCCGGCGGATGGCCTATTTCGAGTTTCGCACCCTGAAGGATAAACTCGGGACAGTCCCAGAAGCTTGCTGTCGGCTCAAGGGTCAGCATATATGTCACCGCGGCGATGACAAAACAGAGCCAGCCCAAAGAGTTATTGACAAGATTATACTTTTTCATTAACGATTGGAGTTTTAGACTTTAAACTGCAAAGTTATCTAAACTTGGCGTTCTGCGCAGGCTTTTAACGATTATTAATGCAACGACGGCATAAAAAAACACAAAAAAAGACCCGTAATTGTGGAAATAAAAAAAATTAATATAACTTTGTATCTCAAAGTCAACATGACATCAATAATTAGATGAGAGTCAAAATACACCACGAAGGTACCAATATACTGATTATATTGATAATAATACTGCTCCTGATCAACATCCCGCTGTGGCTGTGGGTCAGGCCGCTGGCTATCGCCATAGCCTCGACGGCCGTATGCGGTGTCTTCTACCTGCTGGTCGTAAACTTTTTCCGTTCGCCCAAACGGCAGTTCAAAGGCAATCCCGAGAATGTCGTCGTGGCAAGCGCTGACGGCAAGGTTGTGGCTCTCGAAGAGACTTTTGAAGATGAGTTTCTCCACAGCAAGGCCATACAGCTGTCGGTGTTCATGAGCGTCTTCAATGTCCATGCCAACTGGTTTCCCGTTGACGGCGAGGTGATTTACTCGAAACATCACTCGGGCCGCTTTATGGCCGCCTATCTGCCGAAATCGAGCACCGAGAACGAGCGCTCGACCGTAGTCATCCGCACACACGACGGCAAACTCGTGCTCGTGCGTCAGATAGCCGGCGCCATGGCGCGTCGCATAGTCACCTATGCGCATCCCGGCGTCGAGGCCTCGATACAGGATCACATGGGCTTTATAAAATTCGGCTCGCGTGTCGACATTTATCTGCCGACCGACACCGAGATTTATGTCAAGATCGGCGATAAAACTGTCGGCGGCGTCACTGAAGTCGGCCGTTTAAGCTCAAAATCATAAAACAATGACAAATCGATTTGTTGCCTTCATACCAAACACCCTGACAACTCTCAACCTCATCTCAGGTTGTGTGGCAATAATATTCGCATTCAATTATACCGAAAGTTACGGCTGTCTCACCGGAGCCGAAATGGCGTGTCTGATGATAGGAGCCGCCACGGTCTTCGATTTTCTCGACGGCGCGAGCGCCCGCCTGCTGAAGGCCTATTCGCTAATAGGCAAGGAACTTGACTCGCTGGCCGATATGGTCAGCTTCGGCGTCGCTCCGGCGATGCTGATGCTCAATATGATGCTCGGCTATTCGCAGATCGAATGGCTCTGCTACATCGCTCTGTTTATCCCGGCGATGGGCGCCCTGCGTCTGGCGAAATTCAATATCGACGACAGCCAGTCGACGACTTTCAAGGGGCTGCCGATACCGGCCAACGCCATCTTCTGGATCGGCATGTCGGGCTGGTTTACGCGCTACGGCTATCCCGGCACGGTCATCATGGCCGTCATCATCGTCGCCGTCTCGCTCGCCATGGTCTCGAATATCAAGATGTTCTCGCTCAAAATCAAGAGTCTGTCATTCCACGAAAATGTCCGGCGCTATGTCGTGATTATCGCGACAGCCGCGTTTGTATGGGCTTACGGCCTCTCGGGCTTCATCTGGGCTATCGTTCTTTATCTGCTTGTCTCGATTCTTTCGCGCCGCGAGCTTTGACAATCGCGCCGCTCCGATTTATAAAAACATAAAACGATTGTTCTCGATATGGGTACATTCCTGTTCCTACTGTTTGTCTTTTTCATTGTCATTCCTGTCATAAGGGTGATGATAACGATATGGCGCGCACGACGTCAGACGCGCCGCTTCTTCGACCAGTTCCGCACGGCCGCCGGAGCGGGAGCCTCGTCACAGACCCGTCAGAAAGAGCCGCAGCAAAAGCCCCGGTCCAAAAAGAAAATCGACCCCTCGGTCGGCGAATACGTCGCCTTCGAAGAGATAAAATCTGAAACTACCACGACAGACAGGCAGAATACGACGACTTACACCGAGGTCGAACAGCAGGTTGTCGACGTCGACTGGGAGGATATAAAATAATAGTAACGACTATGATTTCAGATATATACGACTTCCTGGCCGATGTGGCGGCCAACAACAACCGCCCGTGGTTCTATGCCAACCGCGGCCGTTACGACGACCTGCGCGCACGCTGGTATGATGACCTCGAGCACCTCATCGCCTGCATGAGTCAGTGGGAGCCGGGGATGAAGACACAGACGGCGTCGACGGCGAGCTACCGTTTCAGCCGCGACACACGTTTCTCACCTGACAAATCGCCCTATAAGGTATATTTTTCGGCGGCACTGTCGCCCTTCGGCCGCAAGACAATAATGTCGGGCTATTACCTTCAGGTCGATGTCCGTCCCGGCGAAAACGGCCTCTACGCAGGCCTTTACTGCCCGGAACAGCCTCTGCTCAAAAAGCTGCGCCATGCCATCGTCGACAATATCGAGGAATTCGAGGAGATAGTCAACGAGCCGCGCTTCGCCGCCCGTTATCCCGGTTGGGTCGGCCAGCGTCTGAAATCAGCGCCGCAGGGCTGGCCCAAAGACCATCCGCAAATCGAGTTGCTGAAACTCAAGGATTATGGCCGCTTTGCTCCCTGTGAACACAGCTATTTCACCGACCCGCACTGGTATGAACGCGCCGCAGAAGACTTCCTCCTCGCCAAACCCCTCATCGACTTCCTCAACTACTCGATAGCAGAGGAGTGAGAGAGAAAGTCAAAGCTCTATCTCGTCATAAACAAATGGGACGATGACATTGCCCTCTTTGTCAATCACGCCTGATTTTCCAGAGTCGTTCTGCACAACAACAAGGCCATTGTGAAAATATGGGCCGTTAGCTATATCTTGCCTGTAAATACAAGGTATGACCATACGTCCTGAACGGTCGATATATCCCCATAAGTCCTTATCGTTTTGTACAGCAGCCAGCCCCTCGTTGAAACTATAGGCCCAACTATAAATATACGGTATCACGAGTTTACCTGTCTTATCAATAAATCCCCATTTCCCGGAGCGGTTTTGCACCGGAGCCAGTCCGTCACCGAACCCATAGGCTTCATGATAATTGAAAGGAATAACAATGTTGCCTTGCTTATCGATATATCCATGATCGTTTGCAATTCTTACTGAAGCCAGCCCTTCTCTGAATCTGTAAGTGCTATTGTATATGCAGTTGATAACCAAATCGTCGGCTTTATTGATGTAGCCGTATTTTCCGTTAGCGCCTATGACTGATGCGAGACCCTCCTGGAAATGAAATTCATACTCGTATTTATAAGGAGAAATGAGATTGCCGACTTTATCAATAAAACCATATTTCCAGTCGTTTTCGACAACGGCGACACCCTCATTAAAATCGTTGGCACTTTGAAACGTGGGTGGAATAACCATTCTGCCTGTTTTGTCTATATAACCCCATTTGTCGTAAAACCAATTCTCAGAGGTGTATCTCGCCGCTGCCAGACCCTCGCTGAAATTTTTGCATTCAAAAGAATTTTTAGGAGGGATCACAAACTCGCCTGAGGTGTCGATATAGCCGTTTTGGAAGTGTTTGTTCCCTACGGCGGCCAACCCCTCTGAAAATCTGTGGCCATTCATATATATCATCGGGATGGCGAGCTTACCTGAAAAATCGACATAGCCCGTGTTGCAATTATTTTTGACGCAAATGAGACTGTTGTTTTCTTTGGGGGTTTCTTTCCCCGGGTTTTGAGCCCATTCTTTAAGGTTGTCGATTAACTTGTCGACCTGACGCGGGTCGCTTGAGTCGATGCTGTCGATGAGGCCGTAGTTGAACAGAAACCATCCTTTGAGCTTGGCACCACGCAGTAGAACGGGGATGAGTGTGTGACCGGTGTTCTCGGCATATATGACTTCTTTCTTGGTCCATGGCGACATGATTGAGTTGTCAGAGACCATAAAAAGTACTTTGTCTGATTTGTCGATGGCTGTTACGATTTTATCCATGAACTCGTCGCCGCTCTCGATGCCTGTGAGGTCGAACCAACACCGCAGTCCTGGAATGCGGCGTTTTAAAAGATTTAGAAAGGAATTGACCTCATCGAAATCTTTCCTCGAATAGCTTATAAAAATGTCGAAATCCTTAGATTTGCTCATGGTGAAAATTGTGTAACTTTTGTAAATATGTCTATTGTATTGGCTGAAGCTCAGGGGGATTACTTTACGGCTCAAATGTAGTAAATTATATTCGGATTGACAATAATTCAGGCAAATATATGATTTGACTTGGGACGGGGCTATTTGCAAATTTTTTCAGCGAGGGTGTTCATTGTCAGGCAGGCGCTGCGGTTCAGATTGTCGTCGAGGTTGGCTGAGATGATGAGCAGGCGGCCTGATTTGCAGAGGTCGAAGTCGTGACCGATAGGTTTGTAGCGTGGGTCGAGGGAATGGTTGATGATGAGTATAATACGGCCACCGACTTCTTCGGCTTCGGCGCGGATGGCTTTTTCATAAGGTGAGATGAAGGGCGAGACAAGGACTCCGCCGTTGGCGGCGGTGTAGAGCCACAACTCACGATTGTGGCGACGGGTTTCGGGCGTATCGGCGCGATGGACAATCACTTGCTCTTTGAATGGATTGTCAAGCAGCTGGAAATTTCCATAGGCTTGATAGGTCCGCTCGCCGATTTTCAACTTGTTGACACGGCGGAAGAATTCGGGATGAGCATGTCGAACAGCCAACCTCCGCGGGTTGTCGCGAATATATTTGTAGAGAGTGTCGAGGGAACGTGAGTTCTTAAGAATCTGGTCATTAAATCCTTTGGCAAAAACATCGTCAATGCCGGCAGCTTTATTTACGGCGACTTTAAATTTTGCAATAATCCTTCCAAGGATTTCTTCAGTTGGATATTCGACAAAGAGCAGAATATGAAGATGGTCGGGCATTATTGCATATTGAAGGATTTTTATGTTTGGCTCTATATGATGAAAATTACGGAGGACTTCTTTGATGGCGCTCCCAATCTCTGATGAGCTTATGAAGACGCTGCCCGGTTGACCCGCGAGTATGCGGTAATCGCCTTCAAGAAGCCCGAAATCTTTTATCAAAGGGTTTTTGTTGATGGTTACCATATAGATGCATCTGCCGGTGTAGTCATGCCAAGGGGCGCGCAAGGTTTTATTCATGATAAGCTGGGGTTTTCGCTAAAGCTCAAAGCAAGAACAAAAATTTTTGTCTTAGCTCTGAGCTTTAGCGAAGGTTTTAGAGCGGGGTTTTGGGTGAGTTGGTGCCCCAGGTCGAGCGGTCGAGGTTGCGGTAGTTGATGGCTTCGCGGATGTGGTCGGGACGGATGTCGGGCGACGCGGCGAGGTCGGCGACGGTGCGGGCGACTTTGAGGATGCGGTCGTAGGCACGGGCGCTCATGTCGTATTTTGTCATGGCTTTGCGGAGGATGGCGACGGAGGCGTCGTCGAGGCGGCAGTGGCGCTCGAGCAGACGGGGCGTCATCTGGGCGTTGCAGTGTACGGCGGGTTCGTCGGCGAATCGCGCTTCCTGGATGGCACGGGCCGCGACGACGCGTGAGCGTATGGCGGCGCTGGTCTCGCCGTCGGACATTGATGACAGTTTTTCGAAGGGTACGGGCAGGATTTCGACCTGTATGTCGATGCGGTCGAGCAGCGGGCCGGAGATGCGTCCGAGGTATTTCGAGACCTGTCCGGGCGCGCAGGTACATTCTTTCGTGGGATGGTTGTAGTAGCCGCAGGGGCACGGGTTCATCGAGGCGACGAGCATGAATGAGGCGGGATAGTCGATGGTGTATTTCGCGCGCGAGACGGTGATGTGGCGGTCTTCGAGGGGCTGTCGCAGCACTTCGAGTACCGAACGAGAAAATTCCGGGAATTCGTCGAGGAAGAGTATTCCGTTGTGAGCCAGCGATATTTCGCCTGGTGACGGGTTTGAGCCTCCGCCTACGAGGGCCACGGGCGATATGGTGTGATGGGGTGAGCGGAATGGACGCATTGTTATCAGCCGGGAGTCGCGTTTGAGTTTGCCGGCGACAGAGTGGATTTTTGTGGTCTCGAGTGATTCGTGGAGCGTCAGCGGCGGCATTATTGTCGGCAGACGTTTGGCCATCATTGACTTGCCTGAGCCGGGAGGGCCGACGAGGAGTATGTTGTGGCCGCCGGCGCATGCGACCTCGAAGGCGCGTTTGACGTTCTCCTGACCTTTGACGTCGGCGAAGTCGAGGTCGAAGATGTCGCGGGCGGCTGCGAATTCGCCGCGTGTGTCGACGACGGTGCGTGGCAGCGGCTCCAGACCGGTGAGATGGCTGATGACGCCGGCGAGGTTGGGGGCACCGTAGACTTCGAGGTTGTTGACGACGGCGGCTTCGGCTGCATTGGCTGCGGGGAGTATCATGCCTTTGAAGCCGAGGCGGCGTGCTTCTATCGCCATGGGCAGGACGCCTCTGATGGGCAGCAGGCTGCCGTCGAGCGACAGTTCGCCCATTATCAGGTATTTGTCGAGGTCTGTCGCTGTTATCTGTTCGGCGCCGGCGAGGATGCCTATCGCTATGGGAAGGTCGTAGGCCGAACCCTCTTTGCGCACGTCGGCGGGGGCGAGGTTGATGACGACGTTGCGGCGGGGCAGGTCGTAGCCTGTTTCTTTTAAGGCCGATTTGACACGCTCGTTGCTCTCTTTGATGGCTGTGTCGGGGAGGCCGACGATGCAATACTGGAAGCCTTTGCTTACAGATACTTCGATTGTTACGGTAATGGCGTCGATGCCTTTGACGGCGGCGCCGTAGATCTTCACTAACATTTTCCGAGGGGTGTTGGGGCGGTTTATCTGTCGAGCAGCCGCTCGATGTCGGCTCTGGCTGCCTTGACCGACTGTCCGCGGTAGTGCTGTGTGCCTGTCGAGTCGACGACGATGAAGTAGGGGAGGGCGGGGATGCCGAGCCTGTCGATGCCGGGGGTGGCGACCGAGGCTACGAGGATGCCGCGGCTCCATGAGGCGCTATCGCCTCGCACCTCGGTTTTCCAGACTGTGGTGTCGGTCTCTGTCGAGAAGTCGACGATTCTGAGGGTGCGTGTTTTGTATTTGCCGGCCAGTAATTTGAGCTCGGGCGTGATAGAGTCTGACACTTTGAAGTGGCTCGGACGGACTGCTATGAGGGAGTATTTGCTGCGCGAGGGGTTGTAGGTCTCGAGCGAGTCGCGGGAGTTGAAGTATACGATGGGTCTGACTTCAGATGTGGCTTCGGCAGCGACAAGCCGCTGGAGCAGATAGTTGTAGCCGTCAGTCAGGGTCGAGGGGCGCGCTTCTGTGGCTATCGTCTCGAGGAGCGAATCGACCCGGGCGGCGTTGCCGGCCGAGTTATATGAGGTGACGAGCAGCAGGGTCGAGACAACGTCATCGGGGCGCTCGGCGATATATTTCTCAATCGTTGTGTTGGCGCCGGGGCTTGCGAGGGCTTCGGCGTTGTCGCGCAGAAAGCGGCTCCAGCGTTCGCCGGCGTCGTTGCCTTCGGTGCTTATGTTGTTGGGGTTGTTGCGGTCGAGCCGGCACTCGATGCGGTCGCCGTTGACGGCATAGATGCGGCCAATCAGGCGATAGTCGTTGTCGGTTATCTCAATGACGGTAGGTGTCTGGCTTGAGCCTTTGAAGGTGAATTTGCCTTCACGGGCGGCGGTTATGCCTTGTTGCAGGGCGTTGTTACTGTAGTATAGGTATCTGAGGTTGAGCGTCGGATTGCCTTCTATTGTGCCTTCGACAGTGAAACTCTCGCTGTCGCCGCAACTTGTCGCCGTGAAAGCCGCGAATATGCAAAAGGCAAGTCTGAAAAATAATTTTATCGTTTTCTGAGTCATTATAAACATATAAATATATGAGTATCGGTATTTTCTTGCAAAGTTATGGTAAGGATGGCCGTAGATATTATAAAAATAGAAAAATTAAGTTAAAAGGTGTTTTACTCTTAAATGGGAGTGCTAAAATTGTTAAAAATAAACTTTCGTTGCGAAATTTTTTATTTCGATATGAAAATTTTTGTTTCATATTGATAAAAATTGTACTTTTACGGCGTAATTAAAGTCCGGGCTTGGCTCTGTCAGCCCCGTGAAGTATGAGAATCGATCAACCTTAAATTAATATTAATATAGGAATTATAAGCTGTCTATGAAGATTTCTAAATTTATGAGCTTGGCTTTCACTGCTGTAGCTCTGTCTTTCGCATTTTACGGCTGTAATGACGACGTCGACTACCCCGACAATCCGACGGGTGGCTCGGGGATTCATGTCACGCTGCCGAAGTCAATCGAGGTAATCAAAGGGCAGGATTGTACCTTCCCTCTGTCGGAGGGCGATGATGTCGCCGAGACCGACATCGTCTATCTCGAGAATCTTCAGGGTGTTTTCTTTGAATGCCCGATAACGTCGGTCGTGCCCGTCGCCGCTTCTTCAGAGCTGGGTGTGGGCCGTTTCTCGTTTACACTTCCCAAAAATTTTGCCGACGGGTCATATCGCGTCTATATCAAGCGCGGTGACAGCCGCAAGATGTGCGGTACGGTAAACATCACCCTTATCGACAAACCTATCAACATCACCGAAGGTACGACTGTCTATGGCCGCATCTCTACGGAGGACGGTCCGGTTGCCGGGGTCGTTGTCAGCGACGGTGTCGAGACTGCGGTTACAGACGCCGACGGTGTCTATCAGCTTGCGTCGACAAAGATCAAGGGTTATGTCTTCATGTCGGTTCCCTCGGGTTACGAGCCCGAACAGCTCGGCGTCCTCCCCGTGATGTATGCCAAGCTCAAAGGCGGTCCCAACGAACCCGAGAGCGCTCACTTCAAACTCAGGAAGGTCGATCAGAGCAAATACAAGATGCTTGTCTTCGGTGACATGCACCTGGCCGACCGCACCGACGACCTAAAGCAGTTCACTGAATTTACCGACGATGTCAAGGATTACATCCGTCAGAATCCCGACACGCGCTTCTATGCCCTCACGCTCGGCGACATGTCGTGGGATCTCTACTGGGCCAGCCGCAAGTATGATCTCACCAACTATCTCGACGACATCAACAAACGTCTCCCCGACCTGATGATCTACCACACCATCGGCAACCATGACAACAAGATGGAGACGACCAACAACGTCGACGCCAAGGCTCCTTACTGGGCCAACATATCTCCCGAATATTATTCATATAATATCGGCGGTGTCCACTATATCGTTCTCGACAATATCGACTGCAGCAACTACGACGGCACATCGAGCCGTAACTATATCCAGCGCCTCATGCCCGAACAGTTCAGCTGGCTCGCCAAAGATCTGGCGTATGTCGACAAATCGACTCCCATCGTCGTGACGATGCACGCTCCGATATTCTATCCCATCGCCACAAGCGACAAGTTCAAGGGCGAGCTCACTAACACCAGCGACGTCCTCAACGCTTTCGACGGCTACACAGTGCATTTCATCACCGGCCATACCCATAAGAGCCACAACGTGCGTCCGTCAGACAAGATTATCAATGGCCGCCCGGTCTATGAGCACAACGTGACTGCTATCTGCGGTTCATGGTGGTGGTCGGGCCACTATACGAAAGACGTACATCTCAGCCCCGACGGTTCTCCCGGCGGTTATGAAATCTGGGATGTCAACGGTCAGGACATCAAATGGGTCTACAAAGGCACCAAGATGGATCAGAACATCCAGTTCCGCAGCTACGACCTCAACAACGTCAGCTTCTCGAGCGCCGATGTCCCCAATATGTCGGCCAGCGCTCCGACGAGCGTCAAGAACGCATGGCTCAGATATGAAAGCGCATATCCTAACACCAAGAAGAATACTATCCTTGTCAATGTCTGGAACTGGAGCAACGACTGGAAGATCAGCATCAAGACTGTCAACGGTCAGGAACTCGAAGTCAAAGAAGGCTGGGCCTACGACCCGCTCCACATCGCAGCCATGTCTGTGCCGCGTTTCAATGACGCCGACCTCACATCTGTGCCTAACTTCGTGACACAGTCGTTCCCCCATTTCTTCAGAGCTACGGCTCCCGACGCCGACACTGACGTCGTCATCACCGTAACTGACGAATTCGGCACGGTCTACACCGAGACCATGGAACGCCCCAAGGCTTTCAGCACAGATCTCTATCGTAGAAAATAAACCTGATTTCTAATAACCATCACATTTGATTTTGTTATGAAACTAATCCAAAAACTAATTCTCATGCTGGCATTGCTGCTGGCTGGCGCTCCCGCGGCGCTTGCGGCAGACCGTATGCTGACGGGTAATGTCCGCGACGCGCAGGACGAGCCCCTCATCGGTGTCAGCGTTCAGGTGGTTGAGAATAAAGCGGCCGTCAGCACCGATATTGACGGCAACTTTACCATCAAGGTGCCCGCCGGAGCTGTGACCCTTAAAATATCTTATGTCGGCTATAAGGCCAAAGACGTCAAAGTCGGAGCAGACCAGACCAAGGTCAACGTTATCCTTGAGGAAGACGCCATGATGCTCGAAGAGACTGTCGTCATCGGCTACGGTGTCCAGAAAAAGGTTAATCTCACCGGCTCCGTCGCATCTGTTGACGCAGCCAAACTCGAAGACCGTCTGTCACACTCGGTCACCAATATGCTTCAGGGCTCAGTCCCCGGTCTTAATATCACGACTAATTCAGGTGTCCCCGGCCAGCAGTCAGGCGCAATGAATATTCGAGGTACAACTTCTATCAACGCAACATCACCGCTCGTGCTTATTGATGGTACGGTTGGGGATATCGATGACGTTAATCCGAATGATGTTGAATCAGTCTCGATCATCAAAGATGCATCCGCAGCAGCCGTCTACGGCGCCCGCGGTGCTTTCGGCGTCATCCTCGTGACGACCAAGAGCGGCAAGTCGGAAAACGGCAAAGCCAAAGTGCGCTTCAGTGGCCGCTGGGGCTGGAACGAGCCTACGACGAGTACTGAATACGAGACCCGCGGCTACTGGTCGGTCTACACCGTCAATCAGTTTGTCACAGCCAACGGTTCGGCCAAGGAAGTCAATTACACTGACTACGACATGATGCAGCTTCTTGCGCGTGTCAACGACAAGACCGAGCATCCCGACCGTCCCTGGACGATGGAAGTTGAACGCGACAACAGACGACAGTGGATCTACTATGGCAACTACGACCGCTATCACATGACATTCAATGATAAACGCCCTGTTCAACAGTATAATATTTCAATAAGTGGAGGTAATGACGCAGCGAAATATTATCTTTCAGGCGGTTACGATTATGAAAAAGGTATGCTTAAAGTAAATCCGGATATTTATAAAAAGTATACACTGCGAGCAAAAATGGACTTCCGTGTTAACAAGTGGATTACAATGCAGAATAATACAGGCTTCACCGGTTCGACTTATAATTTTGTCGGCCCGGATGGCAATGTGGAAAACGCATTGGCATATGGTGCCCGTCACGGTCTTTCCATTTATCCTGAAAAAAATCCGGATGGTACATGGCTTTATAAACATTACTATAATGACCGTGGTGTAATGAATGGACGTCATATAGTACTTGCTGAGGGTAAAGACCGCAATGTCAAACGTCGTACCGATTTTTCGAATATGACCCGCATAGACATCAAGCCCATCAAACAGCTGACTATTACCGGAGACTTTACATATCGATTTTCACAGGATCGAAATACCAGCAGATGCGTTAACTTTAGTTATAGAAAAGCCCCCGATGAGGATTTGGCCGTTTATGATACCGGTGCAGGCCAGAATGAACTTACCGAGCAGATTAATACACGTAACTATTACTCGGTCAATGCTTACGCGACATATAATGATACATTTGCCGGTGATCACAATCTTACAGTCACAGCCGGATATAATTATGAGACATATAGATACAAGAATGTCAAAGCTTATGGCCGTGATTTGACGTCAGATGACTTAGACGACCTTAAACTCTTAGGCCCGGATGCTTATACCGAAGTCGACGGCGGTCAAAATGAATATGCTCTCGAAGGCGTGTTTGGCCGTGTCAATTATGACTATAAGGGTAAATATCTCGTTGAAGTCAGCGGGCGCTGGGACGGAACCTCACGATTTGCCAAAGGTCATAGATGGGGCGTTTTCCCTTCGGGTTCTTTAGGCTGGCGTATGTCGGAAGAAAAATTCTTTCAACCCCTGCGTAATGTTGTAGATAACCTGAAATTGCGTTTTTCATACGGACGATTGGGTAATCAGAATGTTTCAGATTATTATACATTCCTCCGTCTTGTTAAAGCCCATGATTTTGCCGGATATACATTTGACGGTAGTAATATGGGCAAATATACTTCTATGGATGCTCCAATTGCTTCTGACCTTACTTGGGAAAAAGCCGAGCACTTTGATGTAGGTATAGATGCTTCATTTTTCAACACACGTCTCAATCTGACAGCTGACGTATATATTCGCAATACGTTGGATATGTTGACTGAGGGCATTGCTTTGCCCGGTGTCTACGGAGCAGATCCTCCAGATATGAATACAGCAAATTTGCGCACTAAGGGTTGGGAGCTCGCCATCAACTGGAACGACAACATCCAGATTGGCGACCAAATGCTCACCTATGGCGTCGGTTTCAATATCAGCGACTACCGCTCACATATTACAAAATATGACAATCCTGATAAGTCTTTTGCCAAAGACTACTATGTAGGCATGGAATTCGGCGAAATCTGGGGCTTCAAAACCGGCGGTCTTTTCAAGACAACCGAGGAAGCTCAGAAATATAAAGATGAAGTAGATCTTTCATACGTAGCCAAACGTATTAACGGTGGCTGGCAGGCAGGCGATATCAAATATCTTGATGTCGACGGCAACGGCGAAATCAGCCTCGGCAAGAACACCGCCGATGATTCGGGCGACCGTGTCAAACTCGGCAATAAGTTACCGCGTTTGCAGTATGGCTTCACGGCTAACGTCCGTTTCTTCGGCTTCGACGTCTCGGCCTTCTTCCAGGGCACAGGCAACCACTACTGGTATCCCTACGGACACTCGATGCCTTTCTGGGGTGCATATTCATATCCCTATCTGAGCTTTATGCCGGCTGACTTCCGTGAGAAAATATGGTCAGAAGACAACCCTAACGCATACTTCCCCCGTCCTATGGCATACGCTGCAACATCGGGCACACTGCAGTTTGTCAATGACCGTTACCTCCAGAACCTCCGCTATCTGCGATTCAAGAACCTGACTGTAGGCTACACACTTCCGCAGAAGTGGACGAAGGCCGCATATATAGAGAAAGTCCGTGTCTACTTCTCGGGCGAGAACCTCTGCTACTGGTCACCCATGAAGAAAAACACCAAATATATCGACCCCGAGGCAGCGTTTGACCGTACAGGTGGCAGCGGCGTCATGAGTAATGCGTTCTATCCCTGGTCTAAGACTTATATGTTTGGCATCGACGTAACATTCTAAACCTTAAGCAGACAATGACAATGAAAAAAATAATTTCCATAATATTAATCACTTTGGCAGCAGGATTATCGTCATGCGATGATGCGATAGATCTTAAGCCTAAAGCTGATATCAATGAGCTTGACTACTTTAAAACAGATGCGCAATTGCAGCTGTTTACTAATCCGTTGTATAATAATCTCCTTGAGAAAGAACCTTATGGAGAACAAAGCGATCAGTATGTGAAACAAAGTTTGTCAGCCATCATGGTTGGAGGCAATCGTCGCCAGGTGCCTGAGTCCGGTAATGGATGGTCGTGGGGTAATCTTCGTCGAATTAACGAAACAATAGATCATTTATACCTTACAGAAGATCCTTCAGTCGCACTTTATTATGAGGCGCTTGCTAAATTT
>ERZ836877.3146-NODE-3146-length-19298-cov-3.451645_pt1 | contig 19298 bp, 15 predicted proteins | sample MGYA00519469_ERZ836877 | MGnify/ENA primary metagenome ERZ836877 (study PRJEB31850, sample SAMEA3708809) | human gut metagenome | biome: human gut; feature: human-associated habitat; material: faeces | place: China | collected 2014 ... | reverse complement strand
TCGGGACCTCCGGGTTATGAATCCGACGCTCTAACCAACTGAGCTATCCCGCCTTTTGCGAGTGCAAAGTTAAGGCCTTTTTCTTAATTATGCAAAATAATCGGCCTGTTTTTTAAGACAAAAATTCAGACGCAAATTTTAACACATCTAAAATTGCAGTCACTCACGGTTTTAGTAATACAACCGGCTTTTACAGACATTAATTTTGCAGCCGAACCAATTAATCCAATGCTATGAGACAAATCACTGAAATCATCGTGCATTGCACGGCAACACGTGACGGCGTCGATATCGGCGCGTCTGAAATCGACCGCTATCACCGCAAACGGGGCTTCGACTCGATAGGCTATCACTATGTAGTCAGACTCGACGGCCGTATCGAGAAAGGCAGAGACGAGGCCACATCGGGTGCGCATTGCCTCGGCCACAACATGAGGTCTGTCGGCGTAGCCTATGTCGGAGGCCTCGACGCCATAGGCAATCCGAAAGACACACGCACAGACGCCCAAAAACGCTCTCTGCTGTCGCTGCTTACCGACATGCGCCGACGCTATCCCGGAGCGAAAATCTACGGCCATCGCGATTTCGCCGCCAAGGCTTGCCCCTGTTTCGACGCGACTAAAGAGTACTCTGACCTATGAAAGCGCTCCTTATCACCACCATCGCAGCGACATTGCTGACTTGCAACGGCTGCCGCAGCCACAAGGAAAGCGCTGTCAGAGAAGACAAAAGGCTTGACCGCTATGAAACTAAACACCTTGACGACAGCCTCGCCATCGAAAGTCAATACTCCCTGACCGGTGCAATCGAGATAGACTCGCCCGTAATGATAATCGCCCGGTGGCCCGACGACAAGAGCGAAATAAAGCTCATCACCGTCAGCGGGCGCCAAATGAGAGCAACCGTCAGCAGCGGCAGAACGGTATCGGTCACAGAAGTCAGCGAAAGCTTCGACTCGCTGGCGACGTCGGCTCAAACCGTCGTATCGTCTGAGGTCAGCAGGCGCGACAGCACTCTGCCTTATCTCATCATCGCCGCAGGGGCGACGCTCATGCTCGCTTTCACTGCCCTATCATGGCGAGGAAAGCGGTTTCGTCTATGATGGGAATGCCGAGCGCGGTCGCCTTCTCGAGTTTGGCCGGCCCCATATTCTCGCCGGCAAGGACATAGTCTGTCTTTTTTGAGATCGAGCCGACGTTTTTACCGCCGTTGCGCTCGATCATCGCCTTGTATTCGTCACGGCTGTGACGGGCGAAGACACCGCTGATGACAAAGGCCTTGCCGGCAAGCAGATCGGTCTTGCCTTCGGCGTCCTCCTCTTCATCGATGGCGAGGGTGACACCGGCCCGGCGCAGACGCTCGATAATCTCGCGCTTGTCAGGCGATGCAAAATATCCGGCGATGCTGACGGCAATCTTCTTGCCCACATCCTCGATGCTTTCAAGCTGCTCGGGCGACATAGCCATCAGATTGTCGAGCGACTTGACTGTCCGCGCTATCTTCTTTGCCGTCGTCTCGCCGACAAAGGGTATCGACAGGGCATAGAGCACGCGTTCGAAGCCGACGCTCTTGCTCGCCTCGACGCCTTCGATGACCCGTTCGGCGCTGCGCGGGCCGAATCCCTCGAGTTTCAGAAGATCAGAGGCTTTCAGGTCATAGAAGTCCGCGATGTTTCTGACGAGACCTGCCGCATAGAGTGTCGCGGCAGTCTCCTCGCCTATACCGTCGATATTCATCATGCGGCGGCCGACAAAATGCTCGAGACGCCCGATTATCTGCGGAGGACATCCGTCTTTGTTGGGACATATCCACGCCGCCTCGCCCTCGACACGCACGAGCGGCGACCCGCAGACGGGACAATGCGATACAAATTCAACAGGCTTGGCACCGGGATGACGCTCAGAGAGCTCGACACCGGTGATTTTGGGTATTATCTCACCACCCTTCTCGACATACAGCATATCGCCCTCGTGAATATCGAGAGTCTTCACAATATCCTCGTTATGGAGCGAAGCACGTTTGACGATAGTACCCGACAGCAACACCGGCTCAAGATTGGCCACGGGAGTTATATAGCCGAGACGGCCGACGTCAAAAGACACGAATCTGAGCCGTGTCAGCGCCCTTTCGGCAGCGAATTTATATGCTATGGCCCACCGCGGCGACTTGGCCGTGAAGCCGAGGTTTAACTGCTGGCGCAGGGAGTTGACCTTGAAGACAAGGCCGTCGGTGGCGACGGGAAGCTCCTTGCGGGCCGTGTCCCATCTGTTGATGAAAGCGTCGACCTCATTTATCGACGACATCAGGGTCATGGCGTCAGACACCTTGAAGCCCCAGCGTCGCGCCGCCATCATATTGTCATAATGGTTGTCGTATGGCAGATTCTCGCCAAGAAGATAATAGAGATAGGCGTCGAGTCCGCGTGCGGCGACCTCTGCCGGATTGAGCAGCTTTATCGTACCCGCCGCAGCGTTGCGCGGATTGGCGAAAAGAGGCTCTTCGTTGAACGCGCGGTCTGCGTTGAGCCGCTCGAAGGCTTTCCAGGGCATGACAATCTCGCCGCGTATCTCGAACATATCGGGCCAGTCGTCGCCCGACAGCTGCAGCGGGATGCTGCGTATCGTCTTGACATTCTCGGTGACATCGTCGCCCTTCTCGCCGTCGCCGCGGGTGACGGCGCGCACGAGGCGTCCGTGTTCATAGATCAGAGATATGCCCGTACCGTCGAACTTCATCTCTCCGACAATGCTGACCTCCTGGCCCGCGAGAGCCGTCGACGTACGTTTGACCCAGGCGTCGACCTCTTCGATTGAGTATGTATTACCCAGCGACAGCATCGGATAGATATGAGCGACCTGCCTGAAACCGTGCGAAAGATCCGAGCCGACACGGCGCGTCGGCGACAGAGGGTCGTCAAACTCGGGATACTCGGCTTCGAGATGTTCGAGCCTTTTCATCATCTCGTCGAACTCGCGGTCGCTTATCTCGGGCGCGTTGTCGACATAATAGTTATGGTTGTGGCGATTGAGCTCGCCGCGCAAATACAATATTTCTTCCTTTGGTGACATAATCTCTTATTTTTTCCTGCGGCCGCGAAGCGGCGGGAACATCTTTTTTATTCTAACAATCTGTGCGGCAAGATTACCTCCCGAGACGACCATTGTGACCGCCCCGAGTATAAGAATCAGCCCGACAATCTGCCGTGCGCCAAGCACTTCTCCAAAAACGGCCACACCGACGACCACTGCCGTCACCGGCTCGAAAACGCCGAGTATCGCTGTCGGCGTCGGACCTATCATGTGGATTGCCACAGTCGTCAGCGACAGACTGACTACCGTCGGCAGCAGCGCAAGAGCGAAGGTATTGAGCCAAAGCAAAGGACGCGAGGGAAGTATAAGCTCTCCTTTCACGGCCACACCGCCGATGAAAATGACCGAGCCGAAAATAAGGAGCCAGAAGGTCAGCGGCAGCGTCGGCATGTCGTTGACACGGCTGCGGTTGATAATCACGATATACACGGCATAAGACAAGGCCGAGACCACGACCCAGAACACACCGATGGCACTGATCGCCGCCCCCGCCGCCGTATGGCTGAGCATAAATATTCCCGCAAGGGCGGTCAAAAGACAGACGACGGTCTGCATCGTCAGTTTCTCGTGATAGAGAGCCGCCATAATCAACGCCACCATCAGCGGATAGACAAACAGCAGCGTCGAGGCTATGCCGGCGTCGATATAGCGGTAGCTGAGAAACAGACCGAGAGACGACAGTCCGAGCATGAGTCCGAGAACGATGACGGGAACAATCTGGTCGCGTCTGATGGCAAAACTGCGTCCGCGGGCCTTTATCATTATCGCGAGCAATGGTATCGCCCCGAGATATCGCAGCAACAGAACCGAATATGTATCAAGCCCGTCGGCATAAAGAGGCAGGGCGAAGAGCGGATTAAGGCCATAAGTGGCAGCAGCAGCCGTGCCTATGAGCAGTCCTTTTATACGCGTGTTCATCATGCTTTTCCGGCCTTGAGGCGGTCGACATAACTATCGATGTCGTGAAGACGCGCGGGTATATTGATCGACTGCGGACATTCGCTCAGACAGTTGCCGCAGGCGATGCAGCGCGAAGCCTGGCGCAGACGCGGCACGGCGCGGTCATAACCGACAAGAAAAGCGCGGCGCGCCTTGTCGTAGTGAGGGTCGCGGGTGTCACGGGCGACATTGTCGTCATTGATACATTTATTATAATGGGCGAAAATCGCGGGGATATTGACACCATATGGGCACGGCATGCAGTATTTGCAGTCGGTACACGGCACGGTGTCGTTCTGCAGTATCTCCTGCGCCACGACCTCAAGGAATTCGTTTTCTTCGTCACTGATCGGGTCGAGCGGCGAATAGGTGGCGACATTCTCTTTAAGATGGTCGAGATAGGTCATGCCGCTCAACACCGTGAGAATGCCCGGTCGTGTGGCCGCATACCTGAACGCCCACGATGCGACGCTGTCGTCAGGGCGGCGCTGTTTCATCTTGGCCGCTATCGGAGCGCTGACCGATGCCAGTCGGCCGCCCAGAAGAGGCTCCATTATGACCACGGGTATGTCGCGGCGCTCGAGCTCGGCATACAGATATGAAGCGTCGGTGTTGCGTTCGTTGATTTTTTTGGCATTGTTCCAGTCAATATAGTTGAGCTGTATCTGGACAAAGTCCCAGTGTACCTCGCCGCGGTCCATCATTTCGAGCAGATGGTCGAAGACCTTGACGTCGCCGTGATACGAAAAACCGAGATTGCGTATCACCCCCGCCTCTTTCTTCTCCTTGAGATAGTCGAGTATGCCGTTGTCGATATAGCGGCTGTTGAGAGCATCGAAACTGCCCTGCCCTACGGCGTGGAGCAGCAGATAGTCGATATAGTCGGTCTGCAGTTCTTTGAGTGAGTTCTCGAACATTGCTATCGACTCTTCGCGCGGCCACGTCGAGGGCGCGAAATTAGAAAGCTTCGTGGCGATGAAATAGCTGTCGCGAGGATGACGGGCGAGCGCTATGCCCATGACATGTTCCGACCGGCCCTTGCAATATGCGGGTGACGTGTCGAAATAGTTGACGCCGTGTTCGAGAGCGTAGTCGACCTGGGCATTGACAGCCTCCTGATCGATTTCGGGGTCGGCGTCGTCCTTGGCGCCCGCGACTGTCGGCAGACGCATGCAGCCGTAGCCAAGCACCGATACGCTGTCACCTGTGTTATGGTTGACGCGGTATGTCATTTTGCCGTCCGGCTCTTTCTTCTTGTTTGACTCGGTGACGACTTTGCCGCCACAGGCCGTAGCGATGCCGGCGACGGCGCCTATGCCGAGGTGTCTGAGAAACCTGCGGCGCGATATGTTGTTGTCTTTCTTTTCCATGACAGAATCAGATTAAACGATGAACGTCTACGCCCTCGACATGTATGGCCGAGCGGTCGGCGCGGATGATGCCGGCGGTGCCGACAGGACAATGATATTCACAGGCACCGCAGCCGATACAGGCGGCTTCGTCGACGACTGGTCTCAGATGCGCGCCCGGCGTGTCGCTTACTGGAGCCATCGTTATCGCTCCGGCAGGACAATGGCGCTCGCAGTTGCCGCACTGTTGTCCGGCCGAGGCCGAGATGCATGTTTCAAGATTGACCTTGGCCGTACCGATTTTAGTAGAACTCTTTTCGGCGGCGTCGAGACTGACAATTGCGCCGGCGGGGCAGACATCGCCGCAGGTCGTGCAGTCGGGACGGCACCAGCCGTCGGTATAATACGACACAGGATGCATGAAAGACTCTATGTCGGTCGAGGGTTTCAGCACACCTTCGGGACATGAGTTGATACACAGCTGACACGAGGTGCAGCGGGCGTTGAGGTGCGATATCGAGATTGCTCCGGGAGGCACCACCTGCGTCTCGCGATCGGGACGTTTCTTGTTTTTGACGGGTGCGAGACCGCCGTCGCCTTTGACAGCGGCGCGGGCGGCGAGACCACCGGCAAGCGCGGCGCCGGTGATGATGAAACTGCGGCGGCCGGTGTCGGTTTGAGCCGACCGTTTGGCTTCCGTCTTATCGTCGGCGGCTTTTTCGCGCGATGCGGGGCGATAGCTGATGGCATGCTGCGAGCAGTTGCCGATGCAGTCAAGACATGTGACACAGCGCGTGTAGTCGATGGTATGATTATGGCCGTCGATACACGAAGCCTTGCAATTGCGCTCGCATTTGCGGCAACCGTTACATTTGCTCTTGTCTATGACTGGCTTGAGCAGCGAATATTTCGACAGATAGCCGAGGACTGTTCCCACGGGGCATACAATGTTGCAGTAATTGCGGCCTGCTGTCCATGAGAAAGCTACCACGACGATAAACGTCAGCGCGGCGACGATAAACACCGGCCATGCAAACCTCGGGACCACATGATAGAAATAATAATTGTCCGAAGCTGCTGACATGTCGGCGAGCACGTTGTTGCCGGCATCATAGACCGGGGCAAACAGCTGTGTGGCTATGCGGCCGTACGCGCTGTACGGCTCGATAAGGCCGGCTGCGGCAAATGCCGCCGAGCTGAGGCCGACTATGCCGACGGCTATCATGACGACAAACAGCGTCAGAAACGTCAGACGCAGCTTTTTATATGGTGCGTGATAGCGGAAGCGGTTGACGCGCTTCGCACGTTTGCCTCCGAAGTGATTGTGAAACCAGTTGACGAAATCCTGGAAAACACCTAAGGGGCATATCACCGAACAGTAAAGCCTGCCGAAAACGAGTGTCAGCACGACGAGAGCGGCAATGACAATAAGGTTGAGCGACAGCAGCGCCGGTACAAACTGTATCTTTGCCAGCCAGCTCCAGTGGCCTGCCGCAAAGCCTGTGAAGTCGACAAAAAGCAGTGTCACAGCCGTCAGGCAGATGATAGCGAAAATTACTCTTAAAGCCTTTAACATAAATAACAGGAGCGCCGTAACGATTATCAAAGAAGGCACACGACGCCATAAGCGCCTGCTTTGATTAATAACGCAAAATTAGCGCTTCCCCGTTAATTATCAAATAGACGAATCAACTGAATTCTTAACTTTTTTACCGGACGCCCTCTACACAAATTAACACAAGGAAACGAATGGGTTAATTATTGTGAATTATTTGATACATTTTTTGCTAACGGCGCATCACAATACTACATTTGTATAAAATATCTAAAACTATCTAAATCTCGATATTGCCATGAAAAAACAGAAATTCAGTAAATTCATGTATGCGTTTCTATCAATGTGTCTGATAATTATCGGCTGCAACGAGAGCGAACCCAACAAAGACACCGACAATGAAGACATATATAACAACGAAAAGCAAGCCGAGATAGTCAACAAACTCAAAGATGCCGGTGCAAACGGTCTGTTTATAAAAGACATATCGCAGTCAGACAATAAATACAAAATAACATTGACCGATAACAACACCTATGACATTGTCCTCTTCACCAACAGCGCGTCAAACAATCTGGTCAGAGAAATAAACAGCGATGACTACAGCGTAGTATTCTCACTTTGCAGCGGCGATAAATTTGAAATAAGACATGAAGATTATTTAAGAGTCAACTTTTCGGAATATATCGCAATCTCGCCCGATGAGACAAAAGAGATAGCCTTTACCGTCGAAAGCCGCGGCGACGTGACTGTAGAGCCCACCGCCACTGCGGGCGCCTCAGTCTCACTAAACTTCGACAAACAGACCGGACACGGCAGTCTCAAAGTCTCGACCTCTGACAATTCAGGCAAAGAATATGTGGCGGTTGTAATCTCAAATAAAAAGAGAATCATCACACGCCGTATAGATTTTGAAGAATACCAGTTAAAAATTGTCGACAACACCAACAAGACTGTTTCTGAACAAGGCGGATATCTGTCTGTCGAATTTCTGTCAAACACTGACTATGAATTGAACATTTCGAGCGAAGGCAATTGGATAAGCCTGCATGACAGCCGCGAACCTCAGAAAAAAACTCTGACATTCAGCGTTGCGCCAAATGAAGGCGAATCGCGACAAGCCACAATCACGATATCGGCTCACGGCGGCGAACTCTCGCTGACATACACCGTCATTCAGGAAACAAATCTGGCGTATCAGCTCGCTCTTGAGCGCGAGATACTTGTCAATTTCTACAAATCGACTAACGGCGACAACTGGCATGACAGCTACAACACCAATTGCAACGAGAATTGGCTCAGCGATAAGCCGGTAGGCACTTGGTATGGCATAAAAACCGATGAAAAAGGCCGCGTCACCGAACTAAGATTCACCTCTGACGGTCTTTCAGGTGTATTGCCGGACAATATTTGTAAACTAAGGAATCTGAAAGTATTCCGCGTTGTCGGCAACAAAGAGATGGCCGGCACAATTCCCCCTGACATGAATCAATGTCCTGATCTCGAAACCTTTTATCTCGAGAGCAGCAATATCACCGGCGAAATACCACCAGAACTCTTCAAATGCAAGAAACTCAAATATGTTCTGCTCGGTTTTTTAAACATAACAGGTACCGTGCCCGAGACACTGGGCGAAGCTGAGGCTCTGGAATTCCTGGGTTGGGCCGGCAGCAAAATCGAAGGACCGATACCTAAATCTGTCGGACGGTTGAAAAAGCTACAGAAACTTTATATCCACCAATCTCTCACCTCAGAATTACCCGAAGAGTTATCGCTGTGCGAAAATTTAAAAATCATATCGATGTATGGTTGTCCGATAAAATCACTGCCTCAATCCTTAGGCAAAAGCCTTATACATGTCGACATGCAGGACTGCGGCATCGAGGGCAAGATACCACCCCCAATGCTTGAAAATGACGAATTATGGCACATGTCATGGGGATATATCGTCCACGGCAACCGGCTTGACATCGGCATACAGGATGTGCCGCCGCTATATTTCGCATCAATACACGATTTCGACCGCAATGAATATAGTTCCAAAGACATTTTTTCTCAAAACAGACTGACAGTCTTTATAACTTGGGAAACATGGTGCCCGGCTTCCGAAGCAACTATTATAAGGCTTAGAGATTTATACGCTGAATACTCCGTCAAAGGACTCGGCATTTACGGTTTCACGGGAGCCGGCAGCTCGGAAGCGAAAAAGTATAACAAAGAGCATGGGGTCAGTTGGCCGACATTCTCTAATCTGGAATCAGCTTTTTACAAAAGCTCCGAAATGTTACCCAATCTCTATAGCCCCGAACATTATGAGTATTGTGAACCTGTATATCCTTACAGCGGATATGTACCTATTGTGACCATGTTCGACTCCGCGGGCAACGTCGTCTGGAGCGATTGTTTCAATTCCCCGTCAGAAATGGTTTGCTTCATCGAAGATTATTTCGCCGACGCAGATTAAACCTACCTCTTTTTTGCGTTTTCGAGAGCTTCGTCAAAACTATTGTAAACGCCGAGGCCGAAGAGGGCATAGTCATAGACGACAGGGTCATCGGGATTGAACCGTCGCAAGGCTTCGGTCAGCTCGACGACAGCACGGCGGTCATTGGCGCGGCGAGTGAGAAGTCCGAGCTCGCGCGACGTGTTGCCGACATGAACGTCAAGCGGGACATAGAGCTGCGACGGTTTCAGCACCGACCATACGCCGAGGTCGACAATGCCGTCGTCACGCACCAGCCAGCGCAGAGCCATATTGAAGCGCTTCAGAGCTGTGCTGTCGAGCGACAGCGGCAGACAGCGTGAATCGCCACATCCGCCGTTTGCCTCACAGAATTCGGCGTTGACGGCAGCGACGAGATGCCACGCGGGCATTTCGGCCGTAGCCGTGCCGACTGCGGCGGCAAAATCCTCGAGCGAGTCATAGCGGTCATAGATTCTCGCGAGACCGCGCAGATAGTGACGCAGGTTGGCGGCGAAGAACGTGCGGTGTATGTTCATGTCGGGCAGATCCTCAAACCCACGCTCGACGACATACCGATATGGCTGCCAATCCATCAGCGCAAACATTCTCTCAGCGTCACGGCATATCATCGAACGCTTGCCCCAGGCTATCGTCGAGGCGAGCAGGGCGGCAATCTCGATATCACGTTTGTCACTGAAGTGTCGCGGAAACCTGACGGGATCATCATCGACAAAATCGATGCAATTGATGCGCCGCGACTCATAGTCAAGCAACTCTTTGAGTTCTGAATCTGTCATTTTTAACGGTAATAAAAAAGCGTCAACGCTATTAAAGAGTTGACGCTGATAATGATTGGTATTTTCAAGGGTGCCGTGTGGGGGTCGAACCCACGACCTTCGGAACCACAATCCGACGCTCTAACCAACTGAGCTAAGAGCACCATTTTTAAAAGCACTGCAAAGGTAAGGCTAATTTCTGAAACCTCCAAACAAAACGCCGAAAAATTTCATTTATGGGCGCAAAATAAAGCGAAAAATAAAGCGACGGCAACTGTCAGGGAACAAAAATCGAGATGATTTTACCGTTTCCGCTCGCCGTGACAGCTTTGACATCGGCGGGAACGAGCGCGGTCTCGCCCCGGCGCAGCACAGCCCCGGCACCACCGGCAGTCTCGAGAGCGAAGTCACCGTCAACTGCAAACAGCACGGTAAACGAGTCGCGGTCAGACAAATCGACATTCAGACTGCCACCGACGCCCATCAAATCGACATTGAAATACGGGCAGTGTTTCAGCTCGGCCATCTCACCGGCACGGACATCGACGTTGCAGGCATGGATGTCTTTGCTCTTTACATCATCGAAGTCTATCGCCTCGATAGCTTCGTCTATGTGGAGCTGACGCGGTTTGCCGTTTTTATCACGACGGTCATAGTCATAGATGCGGTAAGTGATGTCAGAGGCCTGGTGGACCTCAAGAATCAGATTGCCGCTGCCCATGCTGTGTACGCGGCCCGCAGGGAGAAAAAAGACATCGCCGGGCTTTGTCTCGAATCTGACAAGAGCCTCGACGATTGTATTGTCGGTAATGCGCTTCCTTAATGTCTCGGCAGTAAGATGCTCTGAGAATCCCGAATACAGGCATGCACCCGTCTCGGGCGCGATGCTATACCAGATTTCGGTCTTGCCGGGAGTGCCGTGACGTTCGGCCGCAAGCTCGTCGTCGGGATGCACCTGTATCGAAAGATCGTCAGCCGAGTCGATGATTTTGACTACGATAGGAAATTTGCCGCCGAGCTGTTTCATCAGCCTGCGGCCCATGATTTCATCACCGTGGAGGTCTATAAGGCGCGGAAGAGTCATGCCTTTGAAGTCGCCGTCGACGACAACAGACTCATAGCCCGGCACCGGCGACAGCTCCCAGCACTCGCCGATATTGTCGCCCTGCGGGGGCAAACCCTTGAATTCGGCAATGCGTCGGCCACCCCAGATTACGGGTTTGAATATGTTGTTGAATTTAAATATTGTGTCCATGTCGTTTTAGGCATTCAGGCCTTAAAAAAGCGTTTCTGACGCTGTTTGGCTTGCAAAGATATAACATATCTGCCATTCAAAAGGCCTTTTTGGGCGATTTTTTTCTTTTGCCGTATTTATATTTGATGCACTCAGTCCGAAATCAGGGGCACCCTGATTTCGGGTACCCCTTTGATTTTTTGAGGAAAACGAGTCGTATGCAATCAGTTGAGGATTATCGCCGCGTCTTCTCCGACTGTTGTGCCGACCGGACTGTAAGCTCTGGCAAACTGCTTTATGAAAGCTATTGTCTTTTTTGCGGGCATAACGACAGTCTCGTTGTTTTTTACCTGGGTTTGTGAATTTTTAGAAACAAGAGTAGAATTTTTGTCCATAGGCAGGGGCTGTTTTTAGGGTTAACATCTTATTGTTTGTCATTATAACGCTATACGCGTCTTTTTATTGTAAAATTTTAATTAAAAATCTAACTCTCGTTTTGCCACACAGCTTTCGTCAGACGTTATTTAAAATAATAATGTAAATTTGCATCTGCAAAAACAAGCCCAAAGAACATCATGAGACTTAACGGACGAAGAAACAGCACCAACATAAGCGACCGGCGGGGTATATCGGGTCGCTCTATCGGCATAGGAGGCGGTATCGTCGGCGTCATAGCCGCAATCGTGATAACCCTTATGTCGGGAGGCAGCATCGGCGATGTCATAGGCAATGTCGCCGGACAGTATCTCAGCGGCAATGTCACCACCGAGAGCGGCAGCCGACTGTCAGCCGAAGACGAACGTCTCGCCGACCTTGCGTCAAAAGTGCTCGCAGGCACCGAAGACGTGTGGACCCGCGAATTCAGGCGGCAGGGATGGGGCGAATACGAGTGTCCGCAAATGGTGCTATACTCCGGCGCAGTAAGCTCGGGATGCGGTCACGCCACATCTCAGTCAGGCCCATTTTACTGTCCTGCCGACCGGACCGTCTATATCGACCTCGATTTCTTCAGGAGCATGGAGAGCCAGATCGGCGCCTCGGGCGACTTCGCCTATGCCTATGTCATCGCCCATGAGGTCGGACACCACGTCCAGAACCTGCTCGGCACTCTCGACCAGGCGCATACGGCCATGGCACAGGCAAGCGAGAAAGAATCCAACAGAATAAGCGTCAGGCTCGAACTTCAGGCCGATTTCTATGCGGGCGTCTGGGCTTATAACGACAACGAGATGTTCGGCTCGATTGAGCCGGGCGATGTAGAAAACGCCGTCAGCGCCGCATCGAAAATCGGCGACGATTACCTGCAGCGCAAAGCCTACGGCTATGAAATTCCCGACGCATTCAACCACGGACGGTCTGAGCAGCGGGTAAGATGGCTGACCAAAGGCATCGAGACAGGCGACCCGCTTGAGGGGGACACTTTTTCCATAAGCTACTCATCCCTATGAACGACATCAACGACAAATACATGCTCAGAGCCCTGGAGCTCGCGCGGCACGCCATAGGCACGACGACACCCAACCCCATGGTCGGCGCCGTCATCGCCGGCCCCGACGGAACCATCATAGGCGAAGGCTATACGTCGCCTCCCGGCGGCCCGCACGCAGAGGTCAACGCTGTCAACTCGGTCGCCGACCCGAAGGCACTCAAAGACGCCACCATGTATGTCACCCTCGAGCCGTGCAGCCACTGGGGGCGCACTCCGCCTTGCGCCGAAATGATTATCCGCGCGGGCATCCCACGGGTCGTCGTCGGCGCCGTCGACCCCTTCGACAAGGTCAGCGGACGCGGCATCACAATGTTGCGCGACGCCGGCGTCGAAGTCGCCACCGGTGTCATGGCTGAAGAAAGCCGGCGTATCAATGCCTTCTTTTTCACAGCCCACACACTGCGCCGCCCGTTTGTGACACTAAAATGGGCTCAGAGCTGCGACCGCTATATCGACATCCGCCGCGACCCCGCCGTCACGCCCCCCGCGGCAATTTCGACAGCCGTCACACGTCTCATGACTCACCGCCTGCGCAGTATCCACGACGCCGTCATCGTCGGCTCGTCGACCGTCATCGCCGACAACCCGCGTCTCGACACACGTTTCTGGCCATGGCGCAAGCCGCTACCGGTCATACTCGACCGCCGCAGACGCATCGGACCGGAATGGCGTGTCACCCGGTCTGAGCATCTGATTATGAGCGAATGTAACGACATAGCCGACCTTCTGTCAACGCTTTACACTCGTCACGGCATCACCTCGGTACTCGTCGAGGGAGGTGCCGAAGTGCTTCGGTCGTTCATCGCCTCGGGGCTATGGGATGCCGCACGGGTCGAGACCTCACCCGTCGTTTTCGGCGACAGAGGCGGCGTAACAGCCCCCGTTTTAGAGCTAAAACCTGTGATGGGCGTGACTGTCGGGCCCAACACCTTTAGTTTTTATTCGCAAAACGAGCTTGTCGACGTTAAAAACCTATAAAAACCTCCAAAAAAAAGCGATTTGCCGCCCCGAGTTTGCCCTATTTAGACTGAAATTATAACTTTGTAGTTTGAAAATAAACTACGACACATCATATAAGATGAAAAAACTTTTAATTGGTCTGACGGCTGCCGCCGTTCTCGCAGGGGCTGCAGGCTGCAACTCAGACTCCGAATACGATATGACACTCCCGTCGAGCGTCATGGTGACATCGTTCTCGCTCACCGACGACGACAAGGTGCTCAGCAATCTCGATTCTGTATTCTTCTCAATAGACCTCAACAAAGGCCTGATATTCAACGCCGACTCTATGCCTTACGGCACTAAGACCGACAAGCTCATACCTGTCATCGTCACCGGCGGCGTCAGCGCGGCTCAATTAATCGTCACAAGACCGGGAAAGGCCGACACCGTCTACAACTATCTCGAAAACTCGACCGACTCGATTGACTTCAGCAACGGTCCCGTGACCCTGCGTCTGCAATCGCTCAGCGGCAGCACAACAAAAGACTATAAGATTTATGTCAACGTCCACAAGGTCAAGGGCGACTCTCTCGTCTGGAACAGGCTCGAACGCACCTCGCTGCCCTCACTCTTCGGCGTCGTCAACAGCCAGCAGACAGTAAAGAGCGGCAATACAATCTATTGTCTCACCAAATATGACAACCGCTACTCGATGGCCTCGTCAGACGACCCCGTCTCGGGCGAGTGGAACAAAACCGAGGTGACATTTGCCTTCAGACCCGTCATCGCATCGCTTTCGGCGACCGACGACGCCCTCTATATCCTCGACGAATCAAAACATCTCTACCGCTCTGTTGACGGCGGTAATTCATGGACTGCCACCGGCGTCAGCGTCGACCATATCTACGGCGGCTATGAAACCACCCTTATATGCGGACGCACCGACGGCAGCCGCGTCACCACAGTCGAATACCCCTCGATGAAGGCCACAATGATGCCTGCCGGCTTCCCGGCCTCAGCCACCTCGATGCCGATAAAATACAGCTTCGAGATGAGCACGACGCCCCAGCTGATGATTGTCGGCGGCCGTCTGCCCGACAACAGCATGACCGCCGCCACATGGAGCTACGACGGCAGCGCCTGGGCCTGTGTGGGCAAAGGCGAGTCTGAGATGGCTCTCGGCGACATGACAGTAGTGCCATACTTCGCCTTCTCGCACAACAATGCATGGGTCTTCAGCAAATATTCCGTTCTGCTTGCGTTCGGCGGTTTTGATAAAAACAACAAGAACCAGAAGACGACATACATCTCTTATGACTACGGCGTCACGTGGCGTCGCGCAGACACCATGCTGCAGCTTCCCGACTACGTGCCGGCCATGCGCAACGCCCGCGGTTTCATCGTCGAAAAAACGATGAAAGCCGACGACGCCGACGCCCAGAGCTGGAAAACATATCCGCCCGTCAGCCTCCGTTCAGGATGGTCATTTATCGACACCCCCGTGCAGCCCGTCTACGGTGCGCTCTCGCCGCTCGTCAGCGAGCCGGTTGTCGAGTGGGAGTGTCCCTATATATATGTCTTCGGCGGCGAAGGCGACCAGTCTCAGACTTATAACACAGTCTGGCGCGCCGTCATCAACCGTCTGACATTCAAACCCATTATCTAAACCACACTGATGAAGCGTTCCGGCTGCATAACCGTCTCGATTGTCACACTGTTCCTTGTCATGCTGCTGCCTGCGGCTGCCGGGGCGCAGTCTGCCCCCTATAAGTTTGACTTCGGGGCACAGCTCGGCATGAGCGGCTATCTCGGCGACGCAAACCGCGCATCACTGCTGAAGCATCCCGGATTCGACGGCGAACTTTCGTTCAGATATATCCCCAACACCCGTTTCGCGATCCGCGGCGTGCTGTCGGTTCTCGGCCTCAGCGGCGACACAGCCGACATGGACAACGTCCTGCCCGGCGGCGCAAGCTACAGCTTCACATCGACCGTCTACGACCTCGGCGCCCGCGGCGAATTCAACTTCTTCGCCTACGGCATCGGCGAAACCTACAAACGCCTCAAACGATGGACACCCTATCTGACTCTCGGCATCGGAGTGGCAATGTCGTCGTCGGGCGGCAAGACATCGTTCGCCCCCACCCTCCCGATGGGCGCAGGCATCAAATTCAAACTCAAAGAGCGCATCAACCTCGGTCTCGAATTCACAATGACGAAAGCCTTCGGCGACAAATTCGACGGCCCCGTGCTGAACGACCTCAACGGCATAAAAACAGCATTTTATAAAGACACCGACTGGTATTCGCGGCTGACCATAGGCATCAGCTATGAATTCGGCAAACGCTGCGAGACCTGTCATTACGTCGACTAACCAATGAGCAAGATATCAATGGCAGACAACGATATAAATATCAACCCCGACAACATCCCGCGCCATGTGGCCATAATCATGGACGGCAACGGCCGATGGGCCAAAGCCCGCGGGCTTGACCGCTCAGAGGGCCACGTCGAGGGTGTCAACACCGTCAGACGCATCACCGAGGAGGCTTCGGCCCTTGGCATCGGCTATCTGACGCTCTACACTTTCTCGACCGAAAACTGGAACCGGCCCAAAGAAGAAGTCGACGCCCTGATGCACCTCATCGTCATCGCCATCGAACGCGAGACGCCCGACCTGATAAAGAACAACGTGCGCCTCACGATGATAGGCGACATCAACAGTCTGCCCGACGAAGCCCGTCAGCGTCTCGAGCGCTGCTTTGCCGACACCTCGGCCTGCAACGGTCTCACCCTCGTGCTGGCCTTGAGCTATTCGTCGCGCTGGGAGATTGTCGAGGCCGCACGCAAGCTTGCCGCACGCGCTGCCGCCGGAGAGATAAAACCCGGCGACATCGACGCCTCGATGTTCTCTGACAGCCTTTCGACTGCCGGCATGCCCGACCCCGACCTGCTGATACGCACCGGCGGTGACCAGCGCGTCAGCAACTTCATGCTCTGGCAGATTGCATACTCCGAACTGTATATCACACCGACATACTGGCCCGACTTCAGCGGCTCAGACTTCAGGCTCGCCATTGCCGAATATCAGAAACGACAGCGGCGTTTCGGTCTGACCGGCGACCAGGTCAGCTGACAGGTTCAGACAATAATATATCAGAATATCAAATACGATAAACCACCATACCACGACATTCATCATTTCGACTATGCATAATAAACTGACAATCTTCATCACCGCTCTTCTCGCAGCCATAGCCCCTGTGGCAAAAGCTCAGGAACCGGTCGACACGATCTACAATCCCCCGATGATCTACAGCAATATGCCCAAGACCTACGAAATCGAAGGCATCAAAGTCACCGGAGCGCCCAACTATGAAGATTTCATCATCCTCGGCTATGCCGGTCTCAAGGTCGGCGACCGCGTCACCCTTCCCGGCGACGACATCACCCAGGCCGTCAAACGTCTCATGCGTCAGGGCCTTTTCGCCCAGGCTCAGGTAAAAGTCGAGAAAATCGCCGGCGACAAAGCGTGGCTCGAGCTTGTTCTCAGAACCCATCCGCGAATCTCGGCCGTCAACTACAACGGCGTCAAGAAAGGCGAGCGCGAAGACCTTCAGGAACGTCTTCAGCTCATGAAAGGCAACCAGATAACCCAGAATATCGTCAACCGCGCCACGGCCATCATCAAGAAATACTTCGAAGGCAAAGGCTTCGGCAACGCTCAGGTCAACATCAAGCTCACCGAAGACCTCTCGAACCGCAACGAAATGATCGTCGACATCAACATCGACAAACGCGACAAAGTCAAGGTCCACAAAATCTACATCGACGGCAACGAAGTGCTCTCTGACCGTCAGCTACAGCGCACGATGAAGAAAACCAACGAAAAAGGCAAGCTCATCAACCTCTTCCGTCAGAAAAAATTCGTCGAGAGCGACTATCGCGACGACCTCAACCGCATACTCGAGAAATATAACGAGAAAGGCTACCGTGACGCCCGCATCGTCAGCGACAGCGTCACACCCTACGACGACCACACCGTCGACGTCCACATCACCGTCGACGAAGGCAAACAATACTACATCAAAGACATCTCATGGGTGGGCAACACCGTCTATCCCACCGAAGTTCTCGACGCCTATCTCGGCATGAAGCCCGGCGACGTCTACAACCAGAAGATAATGAACAAGCGCCTCAACGAAGACGACGACGCCGTGTCGAACCTCTACATGGACAACGGCTACCTCTTCTACAACCTCGTGCCCATCGAGCGCGAAATCAGCGGCGACTCGATAGCCCTTGAGATGCGCATCATCGAAGGCCCCCAGGCCCGCATCAACAACGTCGTCATCAACGGCAACGACCGTCTCTACGAGAAAGTCATCCGCCGCGAGCTCCGCGTCAAGCCGGGCGAGCTCTTCAGCAAGTCAGACCTCATGCGTTCGGCCCGCGAAATCGCCCAGACCGGCCACTTCAACCCCGAGAACATGGACATCCAGCCGCAGCCCAACGAAGAAAACGGCACCGTCGACATCGTCTTCAACCTCGAGTCTAAGGCAAACGACCAGGTCGAGTTCTCTATGGGCTGGGGACAGACAGGCATCATCGGCAAACTGTCGCTCAAATTCACCAACTTCTCGATAAAGAACCTATTCAATCCGAGCACCTATCGAGGCGTCATCCCTCAGGGCGAAGGCCAGACATTCACCGTCAGCGCCCAGACCAACGCACGCTATTATCAGGCCTACTCGGTGTCGTTCCTCGACCCGTGGTTCGGTGGCAAGCGGCCCAACTCACTCTCTGTCTCGGCCTACTACAGCCGCCAGACAGGCGTCAACTCGTCATATTACAACTCGCGCTGGCAGAACGCCATGTATAACTACGGCTACGGATATGGCTACGGTTACGGCTATGGCTCGGGCTACAACGACTATTATCAGAACAGCTATCAGGCATCATACGACCCCAACAAGGTGCTTCAGATGGTCGGCGTCAACGTCGGCTTCGGCAAACGCCTCAAATGGCCTGACGACTACTTCACATTCACTGCCGAGCTCGGCTACAACTGGTATTACCTCAAAAACTGGGAATACCTATATTATATGAACAACGGTACGTCGAACGCCTTCGTCCTCGGTCTCACCCTGGCGCGCAACTCTATCGACAACCCGCTCTATACACGTAGCGGCAGCCAGTTCTCGCTCAGCCTCCAGATGACCCCGCCCGCATCACTCTTCGGCAAGAAAAACTGGAAGAAACTCAGCGAGGAGAACACCGTCCAGTCAAAGAAAGAGCTTTACCGCTGGATCGAATACTGGAAACTCAAATTCAAATCGCGCACCTACACTCCGCTCGCCAATGCCGACACCCAGTGGACGCCCGTGCTCATGACACGCGCCGACATCGGCCTGCTCGGCAGCTATAACAAATACCTCAAATCGCCCTTCGAGACATTCTA
>ERZ836877.3143-NODE-3143-length-19321-cov-5.654988_pt1 | contig 19321 bp, 8 predicted proteins | sample MGYA00519469_ERZ836877 | MGnify/ENA primary metagenome ERZ836877 (study PRJEB31850, sample SAMEA3708809) | human gut metagenome | biome: human gut; feature: human-associated habitat; material: faeces | place: China | collected 2014 ... | reverse complement strand
TCGTTCGAGGAGCTGGAGAATCCCCGCAGCAACCTCGCCACGGAGATCTACTCCGAGGACGGCAAGGTGATCGGAACCTTCTTCGTGCAGAACCGCTCCTATGTGCAGTACGCCGACCTCTATCCGTCGGATTCGACGCTTCACATCCGGCTGGCCGGGCATGAGGTTCCGCCCATCGTCGCGGCGCTCATTGCGACCGAGGACGTCCGTTTCCGCACCCACTCGGGCATCGACATTCCTTCGCTGGCGCGTGTGGCCGTGAAGACCCTGCTGTTGCAAAACACCTCGCAGGGCGGCGGCTCGACCATCACGCAGCAGCTGGCCAAGAACCTCTTTCCGCGCGATACGGTCCGCAACCGCGGCGCCGTCGTCCGCAAGGCCAAACTCGTGACCTCGAAGTTCAAGGAGTGGATCACGGCCCTCAAACTCGAATACAACTACACCAAGGAGGAGATCGCCGCCATGTACCTCAATACGGTGGAGTTCGGCTCGAACGCCTTCGGCATCAAGTCGGCGGCCCACACCTTCTTCAACAAGGAGCCGGACGAACTCAACGTGCAGGAGGCGGCTGTGCTGGTGGGGGTGGTGAACGCCCCGACGCGCTATTCGCCCATCCTGAATCCCAGGAACGCCCTCGTGCGCCGCAACCTCGTGCTTTCACGCATGGAGGAGGCCGGGGCGTTGACCCGCAGGCAGCGCGATTCGCTGGCGGCGCTGCCGATCGTGACCAACTACAAGCCCGTGTCGCACAACGAGGGTGCGGCGACCTATTTCCGCGAGATGCTGCGGCTGATGATGAACGCCCGGCCTCCCAAGCGCAGCCAGTTCTACAACGAGTGGGACTATGACCAGGCGGTGAAGGAGTACAACGAGAATCCGCTCTATGGCTGGTGTCACAAGAACCGCAAGGCCGACGGCACGCCCTACAATATCTACCGCGACGGGTTGAAAATCTATACCACGATCAACTCCGTGATGCAGACCTATGCCGAGCAGGCCGTGCAGCGGCAGATGGAGAAGGAGATTCAGCCCAAGATGGACGCGCAGTTCCGGGCGACGAAGACGCTTTTCGTCGATGCCGACAAGGAGGAGCGCGACCGGATCATGCGCCATGCCGTCCGTTATTCGGACCGTTACCGCGAGATGAAGCACGCCGGGGCGGGCGAGAAGGAGATCAACGCCGCTTTCGACAAACCCTGCAACATGCGGGTGTTCACCTACAAGGGCGAGCGCGACACGCTGATGACGCCGCGCGACTCGATCCTCCACCACAAGCGTATCATGCGTGCCGCGATGGTGTCGATCGATCCTGCCACGGGCTTCGTAAAAGCCTATGTCGGAGGGCCTAATTTCCGTTACTTCAAGTACGACATGGCCAAGCAGGGCAAACGCCAGATCGGCTCGACGATCAAGCCCTTCGTTTACACCTTTGCCATCGACCATCTGGGCCTGACGCCCTGCACGATGGTTCCCAACCTGCCGACGACTATCGAGACGGCCAACGGTACGGCCTGGTCGCCCAAGGAGGCCGGCAATGTCGAGTACGACGGGGTGCTGCACCCCCTCAAGTGGGGACTTGCGCGCAGCCGCAATAACTACTCGGCGTGGATTATGAAGCAGGCCAAGCAGCCGGCTGCCGTGGCCGATTTCATTCACAACATGGGCATCCGCAGTTACATAGACCCCGTTCCGGCGCTGGCTCTCGGCTCTTCGGAATCGAACGTTTACGAGTTGGTGAGCGCCTTCTCGACCTTTGCCAATCAGGGCGTGCACACCGATCCGATCTTCGTGACGCGTATCGAGGACCGTCAGGGCAACCTGATCGCCAGTTTCATTCCCCAGTCGCAGGACGCCGTCAGCGAACGCACGGCCTACACGATGCTCACGATGCTTCAGGACGTGGTCAATTCGGGGACGGCGGGCCGTCTGCGGTGGCAGTTCGGGCTGACCGACATGGAGATCGGCGGCAAGACCGGAACTTCGAACAAGAACCGCGACGCGTGGTTCATGTGCGTGACCCCGAAGCTGGTGACCGGCGCCTGGGTCGGCGGCGAGGACCAGTCGGTGCATTTCATCCGCGGCGGCGAGGGCAGCGTGATGGCGCTGCCGATCGTGGGCGAATATATGAAAAAGATCTACGACGACGGTCGTTTCGGCATCAGCCGTACGGACCAGTTCGTGCGTCCGGCGATGATGCCCCGTTACGACTGCGAGGACGAAGTCGACTCCGAGGGGCGGAATAACCCCGAGGACGAGAATTTCTTCGACTGATACGGACCGGGTTTTCTGTATCCGATAAAAGTCCGGGCCGCCCTCAATGGGCGGCCCGGACTTATTTGAGGATCGAACCGGTTTCGCTTATTCGGCCGTGGTGCCGGTGGTGAGGTCGTTCCCGTCGGCGTCCATCAGTTGAACCCACGTGAAGGGACCCACCGGGAAGTCTTTGGCCGTATAGCCCGGACGGACAGCCGGCGAGGTGTAGTAGGATGCCTGGTTTTCCGTCCATCTGAAGAATTCTATGCCGACGTAATCGGTGCCGGTATTGTAGCCGGAACCGTACATCGTTGCCTGGCCTGCCTGCGCCTCGTCGTAAATGCCGACGAGTTTGGGCGAGGTCTGGGTCGTCGTAAATGACGAGTAGGCTCCGGTCGAGTGGGTTATACGGGAGTAGCGAGTCCGGATCGGGTAGACTCCGTCGTAGCCGTAAATCGCATTGTCGGTTTTCGTGTAGAGAATGCCGGTCGACTTCGGAATCGGGATGGCCGGAGTGGAGGCGCCCGTATAGGTTGCCTGGTAATACGCCCGCAGGTCGTACCTGTTTCCGTAGATCGTGATGCCCCAGCCCCGGATCATGTAGGACGAGTTGACGGTGCTCGGTTTTACGATAACCTCGAACGTTACGGGAGCTTCGTTTACCTGCGAGGTGGTGCTCGTAACTCTCCATTTGCCCAGCCATCTCTTGTAGAGAGGATCGGTATTGTCCGGCAAGAGCGAGGCGTCGATCGAAACCGGAAGCGACGTGATGGGCGTGGTGGAGACGATGAATCCGTTGGAGACGGCGCATCCGAATACGACGGCTACGTACTCGTCGTAGAAACTCGGATAGTTGAGCGTATAGGTGTCCGCACCTTTGTGGAGCAGGCTGGCTGCGATCGCTTCGGGATCGTCGCCTGCGCCGATGTTGCCGTTGAGCGTGCCGACCAGGCTTTGCAGGAGCTTTTTCTCGCGCTGGGCCTCGAATTCGGACTTCAGCATCAGCTCCATGTAGTAGTACTCCGTATCCGTTGATGGAACTGTATTCACCGTAACGCTGTTGTAGGTCTTCGTGGCATCGGGAACGGTCACTTCGAACGTGATGTCCGACCGGACCGGCTCGGGCGTCATAATCTTGAAATCGGCGCCGTTGACTTCGGCGAAATAGTAGTCGTCGACAAAGGTGAAGTTCTGTGCGGTCACTCCGTCGATCTCGACCGGCATGTAGAAACTGATGCCGGCCTTGGTGTAGATGAACGGTGCGTACACGGTGGTTTCACTGTCGATCTTGACCGCAAAGCGACGGTTCGTGAGCGTTGCCGAATACGTCTTGTCTTTCACGACGAAGGAATAGGTGTTGAATGACATGTCTTCCGCATTGTTCCGGTAGGTCTCCAGGTCTTCCGACCAGTCGGTGTCCGCGGAAACGGGGGTCAGGATGTAGTAATTCCCCGTGATGATGCCGCGCAGGACGACCATTGCCGCGGATGTCTCCATCACCGTGAATTTGTAGTCGCCCTCCATGCCCTTGTAGGTCGATCCGATGTTGTCGGGATTTTTCGGGTGTACGAAGTAATTGATGAGCGAGTTTTTCGTATCGAAATTGAGCGTGACGCCCAGATCCTCGCCGAGCGAATAGAGGCTCGTCTCGGTGATGGACGGGTTGCTTTCGATCTCGGAGGCAACGGTGACGCTGCCTTCGGAGAATTTGAAAAACAGGTTGTATCCGCCGAACTCCTGGGTCGGGGAGGGGAAATAGCGCACGTGCCATCCGTTTTCAGCGCTTTCGAGCACGGTCTTGGCCTCCTGCTTGGCGGCTTCGATGCGTTCGGAGGCGGACTTGTCGAAAAGATCCTCCTCGTCGAACAGGCATGAGGTGAGCAGGGCAGGAATGGCCAGAACCAGAAATAGTATGATTGCTGTTTTTTTCATATTCGGTGTCGCTTATTCGTTTGTACCGGAATTTTCGGGCGTGTCCGTATCTTCGTCATCCAGCGAGTCGAAGTCGAGGTTGGGCGCTTCTTCCGCACGGCGCAGTACGATTTCCCGCAGTTCGTTCAGGTCGATGTTCCAGGTGCTTTTCATGTAGTTGGAGACGATTTCGAATTTGGCTTCGATTTTCGGCCGTCCCGTGTCGCCGGCCGTCGTCAGCATCTCCTCCCACTCTTCTGCGCTCCGGTTGACGTAGAGGGCGATGAGTTCCACGAAATCCTCGCCGTCGGCTTTCGATGCATACGGGGAAATGAATCCTTTTTGCAGTGCCGATTCGGTGGTCTTGTAGATTTCGAAGCATTGGTCCTGTACGTAATCCGGGCCGGAAATCTCCGCGAAATCGGTGGGGTAAGGTTTCGTCTGATTGAGGATATGCCCGAATTCGTGGTGGATCGTCTTGAAATAGGCCGTCTTCGCATTGACGGTCTTGGGGTTCAGGTTGTCGAGGTTGTAGAGCGTGATCTTCGCCCCGGCTTCGGCCGTTCCCAGCACCATCGCTCCGTTGGTCTTGTAGGCATACGAGCCGACCAGGAAGAGGATTTTCGGGAAATAGGCCTTGATGAAATCCGTGCTGCCGGTTATCTCGTCGTAGGCTTCCAGACACATGTGGCGCACCAGTTTGGCCATGGCGACCGACTGCTTGTAGCTGGCGGGTGTGAGGTAGTAGCCCATGCTCGACTCGATGTCCTCGAACCGGTATTTGAGCTGGATGTTGTAGGTTTCGACGTAGTTGCGCTTGAGCCAGCGGTCGAGGTCGTTCTGTTCGGTGGTCGTCGGCCGGACCACGCTGGTGGAATCCAGATCGTCGTTGTCCGAACAGGCTGTCAGCGCTGCGCAGAGCAGCGTGACGGAAAAGAGCAGATATATCAGATTCTTTTTCATACGCACTTTGGTTTGTTATTTTCTCGGGTTGGGGGTCAGGCCGGCGGCAATAACGTCGGCCGGGAGTTGCAGGGCGCGGCGCGGATCGGCCGTACCGTTCTCGTCGCTGATCTGATCGGTGATTTGCACGACGGTTTCGGCGTCTTCATCGAGCAGGTAGCGGTAGACCGTGATGCCGAAGCGACGGGTGTCGAACCACCGCATGCCTTCGTGGAGGAACTGGTAGCGGCGCATGAAGATGAGCGCCTGAAGCATGCTCTCCTGCGGGCCGCCCTCTTCGAGCGTGTTGTAGGGGGCCGCATGGAGCTTTTTCTTGGGATTGAGCGTCTGCGGGCTGCTGACCGAGGTCTTTCCGACGTAGAGTTCGGAGTAGTCGGGGTAGGTTTCCGTAGCCCATTTGATGATCGAAGCCTCCGTCATGGATTTGAACCCTGCCGAGAAGAGGTTCGCGGCATAGAGGTTTATATCCTCCAGGGCCTTGTCGAGCGCCGTCGGGTCTTCGTTCATCTTCATAATATAGGCTTCGGCGCGGTTGAGCAACGCCTCCTCGGAGGTGAAGAGAACGGAAATCGCTTTGTTGAATCCGGTTCCGGCGACCGGGTCGGTGTATTGGAACACGCGCCATGTCCGGGGAAGAACGTATTTGCCCGATGAGGCAAGCACTGCATGCGGCGCTTTGAAAGTTACGCTGCTGCCCCACGGACCGCCTTTTTTCGGCTGAACGGTTTCATAGATTCCTTGCAGTTTGCCGTGCGAATAGCGGCCGGCGGTGGAGTACCAGTCGAAAAGCAGTCCGCTGTTCGATGTCGCGGCCTGGAGGAGGAAGTTGGCCGTGCTGGCCGAATTGACATATTCCTGATGCCTGCTGGTACCGTTCGGCAGAGCGGCGATCGCACTGTAATCGCGCAGCAGCGACGACGGGTTCGAGGTCAGGGCCATCGTCGCGTATTTGATGGCATTGTCCCAGTCCTGCATGAACAGGTAGTAGCGCGAGGCGAAGCAGCAGGCGGCCTTGTAGTTGAAGTGGTATTTCGGAACCGAATAGGCCGTGTCGTCGATCAGGGGGATGCCTGCTTCGATGTCTTTGCCGATCATCTCGTAGACCTTCTGGAGCGTTCCGCGTTCGTACCTGGGGTTGAGGTCGGTTTCGGCGTGGTCCATATAGGGTATGCCCAGGCAGTTCCCTGCTGTTGCCGGGTTGTAGGGCATGCAGAACATGTTTGCCAGTACGAAATGGGAATAAGCCCGGCAAATCAGCGCTTCGCCTTTGCTGGCCTTGAGCCTCGTGGTGGTAGGTCCTCCCAGCTCCTCGATGGCCGAAAGCGCCTGGTTGGCGTTGGCGATGTTGTTGTAGTTCGAACTCCAGATGTTCCGCGGGGCGTCGTTGTTGCTGGTAACCTCTTCGGCCCATTCGTAGACATCCTGATAGAACTGGTTGTAATTCTTTGTGATGCCGTAGTCGCAGACGTTGTCCGAGGAGAGTTCCGCAACGAGCTGGTAGCTGCCTGCCCCGCTGATGTAGGCCGAGACGAGTATGTTGGCGATCTTCTCTTCGGAATCCAGCGTCGTGCGCAGATCGGGATTCTGATCCAGAAAATCGCTGCACGACATGAATGCCGGAATGACGACCGCTATGCCCAGTAAATATATGATGCTTTTTTTCATAGGAATCTTTTTAAGATAAATCAGATTTTACAGTCCGATTCGGATTGTGAGCGTGAACTGCCGCGGCACGGGGGCTGCGACGCCGCCGGTGTTGTAGAACTCGGGGTCCTGGCCGTTGAGCTTCTTGTCGGCGTAGATCAGGAAGAGGTTCGTGGCTTGCAGTTTGAGCGAAAGCGAAGAGAACCGCAGTTTCGAAATGAGTCTCTTCGGGAAGTCGTACGAAAGCGAAATCTCCTTCATGCGGATGAAGTCGCCCTTGGCGATGCGTGCCGTCGAGTAGTTGTAGGCGCTGTACCCGTACGAAATCGAGGAGTTCAGCTGGCGCTGGCGCTTCGAGGCGATGGCCGGGATGTTCGTGACGGCTTCGTCGCCGGAGACCATCCAGCGGTTCTTGAATTCCCGCGGCATGGCGTCGAGGTCCGAGTAAATGCTGCTGAAGACCGGGTTGAGCCGCACGACGTTGCCGAACGAGTAGGTCATAAAGACGTTCAGACGCCATCCCTTGTACTGGAACGTATTGCCGAAACTGCCCAGGTCGGTCGGGTCGACCGGTCCGGAGTAGACCAGATTCGTTTTCAGGTTGTTCTCGTTGCTGTCCTGGAAATTGAAGGAGCTGGAGCTGAGTTTGCCTTCCGTGTTGACCACGACCGGCAGTCCGACTTCGTTCAATCCTGCGAACTGGAACGAGAAGAGCGAGCGGGCGGGATACCCCTCCATCGTGAATCCGGTTCCCGAAACCAGCGTCATTGCGCGCGTGGAGGTTTCGAGTTTGGTCACTTCGTTGTGGATGTGCGAGTAGATGAAGTTGGTGGTCCAGCTGAAGTTCTTGGTCTGGACGTTCTTGGTCGAAAGGCTGATTTCGACGCCGTTCGATTTCATCTCCGCGACGTTGCCGTATTTGGAGATCTCGCCGCCGATACCCTGGGTCGTGACCGTGCCGATCAGGTCGAAGTTGTTGCGTTTGTACCAGTCGAAGGCCAGGTTGATCCGGTTGTTGACGAACCCGACGTCGAGTCCGAGGTTCAGCTCGTGCTTCTTCTCGTAGGTGAGCTGCGCATTTTCGAGGCTCGAAACCTTGAGGCCGGTTTCGGTATCGCCGCTGGTCGGGCGCCACGGGGTCGAGGCTTTGATGACGGCCAGCGAGTTGGTGACGTAAGACGGGCCGCGGTCGGCGGTCAGCGAGTAAGAGGCTTTGAGCGACAGGTGCGACAGGGCGGGCTGTACGTGGCTGAAGAACTTCTCCTCGTGGACGTTCCATGCCCCGGAGATATTCCACGTCGGCAGCCAGCGGGCTTTGCGGCTCTTGCCCATCTTGTTGGTCCCTTCGTAGCGGTAGGTTCCGTTGATGGTGTAGCGTCCCTTGTAAGAATAGGTTCCGTTGAAGAAGAAGGCCACTTCGCGATAGAACGAGTCGCCGATCGTGTAGTACTTGCTGCCGCTCTCCATGCCCTGCTTGAAGGCCAGGTAATCGTAGTAAGGCTCCATACCCATATCGTACTGGAGTCCCCAGCCGCGGAACCAGGTGTTGTGCCGGTCGATCTTGTTCACCGACATACCGCCGTAGAGGTTGATGATATGCGTGTTGTTGAACGTTTTGTTGTAGGTCGCCGACGCGCGGAAGTCGTACGAAAGCATTTTGTTGTCCGTGCGTTCGTAGATACCGCCCTTGGGCAGCACGGTCACCGGAACGGCGTAGGGGTTGTCCGGATCGGTGTAAAGGAACGGGTTGTTGTCCCGGACGGTGGTCGGTTCGACGGTCCGGTAAGCGACGGACTGGTTTGAGGACTCGGTGATGTTATGCTCCTGGATCGAGGCCTGGTATTTTACCGCGCCCAGGGCGCTCAGGTCGAGGCCCTCGACGGGCGACCACTTCAGTTCGGCCTGGAATTTGGTCTCGACGACCGAAAGGTCGATGTAGTTGTTGTCCAGTTCGTGCAGAATGTTGAAGCTCGCGTAGTTTCGCGTGTAGAATTCGTCGGGGTCGAGCGTGCGCGACGTATTGAGCGCATAGGAATAGGGGTTGATGTCGAATTCGCGCTTCACTTCGCCCGTCACGTAGTTGGTTGCCGACGACAGGGTTCCCGGCGCCTTCTGCTTCCGGTAGGAGCCGTTGGAAATCAGGTTCAGCGACAGGTTTTTGAAGATGTTGTAGGTGGCGTTGATGTTGGCCGTGTAGCGTTCCACCTTGCTGGTCTTCGTCCAGCCCGGGTCGCTCATGGCGCTCAACGACGCATAGTAGGACGATTTGTCGGTTCCGGACGTGAGGCTCACCGAGTGGGTGTGCATGACGTTGTTGTTGAACAGCTCGCTGAACCAGTTCGTGTTGCGGAACTCCGCCGCGCGCAGGTAATTCCCGATGCTCGCGTCGTCGTTTTGCAATTGTCCGGCCGCAATCATCTGGTACATCTTTCCGAATACGCCGCTTTCCGAATCGGTGATGGTTTCGGCGAGGTTGAGCCAGCCTTTTTTCTGCATGTCCATGTACACCGACATCTGGTCCTGCGAGTTCATAATGTTGAAATCCCGGTAGGACGGAATCATGCGGTAGGTGAATTCGCCGGTGTAGTTGATGGTGCTCACGCCGGCGCGGCCGCGTTTGGTGGTGATGACGATGACGCCCGCCATGGCGCGCGCTCCGTAGATGGAGGTGGCGGAGCCGTCTTTCAGAATGTTGAAGCTTTCGATGTCTTCGGCATTGAGTCCGGCGATGGCCGATGCGATGAGCGTCGTGGCGTCGCCCGAGGAGAGGTCGTCGGCGTCGATGTCGACGATGTCCTCCATGATGACGCCGTCCACCACCCACAGCGGCTTCGAACTGCCGTAAATTGATGTGGCGCCGCGCACGCGGATTTTCGGGGCGGTTCCGAACGTACCGGATACGTTCTGGACGGATACGCCGGCCGACCGGCCTTCCAGGCCGCGGCTGATGTCGGCCATACCGGCCAGTTTCACGTCGTCGGCAACCAGCTGGTCTGCGGCTCCCGTGAACAGCCGCTTGTCCATCTTGGTCATACCCGTCACCACGACGGCCTCTACGGCCTGGGCGTCGGGTTCGAGTTTTACCCGGATGTCGGGTGCAATGTCAACATCCTGGGTTTTGTAGCCTACATAAGAGATTTGGAGTTTCCCCCCCCCTCCTTTCGGGACTCCTTGAAGTGCGAATTCTCCCTTGACATCGGTCGAAGTGCCGATTGTCGGGCGGTTCTTGACGACAACGGTCGCACCGATGACCGGTGCGTTGTTCTCATCGACGACACGGCCTTTGACCGTCTGGGTCTGGGCCGAAGCTGCCGTCATACAGAAAACCGCCGATAGCGATAAGAGCAATTTTTTTATCATAGGCGAAAATTTAAATGGGTTTGGTACGAGGTTCGGGCCGGCTGCCTTTCCGATGGGCCGTCGGCTATCGGAAAAGGAACGGTGCGTTTGAATAAGCGTGCAGCGGGTATGGGTAGGGATGCTGCGGGAGGGTGCGAACGTAAGAGAGAGGGCGATACGGCGGATCAGCCGAAGAGCGGGTCGTTCGGATGCCGTTGCTTCCGGTATTTCGACCGGCGGAACTGGAATACGGAAAACGATGCGGAGACTGCCCGGAATGATTTTCCGGCGATCGTCCGATTTGGATGCGAATACCTCTGATGCCGAAACAAGTGCGTTTTCTTCATAGCATGCGGGTTTTATATATAGGTGTCGCAAATAAGCCTTTCGGGAAGCGGAAACTTTCGTCTGGGCTTCTACAAAAATATCGGAAAACGGCATTGTGCGAGTATATTTTCTTGTAAAAGAAGTATGATTTCATATCATAGCGCCCAAGATCGCTCTTTGCCGCTCGCCGGAAAAGCCATCCGGCGTATCCGGGAAAAAGCCCTTGTACCAAGGGGAATCGGCGTTGTCGCTAAATGGGATATTTTGTTTTGAAATCCGGTTTTTTTGTATATATTTACATAGATATTCCGGTCTGTTTTTATCTAATTCGCCCTGCTATGTATTTCAGATGCGTATTCCTTCTCCTCGCGGTCGCGGTCGTCCGGAGTGCATTCCCGCAGAATATCCGCCGCATTACCCACCGCGACGGGCTGTCGAACAGTTCGATTCTGTCGCTGGCGCAGGATGCGGACGGGTATATCTGGGCGGGCAGTTGCGACGGACTGAATCTGTGGGACGGCAATTCCGCCCGGCATTTCCGGCTCTCGGGCAACCTGATTCAGGAGATCGTAGCCACGGACGACGGTTACCTCTGGGTGCGGACCAACTACGGTGTCGACCGCTTCGACACGCGCGACCGGCGGATCGAAATGCTTGCCGGATTCCAGCGGGTCTATAAATTCGCGGCCCGCAGCCGGGACGAGGCGTTTTTCCTGCATGGCAACAAGTTGTACGGATATGTGGCGTCGCAGGGTGCGTTCGAGCCGGTCGATGTCCGCGGGGCGGAGCTGAACGGGGTGCTGCGCATGTGCCTCGACGGCGACGGCGTATTGTGGCTGGTGCGTTCGGAGGATATTCGTTGTGCGCAGGTGGCCTATGACGCCGGCGGCAGGGCTTCGGTGGGGGAGTGGGAGCGGATGCCGCTGCCGGACGGGGTGGTGTTCACCCGTTACGACGGCGACCGGACGATCTTTTTCACCGACCGGAACGGCATGTTGTTCCGCTTCGACACCGGGCAGCGGCGGGCTTTCCCGATTTTCGACCTGCGGGAGGAGCTCGGACGGCGCGGCGCCCTTTCGTCGGTGATCAGCGACAAGGACGATTACGTGCTGGCCTTCGGGATGAGCGGCGTGCTGCGGCTCCGTTCGACCGATCCGATCGAGGGGCGTTACGAGTTGCAGGAGATCGATGTCAACTGCGGCGTTTTTGCGCTGCTGAAGGACTGTAACCAGGATATTGTCTGGATCGGAACCGACGGCAGCGGGTTGCTGCGGCAGGCGGTCGGGGAGGTCGCGATTCGTTCGGTCACCTACGAAACGCTGCCCTACCTGCTGACCAAGCCGATCAAGGCGCTCCATGTCGACCCGGAGGGCGACCTCTGGATCGGGACCAAGAACGACGGCATCCTGCGCATCCGCGATTTCTACTCCCGGCGGACCTTTACGCGGGAGAATACCGACAGCTATACGGCCGCCGATTCGCCGCTGGGGAAAAATTCGGTCTATACGTTTGCCGGAAGCCGCCGCAATGTGCTGTGGATCGGCGGCGACGGCGGCGTGTGCTACTACTCGTACCGGCACAGGCGGATTTTCGAACTGCCGCGGAGCGGGGCGCTGCGGCGCATACACGGGCTTTACGAGGACCGGGACGGGGTGCTGTGGGCTGCGAGCGTGGGCTACGGGGTCTGGCGCATCGAACTGTCCGGGAGCGCCGACGCTCCCGTCGCCGCGAATGTCGAACCGGTGGAGCTGGGACTCAAGGCGCGGAGCCGGAACTTCTTTTTCTCCGTTTGCGAGGAGTCCGATTCCACCCTCTGGTTCTGCAACCACGGTATCGGCGTCGTACATTATGACAGGCGCACCCGGGAGGGCCGGACCGTCGGGTTCGACACCCGCCGGGGGCTGGCCGTGAACGACGTGACGGCGGGCGTGTGCCGTTCGGACGGCTCGTCGTGGTTCGGGACCGGCTGCGGCCTGGTGCGTTACGATCCGGCGGGCGGCGGCGCGGAATCCGATTACAGCAACGACCAGCTGCGCTGCGGGGTGATTCACGGCCTGCTGGTCGATTCGCTCGACAACATCTGGGTCGGGACCAATGCCGGCATCGTGCGCTACGACCCGGCGACGAACCGTTCGGTGGTTTACGGCGCTTCGTACGGACTTGACGTGGTCGAGTTCAGCGATGGAGCCTATTTTTACGACCGGGAGCGGGGAAAACTGCTTTTCGGCGGGATCAACGGCTTCGTGGTCATCTCCGACAGCGGGGATTCCGAAGCGGCCTCCTACATGCCGCCCATCCGGTTCCGCGAGGTGAGGGCCAACGGCGAGTCGTACGATGTCGGGGCGCTGATGCGCCGGGGGCGGATGGTGCTGCGGCATCATCAGAATGCTTTCAGTCTTTCGATCGCGGCGCTGGATTACGTCAACGGCAGCAATTATTCCTATTTTTACAATATCGAGGGACTGGACGGCGACTGGCATGACAATTACCACAGCAACACGCTGGCCTTCGCTGCGTTTCCCACGGGCCGCTATACGCTCGGGGTGCGCTACCGGAACAATACGACCGGGGAGTGGAGTCCCGTCAGCCGCCTGCCGATCCGCGTGCTGGCTCCGCCCTACGCCTCGACCTGGGCCTGGATCGGGTATCTCGCCGCAACGCTGGGCGTCGTTATCGGCGTGTCGGGATACCTGATCCGCCGCCGCCGGCTCCGGGTGCGGCTCCGGCAGTCGCTCTACGAACAGCGGCAGCGGGAACTGGTCTATGAGTCGTGCATCTGGTCGTTCTCCAACCTGACCAACGAACTCTCGATCCCCGTGACGCTGATAAACGGTCCCTGCCAGCAGATCATGGGCTGCAAGTCGGCCGACGCGTTCGTCCGCCGGCAGGCGGAACTGATCCGGCACAATGCGCAGAAGATCAACGATCTGATCTATATGCTCAACGAATTCCAGTCGACCGATCCCGTCGACGGTTCGGACGATATCGAGATGCTGGACGTTTCGCGCACGGCCGGCGGCATCGCGCAGACATTCGCCGATTATGCCGGGGAGAACCGTATCGCCTACCGGACGGCCGTAGGCAGCGGCGTGCTGTTCCCTTCGGTGCGCAATATCCTGATGATGATCTTCAATATCTTGCTGTCCAATGCGTTCCGCCGAACGGAGCCGGGCGGCGAGGTGAGCGTTTCGGTCGGAATCTGTTCCGTGCCGCGTCCGGATGGGGCGGCTTCCGGCGCCGGGGAGGAGACTTCCGGCGCGGCGGAACGGCTTCGGATCGAGGTCTCGAACCGGGGCGTGGAACTCGACGCCGGGCAGATCGAACTGATTTTCGACCGTTATAAACTGCTCAACCACCTGGGGGCGCTGAGCCGTCAGGGCGTGTCGCTGAAGGAAGACCTGGAGTTGGCGATCTGCTACAACCTCGTGACCAAGCTCCAGGGCGAATTCCGGGTGGAGAGCCGCGACGGGCTGACGACCTTTACGCTGTCGCTGCCGCGGCTCGAGATCACCCGTGCGGCCCGGTCCGCCGCACAGCCCGACATCGCTCCCGGACAGCGGTTCAGCCTGCCCGTGCCGGTTCCCGAAGCCTCCGTGATGACGTTCGGCGACATGCTCCCGACGATGCTCGTCATCAACGAGGACCGGGATATGGCCGATTTCATCGCCGGTCTGTTCAGCGGCGGCTACAACGTGCGGATCGTCTCCGACCTGAAATGCCCGCAGGAGAAACTGGCCGAAGTGCAGCCGCAGATCATCATCTGCGGGACGGTGTCGCTCAATGCGGCGATGATCGGGCTGATCCGCAGCATCCGGGAAACCAAGCAGCTGATGCAGGTCCCGATTATCCTGTTGACGGCGGTTTCCCGTACGGACGTGAAGGTCGAGGGGCTGGAACTGGGCGTGGACATCTGCCTGAAGATACCCTTCGACATTACCCATTTGCAGAGTGTCGTCGACCAGCTGCTGCGCCGTTACGAATCGCTGAAAAGCTACGGACGCTCGGTTTACAGCGCCTTTGACCTCACGCAGGGGCGGTTGCTGCACAAGGACGACAAGGCGTTTCTGGAGCGGATGCTCGACATCATCAACCGGAACATTCTCGATCCGGGGTTCTCAACGCAGTTCATCGCCCGGGAACTCGGCATGAGCCTCTGCAATTTCTACCGGCGGCTGGGGACGATCACCGGCCAGACCCCGGCGGGAATCATCCGGGAGTACCGGCTGAACCTGGCCGAGCAGTTGCTGGTGACTACGCGGCTCTCGATCGACGAGATTATCTACAAGTCGGGGTTCGCCAACCGCAGTACCTTTTTCCGGGGATTCATCGCCCGGTTCGGGGCGACGCCGAAGGTCTATCGCGAGCGGAAGATCGAGGAGGCGCTGCGGGAAAAGGATGCCCGGGCGGAGGAATCGGACCGGGCGTAAGCGAAGCCCTCGGCGGCGCGGGTGCCGGGTGTGGGTGCGGGCGGAACGGTTCGTACGCAGTCGTTTTCCGGTGTCCGGATCGTGTGCCTGCGTTCCGGATTTTGCCGATTTCCAGGCCGGAAGGAGGATTTTTCCCGGAAAATCGTTATTTTTGCCTCCGGAGCTTCCGTGTACGGTTCGTCCGAGCGGAAACGATGATCACTTTATAACTTTATCGAGATGAAAATTGCTATTGTGGGCGTCAGCGGCGCTGTGGGCCAGGAGTTTTTGCGGATTTTGGAGGAGCGCCGGCTCCCGATCGACGAACTGGTGCTGTTCGGTTCGCAGCGCAGCGCGGGCCGTACCTATAAATTCCGCGGGGAGGAGCTTGCCGTCAAACTGCTGCAACACAACGACGATTTCAAGGGAATCGACTTCGCCCTGACGTCGGCCGGAGCGGGTACGTCGAAGGAGTTCGCCGAGACAATCACCCGGCACGGGACCGTTATGATTGATAATTCGAGTGCTTTCCGCATGGATGCCGACGTGCCCCTCGTCGTGCCGGAGGTCAACCCCGGGGATGCGAAGAACGCGCCCCGCCGCATCATCGCCAATCCCAACTGCACGACGATCCAGATGGTCGTGGCGCTGAAGGCGATCGAGGACGTGTCGCATATCCGCCGCGTGCACGTGTCGACGTACCAGTCGGCCAGCGGCGCCGGGGCGGCCGCCATGGCGGAACTGGAGACGCAGTATGCCGAACTGGGCGCGGGCAAGGAACCGACGGTGGCGAAATTCGCCTTCCAGCTGGCCTACAACGTGATTCCGCATATCGACGTCTTTACCGACAACGACTATACGAAGGAGGAGATGAAGATGTTCCACGAGACGCGCAAGATCATGCATTCGGACATCGCCGTGTCGGCGACCTGCGTGCGCGTCCCGGTGATGCGCGCCCATTCGGAGAGCGTGTGGCTCGAAACCGAGCGTCCCGTCTCCGTGTCCGAAGCCCGCGAAGCCTTCTCGAAGGCCGAAGGCGTGGTGCTGATGGACGATCCCGCCGGCAAGGTTTACCCGATGCCGCTCTTCATCGCCGGCAAGGACCCCGTGTACGTGGGGCGCATCCGCAAGGACCTGACGTGCGACAACGGCCTGGCGTTCTGGTGCGTGAGCGACCAGATCAAGAAGGGTGCGGCGCTCAATGCCGTGCAGATCCTCGAAACGCTGATTTAGCTTTCGGCCGGCGGCTGTCCGGGAGTTGCTTCGGGCGGAAAGCCGACTGAAGAACTGACGGCCTGCGCTGCCGATGATCGCATTGATTGCGGTTTGCGCGTAAGGCGGCGGTTTTGTCGCAAGAACAGGCCCGGGATTTTGTCCCGGGCCTGTTCTGTATCGGGAAATCCGGATAAAGCGGGTCGCTTACCCGATTAAGCGGGGGTGGGTATACGTGCGAAACAGAGGATAATTGCGACCTTTCGGAACAAATCCCATACTGTTATGATCACTTCCGTAAAGGTAAAATTCCGCGTATCGCGCGTATCCGGCAAGGCCGGAACCATCTACTATCAGTTGACCCATCTCCGCCGGACCCGCTGCATTACGACCGGCATCCGTTTGATGCCCGGCGAGTGGGACGCTTCGGCGCAGCGGGCCGTCTCTCCGGAGCCGGGCCGCGTTCCGGTCTGGCAGTGCCGCATAGAGTGCGACGTGGACCGGCTGCACCGGATCATCCGTGACCTGGGCTGCGAGGGGCGGCCCTATACGGTCGACGAGGTTGCCGACCGCTTCTGCGCACAGTCCTGCGGCGTGGGCGTGACGGCGTTCATGCGCGAGCAGATCGCGCAGCTGACAGCCGACAACCGGCTGGGCACGGCCCGCAACTACACGCGCACGCTCCGCAGTTTTTCGGGCTTTCTCGGCGGCGGCGAACTGCCTTTCGCCGCGTTCACCGAGCGGCTGGTCGAGGAGTACAACGCTTACCTGCTGCGCCGCGGGGTCGTCCGGAACACCGTGTCGTTCTACATGCGCATCCTGCGCTCGGTTTACAACAAGGCGGTCCGCAGGCGGCTGGCCGAGCCGGCGTCGCCGTTCGGCGGTGTCTATACGGGCGTCGACCGCACGCGCAAACGGGCCATCGACGAGCGGCTCATCGCTCGTCTGAAGAGCCTCGACCTGCCGGTTTCGGGTGCGTTGCCGCTGGCCCGCGACCTGTTCGTTTTCAGCTACTGCATGCGTGGCATGGCGTTCGTCGACATGGCGTTTCTCCGGAAAAAGGACATGAGGGACGGGGCGATCCACTACGTGCGCCGCAAGACGGGGCAGCGGATGACCGTGCATCTGGAGCCGTGCATGCGCGAGATCATCGGCCGGTACGCTCCGCGCACGCGCGATACGCCCTATCTTTTCCCGGTGCTGACGGCCGAGGACCCGGCCCGGGCCTATGCGCAGTATCAGGTCGCGCTGAACTACTACAACCGTCTGCTGAAAAAGCTCGCGTCGCTGCTGGGGCTGGACTCCGGGCTTTCGTCCTACACCTCGCGCCACAGCTGGGCGACGGCGGCCTGCAACCACAATGTGCCGCTGCCGGTGATCAGCGCCGGAATGGGGCACACCTCCGAGCGCACGACGCAGATTTACCTCTCGGCGCTGGAAACCTCGGTCATCGACTCCGCCAACCGGAAAATCCTCGCTTCGCTGAACCGCTGCGTCTCCTGCTGACGTGTCCGGAGATGCGGGTCTGAAAAAATCCGGCCGCGGAGGTCTGTCCCCGCGGCCGGATCGGTCGGTTGGAACATGCGTTTACTTCATCTCCCAGTCGTCGGTGCGGAACGAGGAGGCGGGGATGCCGGAGGTGTTGAAAAGAGTGGCTTCGGGAACGTTGCGGAAGGCGTAGCGCACGGCGACCGGTTCCGGAACGGCGTCGCACGCGACGATCAGGCGGCTTTTGCCCCTCTCGATCCGGGCTGTGGCCGGATGGAAGACGCGGTCGGCGCCCGCCATTTCGAAGCCCGTGAGCGTGCGGCCGTAAGGCGCCAGACCGTCGGGACCTGTCGCGAAGGTCAGGTAGGCCTTGCCGTCGGCGACCTCCATCTTTTCGCAGACGGGCGTATCGGCGTCGATGCCTTTCATGCCGTAGGTTTTCGACAGCGCCAGCCAGGCCAGACGTGTTCCGACCTCTTCTTTTTTGGCCGGATGGATGCAGCCCTCGTCGCCGATGTCGAGTGTTACGGCCATGCCGCTCGATGGAATATCCTTCAGATTATGCAGCTGGGCTTCGCGCAGCAAGGCTCCGCTGATGGCGTCGGGTCCGTCATAGCGGTAGGGTGCGATCTGCACGTAGTAGAACGGCAGCCCGCCCTGCGCCCAGCGCTCGCGGAGCATCTTCACGAAGGCCGGCATCAGCGCCCGGTACTGGGTGGGATTCGGCCTGTTCGACTCGCCCTGATACCAGAGGAATCCCTTCACGGTGTAGGGTACGAGCGGTGCGATCATGCCGTTGTAAAGTCCGCAGGGTTTGTACTGGGGGCGGTCGATTTGGTCCGGGTTGTCAAGGAACGAGAGGTCGAACTCCTTGAATCCGGACATCGTTTCGCGGTCCATCCACGCCTCGACCGGGGTGCCGCCCCAGCAGGTGACGATGACGCCCACGGGGACGTCCAGCACGCTCTGCAAGTAACGGGCGAAGTAGTAGGCCGTGGCGCTGGTTCCGGCGACCGCTTCGGGGGTGTGCTTCAGCCATTGTGCCGCGCACTCCTCCTGCGGCGTGCGTGCCGTGCTGCGTTTGACGGTGCAGAGGCGGATCGGCGTCGCGGCCCTGGCCCGGATGATCGCCTCCGCCGAACCTTCGACGGGCTGGTTGGGGAATCCGTGTACCGGCATCTCCATGTTCGATTGTCCGGAGCAGAGCCACACCTCGCCGATCAGCACGTCGCGGAGCGTCAGCCGCTCGCCGTCGCTCAATTCGATCGTGTAGGGACCTCCGGCCTCCGGGGTGGGCACGGCGGCACGCCAGCGGCCGTCTTTGCCGACGTTGGCCGTAATGCCTTGCGTGCTCCACGAGGGGCGGATCGTGACCTTCTTGCCGGGCGCGGCCTTGCCCCAGAACTGCGCTTCGGACTGCTGCTGGAGCACCATGTTGTCGCCGAAAATGCCGGGCAGGACGACTTTCGCCTGCATCGTGAGGGCCGTGCTGAGCGCGGCCAGTGTGAGAAGGATTCGTTTCATCGTTAACGGATTTTATCGAGTTCGACGGTGAAGTGGCGCAGGATCGGCGCCTCGAAGGTGATGCGGTAACCCGTGGTGATCTCCGCGCGGCGCTCGAAGATGTTGCGGCATGCGGCGGCGATCACCCGGATGTGGTTGTCGGTGTAGACGCGGCGCGGGATGGCCAGGCGCAGCAGTTCGAGCGCGGGGTAGCGGTTCTCGTGCGTCTCGGGGTCGCGGTCGGCGAGGATCGAGCCGATCTCCACGCCGCGGAT
>ERZ836877.3132-NODE-3132-length-19351-cov-4.345357_pt1 | contig 19351 bp, 13 predicted proteins | sample MGYA00519469_ERZ836877 | MGnify/ENA primary metagenome ERZ836877 (study PRJEB31850, sample SAMEA3708809) | human gut metagenome | biome: human gut; feature: human-associated habitat; material: faeces | place: China | collected 2014 ... | reverse complement strand
TGATAAGCACTTTGAGATTATCGTTCGTCAGATGATGCGCAAAGTACAAATTGATGAACCGGGAGATACTCGCTTCCTCGAACAGCAAGTCGTAGACAAACTGGAATTCATGGAAGAAAATGATCGTATCTGGGGTAAGAAAGTCGTAGTGGATGCTGGTGATTCTCAAAATATGCAAGCTGGACAGATTGTAACTGCCCGCAAGTTGCGTGATGAGAATAGTATGTTGAAACGTCGTGACTTGAAACCGGTTGAGGTTCGTGACGCTGTTGCTGCTACCTCTACTCAGATCCTTCAGGGTATCACACGTGCTGCTTTGCAGACTTCAAGCTTTATGTCGGCTGCTTCCTTCCAGGAAACAACGAAGGTATTGAATGAAGCGGCAATTAACGGTAAGATTGACAAACTGGAAGGTATGAAAGAGAACGTTATCTGCGGTCACTTGATTCCTGCCGGTACCGGTCAGCGTGAATTCGACAAGATTATTGTCGGTTCAAAAGAAGAGTACGACCGGATTCTTGCCAACCGGAAGAATGTGCTTGATTACAGTGAAGTAGAATAAGTTTTTTCTATAGAACAATAAAGAAGAAGGTCGGTTCCAAAGGAGGAACCGGCCTTCTTTGCTTTGTTTTAGAGTGGAATTCCTTTGTATCATCCTAAGCATCCGAAATCGGCCGTGTTTTATTTGAAGTTACAAGGGAGTAACTTTGCGAGTTCTTCTTCCGTGTTATCCGTTTTGAGATTGTTGTAAGCATCATCAGAGATTGATAATCTAAGAATAGCTATTTGATACAGCTTAAAAATGAGATTCTTCTTACCTTTGTTGTATAAAGGAAGTCAACCTTCCCCCCCCATGGAGCAAACCATCGTTTTGACCAGACTTCGAACCTTAGGTGTGCTATGGGCACTCTTCCTTCATGTTTAGCATAACAGTTTTGTGTACCCCCATTTGAGGAAATACTCTAAAATACCTATGAATAAAGATATTAAGCATTTTCAATCAGCCTTTATAGGACAATAATCAGTTGATTACCATGTCTGAAGTCTGTTAGCCATTTCCTCTCTGTTTTTAATTCTATTATAGAGGAAGTCTTTTCGGTAAGATTTCCTATTGGTTCTTTGAGGGGTGTTTATTTAGTGGTGTGGTATGCATGTTCCTTTTATTTTATACTTTCTCTCATAATTCCATACCTTATTTTGCACCTGAATGAAAAAAATAGCTTACTTTCGTATCATATTGAGTACTTTAAATCGTTTCTTATGAAAAAAGGACTGTTCTGCATCGTATTGGCAATGCTTTATGTCTGGGCTCCGGCACAAAATCTTCGCGATAGCGTGATTTCCTATTTTAATTCAATGGCTCATACACCTCAGGCGAAACTTTATTTACATCTGGATAAACCGTATTATGGGGCAGGGGAAAAGATATGGTTTAAAGGATACTTACTTAATGCGGTGACTCATCAGGACAATATGCCTGAAAACTTTATAATGGTGGAGCTGGTAAACCGTACCGATTCGGTGCTTCTCCGCAAAAAGATAGCACGGGACTCCACAGGCTTTCATAATGCCTTGACCTTACCGGGCACTTTACCCGAAGGGGAATACTATTTGCGCGGTTATTCCAGTTGGATGCAGAATGTAAGCTCGGATTTCTTTTATACGCGCCGGTTGAAGATAGGGAATGCGATAGACCGGAATGTAATGACTTCGGTCGATTATCGTCCGGTTGACGGAGGGGAGTGGCAAGCCGATATCCGTTTTTCGCAGACGGACGGAAAACCGTATGATAAAGTTCTTATCAAATGCCGCTTCTATGAAGATGGGAAGTTGGAGCGGAAAAATGTATTAAAAACCAACGAGGAAGGACGAATACAGATGAAGTTGTCGGACCTGAACCGGCCTGCTAAAAGACGTATAGAAGTGGAGTTTGACGACCCGGTATATCTTTATTCCAATACCCTCTATGTACCGGTGTTTTCGAAAGATTTCAATGTGCAGTTCTTTCCGGAAGGAGGGGCTTTGTTAGAGGGTGTGCCGCAGAAGATAGCTTTTAAGGCACAAGGCGCAGATGGTTTTTCGTGCGATGTGGAGGGGACATTGTTTAATGCAAAAGGAGATACACTTTGGCGTTTGCGTACGGAGCATGATGGAATGGGTTTGTTTAATTTGAGTGCTCGTGCGGAGGAGTCTTATTTTGCAGAGTTTGTCTCATCGGATGGCAAACCTCGCCGTTTTGAACTTCCTAGAGCCGTAAAGCAAGGATTTTCTTTGTCTTTGGCCGAACGGAAAGGAGATGTGTTTTTCCATATTCAAAAGACAGAATCGACAGCATTTCCTAAAGAACTGTATTTAGTGGCGCATACGCGTGGACGGCTTTTTACTTTTCAGCAGATTCTTCCGGAACAGCTATTTGGGAAGTTTGATACGAATTTGCTCGATGATGGTATCACTCATTTCTTGCTTGTTGATGAGGATGGAAAGGTGCTGAGTGAACGTCTTTTCTTCCATTATAGTCCGAGGACTGATAGTTGGGATTTGACTACCGACCAGAAAGTCTATGCCCGGCGGAGTCCGGTAACTTTGCATATTCAAGCCAAAGATTCTATTGGAAACCCGCTGCAAGGCAATTTCTCCGTAAGTATCACCGATGCCGGATGTGTGAAACAGGATTCGTTGGCCGACCATATTATATCGAACTTGCTTTTGACTTCCGATTTGAAAGGTTATGTAGAGAATCCCGCAGCGTATTTTGCGGAGCAGGATGTGCTTACGTCCCGTAATGCCGATTTATTGATGCTGACTCATGGATGGAGACGCCATCACTTGACGAATATTGCCCATTGGGAAAAGATAAAACCTATGCATTTATTGGAATATAACCAGACCTTGAGCGGACGGATTACCGGACTCTTCGGAGGAAAAGTGAAACGAGGCCCTATCTTTGCCGTAGCTCCCCGACAAGGGATTCTGGAAATGACGGAGACCGATAAGGAGGGCCGTTTTGTGATTCCCACGGCTTTTCCGGATAGTACGACGTTTTTAATACAAGCCCGTACGAAGCTGGGTTTTGCAGGGGTAGGCATTCACATGGATGAACAGGTTTTACCACCCGCCCATACAAACATTCCTTTTTCTTCGCAAATAAAGAGCCTTCCGGATTCGTATCTGATGAATTCGATGAATCAGTATTATACGGAGGGTGGTATGAGAGTAGTTCACATGAAGGAGGTGGTGGTTACGGCTCAAAGCAAGCGTTATGAGAAGAGTATGTATGTGGGTATCAATGACAAAACGTATGATGATAAAGAGCTTTTAGAGTCGGGAGCTACCACGGTTTGGGATGCTTTACGATGGCTGCCCGGTGTGGAGATGAGTGATACGGGAGGTATAAGGCTTACCCGTTGTGAGGGTACGCCTCTCTTTATTGTGAATGACATTACTTATGAAGACGGTGAAAGCATTCTTTCCAGCTATTCTCCGGAGGAAGTACATAGCCTGTCGCTTGTAAAGGATGGCAGTGCCAGCATCTTTGGGTTAAGAGGTTCCGGAGGCGCTATTGTTGTTACCTTGAAGCATCCGATGGATTTTCCGGCTAAGCCTACACCGGGTATTATCACTTATTCCCCTATTGGTTATGCTCTTGGCATGGAGTTCTACCATCCTGTTTATGATACGCCGGAGAAGAAGGAGAGCCAGAGCCCCGACATGCGTTCAACCCTTTATTGGAATCCCTGTTTGACGTTGGATGAACAAGGCCGGGCTGTGATTACTTATTATACTTCTGATAATGAGTCGCCTCATGATGTGGTGATTGAGGGAGTAGGGCGTAAAGGACGTGCGTATCGTTGTGTGCGGAGAATAAATCAGTGAACCACCTTATCTAGGAGGTTGCAACTGGGTTAGAATCTCGTATCCTTCGTTCCATGCCACGCTTACGGCGCACTGATGCCAATACCTGTGTCACAACTGTGCCAACGCCTGTGTCACAACCTTGCCAACGCTTGTGTCACAACCTTGCCAATGCTTGTGTCACAACTGTGCCAAGCCGTGTGTCACAAGTGTGCCAAGGGTGTGGCAAGGAATGAAGCTAGTAATAGTCTGAATTCAATGGATATACATACAATCTTATGCCTGATAAGGGTAGACAAAATGTAGTTCTATGCTTATATGGAGTTTACTTGCTCGTTCTTTATCCCTAAAATAAGTAGACAATTTTCTTCCTCCTCTAGGGAAGGAAGCGGAGAGGTAACTTATATAGGAAGTGTGTTGTTGCTAATTTGAGAGCTAAACCCAACGACTGAATGCGGTTGATACGTTCCTCCGTGGCTGTTTTCAATGCTTCAAAGATACGATTATAAAATCGACTTGTAACGGATTCTAATGTTTTCGCTTACGGATTAAAAGTAAGGCTGCCTCTTCTTTTGTTTTGAGACAGCCTTCTTTCAAAAAAGAGAGAGAGAATGAGTTGTTTTATAGCTATTGATATTTTTCTTTTATGTTTTTTATTTCCTCTTTTAGTATCTCGAACCATTCGTAATAGGTTTGCGTACGGGTGATGGTGTCGCCGGAAGTGACGGGCGACGAGTGATTGCTACTGAGCATAATGTTCAGGAAGTTCACCAAGGAACTGTTGTCTTCGGAGTATTCGGCTTGAGGACGTTGTTCATAATAGGCCGTCTTACTCATATAAAGAAGTATCCGTACTTCGGTCTGCTTTTCGTTGATGCGGGTTATCAGGACGGACGCTCTGGTTAGATAGTTGCGTTGTACCTCGTTTTCTAAAAGTTCCGACCAGAAACCAACCTTTCCGTTTGTTCTTCTTTCGGCAGAAATCACTCCGCTTTCTTTATCGGTGTGAGCGATGATAAACTGCTTGTTGGTTAATAGAGAAAGGGCAGCTTTGTATACCAAATCAAAATCTTCTTCGAATACGTTTGTGCTGACTCTCTTGAATTGTTCCGGGGTGAGTGTCAGCGTTTTGTTGCTACTGCACGATTGAAGACATAGCGACAGGATGAAGAGGCTTAGTAGTAGATATTTGTTCATATCTGTGTTCTTTTAGGTTAAAATGACTCTTTCCGGTAAGATACCGTTTTTCTAAGAAGAGGGCATTGCTTAACCTTTTGATGGGTGGCAATACCCTCTTCGTTGAATAGAGAGAGATTATTCTCCAAAGATTTCTTTCAACTTGCCGTCCAGTTCTTCGTCGTTGAACTTGCCGATGATTTTGAAATCCTTGTCAATTAAATATTTGGTTGGTAAGAAGTGTATAGCGTATTTTTCACTGATATCGTTTGTACGGTCCAGCTTGAACGTCTTTCTATCGATAATCTTCATGCCGCGAAGTACGTGGTGGAACATTTCCACCCCATCATCCTTGATGGCTTTCTGCCATACATCTGCTTGATTATCATTGTCCGCCACACAAAACACCTCCAAGCCTTTATCGTGATACTTTTTATAGAGCGCTTTTACGTGAGGAAAACTCTTGCGGCACGGTACACACCAGCTTGCCCAGAAGTCGAGCAAAACGTATTTGCCTTTCACTACTTCGGAGAAGCGGATGGAATCACCTTTCACGTTCAGCGTGGCGAAGTCCGGCGCCGGCATGCCCGGCTGCACCTTTGCCAAGGAAGCCAGTTCCTTTTCTATCTCTTTTACATCGCCATATTTCTTTACGTTGTCGCTGAAACTGTCGTAGATTTCTTTTACCTCTCCGTATGTCATTTCTCCCATTAACGATTGCAGGTAATAAGGAGCTACATAAGAGTTGGGATGAGTTTTGACGAAAACCGCCTCCAGCTTCTGCATCCGTTCGATGAAAGGTTCCAGCTGGTCGCGCAGTTCCGACCCTTTTTCATGGTCGGTTTCCGTTTCAATGGCCTTGTAGATATCGGCGGCCTCGTTGCGGATAGCCTCTATCGCTGTTTTTACGCTATCGGCTTGCGCTTGGGTAAAAGAACCCGTTATGACGGGCTTGTCGAAGTTAGCTGTATCGATGGTTATCGTCATGGCTTGCGGTTCGATATATACATGGCAAAATTTGCGATTCGTATAATCATCGGCACTCCCCATGTAAAGCGTGGCGTAGAGGAAAGGTTTCTCTAACTTTCCGGCGAATGTGAATGCCCCGTTATTAATTTGCGCAGTGTCCGTTACCGTCGTTGTTTCATCTACGGCATACATCATATAGATGTTTTGGTTGTCCACTCCCTGAATGTTTCCATCCAGTTGGTACTGGTCTTTGGGTAATTGTGGAGCGCAGCTTGCCAGCAATGCAGCTGCAATTCCTAAATTAAGTAGTTTTTTCATTTTCTAGGTTCTTTAATAAACTGCGTCATTCTGTTTTGAGGCGGAATAATACAGGTGTTTTTTATTTTAATACGAAATTAGTAGACTGTTTCTTTTGGTTCTTCGTCACGTTGGGTAATACAATCGTTTAACTCTTTGCTTCCCACTCACTCCTAAACTTTATGGTCTCCATAACAGCCATTAAAGATTATAAGGTAGGCTTTTACCACCCAATGTGACGAAAGAGCCTTTCTTTTTATGCTCTTGTTTCAAGCCGGTTACTTATATACACGATAGCTCTCTTCGAATTTATTGCCGTAGAACTGTATCATAAAATTGTCCAGCCACGGACCACGGGCGTTGTGGTGCAGAATCTTTCCTTCCGGACTTACCAACACGCAGTAAGGAATACCGTCGAAATTGTATAGCTTGGCCAGTGTTCCTTCAAATGCTTTCAGGTCGGACGCTTGTGTCCATGCCATACCCTCCGCGTCGAGTGCTTTGACCCAGTCTTCTTTTTTGGCATCCATGGAGATGCTTACTATATCGAATCCCTCGGGGTGATACAGTTCGTAAACATGCTTCAAATGAGGAATTTCGCCACGGCACGGTCCGCACCAGGAAGCCCAGAATTCAACTAAAGTATAGTGTCCCTTGCCCACATAATCGGATAGCTTGATGGCGTTTCCGTCTCTGTCGTATAAGTCCACATCGATGAACGGAGCCCCTACGGCACAGTTCTTCACAGTGTCGACCTTGGCGAAAACCTCTTTACCGAGCGCACATTCTTTCAGTATGGCGGGAAAGGCGTCGGTTAATCTTTCCAAAGTGGGAGCGTCGAACATCGTCATGCACTCTTTTAGGGCATAAAGTCCCACAATGTTGTCCTTGTTCTCTTTTATGGAGTTTGCCATGTCCAACGCCAGTTCGTCTCGCACCGAATCATACCGATGTACGAAAGCGACCGCTTCTAAAGCCGTGCAGCCTTCTTCGGTACGTGTGCGTTCATGGAAATCCATCGACATGTTCGATGCCACATCCCCTTTCTCCGTGCGCAGTTGTTTGTAACTCATGTATTTATCCTGCATGGCAGAACCTTTTACCAACACTTTGCTATAGTCATACGTTCCGCCGTACGTCATAAAGTCCAAAGGGATGCTGTCCAGGCAAGCCTCTATTTCGATAAGGCTGTTGGTTACAATCACCGGAATGATAGGGCGCATTATCACGCTGCGTTCGCCCATCATCTGGCGTGTGCTGTCGGGGAAGATTTTCACTGTCAACAGTTCAGGAGTCTCCACTTTTCCTTTAAACTCGAATTGTCCGTTCTGAATCACCGTACTGTCGATTCCTTCTAAATTGAAGACATTATCCCCCTTGCAGAGATAAACGGTTTTTCCTTCCACATCGCCTGTCAATGTACCCTTTAGGATATAGCCTTCCGGCTGGCAGGCTTGCAGAGCGGCAGCTCCCAGAAGTAGGAGCATGCCTTTCGTACAAGTTGCTTTCATGCTGTTTTATAGATTATTTTATTTATGAAACTAGTTGTTCCGGCCAATTCTACAGCCGTTTGAATTTATTCTCCGAACATCTCTTTCAGTTTGGCATCCAGTTCTTCGTCATTGAATTTGCCTACAATCTTTCCTTCCCTGTCTATCAGATATTTGGTGGGGAGGTAGTGGATGGCATATCTATCGCTGACATCTTGACTCCGGTCGAATTGATGTCTTCCGTTTTCATCTTTGTACGAGCGCAGGCCACGTAACACGTGATAGAACTTTTCCACGCCATCTTGCTTGATAGCTTCTTTCCATTTGTCGGGCGTACTGTCGTTGTCGCCTACACAAAATACTTCAAAGCCTTTTTTGTGATATTTCTCATATAACGCTTTCACATGCGGGAAGCTTTTACGGCATGGTACGCACCAACTTGCCCAGAAGTCAACCAACACTACTTTGCCTTTCAGGGCTGAGATGGACACCGTGTCGCCGTTCACATCCTCTTTCCGGATGTCCGGTGCCATCGCTCCCGGCTGGACGTTAGCCAAAGCGGCTAATTCCTTTTCAATTTCTTCCACGCCCCCGTATTGCTTTACCTCACTGCTGAAGCTATCATAAATGGCTTTAATCTCAGAATAGGTCATGTTGCCCATAAGGAAGCGCATATAATAAGGAGAGATAAAAGAGTTAGGGTGTGTTTTCACAAATTCAACCTGAACGGCGCGCATACGGTCTTGGTAAGGCTCCAGTTGTTCGCGTATATCAGCAGCCTTTTCATGGTCTGTTTCCGCTTCAAGTGCCTTGTATAAACCGGCGGCTTCCTCCTCAATTACTTTTACGGCTGCATTGAGGCTGTCTTCCTGCGCTTGGGCAAGTGAACCTTGAATCTCCGGTGTGCTGAAGTTCTCAGCGTCAATGGCGATGGTCATTGTTTTCGGTTCTAAGAAGAGGCGGCAACGTTGCTTGTTTTGCCAGTCAGAGGCGTCTCCCATGTAAATTTGTCCCTGTACACAGGGTTTGTCTAAAGTCCCTTTGAACTCGAATGTACCGTTACTGATTAGTATACTGTCGTTTATCACAGTGGAATCGTTGGGGGCATATCCCATATAGATGTACTGTCCGTCTACGCCGCTGATTGTTCCGCTCAGGGTGAATTGGTTGGCCGGTTGCTGTGGGGCGCAGCTTGCCAAAAAGGCTGCTGCAAAGCTTAAGTTGAGTAGTTTTTTCATAACTGAATGAAGTTGATGTATGAGTTTTGTTCTTTTTGCAAGAGATGTACCGGAATATTTCCGGTACATCTCTTATAATGTGAAAGAGAATTTTTAGTTAGCAATACTATAACCCGGGTTCTGGTCTGCTTTTGTCAAAGCTCTATTATTTTTAAATTCGTCACTTGGAATAGCGAGAATCGATTTGCCGAATAGCGGTTCGTCTATTGAGACCAGCGTTTCTCCGTTGTAAGTGGCCGAGTAGAATTCCGGATTGAAAGCATATACAATCTCTTTCGGCATACGATACATGATTTCCAGTTCTCTACCGTTTTCGCAGAAGAGGTTTTTCAGGTATTCATGGAAATATACTTGCATAAAGTCGTGTTCATTCTCTACAGCATCTAGTGCAGTAAAGTCCGTGATTCCGGCATGCTCCATCACTGTTTTTAATAATCCCTTGGCTGCAATGAGATTGCTTTCTCCACCTATACGTGCTAAAGCTTCGGCGCGTAGCAGATATATTTCAGTAAGTCGCATCATGTATTGGCTTTCTTCCACTTCATTGGCCACGATGTTTTTCGGCTGGAAGTGCTTACAAACGGTTGTAACGATTACTTTCTCTTTGTGATCGCCTATTATATTGCCCTGTTCATCGTAATCATATACGGTCGTTTCTTTTTCCTCTTCCAAAATCAGTTCTTTCCTGCGTGGGTCCTCCTTGAATAGATTATAAAAGTTTTGGGTATAGTTCCATTGGGCTGTTCCTCTGTAATAATAGGTTTCCATTACAGCTGTTTGTTGTCCGCCTTTGTTTTGGGGCTTGATGCCAAACATAACCTCATTACTTTGTAAACCAAGTTTATGGAAGATGTCGGTGGTGTGCGCTTCCAAGCTATAAGGGCTGTGTTCAATGATATCTTTTGCCAGTTCGGCCGCGGTAGCATAATCATCACCTTGTCCGCGCATCATTAAAGTACGTATCTTTTGTCCTTTGGCTACCCATTTGCTTGCATAGTAATTTTTGTTTTCATCTACACTCTCTTGAATGGCATATTCCAAATCGTCCAGAATGGCTTGATATGTGTCTTTTACATTACTGCGTTCGCAGGGTAAATTCTTACTGCTGCTGGCTTGTGTGCGCAGGATGTTTCCATAAGGACTGTCAATGTCCCAACTATAACCAAAGAACCGTAAAATGTTATAATTGACAATGGCTCTCATGCAACGGGCTTCGGCAATGATTTCGTTCTTTCTATTTCCGACGAACCATGAATCATTGGCTTTCGTTACTTGGTCTATTACTCCATTGATGGCTGCTATTTGTTGGTAAAATGGACTCCAAAGATAGTTGGCATATCGTTCATAAGTACTGTTTCCATGTGTTTCAAACATATAGGGCCCTTGGTAGAATTCAATTGTTCCGCCAATATTAGCCGGATAACTTTCATACGTAGAAGCGCAATCCGTGCTTTCCACACCATAATTATCGGTGGTACATTGTGCAAACCGATAATAGATTCCGTTTAATGCCGCTTCGGCGCTTTTTTGGTCTACTACCACGTTGCCGTCTACTTTCGACTGGGTAGGTAATGCACTCAGTTGGTCGTCGCAGGAGGAGGTAAGAGCCATTCCGGCCATCAGCCCTCCGAGGATAAATATATTTGTTAATTTCATACGTCTGTTTGTTTTAAATATTAGAAACCAAGTCGGATACCTACCGTATAACTACGTACGGTGGGATAAGAAGTCACATCGCGTCCACCTCCGGCTACGCTATATGGGTCGTCGCTTACAGCTGGGTCGGGACCCGGATAAGAGGTCAATGTAAACAGGTTCGTAGCTGTTCCGTAGATGGATAGATTGTTTAAATGCAGCTTCTTGGCATACTTGTTGGGTAAAGAATAACTCAACGAGAGAGCTTGCAACTTCAAGTAGGAAGCATCGTATACATTCAAGTTAGTCAGGAAGTTGTAAGAGTTATACAATACGGCCGGACGTCCTGTAGGACGTTCGGGAGTAGAGCCTCCCAATACCCGTGTGCCACGATTGGCGTATGAATTAAAGTTCATATCCGTAACGTCTTTTTGGTAAATCAAATCATTGCCGTATGAGAAGGTAAAGGTTGCCAGTAAAGACCAATTCTTATATTGTATCGTATTGGTGAAACCTCCGTAGAAATCAGGAGTACAATTACCAATTACATCTTCGTAATAGAATCCGGTTTCATCCAAAGCTAATTCTATCGAACCGATACCTAAATCTCTGTACATGCTCGACCAGTAAGGGAATCTTTTCTTATAATTGTCTAATTGCTCTTGATCCCGGATGATGCCCACCGCTTTGCGTCCGCAGAGTAATCCAAGAGATTCGCCTTCGCGATAAACGGTGGTACCTAAGTTTAATTCGTTACGTCCGGTATCGCTGCTGAAGTTGTCGCCTTGCAAATCCAATACGGTAGAAGAGTTGTGCGAGATATTGAACGAGCCGCTCCATTTCCAGTCCTTTGTTCGGATAAAGTCGGCGTTCAGTTCAAATTCCACTCCGATGTTTTTTACTTTGGCAATGTTCGCTACCATCGTGTCGTAACCGCTACTTAATGCAGGAGTAATGCTTAATAAAGCTCCATCCGTAATTTTGTGATAATAAGCAAGTGTACCGCTCAGTCTGCTTTTGAAGAAGGAGAAGTCCAAACCTAAATCACGCTGTACGGTGCTTTCCCATTTAATGTCTTCGTTTCCTAACTGACTGGGATATAGAGCGGTGCTACCCGCATAAGACCCCGGCGAGTAAAGTGTGCGGAACATGTGGTCGGAGATACTTTGTGTTCCTGTCTTACCCATACTGGCGCGTACTTTGATTTCGTCAATCCAGGAAACATCTTTCAAGAATGGTTCTTCCGAGATGCGCCATGCGATAGCGCCCGAAGGGAAATAACCCACCCGGTTCTCTTTTGCAAACTTGGAAGAGTTGTCACTACGACCTGTAAAAGTAAAGAGATAACGCTCTTTCAGAATATAGTTTGCACGAATGTAGAAAGATAACAGCGAGTTCTGAACGGATGGATTTGCTCCGGCTACATTGGTTGCTACTTGAGCCGACCCTAAATTATTTAAATAGTCATCGTCGGGATAACCTTTTCCTGTAGCAGAGAAGAAATTAGTTTTCTGTTGTTCCCATGATGTTCCGACAATGGCATCTATTCGATGATTCTCACTGAAGATTTTATTATAGGTCAATGTGTTCTCAAAGAATACACCGGTAGAGGTACTTTGCGATTCCGTACCTTGTCCGCCTCCGGATTCTTCTACACCGTAAAAACCTCCTACCGATACATAACTGGGCACATAGTTCGACTGGTTGTAATTGATATAGTTGATGGACATCATGCTCTTATACTTCAGGTTCTTCAGAATATCAACCTCACCATAGATTGAACCCTTGAAATCGTATGTTTTAGCTTGGTTCTTTCCGGATGCAACGGCTAATGGATTTTGGAATCCCATGTATGAATCGGCTAATTCCGGGATAAGACTGTAGTTGGCATAGCTACCGTCTTCGTTATATGGAGAAAGTACGGGAGGGGCAGACATCGCTTGGGAATAAACACCATTGGTGATATTGTTCTTATTATATCCGAAAGTAATGTTTGTACCCATACGGAAACGTTCGGTAATGTCATTATCGATACTGGTTTTTACCGTATAACGCTCAAAATCGGTATTGATAAGTGTTCCCTCTTGGTTTGTGTAGGAGAAAGAGGTGTAATAGCGTGAATTCTTGCCGCCGCCCGATACGGAGAAATCTACATTTTGCGACATGCCGGTTTTAGTAACTAAGTCTATCCAATCGGTGTTGGCATTCTTTAGTCCTTTTAGGAATTGTATTTTTTCGGTATTCGAATTAATTACTTTTTGGAAACTTTCTTTCTGGCTATTGCTGCTTAATCCTGCCATATTAATGGCCATGTTTGAGTTCGAAAGTTTCAATGCATCTGTCATGGTATTGATATATTGTTCTCCGTTCAGCACTTTCTCCTTTTGGGGAGTGGTGACACTCATGTAATAGTTGAAGTTGAACTGTGGTTTCATATCGCGGCGTCCTTTTTTAGTTGTGATAATGACCACGCCATTCGCTGCTTTCGAACCGTAGATAGCCGTTGCCGAAGCATCTTTCAAGATAGAGATGGTTTCAATATCATTGATGTTCAATCCTGCCAAACTATTTAATCCTCTCATGAATGAGCCGGATACGCTGTTATTGAAATCCTCGCCATAGTTGGCGGCTTCCAGTGGGTTTGGAATCTCTGAAGAACCAATATAGTTGTTTTGAATTTCTGTAGGGATGCCGTCGATAATATATAAGGGGTCTACACTACCTTTCAGCGACGAGCCGCCACGTACGCGGATGCGCACTGCTCCACCGGGGGAACCGTCGGCTTTGATTACTTGTACGCCGGCTGCTTTTCCTGCTAAAGCGTCGTCGATAGTCAGGGCCGGGAGGTTTTGCAATTCCTCGGTTTTTACGGTAGATACCGAACCGGTTAAGTCTTTACGTAGCGTACTACCGTATCCCACTACTACCAACTCGTTTAATGTCTGTTGCGATTCACCTAAAGCAATCACCAAAATGGAATTGGATACAGGAATCGTCTTGATGTCGTATCCTACGTAGGAAACAACCAGTTGCTTTGTGTCGTTAGGCAATTCCAACGAGAAGGTTCCGTCCATTCCGCTCACGGTACCTTTTTGGCTTTTACGGTCGAGAATAGAAGCGCCCATCAACGGTTCACCGCTTTTGGCATCCACAATCTTTCCGATGACCTTCTGTAGGCCGTCAGAGCCGTGGGGGGGGGTAGATAAAGGTTTGATAACGAATACGTTGTCGCCGCTCTGTTCATACGTGTAAGGCTGTTTAAGTAATACTAAGTTCAGCGCTGTTTGAACGGATACGTTATTCAGTTCGGCGGTGACAGGCGTTGCATGGCGCAATTCCTCGTCGCTGTAGATGAACTTCACTTCTGCTTGTTGCTTTATCATCTGCAAAGCTTGCAACAACGGAGTGTTTTTTAACTGTAAAGTCACGTTTCCGGGACCTTGTGCCCATATCGGGAGGGCAATAAGAATCACTAGCAAAGTGACACTGACTTTGCTCACATAATGTTTAAACTCTCTCATAATAAATGAATTAATTAGATATGTATATGGTTCGTTCTTTTAATGTAAAGTGAATGGATGTGGTTTTCTCTATTAATTGTAAAAGGCTCTCAAGGGTAGCATGCCGATAGGTAATGCCGGTAAACTGATGTTGTTTCAGTTGTGGGTCGTTAAATTGATAACTGACATCGTACCATCGGGAGAGTTGTTTCATGATAAGTTCCAACGGCATGCCGTTAAACTCGAAGATGCCGTCAATCCACGAAGAGTAAGAGGATGCGTCTGTGGATTGCTGAACAATCTTCCCTTCATTTTTATGGTAGACAATCTGTTCGTTGGGTTTCAGCATATAGGCTTTACTTTCGTCGGCTGCATAAGAAATACTGCCTTCCGATAACGTGATGATAGCCTGTTCTTCATCCTCATAATCGTGTACGTTGAATTTGGTTCCGAGCACTTGTATCGTACCGTGTTGCGTATGCACTTTAAACGGTTTGCTTTCGTTATGCGCCACATTGAAGTAGGCTTCTCCTTTTATATATACTTCTCGTACGGAGTCGGTTTCGGTAAAAACGATTGGATATTTTATTTGCGAATCCGAATTCAGATAGATATGTGTCCCGTCGGCCAATATAATCTGGTATTCCCCTCCTTTGGGTACGCTCAATGTATGATAAGTGTCTTTTAGGGAATCGGCGGGAAGGGTTATCTGGTCGTAATGCAGAATGCCGTCTTCATTGTGTACCTCACGTTCTAATGCCGTTTGGGTAAACTGTATTTGCAGTTGAGGCTTAATTTCAATATCCTCACCGTTTTCCGTAATCAGTTGAGCCTTAGCGCTACCGGGTACAATGAGGGTATTCACCGGCGGTTCCTGATGGAAGTATGCCAACCCTCCGAACAACACTGCCACCACGAGGACAGCTGCGTAAGCGTACAGATAGCTTGTTCTTAAAAAGCGGGAACGTTGGGGATGCATACGTTGGTTAAATACTTTCCAGGCAGCATAGGGCGAAGGTTCGTCTTGACTCAAATCGTGTTGCAAACGTTTTACCCATTGTGCGTATTCACGTTGGTGCGAAGGAGATGCCTCCAGCCACTCTTGCAACTGACGCTTTTCTTCTTCGGAAGCCTCTCCCAAGAGATTCTTGGTTATAAGCCTTGAGACTTTATAATGTTCTTGCAACTTTTTATTCATTTTTATGGCTATTTGTATATAAAACGCATGAGTTCGTAAAGTGGGTGAATGAAAATTAAAAAAAGTGTTGTTTAAGAGTGAAATTTATTCGTAGAACTTCTTTCTGTCTTTGGAAAGGCAATGCCCCAAAGGGAAATCTTCGGCAATGAATGTTCCCTGTTTGCATGTAATCGGTATGTTTCCTGCTTTTTTATAGAACAAGTATACGGTGCTTAAACTTGGAGTAGTCCGTTTTTTATAGGTTATTACCATTAACACGGATATACAATCCTTTGTCATAAAGTGTTTCATTACTAGAAACACTTTGTTTCATACTATCAAACACTTCGTTTCATACTAATGAAACAGTGTGTTTCAACGTATGAAACACTTTATCCCTCTTAATGAAATTGATAAAGGATTGTACGAACCTGAATTCAGTAACCATCCATACGGTCTTATGCCTGATAAGGCTTGACAAAAAATATTTCTATGCCTATATGGCGTTTACTTATTCGTCCTTTATCCCTGAAACAAGTAGACAATCTTCCTCCCCGAAGGACGATTACAGAAGAAAGTTTCCTTCTCACCATAAATAAAGTATTCCTTTTTGCGAATTGTTACAGAAGTAATGATATCTGTAATAGACTGAAGCTTTTTTGTGGGTCTGTTTCAGAAAAGTTTCGTACTTTTGCAAAATAAGTATCTTAAGGAACTATGAATAACGGATTCTCGAAGAATGATTTTAAGTCCTTTTTTTTGAACTACTTCCATACGGTAGTCCGCTTTGCTGTGGCTTATCTTCAGGACGAATCCGAATGTCAGGATATTGCACAGGAAACGTTCATCCGCCTCTATCAATCGTGGCCTTCGATAGAAACCGAAGAGCAGGCACGTTCCTTTATGTATACTACCGCACGCAATCTTTGCATAAGCCGTATCCGCCACCAAACCATTGAAGAGCAGTTTGTTTTGACCGAGCTGGAGAAGACGAACCCGGATGAGCCGGACGAGAATTTCTATTCGGAGGTAACTTATCAGGAAACACTCCGCTTGTTACGCAGGGCCATTGACGTACTGCCTCAGCAATCACGTCAAATTATTCTGCTGGGACTGAGTGGCAAGAATAATAACGAGGTTGCCGAAATGTTGGGAATCTCTGTGAATACGGTGAAAACACTGAAGAAAGGAGCCTATAAATCGTTGCGTAATTCGTTAGGCGATTTGCCCGAGGAGATGTTAGTCTTGTTACTCGTGGTGCTGGTTAGTGCCTAATGGCGTAAACCACTTGCCGGGGATTTTTGTTTATGAAGAAAAGGCAGGCATTAAAATTCTCTTCACTTAAATAAAAGGAATATGGAAATAGAGCATGATTTGCAGGAAAGTGTCTTCCGCGCTACGGTCGATGGAAAGATAGCTTATGTATCGTACCGCATTGCCAACGGTGCTTTGATAGTGGAACATACCATTGTGCCCAGACCGATTGAGGGACGTGGCATTGCTTCTGTGTTGGTAAAGGCGGCGTACGATTATGCTTTGACACAGGAACTTGTTCCGGCAGCCACCTGTTCGTATGCTGCAAGATGGTTGGAACGGCATCCGGAATATATGGGATAGAGCAGATAGGGAGAACAGGCGTTTTGTCCGATACGGGGAGATGGTAATAAAAAAGAGGCTGTCTATCCGATGAGAAGGCAGCCTCTTTTACGGGGAATATAATTGAATTACTTTTTCAAAATATTCAATGTATCCGTAGCAATCATCAACTCTTCATCTGTAGGAATAACCACTACTTTTACTTTCGAATCGGGAGTGGAGATGATACCTTCTTTACCGTGAATGGTCTTGTCGTTAAGCTCTTTGTCGAGTTTCACACCCATAAATTCCAAGCCTTCGCAAGCCGCTTTACGAGAATCTTCTTTGTTCTCGCCCACACCTCCGGTAAATACGATGATGTCTACACCACCTAATGCCGCAGCGTATGCGCCGATGTATTTCTTTATGCGGTAGTCGTACATCTTTTGTGCAAGAAGAGCGTTCTTGTTTCCGGCCTTAACGGCAGCTTCAATTTCGCGCATATCGGATGATATGCCTGATACGCCCAGTAAACCGGATTTCTTGTTCAACAAGTTGGAAACCCCTGTTGTATTCAGCCCCTCCTTATCCATAATAAAGGTAACGGCTCCGGCATCGATGTCACCGCTGCGTGTTCCCATCATTAAACCTTCCAAAGGAGTAAGTCCCATGCTGGTGTCTACGCATTTACCATCTTTAATGGCCGAGATAGAACCACCGTTGCCGATGTGGCAAGTAATAATTTTAGTTCCTTCCGGTTTAATGCCTAAGAATTCGCATACACGTTGGGTTACATAGCGGTGAGACGTTCCGTGGAAACCATAACGGCGCACTCCATATTTCTCATACAACTCCTGAGGAATGGCATACATGTAAGCATGAGCCGGCATGGTTTGATGGAATGCCGTATCGAACACACCGATTTGCGGCAGGTTAGGAAGCAAAGCCGAAACGGCGTTTACTCCTTTTAAGTTGGCCGGGTTGTGAAGCGGAGCCAAGTCGTTGCAAGCGGTAAAGGCATCCAATATTTCTTTATTCAGTAATACGGATTCGCTGAAGCGTTCGCCGCCGTGTACCATCCGATGGCCTACTGCGTCGAGCTCTTCCAGAGACTTCAAGGCGCCGTACTTCTCGTCGGTCAAGGTATGGAAGATGAATTCCACACCGGTTGTATGTTCGGGAATATCCTTTTCCAAAATCACCTTTTCGCCATTCGGCAATGTCAGTTTCAGGAAAGAACCTTTTAAACCAATCTTTTCAATGCCGCCTTGTGCAAGCACTTCCTTGCTCGTCATCTCGAACAATTTATATTTAATTGACGAGCTGCCGCAGTTGAGAACTAGTATTTTCATAATTTATCTTATTAATTTTGTTTTGCGGCAATAGCCTGGTTGGCAGTAATAGCAATCATTTTGTAAACGTCGTCGATAGAGCAACCGCGTGACAAGTCGTTTACCGGACGGGCGATACCTTGAAGGATAGGGCCGACGGCTGTAGCATTTCCTAAACGCTCAACCAGTTTGTAACCGATGTTACCCACTTCCAAACAAGGAACTACCAATACATTGGCTTTACCTGCAATTTCAGAACCCGGAGCTTTGCTGGCGCCGATGTGTGGAACCAATGCAGCATCCGCTTGCAACTCACCGTCTATTTTCAAATCCGGTGCCATTTCCTTAGCAATCTGCAAGGCCTCTACTACTTTGTCCACCACTTCGTGTTTAGCGGAACCTTTGGTTGAGAAGCTCAGCATCGCTACGCGTGGTTCGATACCTGCCACCGCTTTAGCCGTTTGTGCAGTACAAACAGCGATTTGAGCCAATTGGTTCGCATCCGGCATAGGAGTTACGGCCACGTCACCCATTACAATGGTTCCGTGTTCTCCGTATTCGGGAGCTTTGGTCAATAACAACATTGCGCCTGATACGCAAGTAATGCCCGGAACAGTTTTGATAATCTGCAAAGCAGGACGAAGTACATCACCGGTGGTGTTGCGTGCGCCGGCTAATTGGCCGTCGGCATCTCCGGCTTTGATGATTAAGCAGCCCAGGTACAACGGATTGGTAACCAGTTTGCGTGCCTCTTCAATAGTCATGCCTTTTTTCTTACGGAGTTCGCATAAAAGTTGGGCGTACTCTTCTTTCTTAGCGTGGTTTTCCGGGTCGATGATGGTAGCTTTACCGATATTTCCCAGTCCCCATTTGGTAGCAAGTTCCATAATTTCGTTGGGATTTCCCAATAGAATAAGGTCTGCAACACCGTCTGTCAATATTTGGTTGGCAGCTTTTAAGGTACGTTCCTCAGTACCTTCGGGAAGAACGATGCGTTGTTTGTTGGCTTTTGCACGTTCTACAATTTCGTTAATCAAATCCATGATAATATATTTAATAACGTGAGTTCGACGAATTATAAGTCGTTATAAATTTGGTGAATAGCGAGATT
>ERZ836877.3126-NODE-3126-length-19373-cov-22.944094_pt1 | contig 19373 bp, 14 predicted proteins | sample MGYA00519469_ERZ836877 | MGnify/ENA primary metagenome ERZ836877 (study PRJEB31850, sample SAMEA3708809) | human gut metagenome | biome: human gut; feature: human-associated habitat; material: faeces | place: China | collected 2014 ... | reverse complement strand
CAGACGCCGGACTTTGGATGCCGACCCTTTTGGGGAGGGCGTCCGGACCGTGGGCGGTGAGGCCGGTGAGGGCTTCTATGCCAAGGAAAGACTCTTCTTTCCTGTTTCCGGAGGCAAAGTTAATACGGGATTTGGCGGAGAGTTTTTTATTCCGCAACTTTTGGTTTAGAATTTAGGGAACTGCGGCATTCGGCGGCGGCATAGTGAGCCCAGCATTACCGGGGCTGAGGTGAGGGGAGAGTGGGAATTGCTGTATTACGCCGCTGTTGAACTTGATGTCCTTACCATTCTCATCAAGGAGCGTGTAGGCTTTGGTAGCAGATTGGAATTGGCCCAGATCGACTGAAACCTTCACATTCTTGTTGAGGTTAAGGAAGTTTGTACCAGTACCCAGTAACTCCGCATAGACTCTTTGGGTCGGTTCTTCTGCCGATGCCGTTGCACTGATGCTAACGATCAATACGGACATAAATAAGGCAAGTAAGATCTTTTTCATATTTCTCTGTGTTTTATCGTTTCACCGCACGAATCTCCATGCTGGACTATCCCATCGTCAGTGACAGCTCCGCATTTTTTATTAGAGGTGATGGAGAGTGCCATGTTGGGATAATCTGAGATGTCAACCCAGTCCGTGTCGCTGACCTTTACTGACGTGGCATCCCACGTGCCGATGATTCGAGACTTAATGTTGTCCGATTTGTCCTTATCATCGGAGCAAGCCGGAAGAAACACCATTAATGTCGCAAGTAGCAACATTAATGAGAATACTTTTTTCATAATTTTCGACGAGGGGATTTAGTCCTCGTGCTGAAAATTAAATTATAAGGACTCATCCTATTTGAACATATCAAGAATAATTGCTAAATTTGTGGGTGCCAATCATATTATTTGTTTCATATGCCCAATACAAAAAGTTCATATATCCGCTACAAGGTACTCGACCGCTGTCTGGGCAGGGGCGGTTATTCCACGCGCAAGCTAATGGCAGCAGTTGGTGAAGATTTAGAGATGCCTTTGGAATTTGGCAGAGTGCCCTGGAAACATCATGTGTATATCTTCACACACTGCAAATCTATTCCGGAAGCATTGTTCTATATTGATAAGACGATAGAAAACGGTTGGAGCCGGTCGGAACTGGAAGCCGAGATTGACGATGACCTTTATAGCAAGCAGTCCAAGGCGGTCACCAACTTCGATGAAAAACTGCCGCTGTTCGCTGTCATAACGATCAGGCAGCACTTCCGCGGGTTTTCGCAAGGACATAAGGATTGATTACGAAAAACGGGGAGGCCCTGTGGTGAGGGACTCCCCGTGTGGTTACATACAATCTTTCTTACCTTGCGATTTTTCAGAGAGGCTTTATGGAGATGGCATAGCCCCCTCCGGGTGCTGCCTTCATTTTGAGCTTTGTTTTGGCATTTACTTTTTTGGTGGTGATGGTATATGCCTGGGGGTTGGTCAGATAGTCGGCATCCTTGGCATCTGCATAGATAGTTGCCTCGTATTTTTTACCGGGGTCAAGGAAATCAAGCGAAAGTGCGGATTCATATCCGTCTTCATTTGCCGTACAACCCACATACCAGTCGTCTCCCCCTTTTGCTTTGCGGGCAGCCACTATGTAGCGTCCGGGTTCGGCCTCGAGATAACGGCTCTCATCCCAGTCGACGGGAACATCCTTGATAAACTGGAAGGCATCCATGAAACGGTTGTATACCTCAGGCACATCGGCCGCCATCTGCAGAGGACTGTACATCGTCACATACAGAGCGAGCTGGCGTGCGAGAGTGCTGTTGACATGTCCCTGACTCTGAGGATTGACTTTCTTCATATCCATCTCGAAGATGCCGGGCGTGTAGTCCATGGGGCCTCCCTGGAGACGAGTGAAGGGGAGCACGGTGGTGTGCGACGGCTTGTTGCCCGCGAACGACTCGTATTCCGTGCCACGCGCGCTCTCATTGCCAATGAGGTTGGGATATGTTCTGCACAGTCCAGTGGGACGCACAGCCTCGTGGGCATTCACCATGATATGATGTTTGGCAGCCTCTGTCACAGCATAGAGATAATGGTTGTTTAGCCACTGGCCGTAGTGATGCTCTCCACGGGGGATCATGTTGCCCACATATCCGCTCTTGACGGCATTATACCCGTATTTGTCCATCAAGTCATAGGCCTTCTGCATATGGCGTTCGTAGTTGCGCACCGACCCGGAGGTCTCATGGTGCATCATCAGCCTCACCCCCTTGGAGTGGGCATATTCGTTGAGCATCTTGATGTCGAAATCCGGATAAGGGGTCACGAAGTCGAATACATAATCCTTGGAATGGCCGAACCAGTCTTCCCATCCCACATTCCAGCCTTCCACCAGCACCTGGTCGAAGCCGTGCCGGGCCGCGAAATCGATATATTTCTTCACATTCTCGTTGTTGGCCGGATGCTGTCCGTGTGGTTTTGTGGAGGTGTAGTCAAGCTGCCCGAGTTTTACAGAGGGAAGATCGTTGGTGTATGACCACTGCTTGCCACCTCCGATCATCTCCCACCACACGCCGATATATTTCACCGGCTTTATCCATGAAGTATCGTCGTAGGCGCATGGATCGTTAAGGTTTAGGATAAGGTTGGAGGCGAGTATGTCGCGTGCGTCGTCGCTCACCATCACCGTGCGCCACGGAGTATGGCACGGCGACTGTAGATGTCCCTTGTTTCCCTGTGCGTCAGGAGTCAGCCATGAAGTGAATACGAAGTTCTTGTCATCGAGGTTGAGGTGCATGCAGGAGTAATCGACCAGCGCAGCCTCATGGATGTTTATATAGAGTCCGTCGTCAGTCTTCATCTGGAGCGATGTCTGCACCCCTGTAGGGGAGAACTGAGTCTGCGAGGCATTACTGCATATGGCGTCTTTCATCTTGCCGCGTATCTCGGAGAGGCGGCACTCGGTGTAGTCATACTCCTGCGTGTCGTAGTCTCCGGCGATCCACCAGGCGGTGTGGTCGCCTGTCATGGCGAACTGGGTTTTCTCCTCCTTGATGATGAAGTATGTCAGCACCCCTTCCGCCGGAAACTCATAGCGGAATCCCACTCCGTCGTCGTATACACGGAAACGGATGTTCATCTTCCGGTAGTGTTCCGGCTGGTCGAGACGCATGAGCAGTTCGTTGTAGTTGTTGCGTATCGAACTGTTCTCGCCCCATACGGGATGCCATGTCTCATCGGTCGATGATGTTGTTGTCTCGATCAGTTTGAACCCTCCTGTCATGTCGGGACCGTCGGCGAGTTCCAGTCCGAGTGCTGATGTTTTCACCACAGGTTTACCTTTGTAGTCGATGCTGTAGACAGGCACTCCCCCTACCACATCCGCGTGGACAGTTACTATACCTCCGGGAGAGCTGAGGTCGGCAGCCGAGGCTTCCGTAGAGGCAATGGCGGCCGCGGCCATGACTGATACTATGGCCTGGATATTGTTGAATCTCATTGTTTTTTAGTAATTACTTTGACAATCTGATTATCTTGCATCCGTGAGGAGCGACGGTGGCGGTGATGGTTGAAGCCACTCCTTCGTCGGCATGGCGCCAGAGATCACGCAGCTTCCATTCTCCGTTTATGCCGAGATCCCGGAGAGGCAACGAATAGGCGCGCGGGCTGTCGTCGCGGTTGAAGAGGCCCACGATGTAGTCGCCGTCAGACATCTGTCCGTACCACACCTCATTGTTCCTGTCGTTGAGCTTGTCGCTCAAAGGCTTGCCCACAAACTTGTCGCTATTAAGCTCAAGGAGTTCGGAATTGGTATAGAACCGGAGATTATCGCCGATCGTGTTATGTTGGTCGGCCACTGTCACAGGTCCGCCCGCCATGAGCTGGAGGGAAACCACGGTCTCACGCTCGGCGTCTGTCTCAAATTTATTGAGGCGTATGAAGTCTCCGTCCATGATGACTTTGTCGCGTCCGGAGATATGCGACCAGTAGGTGAATCCGTCGAACATATTCATGCAGTTGGGCCATGTCGCATAGGATTTCCCTTTGTCTTGCGCGGAGCAATGCCACCATCCTCCGCCACCGGTATCACATACGATCCTTACCATATTGCCGTACTTGGCCTCCACTTCGGCATCATTATAGAGGTGTGGCATCACGAGCGAAGTGAAAATGCCATATTTCTTCGCCGACTCCGCTATATAAGAGAGTGCCCTCGCATAGGAATCACGGCCGTAACCACGACCGACGATACCCATGCCGCGATCCTTGCCATCCTCGTACCATGATAGAAAATCCATACGGATATAATCAATTCCAAGCTCCTTGTAATGCTTGAAGAAACCATCTATAAATTCCCGTGTGCCGGGATTTTCGGCGACGGCCCAATGGAACCAACGGTCTTCGGCGTCGGGATTCATCACGGATGTCGAACCGTCGTAATAGAGAGATCCGAAATTGTAGTCTGTTCCTTCTATCATGGTTTCGCGCGGACCGTGAATCCATAGCGGATTATCATAGACTCCGACTTTGAGGCCTTTCTCCTTACATTTGGCCACGAGATCCTTCAGGGCCATCGTGCCATAGTGTGTCATGTAGCCGGAGCCGTCGTTTGCCAGCATCGGGATGAAACCGTCGGTGCAGATCATGTCATAACCGAAAGGCTTGAGGTCTGTTGCCACCCAATCGATGATTCTGTCCCATTCCTCGGCAGATATATCCATATCCGCCTCCGCCACGCCCTGTTGCGATTGTTCGTAGCAGTATTCATACACGCTCCAGTAAAGCGGCGCCTTATAGGTATGTATCTCACCCACCTCCGGGAGTTCCGGAAGCTCATATTTCGGGGGATAACGCATCTCTATATTGTCGGAACAACTCGCGAGTGCCGACAGTGCCAGTACAGACGCAATCATGCTCATTTTTCTCATATCTCTTGATTGTTAAGGTCAGTCTATGTATTTGACGGATATCGTCAACCCTTTTGTGTCGAGGGTAATCTCATACTTACCCTCATCCACTACATTCCACTTATAGTCAGGGTCGCCGGCGCGATATATCATATCGGCAGCGGATACTCCGGATTTTGACACCGTGCAGTTTTCTGCCGACGGCCGATAGAATGCGGCTCCGAAATCTTTCTCAAAACTGCACTTGAACTCTCCTTGTTTCAAAGTGCCGGTCCAAATATAGACTCCGTCTTTTCCGCTGACTGCGGTCAGGACTGTCGCATCATCCAGACTCCAGCCTCCTGCGGTTGCGCTTCCAATCATGTATAGCGGTTTAGCCTGTTCCTCACCGTCAAGATAGACGGCTTCAAATGTCATGGATTCAGTATTGAAAGTCAAACGGTAATTACCGGCTTCGGTCACTTCCCATTGATCATCGGGTTCGGTTGTAAATACCATGTTGTTTGCACTTACGCCCGATTTGGATACAGTTACACCTGATGAGGCTGGACGATAGAACGGCGCTCCGAAATCTTTTTCACGGGCAGCCTTGAACGTTCCTCTTGCAAGTTCACCTTCCCAGACAAAAAGATTGTCATTGGCAGCATCGGCTACAATTTCAGTAGCGGCATCCCAGCTCCAGCCACCTTTTGTAGCTTCGCCAATCATATACAATTTTGATGCCGGTTTGAATTCACCGGTATATTCGGCAGCGACTGTCCAGTCCTTAAGATTGAATGTCAGACGATAGATGCCCGGAGTCTCTACTTTCCACTTGTTGTCGGGCCCTGCTGTGAAAATAAAAGAGTTGTCTTCAATTCCGTTTTCCGATATTTTCACGTCGGGTGTAGCCGGGCGTATGAACGAAGCGTTCCAGTCGCCGGGTTTGAGGCAAGCTTTCAGTTCGCCGGCATAGAGAACACCTTCATAGACAAACTCATACTGCGATCTCTTCTCCACAGGAGTCGGATTGTCGATGTTCCATTCGTTGAGCGGAGAGGCATCGCCGACAAGATAGAGCGTCTCAGTCTCGATCGGCTCAATCTGCGGGCCGTCCTGTTCGCGGAGATATGATGCGTCCATTGTCCAGTCGCGGAGGTTGAATGAGAGCTGATAGACGCCTGCTTCCGCCACACGCCATTTGTTGTCGGGATCTCCGGCATGCATTGTGAATACGGCTCCGGATATGGCGGTCTTCCCTATCTCCTCACCATTGTTCACAGGGCGAATGAAGGGGGCGTCCCAGCTGCCCGGAGTGAGACAGAGCTTCATCTCCCCGGCATTCAGGTTGCCTTCCCACTCAAAGACCAGAGGATCCTCTTCCGTGGGCTGGAAAGGTGTGGGAGCGTCGATGCTCCAACCGTTTGGCGTAGCGTCGCCCACCATATAGAGGGTTGATGTCTTGATCGGCAGATTGCCGTCGATGATGATCAGGTCTTTCTCACCATCGCATCCCGAAAAGGCCGTAGCCATGGCCAGTCCGGTCAGGGTATATATGATAGATTTTAATTTCATGTGTGAAAGTTTTTGAATGGCCTTTACTTGTTGTAGCCCGGATTCTGCTCAAGATTAGGATTGGCGTTCAGGATCGGACGCATTATCGGGAATATCTCGGTGTGACGGTCAGCATCGGGAGTCTTGTCCCACCATGTGCCGCTGCTGAAGCGGCCGAACCGTATGAGGTCGATCCTGCGCCGGCTCTCGGCAAAAAATTCGCGTCCCCATTCCGCGAGGAGTTCCGACTCATCGAGGAATGCCTTGCCTTCCGGAGAATAAAGCACGTCGTCATGATTCTCAACGGGATAATTGCGCTTGCGCACACTGTTGAGCAGTCTGGCGGCTGCTGTCTTGTCGCCTCCGCGCAATTTGCACTCCGCGAGCGAATAGATTATCTCCGGAAGACGTATCTCGGTATAGTCGCTTTCCATCTGGTGGGCGTCATCGTCGCTGTAGAAAGGATATTTCGCGAAATGCCAGCCAGAGTTGTGGTCGCCGTTCCTGAGCGTACTTGTCTTGTCGGAAGGCCACTTGTCGGGAGCCATCCCCTGGAAGTTGCCCACCGCGTCGCGGATGTAGAGATCGTAAGGCTGTTCGGGAGCGCGTACACGGGCTTTCTTTCCGTTCTCGTCAGTATATTCGAGATAGCCGAAGAGGAACATTCCCTCGCGTCGGCTGTCGCCGAGATTGCGGTAGAGTTTCATGCGCTCATCGCCGGGATACTTGCGGAAGTTCTGTATGGGCATGCCGAGTTCATAGTTGTAGAGGTTGCCGTCGAGGTCATACGACGGGGACGCGGCATATTTTGTGTTGTGGTCGCCACCTTTAGCCTTACGGTCGTTGAAGTAGTAGCGGGCGCGTGCCGGCACGGTCTACCAGTATGTGTCGCCCTGATACAGCCAGTAGGAATAACCTTGCGAGCTGGGGAACCCGAAGATTACCTCATCACATTGGTCGTTGTCCCAGTCAAAGGGTGCATCCCACCGGTCGGCCACGGCATATTGACCATAGACTCCGTCGAGAATATCCTGTGCTGTTTTTTCACAGTCAGCATATCTGTTTTCGCCTATATACACCTCGGCATTAAGGTATAGACGCACGAGAAGGGCGGCTGCCCCTGCCTGGGTCCATTGTCCCTGAAGATTCGATCCTGAGCCAAGAGCGTCTTTTTTGGAAAGGAGTGTGGTGCAGTCTTTAAGCTCGCTTTCGATGAAGTCGAATATGACTTCAGGCTCAACCTGTTTCTCGGTGTTGAGTGATACGTCGTTGTAGCTTACGGCCAAAGGCACATGGCGGAAAGCGTCGAGAAGACGAAGGTAGAACCAGGCGCGGAGCGCGCGGCACTGAGCCTTGAGATTGTCGAACTCACTCTGCGGGAAGCCGAAACGCGAGGGATCGAGCTTGGCGAGGTCTTCAATCACATAGTTGCACTGCATGATGCCCTGGAAGCAGCCGTTCCATTCAGTCTGGGCGTCGCCGCCGTCTTCCACGTTCCACTGATGGTAGTGGAGGCGGCGCCACTGGCCGCCGTCGTCCCACCATCCGTCGCGGGTCGGGGTGATGAGTTGGTCGGCTGTGAGTTCGTTGAGCACATGGCGGCTGCAGATGCTCCAGTAAGCGTGCTCGAAAGGACGGAACACGGCGCGGATCACGTCGCTCTTCGTGTTGTAGTAGTTTTGAGTGCCCACCTGGTCGTAGAGCGTCTCGTCCAGGTTGGTGCAGCCTGTCAGGGCGATTGTGCAGAGGACTGCGGGCGCTATATATCTAAGGAATTTCATTTGTGTCTGTTTTGCAGGGTTTAGAAGTCAAGTTGCACACCGACTATGAACTGTCGGGTAGAGGGATAATATGTGCGGGAGCCTTGTCCGCCCGGAGTCAGGCCGTTGATCTGGTAGGTAGAGGGATCGACACCGCTGAATTTCGTGATGGTGAACACGTTCTTTACGGTACCGTATATCCTGAGGCGGTCGAGGAAGCGGCAGCTCGGAGTGGGGAGTGTGTAGCCCAGAGTGAGCATGTCGAGCTTGAAATAGTCGCCTCTCTCGAGGAAGTAGTCGCTGACCACAGGGTTGGCGTCGGGATTGATGTCGAAATTCTTGCCGTATGCCTTCTTGAGAACGTTGCCGGTGAAATTGCGGGTGCCGTAGTAGAAGTCATGGATGTTGAAGAGATCGAATCCGAATGCTCCGCGGAAGAAGAGGGCGAGGTCGAAGTTGCGGTAGCGGAAATTATGGCTTGTCGACATGGTGAACTTCGGCATGCCGTTACCAACTATCCTGCGGTCGGCATCTGTCGCCTGCGACGCACGGATTATGTCGCCGTCCTTGTCATACACGAGCCAATCTCCCCCCTCGGTTATTCCGGCGTATTTCCACATATAGAAGTTGCCGAGCGATTCGCCTTTCTGGATGCGCTGAAGATTGTAGAAAGGATAGGGATCTTCAGTGCCACACATATTATAGAAATCCTGTCCTACGTATTCAGAGTTGCTGAAATCCACGAATTTGTTGCTCATCACGGTGCCGATCACCGAGAAGTCGTAGGTGAAGTCTTTTGTGTCGACGGCCTTGAAGCCAAGGTCGAACTCGAAACCGGTGTTTTTCATAGTGCCGACGTTGACGAAAGTCTCGTCAAACAGATAAGGGGGTACCGACACCTTGTAATTGCCGAGCAGATCCTGCTGGCGGCGGTTGAAATAGTTGAGCGAACCGTAGAAGCGGTTGTCGAAGAGGGAGAAGTCGATACCGACATTCCAGTTCTTACCCTTTTCCCAACGCAGGTCGGGATTCACATTCTTTGACGGCCCCCACACCTGATAGTATTTGCCGTTGTAGAAATAATAGCCGAAGCCGGTCATGGTGCTGAGAGAGTTGTAGCTGCCGAAATCCTGGTTGCCTGTCACACCGTAGTCGCCGCGGATCTTAAGGTCGTTGATCCAGCTGAAATCCTCCATGAAAGGTTCCTGCGATATGCGCCAGCCGGCTGATACGGCCGGGAAGTCTCCCCACTTATGGTTGGCTCCGAATTTAGATGATCCTTCGTGGCGAAGAGATGCGGTGAGAAGGTATTTCCCTTCGTAGTCATAGCTGACACGGCCGAAGAAGGATATGAGTTTCGCGTCGTTCTTGTAGCTGCTCATAAGCACCTCCCCTTCCTCCTTGGCGAGTTCGCCCGAGCCGATATTGTCGGATCCGAGCCCATCGTTGGGGAAATCTTTGTTCCATGCGCTGAAACCCTGATACTGCGAATACTGGTAGGAGTAGCCGACCATCGCCTTTATGTTGTGTCTGTCGGCTAAGCGGGTGCTGTAGTTGGTGAGCCATTCCACCACATACTGGCGTTCTTTCGAGTAGGCACGGCTTGCCTCACCGTCATAGCCGCTGTTGATGGCCAGAGTGCTTGTAGAGGGTCGGAACCATGAATCGTTGTTGCTGTACTGATGGTCGGCGAACATTATCTGTGTAGAGAGGTTGTGGTTGCCTGCGCCGTCTTTCGCGAGGAGAGGAAGAAGGTTGAGTTTCAGGGTGCCGTCCCAGTCGAGAAGTTTCGTGTCGGCGTGGTTTTTCTCAAGCTTCTGGAGCTCGACGGGGTTGCTGCCCACCACCTGTCCCTGGAAATTATAATACAGGCTCGGATTTTCCGGATCCATCAGTGGAGTAGTGGGATTTGCCTCGATAGCGTTGCGGAACACTCCCCAGTCGGCGTTGTCGCGGTAGATTATGCGCGGAGCCACATTCATGTTTATGGTGAAAAGTCCGCCTTTGGTAGTGTGCATCACAGAAGCGCGAGCGCCGTATTCCTCACGGTTGGAACGGAGATCCACACCGTTTGCGTCGCGGTAGTCAGCGCTGACGCGGTAGTTGCTACGCTCATTGCCTCCGCTGACAGTCAGTGTGTGCTGCATTGTGAATCCAGTGCGGCTCACGGCATCGAGCCAGTCGAGATTACCGCCAAGATCCACTCCGCGGTCGCCCCATCCCAGGCGTACGTCGCGGTAGTCCTGAGCGTTCATCATATCGAGTTCCTTGATGATCTTGTCCCAGGCGAGTGTGGCCGAGTATGTAGTATGGGTGTTGCCGTCCTTGCTTCCTTTCTTGGTTGTGACAAGAATGACGCCGTTGGAGCCGCGTGTGCCGTAGATGGCTGATGCCGCCCCGTCTTTCAGGATGTCGAAGGAGGCGATGTCGTTGGGGTTGATGTTGGTGAGGTTGCCACCGGGCACACCGTCAATCACGATCAACGGGCCAAGACCGGCTGAACGCGACGACACACCGCGGATCTGGATGCTCGCCTGATTGTTGGGGTCGCCTGCACCGGTATTGGTGATCGAGACACCGGGGACCTTGCCCTGGATCATCATGGATGGATCGAGAGAGCTCACAGAAAGGAAGTCTTTCTCTCCGATATGGGAGATAGCGGATGTGAGTTCCTTTTTATCCATGGTGCCGTAGCCGATCACGACCACTTCGTTGAGCACTTCCGAATCTTCTTTCATCTTGATGTCGATAACGTTGCGTCCTCCGACAGCCTCCTCCACTGTCTGATAGCCCACATAAGAGAATCTGAGCTTCCCTTTGGAATCGACCCGGATGGTATATTTCCCATCGATATCGGTCGAGACGCCAGCGGCGGTTCCGGGTACTGTCACCGTCACCCCTATGAGGGGTTCGCCTGCGATGTCGGTCACTGTTCCGGTTACGCTTGCCAGCTCGGCCCGCATATACGGGATGCCGATAAGGAGCATAAGCGTCAAGAACAGAAGCTTTAGGTTAGTTTCGCTTTTTGCCATTTGTCTGTTGTTTAGATTTTTGGTTAATTGATTTATGACGCAAAGTTATAGATGGCAAAAGGGCGTGTCAATAGCATATACTGAAAATGTAGTGGTTTTAAGAGGTGATAGTGTTGCAAATCAAATATATAACTTGTGTGAAGACGCCGGATTAAGTAGTGGATATGGAGCCATTGAGGCCTGAAGGTGGAGGTTAATGCCACATTGGCGACATAAAAACAGTCTTTTATTCCCCCTGCACTTTTCCCTTCTCTTTATGATCCTGGGCATGTCCAGACCGGCCGATCTTCATGACCTCTTTTTCCAGAAGATTGCGGTCGCCAAGAGATTTGTTTCTGACCTTTGTGCGATAGTTGTAGATGGTGGTAAGGGAATATCGCAGGAATTTGGCTATGCGGTCGCTGTCGGAGATGCCGAGCCGTATGAGCGCGAATATGCGTAGCTCAGTGTTGAGCGAGCCCTCTTTCTTCGGCACTATGGCTTCATGAGGGAGGAGCAGCCTGTTGAAATCATCGACAAATGTCGGGAAAAGGGTGAGGAAAGTCTTATCAAACTGGTCGTAGAACATCTTCAGCTCCTCGTCGATAAGGGAAGATGATTTAAAAAGTTTCCTGAGGTCGTCCAGTTTGCCGGCGCCCAACAGCTTTCCTGCTGTCTTGCGATATGAGTCGAGCTTCTCTATGTAGATGAGGCATTGATCCATGTATCTTCCTATGTAGACTTCTTTCAGTTCGGAAATCTCAGCGATGGCATTATTGGCCTCACTCAGCCGTTCGTTTGATTCTCTCAGTTTTTCCGTGACCTCGTTCAGGCGTGCGTAGGCTTCTTCAATCTCTTTCCGAGCCTTGGCTATCTTGCACATCTGCTTGCGCATATACACGAGAGTGACTATCAGCACCAGCGAGAGGACTGTGATTATAAAAATCGTTCTCTCGAGGGACTCCTTCTGGGCGTGGACAGTGTTGACATATATGGCATTGATTTTCGGATAGGAGTCGTTGAGCTCCACTATGCGTTGGCGTGCGTTGCACAAGGTGGCGTCTTCACCTGCTATAGTCATGAATTCATACGCGCGGTTGAGGTCGCCCTCCTCATATAGAAGCAGGGCGAGCTGCCTGAGCGACATATACTCACGTACGGACGATTTCATATCGGAAATTGATGAAATCAGAAGCTGTTCCTTCTGCTTACCCTTGTCGCCCATTCGTCCGTAGGATTCGGAAAGAGTCCAGGCGCATATGGCACGTTCATGTTCCGAGAGATTATTGGCTGATATAAACGCGTTGAGGATCCTGACGGCACCTTCGGGATCTCCCTTCACGTTCAGCATGTCGGCTTTAGTGATCACATGGGCCAGAGAACCGGGTTCATTAGCTTCGATTATCGAGTCGCGATACATATTGGTAAGGTCGCTGTATCTCTGTTTTTCAGGGCCGAATGCCGCGAAATCTGCCAGACGACCGTAAACGGTGCGCTTTATATGGTAATAATACGGATGCAGATATTCAGGCAGAGACCCGAAAGGAATGGAGTCGATAATCTCGAGTGTCTCATGATACATGCCCGTGGCGCTCATTATGTTGGCTCTGTTCATAAGGGCATGTGCTATCAATACGGGATCACCTATGCTCCGCGCCAATGTTTCCTGGCGCAGACTGATGCTATAGGCGGAGTCGGCGTTGAAGGAATGATATTCGTCATAAAGATGAATCAGCACATCGAATCTTTCTCTGGCGTCGGATGTCTTGTCAAACTGTTCGGTCAGCTCGGCGAGACGTTTCTCTTTCCGGGCAAGGTAGAGGGGGCGGTCGGCGATGACGGCATCCAGCCGCTTCATCAGTGAATCGGCTGTGAATTCTCCGTAAGCGCATAAAAAGCAGGAGGTGAAGAAGCTTATAAACAGAATGAGAGATTTCACACGTATCGGCATTCGGGATACAAAATTAATAATTTTTTTCATGGTAATGAAACAGAGGGAAGAAATAGAGGGAATATTAAATCTTGGCGTCGCATACTTATATTTCAGAATCTCCTCCCGGCATACGTGATGTCCGGGAGGAGATACGTCTGTGCTGTCTGCACTGTGTTATGTCATGACTTGTATCTGACCGAAACGGCTGAACGTGTGTCGCAATCAGTCTCGGGAAGCGATATTCTGAGTATCTTTTTAGCCGGATCGTAGGTCCAGGTGTTTTTCTTAGCCTTATTCCCATTCATCTTTATCTCTTTCGGATTTCCGGCATTCAGGATATTCAGCACCCATGCGCGCTTTTCCGGGAGGCCCGTAGCGTCACCTTGTCTTGGTTCAATCGTATAGTATTCCGTATCACCGTCGACATTATGGACTAAGCCGGTGCGTGCGTATCTTGTCTGGTAGTCGCTGTTGTCGCCCTGGTCTTCATAGAGTGAGCCTTCCCCCTCTTCCCCGGCCACGATGTCGAGAATGATCTGGCGCGGACGCTCAGTGACTCTTTTCACGGCAGAAGGATTGAGCGGAATCATGGAGCCGGCGCGATAGAAATACGGGATCTCACTGTCGGAAAATTCCATGGTGATCTCACATGGACCTTCGATCATACGGCCTTTGTCCACACTCCACCATTTACCTTGAGGGAACCATATCTTTTTAAGGCTTTTACCTCCATCGGGAGCGGGCCCGGTGACAGGTGCCACAAGAATATCGTCGCCGAAGAAATATTCTCCCTCATGGGAATATGCCTCCTCAGTTTCGGGATAATCATAATAGAGAGGTCGGCAGATTCCTATGCCGGTGTCATAGGTCTTGCGTGCCATAGTGTAGATATATGGGAATAGGGAATAACGGAGTCTGACAGCTTCGCGCATAAGGGGGAAATTGCTGAATTTCCACATCCTGCGTTCTATCCTGTCGTCTTTTGTGGCATGGCTTCGGAATATCGGTGTGAATATGCCAAACTGTATCCACCTGAGCACCAACTCCGGATCGTTGACCGTTTTCTCGTCGGTAAAGGCATGCCCTCCGAGATCGTGTCCCCAGTATGTGTAGCCTACGTTAGACGCGGTGGCAGTGAAGTATGGCTGGAACGCCAGGGTCGGGAAATTGATCAAGGCATCTCCAGAGAAGCCGATCTGATAGCGGTGGTTGCCAAGGCCACCCCAGCGATGGAAGATCACGGGGCGCCTCTCCGGACGGTTGCGTTTCATGTCATTGAAGAAGACATGATTGCACCAGAAGGTCTCTCCAAGACCCGGGGTGAGCGGACTTGTGAGATACTGCTGCCAATCGAGCCACCAGAAATCGACCCCCTCCTTCTCGCGGGTGCGGATGACGTTTCTGAAGAAAGACTCTGTGAAATCAGGATAATCGAGACTCCATGCTATTCTGCCGTCGGCGGTGTATTTCCTGCCAAGCTCGGCATTCATGGCCTTGTAGAATGAGGGCGACTCTATGCTGTCTATACCGTCAGCCGGGTGCAGGTTGAGCGCAGCGCGGAGGCGGTTGCCGTGTATGTCGCCGAGTAATTTCTCCGGCTCCGGAATCAGATTCGTATTCCATGACCATCCGGTCCATCCTCCTCGTCCTTCCGATTCACAGTCGGCGTTACCGTTCCAGTGCCAGTCCATATCAAGGATCAGGACATCTGTCGGGATGTCGTTTGTATCGAGGTCGGCCATTATTTTTCGATAGTCCTCGTCGGAATAAGAGGCGTAGCGGCTATACCAGTAACCGAACACGTAATCTGGCGGCAACGGTATTTTGCCCGCGATTGCGGTGTAATCAGACAATGCCTCTTTATAATCATGGCCGTAGCCAAGGAAATAGAGGTCGAGGGCTGCCGGGTCATGTCTTTCCGCCCACCATCCGTAGCCGGTCAGAGCATTAGGCTCCAGAGCGAACGATCTGCTTCCGTCAGGGCGCGTGGCAGACCAGGAGTCGTCGATGACGGCCCATCCTGAGCGGGAGATGAGACCGTTCTCAAGCTCGGAACGCTTGTTGTCGCCATTGCTGCTGTCGAGCGTGCGGCACGTGCCTTTCAAGTTAAGCGGATCCTGTTTGCCCGGATACCATATTTCTTCCTTACCCGAAGGCCGGAGTGTTATCGACAAATTGGAAGGGGATGAGGGTGATGTGCGGGGATCCGTGCCTTTCCGGTATCTGAGCCGGAGGCTGTCGGTCACTATGTAGAGGAAATCTTGATCTTCTTTCGTGGTGAACGCGGGGACACATTCCATCTCACGGTTCTGGACAGTGAATGTGGCGCGGTCTTCGAATACTCTTCTATCGCTGTATTCGATTCGTATCATCTCGGGAGTGAGGATTGTAAACCGGGCGTTGCCGGAGGTCACCACAGCTTCCGGTCTGGCCAGAGGATTGTCGGCCGACACGGATGTCGGTAGGGTGAGGAAGATGGCCGGAAGAAAGACTGCCACAAAGCTTTTCCAGGGGCCGGATATTCTTTTCATGTTGTGTATACTGTTTGTTTGATATGAAGTCATATCGCAAAGTTATATACAACATTTGTCATTATCAACTATACGGGCCTAAAAAGTAGTTAAATCACGGAATCATATATTGAAAATCAATGTTATGCAGGGATAATGGCCGGATTATTGGTAGTTGAAATCCTGGATTGGGTGTAGACGTGCAGGGGTGCTTGACAGTGTATATCAGGGAATTAGCGGAGGTGGAGGATCTCCATGAAGCGGCGGACGGTGTCTTCGTCGCCGGTGTATTTGCCGTAGTCTTCGCTGAGTTTGCAGGTCTTGAAGTAGAATGGCCAGGATTCGGTGATCTTCACTTCCAGAAGCTTTATCACGATGTTCATCGGAATGACACCGGGGAAGTCGTTGGTGAAATGGGTGCCGATGCCGAATGAGGGAAGGCATTTACCGGCGGCGTAACGCTGTATGGCGATGGCTTCGTCGACATCGAGACCGTTGCTGAACACGACCTGTTTCGTGGCAGGGTCGATGTTGAGCGAACGGTATTTATCGCAGATCAGGTCGAGCTGACGGAAATTGTCGCCGCTGTCCACTCGGAGTCCCTTGAATAGATTTGCGTAGTCTTCCGAGAAATTCAGTGAGAATATCCGCCAGCCATAAGTGTCGTAGAGGAATGTGCCGAGGGCGCCCCGGAATGTGCGTGCCCAGGTCTCCATGGCCAGATGGTTGGCCATCTGTGGGCCAAACATCCCGGCGATCGCGCATACCAGTTCATGGGCCATGGTTCCCATAGGCACGAGGTCATATTTCATGGCGAGGTAGACGTTGCTCGTGCCGATCAGCCGCCTATCCCCTTCCGCCACGCATTCCTTCATTGCCCTCACGGCCGTGTCCTGCGCGAGGAAGGAGGCGCGGCGCCGTGTGCCGAAATCGCTGAACATGCACCCCTCCCCTATTAGCCTCGATGCTTTCCGTTGCGAGGCCCGGTAATAGGCATCGTAGTCGAGCTTGCTGTCGAGCCCTGTCATCATGTAGTAAAGCTCGGAAATTATGGCGAGAACCTTCACCTCAAGCAGTATGGTGTCGCTCCAACAGCCGCTGAACTCCACGTTGAGATGTCCGGCGCTGTCTTGATCCACCTTTACCCAACGGCTGTCATAACGGAACCCTTTCAGGAAGCTGTAGAACCAGGAGGGGATGTAGGGACAGCGTCTCTTCATGAAGGCGATCTCTTGGTCGGTTATCGTCACGTTCTCAAGCATGGCTATCTGCCCGCGCAGGACTTCGGCGAACCCCGGGGGATAGATTGTGTTGTTGCGGTCGATGAAGCGGTATCTCACCTGTGTGCGCGGAAAATTGTCGATCACGGCGCAGCACATAGTGAATTTATAGAGATCGTCGTCGGTGAAATGTGTGATTATCTGTCGCATGGAGATTCTTTTTTACTGAGGGGTATGTCCGCAGGTTTTTTCAAGATAACATTGCGGCAGCGTGTTTGGTTGAATCCGGATGGATTTCGGAGAGCTCTTGAATTTAACGCACAACATCTTACACCTTCGACAAACCGGCTTCGCGCTCCAATTCCTGACACTCAATCGACACGGCGCCGCCCCCGATCGGGAGGCGGCGCCGTGTCGATTGAGTGAAAGAAATGGTTATTTTTTCGTTGATGACTCGATCCATGCCTTCACCTCATCGTCGGTCGCGGAGTTCATCAGCAGACCGGGAGCCCATGTGATAGAGGGGTAGGCGGCCTTGAGGTCGGTCTCGCTCTGGTCGATGGTGCTTCCTCCGGATGTCATGAAGGGGACAACGGTCTTTCCTGCGAGGTCGTTGCTTTCGATGAAAGTGTTGATGATTGTCGGGGCCGTGTTCCACCAGTTGGGGAATCCGAGGAAGACAATGCTGTAGGCCTTGAGATCGGTCGTGGTGTCGGCGAGCTGCGGACGGAAGTCGCGGTTGCGCATCTCCACGCTGCTCCGGCTGAGGGAGTCGCGCCAGTCGAGGTCGGCATCGGTGTATTTCTGCCGGGGTGCGATCTCATGGATGTCGGCTCCCGCGAGGTCCGCTATCCTTTCGGCAGCCTTGGCGGTGGTGCCGGTGGCTGAGAAATAGCATACTATGGCTTTGGGGGCCACGCTGTCGGTTGCCGCAGTATCTGCCTGGGATGATTTCTGACGATTCGAGCATGCTCCGAGCGCCATGAGGGCGAGAAGGACCAGGGATGAGAGGATTCTTGTGGTTTTAAGCTTCATAATATCAAATTAATCAGTCTATTAATCAGTTTTTCTGCCGGAAGGAGATGATAGTGGGGTCGCAGCCTTCGGAAGTGACGGCATACATGACGCCGTCTTTGTCGGGCGCCGTGATTAGCCGCACGCGTCTGTCGAGACGGTATTCCATCTTCTTGTTGCCCTCCCAGTCGTAGACTTTCACCACATTGGCCGACCAGGGTTTTTTCCCTTTGTCGGAGTCATTCATGCGGAGGTCTGAGAGGAGGAGGTAGACGTGGTCTTTGTCGGATGCGGAGTCGATGATGCCTACCGCGCAGTCTTCCGCCACTCCCAGGTAGTCACCCTTCTCGGGATCGAATTTTTGCTCCCCCTGGTATTCGCAGTATTGCGACACGAGCTTCAGGGAGTCGCCGTCAAGGCGATAGAAACCGGCGGCATCGGCCATGCTTCCGATAGCCGCCACCCTCTTTCCGTCGGGCGCCACCTCAAGGCTATACTGATAGGCAGCGGTCTGGCTTACGGGAGGATATTTACGGTAGTCTTCCGGCACCATCCTGTCGCCAAAGTGTCCGGCCTCCTTTCCCTGCGGGGTGTATAAGGTAAAGATCTCAGGCCAGTCGACATATCCTTTGGAGGAGACATACATGCCGTTGGCAAGGGGGCTGACAAACCAGGCGTTCTTGAGCTCTATGCCACCGTCGCGCGTATAGGGATGCGAGAGATCTCCGGATAGGGTGCATGTGTAATATCTGTTTTTGTCGGTATCCAGGATTCCGAATCTGTCGTTGGCGCCCGGTATCCCGGAAAGGAGTATGATATTGCTGAAGTCGGAGGGTCCGCCTCCCCGTGTGCCGAACTGGCCGATGTAGCGCGGAGTTGCGATATCGACAATGTGGAACAGAGAGTCGGTCTTGTTGTCGAGTATAAGAAGGAAGTCGCCCACTCTGTTCATTGACAGCGGGCGTCCGATCATTATCTCCTGATCGCCGAAATCTGTCTCTGTCGATGTCATCTCGATTATGGAGTCGCTCTCAGAGGCGTTTCGAGCCCCGCCCTTACATGCGGAAAGGATGAGCAGGGAGGCCATTATCGCGGCTGTCGCGCGGAATGTAGGTAGATATGTCATAGTGTTGATCTTTATATGGTTAAAGGGATGTGTCGGGGTGGCATAAAACTTTAAGAGCGTGGATTGCCTATCTGTTTTCACCTTCGACAAACCGGTTTCTTTCTTCGCCATACTGGATGACGAGAACAAAATTAATAAATAATTTTCAGTCTGTCAAGCGTCTATGTGTTAAATCAAACTAACAGGAGTCTTTGAAAGGGACACCGCAGACTGCTTAGATTTTTTACCTTTTGTGACCCCTTTGTGGTGCAACGGTGGTGCAAATGGAGCAAAAGAAAAACCTCAACTCTCTGAATTTTAAAGAGTTGAGGTTTAATTAAAGTGACCCCGGAGATTTCGGGGTTATGACTTTCAGCGCACTGATTTACAAAGATTTAGAGAAGTAGTAG
>ERZ836877.3125-NODE-3125-length-19374-cov-4.273979_pt1 | contig 19374 bp, 17 predicted proteins | sample MGYA00519469_ERZ836877 | MGnify/ENA primary metagenome ERZ836877 (study PRJEB31850, sample SAMEA3708809) | human gut metagenome | biome: human gut; feature: human-associated habitat; material: faeces | place: China | collected 2014 ... | reverse complement strand
GACCTTTCTTTTTTTACCCAACAATATCTTTAATTAAGGGAAACGGGAGAAACACAGTTGGATATAGATCCAGGACTGTTGGATTTTATTATTTGTAATATCTGCAAGGAATATCTGGAAAAATTCAGTTATCGGGTATACGTGGAGACAGATCCGCTGGGTTATACATTTTTAATTGCCTTTGATGAAGAGGTCAATCAAAAAGATGCTATCAGCAAGTGTAAGAAATACTGTGAGGAGATGGTAAAGAGTATTCAAGAAGTTATGAAGTGTACAATGGCAATTGGAATCAGCCAGGTTTTTCGGAATTCCTATGATATGGCCTTGGCATACAGACAAAGTGTTACTGCCTGCGAGAATAATTTAGGAAATGAAGAAAATGGAGGAATTATTGAATACCAGGACGTTTGCCAGTGGGAGAATACAGCATGGGAAGTAACTGTCGGAGAGAAAAGGACACTTTTTTCCGCAATTCATCAGGGGTATGTTGAAACGGCAAAGGAAATTGTGAACAGAATTTTTGAAGGTTGTCAAGATATAGACGTGATGCGATATGCAGCTATGGAATTATTGATCAGCTGTTTTCAGTATGTGCTTAATGATGAAATCGCTGGGATAGATGAAAACAGCAGAAATTTATTACCGGCAAAACTGGAAAGCCTCTTTTTTTGCCATAATAAGAAAGAATTATTGCGGATTGTGAATGATACAATTGCAAAACTTCAGGAACATAATCAAGATGTAAAACTTGATAAGAAGCAACAAATGGCGACACGGATTATGGAATATATCTGTGAAAATTATAGTCAGGATATTTCTCTTGATGAGTTGTCGGAAAAATTTCGAATCAGTAAAACATATATCAACAATTTATTGAAAAGTTTTTACCATAGAAGTTTCTTGGATATTTTGCAGGATTACCGTCTAAAAGAAGCAAAAAAGATGATTTTGGAAAACCAATATAAGATCAGTGAGATTGCTGAGAAAGTGGGATACCATGATATCAGTTATTTTATTCGTGTTTTCAAAAAAAAATATGGGGTAACACCGAACAACTATGGAAAATATTAAACATCGTTGGAAAAAAATAACACAAATTTTTGGAAGGTGTGAAAATGTGTTACTATTTTGTGTTCAAATGTACTAATTCTGCAAAAATCTTTCATTCAATGGATGATAAATCTTTTATATAATAAATCCACAAGAAAAACAGAGTGACACATATTTAAAAAAGGGAGGTAACAAATTTATGAAGATGAAAAAATTAGGCGCTTTGTTGTTAGCGGGTGTTATGACAATGTCAACACTGCTGACTGGTTGTGGAAATGGTGCATCCGGAAGTTCAGCAGGTGGAAATGCCTCGCAGACGGAGAGTGGAAGTAATGGTGAGAGAAAGAAAATCACAATTCTCATGAGAGCCAGTGAAACATCAGCAAAGTACATCATCATGAAAAAACTGCTGACAGACTTCAGTGAGGAAAAAGGTCTGGAGCCACCAGAATTTGAATTGATTAGTGGGGATGCGGACTATGTAACAAAATTACAGTTGTACATTAACAGTAATACACTGCCGGATATTTATGGATGTGCGAATGGTGCATTGTCAGCAGCAGCTAAAGATATCGGCGGTATTGTGAATATCGGTGACGAACTGGAACGTGTCGGAAAGAAAGACGATATGAACGCTGCGGTTTATGACTTCTTTAAGGATAAAGACGATGGTAATGTTTATCTGTTCCCGGAAGCATTGAACTGTGAATTTTTCTTCTACAGGAAGGACATTTTTGAAAAATATAATCTGGAAGCTCCGACAACATGGAATGAGTTTCTGAATACTTGCAAGACACTGAAAGACAATGGAGAGATTCCATTGATTGTAGCAGGAAAAGAAAACTGGCAGTTGATGCGTTATCTTTCCTTTGCACCATGGAGAATGACAAAGGATCAGTTTATTATGGACTATATTGACCAGAAAGCTACATTCTCTGAGAATGCAGCTGCAAAAGAAGGTGCAGATCTGTTATACACTCTTGGTACAGAAGGGTATTTCCAGGGTGGTTTCTTAAGTACAGACTATACGGCGGCGACAGATTTGTTCTTTGGTGGAAATGGTGCTATGTGGTACAGTGGATCCGGACAGATCACACAGGCAAGTGAAATGTATAAGAATGGACAGCTTGGATTCTTTGCAGTGCCGGATGTGGATGGTCAGGAAAATATGGAAACAAATGTGCCGATTCATGGTGGGTTTGGAACTGCATTTAATGCTAAAACATATGATGATACAATGAAAGAATTCTTCGAATATATGTGTAATCATTATTCAGAAGGATGTTATAACGATGCGCAGGTATTTTCACCGTTTAATGATGAGATTCCTGAAGGATTGGATCAGTTATTCTATGATCTGCAGCCACTGTTTGAAAATGCTACAGATGCCTGGGTATCCTGGGATGACAAGCTGGATTCCGCAACATTAACCAATATTGTGGATGAACAGCAGAAACTGGCACAGGGAAAAGAAACACCGGAAGAATTTGAGGCAGCAGCAGACCAATTTATCATTAACAACTCAAAATGATAGTGAGTGATAGGAGGAGAAGAGCATCATGCAAAAGTCATATGGACAAAAAAAGGTAATCCTAATGTTCTTACTCCCGGCATTTATCGTATACACATTGTTTGTAGTGGTTTCAGTCATATGGGCAGGCTATTATAGCCTGTTCGACTGGAGCGGTGTAGGTGAAAAGATATTCCTGGGTATAAACAATTATAAACAGTTGTTTACACAGGACACCGTATTCTGGACGACGGTGTTACATACACTTGTATATACCGTAATATGTGTTGTGATCCAGGTGTTTGGCGGATTGCTTTTTGCGATTTTCCTGTCAAGAATCACAAAGTTCAGAGCCGGACTACAGACACTATATTATGTGCCGGTAGTAATTTCATCGGTTGCTATCTGTCAGATTTTTACGAAATTGTTTTCTGTAACACCAACTGGTGTTATTAATGCTTTACTTTCGGTATTTAATCCGGATTTGCTGTATATGGAGTGGATTTCAAATGATTCTCTTTCATTAATTATTGCAGCATCGGTCGAGGGATATAAATATCTTGGATTGTACATGGTTATTTTTTATGCAGCTTTGATAGGAATTCCGAAAGAACTGGATGAAGCGGCTATCATGGATGGAGCAAATGTAATTCAACAGTACAGATATGTAAAAATACCGTATATCAGACCGGTAATCATAGCAAATTGCATCCTGGTATTAAATGGCTCTTTGCGTTCTTTCGATATTTCATATCTGTTGACAAAGGGTGGACCTGGAAATTCATCAGAATTAATGTCAACATACATGTATAAACAGGCATTTACCAGTATGAAATATGGATATGGCAGTGCGGTTGCGATGGTTATTGTAGCCATCTGCTTAATAGTAGGATTTCTGTTTAGACGGTTTACGGAAAGAGGTGGTGAAGAATGAGATTAAAGACCAAGAGAAATATTTTTACAGGGTTAAAAACCATTACAGCAGCCCTGCTGATTATTTTACAGGTATATCCCATTTTTTATGTAATCATCTCCAGTATGAAGACAACAGATGATTTTCGGAGTCTGCCATCTTATGCATTACCGAGTGCTTTAAATTTTGAAAATTACATTAAAGTGTTCACAACGAGTCCAATGCTGAACTATTTTAAGAATAGTATTATAATCACAGTAGGAGTTTTAATTCCGTTACTGTTGATCAGTTTTATGGCAGGGTTTGCGTTGAGTAAGATCCAATTCAGGGGAAATAAGAAGATTTTGTCTTACTTTTTACTTGGATTGATGCTTCCGTTTCAGGTTGCATTGATTCCGTTATTCACTATTTTTAGTAAGATGGGAATCCTCAACACCTATCCGGCAGTCATTTTGCCACAAATTGCGTTCTCTCTGTCATACTCGATTCAGCTGTTTTATTCATTCAGTAAATTCCTGCCGGATGAGATTATCGAGGCTGCAATCATTGATGGGTGTTCACCGATGCGGACATTTTTCAAGATTGTATTTCCGATGTCGACGAACTCGCTGCTGACGGTAGCAACGATGCAGGGTGTCTTTACATGGAATGATTTTATCAATGCCTATACGTTTACGAGATCTACCAATATGAAAACTGTTACGTTGGGGCTGAACGACTTTGTCGGTTTTATGGGAACTACAGACTGGGGTGCTACATTTGCGGCAATTACCGTCACTGTGTTACCGACATTTTTGTTTTATTTCTTTACGAATAAGTACATGCTCAGCGGTTTGACCGCCGGAGCAGTCAAAGGATAATTTTATATGCCTGCGGGCAGGAAAGAGAGGAAAATCATGAAAATTTATTATCAGCATCCAAATACCTGGTTTGGCGATTGCATGCCTTTTGGAAAGGATGATACATTCTATCTGTTCCACCAGAGAGATACCAGAGTCCCGTGTCCTTTTGGAGAACCATTTGGCTGGGATCTGGCAACCACAAAGGATTTTGTGACTTATGAGGATTGCGGTGTGGCGATTCCGAGAGGAACGGATGAAGAGCAGGATCAGTTTATCTTTGCCGGAAGTATCTGCGAAGACAGAGAAGGAAAATATCATGCATTCTACACCGGTTACAACAGAGATTATCCAAAACAGGGAAAACCATCTCAGGTACTGATGCATGCGGTCAGTGAGGATCTGAAACACTGGACAAAGACGCAGGATGCAGTGACCTTTGTTCCGCAGCCGGGATATGATCCGGATGACTGGAGAGATCCGTTTGTACTGTGGGATGACGAATCTGAAAAATATATTCTGATCCTGGGGGCACGTCTGGAAGGAGACAAGCATAAAACAACAGGAAGAACCGTTTATTTTACATCAGATAATCTTGCAGACTGGGAGTTCCAGGGGGATTTCTGGGCGCCGGATCTGTTTACCATGCATGAGATGCCGGATCTTTTCAAGATGGGAGACTGGTGGTATCTGATCACAACAGAATATTCCCATGCATCCACACAGGTATACCGTATGGCAAAAAGTCTGAAAGGACCGTGGATCGCACCGGATGACGATGCTTTTGACGGAAGAGCTTATTATGCAGGAAGAACCTTCATGCTGAACAATCAGAGGATTCTGTTCGGATGGGTTCCGACACGTGCCAACGAAACAGACAGTGCAAATCTCTGGTACAGACCGGAGGCAGATAAAGAAGATTTTATCTGGGCAGGAACCTTTGTAGCACATGAACTGTACCAGAGAGAAGACGGCACATTAGGCTGCCGGATCCCGGATACGGTATGGAATGCATTTAAGGATGAGAAAAAGCTGGATGATGTAAAACTGGAAAAAGAATCAGGAAGAGCATTACAGCATGTAGTAACGAAGACCGGTGACTGCTATCGATACGAAGCAGATGTCACATTTGCTGAAGGTACCCGTGGATTTTCAATCGGAGTACGGGCTCAGGAAGCGGATGATGAATTCTATTCCTTTACATTTGAATGCCCGAAGGATCGTGTGATCTTCGAGAAATCTCCGAACTGGCCATGGCCACAGATGAATAATATGGGACTGGAACGTCTGATTCGTCTGGTTCCTGGAAAGAAATATCATGTACAGATTATCGTGGATGATACGATTGCTACACTGTATGTGGACGGAGTTGCCATGAATACCCGCATGTATACAAATCCTGGGGAGGGAATCTGCCTGGGAGTTACAGATGGAAGTGCTGTATTTGAGAATCAAAGTATTGCATATCTGTAAAACATATTTTGAAATAAGAGAAAAGAGATCCACCAGATTTTTTCTGAAAATCTGGTGGATCTCTTTGGGTATCAGAATGAATCCTGTCAGGAACTCACACAGTGCGTAAAAACTCTTCCATCACATCCATCGCCGCCCCATAAGCCGCCGCTCCGGTCTGGTAGGTGCACAGTTTTACAAAGCTGCCATCGTCTTCGAAAGTATTGCGTTCAGCAACCAGGTGGCGGATCGTATCGAGCCAGGGGGTGAGAAAGCTTCCTACATAACCGCCGAGGACGATATCGTAGTCGAGGATCATATGCAGGTTGTTGATGACGACAGCCAGATGTTTCAGATAGGTGTCCCAGACGGAACGATAGTTCGGGTTGTTCTGCTGAAGTCCGAGAAAGAAATCTTCCAGCCGTCCGCCGGACAGATCCGAGAGGAGTCTGGCGGAACAGTAGGCATCGACGCAGCCGGTTTTTCCGCAGTAACACGGTTTTCCATCGGGAATCAGAGTCATGTGACCGGCTTCTCCACAGCGGAAAGCATCGCCTGGAAGCAGATTGCCATCGTGAAAGATGGCACCGCCCACGGTGTTACTCAGAGAAAGATAAAAGAAGGAGGAAGGCAGATCTGAACCGATGCCTTCCGCAAAAGCCCCTGCATTTGCATCATTTAAAAAGGTACAGTGCCATGGGAAATACGATTGTATTTCCCCAAAAGGCAGATCCCGCACACCGAGGGCATGGGAATAAGTGATCATTTTCCGCACCGGATCGACGATTCCTGGAAGAGAGATGCCAAGACCAAGGATCTGTTCTCCGGAAATCTCCGTTTCCAGGAGAAAATCATCAATTTTCTGACAGACTTCGGAGAAATAGGCGGAACTTCTGGAAAACCCAAGCTGTATTCTTTCATATTTTATAATGTCTCCGGTCAGATTCAAAAGAAGGATGCCAAGATGATTCCGGGTGATATCCAGTCCGATGGAAAACCGATAATCCGAAGCGGCACACAGCGCTCTGGCTCTGCGGCCACCGGTGGACTGCATCTCTCCGAGATCCCGCAGAAGCCCCGATTCGAGAAGTTCTCTGGTGGTGTTGGTCACGGTTGGGAGACTCAGGTGCAGGTCGGAGACAATATCCGGATTGGATACCGTTCCATGGGTACAAATATAACGGAAAATCTGATTCCGGTTTTTCTTTTTCACTTCTTTATTTGTCAGTCGTTGATGCTCCATAGTCCCCTCCATTTATTCTTATATATTCCGAAAAATAGTAAGTTTCATTCGTATCAGATTAAATTATAACATGATTTTGCGGGAAATGTTAAAAATATCTGTTTATGCAATTAGTATAAATTCTGTGCATCGCAAAGCGTTTTACTGGGAACGGAGTGAACGGTAACCATTTTCATGTCGGAACACCTCACGGGATCCTATCTGCTGAAGGATTATAAAAAACCAAAAAAAATCAGGAAAATGATAGACAAGATTCTGAAATCAGGGTACAGTAGTAAGGTACAAAAATTTTAGAAAGTGAGTAACGTATGGAGAAAGGAAACAAACGAGGAAATTTTACCGGATCTATTGGATTCGTACTTGCAGCAGCAGGAAGTGCTGTCGGACTGGGAAATATCTGGAGATTTCCGTATCTGGCAGCGAAGGATGGAGGAGGAACCTTCATTCTGGTTTACATTATTTTGGCACTGACCTTTGGTTTTACGCTGTTGACCACAGATGTAGCCATCGGAAGAAAAACCGGACAGAGTCCGTTGAATGCGTACCGGATGATTCACCCCAAATGGGGCGGTCTTGGCATTCTGGCGTGTATCATTCCGGTTGTGATTCTGCCCTATTACTGTTCCATCGGTGGATGGGTACTGAAATATCTGGGAACCTTTATCACCGGACATGGGGTGGAAGCCGCACAGGACGGTTATTTTACCGGCTATATCACAAGCGTGTGGCAGCCGATCATCTGGCTGTTTATCTACCTGTTCTTGACCGCATTTGTTGTTTACAGGGGAGTAAACAAAGGAATTGAAAATTACAGTAGGATCCTGATGCCGATTCTTCTGATAATGATCGTTGGCATCTCCATTTTTTCGATGACGCTGTCTCACAGCGATGCGAACGGTGTGACAAGAACCGGTCTGCAGGGGCTGAAAGTTTATCTGGTACCAAATTTCAGTGGTATGACACTGAAAGACTTTGTGATCGTATTTGTCGATGCACTGGGGCAGCTGTTCTTCTCGATCAGTGTGGCGATGGGTATTATGGTCACTTATGGATCTTACGTACAGAAAGAGACGAATCTGATGCGGTCTATTAATCAGATTGAATGGTTTGATACCGCGGTGGCTCTGCTGGCCGGTCTGATGATCGTTCCGGCCGTGTATACGTTCATGGGAACAGAGGGAATGTCCGCCGGTCCGGGACTGATGTTTGTATCATTGCCGAAGATTTTTGAGGCGATGGGAGCAGCCGGTCCGGTCATTGGAACGATTTTCTTCCTGATGGTATCTTTTGCAGCGGTAACGTCTTCCGTATCTGTCATGGAATCGATTGTATCCAACATTATTGACAGGTTCCATGTGAGCAGAAAGAAAGGAACGGTTCTGGTAACGCTCTATGCATGTATTGTCGGAGTGATCGTGTGTCTGGGATACAATGTCCTGTACTTTGAACTGAAACTTCCGAATGGTGCGGTTGCACAGATTCTGGATCTGATGGATTATCTGAGCAACAACCTGCTGATGCCGACTGTTGCACTGCTCAGCTGTATCCTGATCGGCTGGGTGGTAAAACCACAGACCATTATCGATGAAGTAACGATTGGCGGCTATAAGTTCGGAAGAAAGAAACTGTATATTGTTATGGTAAAATTCATCGCGCCGGTTCTGCTGGCAGCACTGCTTCTGCAGTCACTGGGCGTGTTCAGCCTGTAGCGTAAACCTGAAAAGGATTGCTCGAAAAAGTACGGAACAATCCGACATCAAAAACATAAAAAGTTCGAATCCACGAGTTGTTATACAACAGATGGATTCGAACTTTTTATGCTTTAGAATGATATGTTATAACTTTTTCAGGTGTGGAGTTCTTTTGCAACACTTGTCCGATAAAGGGCGATAGCAAGCACAGCGGTCAGCAGATCTGAAATAGCCTGCGACAGCAAAATCCCCTGATATCCGATTGTGTGGGAAGCAATCGCAAGTACAATGGCAAAGATCACTCCCTGGCGGCTGATCGATAACAGAAACGCGTTTCTTGCCATACCTGCGGACTGGAATGTACAGGTGGTGACCAGAACAATCGCCACGAACACCATACCGAGCAGCTGCATTCGGAGCATCGGAACGCCGAGGGAGACGATTGTGTTATCTTTCATAAAGATTCGGATCATCGGGCGGGCTGCCAGAGAAAGAAGAATGGTCAGAAGAAGAGCAAGACCACATTCAAACTTATAGGCGAAAGAAAGGATTTCTTTCAGCCGGCGGCGATTTTTTGCACCGTAGTTATAGCCGATCAGCGGTTGCCCACCGAAGGCAAATCCAACCAGAATCAGCACGGCGATCATGTTGACTTTCATGACGATTCCCATGGCTGCGACGCGGTCGTTTCCGAAAGGCAGAAGGGAGCGGTTCGTGAGTGCTATGCCGAGACTCTGCATCAGGTTGGTGATGGAAGCCGGGATACCGATGGCGAAGATCTGAATCAGTTCATCTTTGTGGATGTAGAAATTTGCAGGATTGACGGAAAGTCGTTTGCTGCGGTTCAACAAAAACCAGACAAAAAAAATATCAGAACAGATATTTCCGATGACCGTAGCAATCGCCGCACCGGCAGCGCCAAATCCAAGCACGGAGATAAAGACCGGATCCAGAATGATATTAACTACAGATCCGAGAATCGTACCGACCATGGAAGCTTTGGCAAACCCTTCGGTACGAAGCAGATTTGACGGAGTCAGTGCCACAATGATAAACGGAGCACCAAGCACCAGCCAGGTATAGTATTGGGAAGCGTAGGTATAAGTATCCGCGTCAGCACCAAGAAGTCCGAGAATCGGCCGGCGAAACAGCAGCATAAGAGCAGCGATCACGATTCCGCACAGGATCGCACCATAAAAACAGAAGACGCTGAGCCGTTTTCCGTCCGCGTCTTTTTTTTCTCCGAAGAGACGGGAAATCACGGAACTTCCACCGAGTCCGAAGATATCGCCGAGGGCGATCATCAGGGTAAAAATCGGTGCGCCGAGAGAGACACCTGCCACAAGATTGGTGTTGCCGGTCCGGGCAATAAAGTAAGTATCTACCATATTATAGACCAGTGAGATTACCATACTGAACACTACAGGGAGTGCCATCGTAAAAAAGGCTTTCGGCACGGGAGCCTTTTCAAAAATTTCATTTTCCATTGGGAAACCTCCTTTAATTATAGCTGTTTACATAGAGATAAGGGTCAAAGCTGTGATTGACCCTTACTGCTATCTATTATATCGGAAAATAAATGGACAGGCAATACAGTTAAAAAGCACCAAAATTTTGCAATGATTTTTAGTGAATATAAATAAAAAGTGAGAATTATATTACTGTTCCCGAGTAATATCCCGCGAGGCGTTTTGGGGGAGTGAAGGTCACAGAAAAAACCGAGAGATATCGCGCAAATTTATGTGATCAGCATAAATTCTGTGCAGTGCGCAGCGTGTTACTGGCTGCGGAGTACCAGTAACAGAATTATCAACTAAAATAGGACAGTAGCGAAAATGATTTGGAAAATATACGGAAAAATGATAAGATAATAGATATATAAAACGATGATATGGGAGGAAAAAATAATGGCAGATTTATTTCACAGAGTCAGTATTAGAAAGTATCAGGAAAAAAAGGTAGAACCGGAAAAACTGGATTATATTCTGAGGGCGTCCATGGCAGCACCATCTGCCTGTAACCAGCAGCCGTGGGAATTCTACATCGTGGAAGATCCGGAGATTTTAGAAGAACTTTCTGAGACAACACCATACGCAAAACTCACTGCGAAAGCACCGGTGGCGATCGTTACCGCTTACCGGAAAGAATGTACCGTACCGGAGTACGCACAGATTGACCTGAGTATCTGTATGGAAAATATGTGGCTTGCCACCGATGAAGTGGGACTTGGCGGTGTCTGGATGGGAATCGCGCCGTTAGAGGACAGGATGGAAAAAGTAGAAAAAATCATCGGTATTCCGGAAAGTCAGCGGGCCTTCGGTATCTTTGCACTGGGATATCCGGCAGAAAAGAGAACCCAGCAGGATCGTTATGATGAAACTCGGATCCACCGTGTGACAAGAGGGTAAGCCGGGAACGAAATGTACACAGATCTTACCAAAGGAAACATAGGAAAATCGCTGTTACTCTTTGCACTGCCCATGATAGCGGGAAATCTGTTGCAGCAGTTTTATAATATTGCAGATACGCTGATTGTAGGAAGGGTGCTGGGAAGTGAAGCGTTGGCGGCGGTGGGTTCCGCCTATACACTGATGACATTTCTGACCTCGATCTTTCTGGGACTCAGTATGGGAAGCGGGGCGTTATTTTCTATTTATCAGGGAAAGGGAGAAAAAGAAGGGCTGCGGGTGACGGTTCTTCATGCGGGTGTGCTGATCCTTGGAGTGACACTGCTTTTGAATGTGGCAGTCTACCTTGGAATTGACGGAATTTTAGTATTTCTGAAAGTACCGGAAGAAGTATACGCAGGAATGCGGGAGTACCTGCTGGTGATCTTTGCGGGAATCCTCGCAACATCCCTTTACAATTTCTTTTCCTGCATGCTCCGTGCCCTCGGCAATTCAACCGTGCCGCTGGTATTTCTTGCCGTATCAGCGGGATTAAATATTGCGCTGGATCTCTTGTTTGTGATGGTATTTTCACTCGGAATCGCAGGTGCGGCGCTTGCGACAGTATTCGCGCAGTATGTGTCGGGAATCGGGATTACCCTGTATGCATGGAAATGCAGCAGAGAGTTTTTGCCGGGAAAGGCAGAGTTGCATTATGACAGGGGGATTTTAAAAGAAATCGCCAATCTGTCCACGCTGACCTGCCTGCAACAGTCAGTGATGAACTTCGGGATTCTGATGGTGCAGGGACTGGTCAACAGTTTCGGATCGGTCATTATGGCAGCTTTTGCGGCGGCAGTAAAGATTGATACATTTGCTTATCTGCCGGTGCAGGATTTTGGCAATGCGTACTCAACCTTTGTGGCACAAAATTACGGCGCGGGAGAGAAAGAACGGATCCGGAAAGGAACCCGGCAGGCATTTGCAATCAGCGGAGTGTTCAGTCTGATCATTTCCGCACTGGTGTATGCGGGTGCCCCGTATCTGATGCGGATCTTTATCCGGAAAAGTGAGACGGAAGTTCTGGCAGCGGGTGTACAGTATCTTCGCATCGAGGGAGCCTGCTATATTGGCATCGGATTCCTTTTTTTGCTGTATGGATATTACCGCGCGATCAAGCAGGCGGAAATGTCGCTGGTTCTGACTGTGATCTCGCTGGGATTGCGCGTATTACTGGCGTACGTATTATCGGCCTGGGTCGGTGTGATTGGGATCTGGGTGGCAATTCCGATTGGCTGGGCGCTGGCGGATCTTACCGGGCTGGTTTATATGAAGAAGAGTAAAAAATTAAGAAAAGAGTAAAACAGAAAACACCTTTACGGAAAAACAGGATCGTATATGATCCGTTGATTTCCCTAAAGGTGTTTTTTGTAAAACGGGTTTATCCAGATATTATTTACGCGAGCAATGAGTCAAAGTCCGTGCTTGCACGAGAACTTGACGACTGCCGTGGATGACAGTTTGGATAATGGCTGAGCAGCCGGTTTGTATCAGGATAACAGATACTTCTGAATCACTTCGGCACACCCGTCATGGTCATTATCCTGCATCGTAATCACATCTGCCAGTGCTTTGATCCGGTCCTTCGCATTTGCCATAGCCACCGGAAGACCGGCTGCTTGTAATGCTGCGGCATCATTATCGGCATCTCCGACTACGATCGTCTGGGAAAGCGGGATGTGCAGATATTCACAAAGTCTGGAAAGTCCGATCCCTTTGTGGATCCCCTTTGCGGAGATTTCCATATGATAATCTTTCATCCGGGGGATAACATCTTTCTGAACTACGGACTGTGTGGATAATAGATGGATCATCACGTCTTCTTTTGATGCGATCGAGAGTAATTTTTTTACGGTATCGACAGGAAGAGTCCTGGAATAAATGGTTTCTTTTGTGGCGTGATTGTATACAAGAGCACCACTTACACAGTTTACATAAGTAAGATCCGAAAGCAGTGCAAAATATTCTTCCAGTTCCGCCGGACACCGCCCGGTATTTAAAATTACGGTTTTTCCCGCGAGGGCAGCCTGGTGGATCCAGTGGATACAGGCAGGTGAGATTTCTTTTTGACTGTTTAATAAAGTGCCATCCATATCAAAGGCGATCAGCTGATAATCGGACATCGTAAAGTTCCTCCTGCGTAGGGTAATAATCGTTTCGGTACAAATTTATCATATTTGCATGGTGCAGGCAATACTTGACAGCGAAAGCAATACCGAACATAATGTAGGCATGTGAAACTGATGAAATGATAGGAAAACAATATGAGGTGACGAGATATGGTTACAATCGATCTGATTACCGGATTCTTAGGTTCGGGGAAAACAACATTTATCAAACGCTATGCAAAATACCTGATGGATCAGGGAATGAACATCGGGATTCTGGAAAATGATTTTGGCGCGGTCAATGTGGATATGTTGCTGTTACAGGAACTGATGGGGGATAAGTGTGAACTGGAGATGATCGCCGGTGGATGCGACAGGGAAACACACCGGAGGAGATTTCGCACCAAACTGATCGCGATGGGAATGTGCGGTTATGACCGGGTGCTGGTGGAACCATCCGGGGTGTATGATGTGGATGAATTCTTTGATGTGCTGCGGGATGAACCGCTGGATCGCTGGTATAAAATAGGAAATGTCATCACCGTAGTCAACGCAAAGCTGGAACCGGAGCTTTCGGAAATGTCCGAGTATCTGCTGGCTTCGGAGGCGGCGCATGCAGGAGCGGTGGTGTTAAGCCGTGCGGAAGAAGCGACGGAGGAAGAGATGCAGGCAACGATCATGCATCTGAACCGAGCACTGGAGAAGGTACACTGTGGCCGCAGACTGGATCAGGAGATTATTCGAAAAGGCAGCCTGTCACTCACGGATGCGGATTTTGCAAAGATTCAGCAGTGCGGTTATGTGCAGGAAAATTATCAGAAAATGGATCTGACCGAGGAAAACAGTTTTGACACGGTGTATGTGATGGAACGGAAGATGACGGTGGAAGAGATTCTTGCAGGCATGAATAAAATCTTTACCGACCCGTCCTGCGGGGAAGTCTTCCGGATCAAAGGATTTATGCAGGAAGAAAACAGCAGCTGGATTGAGGTCAATGCAACCCGCCATGAATTGCAAAAACAGCCGATCAAAGAAGGACAGGAGATTCTGATCGTGATCGGGGAAAGATTGCAGGAAGAGAAGATCCGTCAGTACTTGAATTAATTAAACAATTTGCAATATAGTATAAAAAGAAGCGAAAAAAATGCAATTACAAATGGTGCAGGCTGATATATAATATAAAAGGCTGTTGCTGAACAGACAGTATCCCTTAAAAGAGAGATACTGTCTGTCTTGAGTATATGGACAACAGGAAAATAGAAAAAGAAAAACATGGGAGAAAAAATGAAAGACAAGTATCAGAAAACCATATATGCCTGTTTTATCGGCTATGTGGTGCAGGCGGTGGTCAATAATTTTGTACCGTTGTTATTTTTAACCTTTGAAAAAACGTATGGGATTCCGTTGAGTAAGATTACCATGCTGATCACACTCAATTTCGGTGTTCAGCTGATCGTGGATCTGTTATCTGCCGGGTTTGTTGATAAGATCGGCTACCGGGTATCGATCGTGATCGCACATGTAGCATCCGCGTTGGGACTGCTCGGTCTGGTCGTACTGCCGAATCTTTTACCGGATGCGTATACAGGAATTTTGCTGTCCGTTATGATCTATGCGATCGGCGGCGGTTTGATCGAAGTGCTGATCAGCCCGATTATGGAGAGCTGCCCGACAGACAACAAAGAAAAAGCGATGAGCCTGTTACATTCGTTTTATTGCTGGGGACATGTGGCAGTCGTACTGATTTCCACCTGCTTCTTTAAAATTTTCGGGATTGAAAACTGGAAGATCCTTGCGTGTGTCTGGGCAATTATCCCGATCGTGAACGGACTGATTTTTGTAAAAGCACCGATTGCTCCTCTGGTAGAAGAAGGAGAAAACGGAATGACAATCCTTGATCTGTGCAAGGAAAAAATGTTCTGGATCCTGATGCTGATGATGATCTGCGCCGGAGCCAGTGAACAGGCGGTCAGCCAGTGGGCATCCACCTTTGCGGAAAAAGGTCTGGGTGTCAGCAAGGCGATCGGGGATCTGGCAGGTCCTATGGCGTTCGCCATCCTGATGGGAAGCGCCAGAGCATTTTATGGAAAATTCGGTGATAAGATCGATCTGGATAAATTCATGGTAGGCAGCGGGTTACTCTGTATCGGCTCCTACCTGCTGATTTCCCTGTCCCCGCTTCCGCAGCTGTCCCTGTTGGGATGTGCGATCTGCGGTCTGTCCGTAGGAATCATGTGGCCGGGAAGCTTCAGCAAGGCATCTGCCGTCATGCGAAACGGCGGAACCGCTATGTTTGCATTGTTAGCCCTCGGCGGTGACCTCGGCTGCTCCGGCGGTCCGACACTGGTTGGCTATGTATCCAGCATGTTCTCCGAAGATCTGAAAAAAGGAATCTTCGCAGCGATTGTATTTCCGGTGTTACTGATCGTGGGAACGGTGCTGTCCGGGAAGAAACGGGCGGTGAAATAAAAAATTTGATGAGAAAATAAGGAAGAGATACATGAAAGAATATCAAAACATCAGCCACGGCTTCGGGCCGGTGTATAACAGCGAGTCACGGATACTGATCCTGGGAAGTTTTCCTTCTGTGAAATCGAGGGAGCAGGCATTTTTTTACGGACATCCGCGGAATCGGTTCTGGAAGGTGCTGGCGGCAGTGCTGAAAGAGGAGGAGCCACAGACGGTGGAAGAGAAAAAGGCGATGCTTTTCCGGCGCGGTGTTGCCGTGTATGATGTGATCGAACAGTGCAGTATCATAGGGTCGAGTGACAGCAGTATCAAAGATGTGGTTCCGGCGGATCTGGGGAAAATCGTGGGAGAATCGCAGATTCAGAAGGTGTACACAAACGGAAAAACAGCCGGAAAGCTTTATAAAAAATATCAGGACAAAGAGATGAACCTTCCGATGGAAGAACTGCCGTCCACAAGCCCTGCCAATGCGGCGTACTCTCTGGAGAAACTGACGGAGATCTGGAGCCGTGCGATCACGGAAGTCTGAGAAAATGAATTAAAACATGTTCCGCCAATCATGCATGAGGGATTCAGGAAAATAACAGAAAAATTCGCATAAAAGTCTTTTCAAAAAGGCATACTATATCTGAATGCAACACAAAAAAGGAGGCAGTCAGAAATGATGGAACAGGAAGAGACGATCCGGCTGTTACAGGAGTGTGATGCCGGTGTACAGATGGGAATTACCTCGATTCAGGAGGTGCTTCCGTATGTGAAAGAAGGAAAATTCCGACAGTTGTTACTTGCATGCAGGGATAAACACGAAAAACTGCAGGAGGAAATCCAGCGGGAACTGGAAGCCAGCCGGGAAGAGGGGAAAGAGCCGAACCTGATGGCAAAGGGCATGTCCTGGATGAAGACCAAGGGAAAACTGGCGATGGATGAGTCCGACGCAACGATCGCGGATCTGATGACGGATGGGTGCAATATGGGAATCAAATCATTGCACCGCTATCTGAACCAGTATGCAAAAGCAGAAGAAAAAGTAAAAGATATTGCAAAAAGACTGATTAATATAGAAGAAAAACTTACGGTGGATATCCGGTCGTATCTGTAAAAAAAGACGATGTTTCATAACTTCTGAAAAGAGTATGAGACATCGTCTTTTTACTTAAGGGAAATGACATAGCTGTAAATTTAAAATATTCCATACGGCGTATACTAGAGTGTTAAAAAAATAACGAAAATGTCGGAATTGACATAAAGGTACGCACAAGTATGTCAATAGAGAAAATAGTTGGAAAATTGCTGAAATTTACACAAAAAAAACAAGGCATTTTTGACGGGATGATAAAAATCACGTCGGAAAACAATCAAACGTTGTAATCAGACCGTCAACATGGCATAATAAGAAAGGAAATGTTAAGAAAAAGAAAATAATAGGTAAAGCAAAAGTAAAAAGTAACCAAATGTAGAATGTGTCCGTCCTGGAAACAGACCGGGATGTCAGACAACAGAGGAGAAAAATATGGCAATATTTTCAATGATTTTGTCTTTGCTATGCGGAGTAGCATTATTTTTGTTTGGAATGTCTTTGATGGGCGATGGTCTGAAGATGGTAGCCGGTAACAAACTGGAAGCCTTCTTATATCGAATGACAAATACTCCGTTGAAAGGAGTAGCTCTTGGTACGGGTGTTACCAGTGTGATTCAGTCGTCATCCGCCACGACCGTCATGGTCATCGGTTTTGTAAACTCCGGTATGATGAAGCTGAAACAGGCGATCGGTATCATCATGGGTGCCAATATCGGAACCAGTATTACCGGCTGGATCCTGTGTCTTTCCTACATCGGAGGAAGTGGCGGAGGAATCGCAAGTATCTTTTCCACTGCGACCATTTCTGCCGTTGTAGCTGTAGTTGGTATCGTTTTCCGTATGTTCTGCAAACGTTCCGTACATAAGAATATCGGAAATATCATGCTTGGTTTTGCCATCCTGATGACAGGCATGCAGATGATGAGTGGAGCGGTTTCCCCGCTGCGTGAAAATCCTACCTTTATCAAGATGCTAACGATGTTTTCCAACCCGCTGGCAGGTATCCTGGTAGGTATCCTGTTCACAGCAGTTTTGCAGAGTGCGTCTGCCACCGTTGGTGTGCTGCAGGCACTTTCCGTTACCGGTCTCTTAACATTTGCAAGTGCCTTCCCTATCGTACTGGGAATCGGTGTTGGTGCAGCCTGTCCGGTTCTGATTTCTGCGATCGGCGCTAATAAAAACGGAAAAAGAACCGCACTGGTTTATCTGTTGAATGACCTGTTCGGTCTGCTCATGTGGTCGATCATCTTCTATACGGTCAACGCGTTTGTGCACTTTACCTTTATGGATATGGTGATGACGCCGGTATCTATCGCACTGTTAAATACCGTCTTCCGTGTGGCAACCGTAGTGGTACTGTTCCCGTTCATTCCGAAGATCGAGAAATTGGTATGTATCCTGGTCAAAGACAGTGCGGAAGAACTGGAAGACGAAGCAGATTTTGACCTGTTAGAGGAACGTCTGCTGAACTATCCGGCACTGGCAATCGCACAGTGTCACCGTGCGATGAACGGTATGGCGAAGAAACTTCGCAAGAATGTAAACAGAGCCATGAATCTGCTGAACGAGTATCAGCAGGACAAGTTCGATAAAGTACAGAGAAAAGAAGACCTGATCGACAAATACGAGAGCCGTCTGGGCGAGTATCTGATCCAGCTGACCAAACGTGAGATGAACACGGCACAGACCCGTCAGGTATCCTTGTATCTGCATACGATCGGTGACTTTGAGCGTATCGGTGACCACGCATCTTATATCGCACATATGTCGAACGAGATGCATGACAATCACACGGACTTTTCACCGGCAGCCTGGAATGAGTTGAATATCGTGATGGAAGCAGTACGTGAAGAGATCAACATTACCTGTAATGCTTTTCTGAATGATGATAAGGAGGCAGCGCAGCGTGTAGCCCCTCTCGGTGTTGTTATTACACATCTGTGTGACGAGCTGAAGATGCATCATGTGGAACGACTGAGCAATGGCAATTGCGGGCTGGAAGAGGGAACTGTATTTAACGATATCCTGAATAGCTTCGGACGAATTGCATCCCATTGTGCAAGTGCCATGGTAGCCCTGATGAAGAGTGGCGAACAAGACCCGGATATGCATATCCGCGACAGTAAGATCTATCCGACGGACAGTTTCGAATATTACACATACTTCAGCGAGTACAAAAAGAAATATGATATCACTGAAAAAGGTGAAGAGCACGTGCTGAGCATGGAGCCGGAAGAAATAGAATAAAAAATATAAATTCAGAAAGCTTCCCGGGATTTTCCCGGGAAGCTTTTTTACTCTACAGGAAATTGCTTTCCTGTAAAGTAAAAAACGCTCCGCGAGGATGCGCAGTGTGTTTCTCATAGTTTACATGAAATTATTTTTATGGAATCCTTTGTTGTTGTTCACTGGTGATATTCTGCAAGGCGTGTTGCTGAGAACGGAGTGAACAGTAACCAGTAACAATCTTTTTGCACAGATGAATAATATAGTAGTGCGGAAAGAAGGGTTCTGTTATAATAAAAACAGAAGAAACCGGTGATGGCATTATGGCTTGTATGTCTCGGAATTTTG
>ERZ836877.3121-NODE-3121-length-19417-cov-3.177099_pt1 | contig 19417 bp, 11 predicted proteins | sample MGYA00519469_ERZ836877 | MGnify/ENA primary metagenome ERZ836877 (study PRJEB31850, sample SAMEA3708809) | human gut metagenome | biome: human gut; feature: human-associated habitat; material: faeces | place: China | collected 2014 ... | reverse complement strand
GCGGTCCTGACGGGCCCATCCGAAGTAGGGCATCACGGCGATGGTCGATTTGGCCGATGCGCGTTTGGCGGCGTCAATCATCAGAAGCAGCTCCATGAGATTGTCGCTGTTGGGGAAGGTTGACTGCACGAGGTAGACTTCGCGACCGCGGACCGATTCTTCAAACGAGACTTCAAATTCGCCGTCTGCAAAGTGCTGAATGTTCATTTTGCCCATTTCGACGCCGAGTTCTTTGCAGATCTCTTCAGCCATGTACTGGGAATTGGTTCCTGAGAAAATTTTGAAGGGGGGTAGGGACGTATCCATATTGTAAGAAAGTATAACGATTTTCCAACTGCAAAATTAGCTCTTTTTTGCTTTAGATGTTTGCTTGACTGCGGATTTTTTTGTTCCGGCTTTTGACGCGGTGACTTTAGTTGCCGATACACAGTCTTTTATATCTTTTTTCTTTATTTTCCAGACAACAGCGCCGTGGGCTTTGACCGGGGTGGTAAACCGGCGGTCGGCGGCAAAGGGCTTGTCTTTTTCTTTTGTGTCGCCGAGCAGTTCGCAGGCATTGGCTGTACCCTGCGGATAATCGAGTATGTCGAATGCGTGGCGGGGTATGTTAAGGGCGATGTCTTTGTCATGATCGGCGAAGTTGACGATGATGAGCAGCAGTTCGTCGGCTGTGGCGCGTATGAAGGCATAGTCGCGGTGAGGGTCGAGACCGGGGTTGTCATAGTTGACATACATCAGGTCGAAGAAGCGTCCGCGGCTGATAGCCTGCTCGCTGTTGCATAGGGTGAGCACGCGGCGGTACATCTCGCGAAGGCGCTGTGTCGCCGGATAGAGTTCGCCGTCGCACGTGCCGCCGTTGAGCCAGCGGCGGATTGAGGCGATGCTCCAGTAGTCGAAGATGGTCGTGCGTCCGTCATAGCCGCTGTAGCCCTCGGCGTCGGTGCCCGGTTCGCCGAGTTCCTGGCCGGCGTAGATCATCATCGGACCGGTATTGATCATGGCGCTCACGACAAGCGACGGCAGCACCTTGTCGGCGTCGCCGGCATACTGAGGCGACGCAAAGCGCTGTTCATCGTGGTTCTCGAGGAAATTGAGCATGTGTGGTGCTATACCTTCGACTGTCTGCCAGCAGTTTGTGATGCGGGCGGCAGAAACGTTGTCGCACTCGACGGCGCGGAGCGTGTCATATAGGTTGACCTTGTCGTAGAGGTAATCGAAACCGCCGTCGAAGATATAGGGACGGTAGAGGTTCACGTCATATATCTCGGCGATAAAGACAATCGACGGATAATGTGACTTGACGTTGGTGATTGCCCAGCGCCAGAACTCGATAGGCACCATATGAACCATGTCGCAGCGGAAGCCGTCGATGCCCTTCGACGCCCAGAAACGCAGAATGTGCAGCATCTTGAGCCATGTCGGTGGCACGGGGTCGAAATGACGGCTGCCGTTCCACGGGTCGACGCCATAGTTGAGTTTGACAGTGTCATACCAGTCGTTTTTGCCCGGAAAAGCGTTGAAGCAGTCATTGCCCGACGCGCGTGCCGGAAACTCGACATAGGCGTCAGGTCCGTCGCCCATATCGACATGAGGAGCGAAAAGCTGCCGCGGGATATAATAGAAATTGTTTTGAGGCGAGAAGAACATCTCTTTGTTGTCATGCTCGCCGAGGTCTTCGATGCCTGCCGGTTTGACGTCTGAATGATACTGCCGTCCGACATGGTTGGGAACAAAGTCGATCAGCACTTTCATTCCCGCGCGGTGGGTGCGTTTGACGAGGCTGACAAACTCGTCCATGCGGTGAGGCACGTCGACGGCCAGATCAGGGTCGACGTCATAGTAGTCGGTTATGGCGTAGGGGCTGCCGGCGTGGCCTTTGATGACATGAGGGTTGTGGCGCGGTATGCCGTATGCCGTGTAGTCGGCGTCGTGGGCGTGTTCGATGATACCGGTATACCAGACATGGGTGAAACCCATCGTCTTGATTTCCTTGAGTATCGTGTCGTTGATGTCGTTTAGCTTGCCCGACCGGTTCTGCTCGAGAGTGCCGTTGACAACAGGGTTCTGACAGTAGTTGGTGAATAGTCTCGGGAGTAGCTGATAGATGACCGGTTTTGTCTGCATTGCTTAGATGTCGTTGGTGCTTTTGTCGGGATTCCACAGTCCGGCTTCGCGAAGGGCTTTGCGGGCATGGATATATCCGCTTGTAAAGACACTATTGATGTTTTTAAGGTTAAAGACTTTATAGTGGGCGATCTCGGGTGTCGAAACCGAGATGTCGCAAAGATTCATGTCTGCGTTCTGATTGGCCTTGGCCATGAGGTTGTATGTGCGCATCGCCACATCGAGCAGCGACGACGGGTTGGCCCGCTGGTTGAGCGGACTGACGTTGACACCGATGAGGGTGTCGCATTTGTCGCGTATGATCCAGGCGGGATGGTTGCGGAGAACGCCGCCGTCGACATAATTGACACCGTCGATGTTGACAGGCCGGAAGACTATGGGTATCGAGCACGACGCGAGCATGACCTCGCCTATAGGGCCGCGGTGAAACTCGGTGGCGACGCCGCGGTCGAAGTCGGTCACGCCGATATAGACGGGCATCGGCAGGTCTTCGAGTCTGGTATAGTCGCCGATGGCTTTCATTATGAATTTCTTGAATTTCTCGGCCGAAAGTATACCTCCCTGACCGAGGCTGAGCGTCGTGAAGTCGCTCATGCCGGCTTTGCTGAAGAGGTGGGGTATCTCGATAGGCTTTATGCCTGCGGCATACAGTATGGCGACGACTGACCCGGCGCTGACCCCGGCGACTATGTCGGGCTTGAGTCCGGCCTCCTCGATAGCCATCAGGGCGCCTGCGTGTGCAAAACCGCGCGCGCCGCCGCCGCTGAGCGCCACGCCGAGTTTGTAGGGGCGTCGGCGGTTGTCGAGAGGTCTGTCGGTCGTTTTATCGTCGTTCATGGATGCCGTTGTTTTAGTGTTTTCGCCGGGCTCGGATGACGCCGTGTTCGGTGATGACATAATCGAGTGTCACGTCATGAGGTTCGGCGTCAATTTCATCGACGAGCTGGAAGCCGTAGCCTACACCAATCTTTATCGCCCGTGTTTCGGCGAGAAGTCGGTCATAGTAGCCTTTGCCGCGTCCTACGCGGTTGCCGCAGCGGTCGAAAGCCACTGCCGGCACGACCACCATGTCTATATCAGAGATATCGGTCGTGTCATCGCCGCCCGGCTCCTCGATTCTGAACGCGCCGAGGTGTAGCGACGATCGGTCGTAGGGTAGTATCTCGAGATTGAGGCCGTTGACACGCGGCAGAAAGAAACGCTTGCGTGTATGCCATTTGTCGATGAAGTCGAGGGTCGAGAGTTCGTCGGGGAGCGAGTGGTAGAGGAGTATGTTGTCTGACAGGACAAAAGCCGCCGTCTTCTCGAGCATGTCGAAGACGGCCGAGGCCGCGCGACGGCGTTCGTCTTCGTCGAGCATGCTTTTGTGTGTCTTGACTTTGAGTCTGATCTGTTCTTTATTCATCATTTGGTCTTTTTTGCGTCTGAAGCGTCTTTGGCTGTTCCGAAACTGACGGGCACCGATGCCTCGCCTTTCCCGATAAGCCTCAGGGCCTCTTTGACGCATGTGTCGTCGGAGTTGTATATTTCATAAAAAGCGTTCATGCCGAGAATGTCGCGGGCGATGAGGGCTTTCAGTTGATTAACAATCAATGAAGACGAAATGTTGATATAATAGGGCCGTGCTGCGATGCCATGCTGCACGGCATACCTTACGAACGAGTAGAGCAGATTGCTGTCAGAGGGCAGGAGTTTCATCAGTTCGGCTACATTGCGCGCCTTTGAGAACTGTTCGCGGTTGAGGTCGGCTGTCTCGTAGGCAAAGCGGTTGAGAAGACCTGCGTTGGAAACATTAATGTAATATGACGAGACGCCCGATGTGTCCGAGGGCACGAAGAGGTCGGGTACGATGCCGCCGCCGCCATAGACTTCGCGGCCGTTGTCGGTGCGGTAGACAGAGTCGCGCCTGAGTTTCATGCTGTCGGCGCTGAATATCTCGCCACGGTTATAGCGTTCGACGATCTCGCCCTCGTATGAGTCGATGTCGCCGCGCTCGAAGTCTTTCTGGATGCAGCGTCCCGACGGGGTGTAATACCGCTGGACTGTGAGGCGGATCTCGCTCGAGTCGGGCAGCAGAACGGGTCGCTGGACAAGACCTTTGCCGAAAGTGCGGCGTCCGACGATGAGACCGCGGTCGTGGTCCTGGATGGCTCCTGAGAATATCTCGCTCGAGCTGGCGGTGAATTCGTCGACAAGAACCACGAGACCCATGTCGCTGAAAGCGCCTGTGCCGTCGGCAAGCACCATCGAGTTGTCGGAAGGTTTGCGGCCGCGGGTCTCGACGATGTTGAGGCCGGGTGCGAGAAATTCGTTTGCCATGAAGATTGCCGGTTCCATATATCCGCCGGTGTTGCCGCGCAAGTCTATGATGAGATTGGTGGCGCCGTGATAGCGCAGGTCGCCGATGGCCTGGAGGAATTCGGGATAGGTGTTTCGGGCGAATTTGCCGACTTTGACGTAGCCGACACTGTCGTTGAGCATAAATTTGGCGTCGACGGATGTCACGGGTATGTCGCCGCGCTCGATGACAAATTCGAGAGGCTTGGCTGTGTTGAATCGTTTGACCGTAATCTTGACATCAGTGCCTTTGGGACCGCGAATTTTCGACGCGACGGCGTCCATGGTCATCTTCTTGCCGGCTATGTCGACGCTGTCGACAGCGATTATGCGGTCGCCGGGATGAAGACCAACTTTTTCAGACGGGCCGCCCGAGATGACTTCGATGACGCAGACGGTGTCGTTGAGCATCTGGAACTGTATGCCGATGCCGCTGAACGAGCGGTCGAGCTCAGAGTTGACTTTCTCGAGCTCGTCGCGCGGGATATAAGTCGTGTGAGGGTCGAGGCAACGCAGGATATTGGGAATAGTCGCCTCAACGAGGCTGTCAAGCGCTATCTCGTCGACATATTCGTCCTCGATGATGTCGAAGACTGTGTTGAGTTTGGTGCGCTCGGGCGTCAGGTCATTGCCCCCGGCGAGTGTATATCCGATCCAAATGCCTCCGGCTATGAGAGCCGCGAAAATCAGAGGCAGCCATTTGTTGAGTCTGTTCATTATTGTAGATCTGAAAGATGGACGCAGTCGACGCCTGCACGTTCGAGCAGGTCGATGCCGTCGCTGATGCGATAGAGTTCATTGTAGACAACGCGCCTGATGCCCGACTGGATAATGAGTTTGGCACATTCGAGGCAGGGCGATGCCGTGACATAGAGCGTGGCGCCGTCGCTCGAGTTGTTGCTGCGGGCCACTTTTGTTATGGCGTTTGCCTCGGCGTGGAGCACGTATGGCTTGGTAAGGCCGTTTTCGTCCTCACACACGTTTTCGAAGCCCGACGGAGTGCCGTTGTAGCCGTCTGAGATAATCATCTGGTTCTTGACGATGATGGCTCCGACTTTACGGCGCACGCAATAAGAATTTTCGGCCCAGATGGTGGCCATGCGCAGGTAGCGTTTGTCGAGAATTTCCTGTTTTTCGTTAATCTGGCTCATGAGGCACGTTGCGACGATTGAGATTATACGGCAAAGTTAAACAATTCTTTTTGTTCGTCAAAATCTAATCTCATTTGTCACAGCAGTTGTGCGGTCTGATAGACGATGAATGCCACAATCCATGCGAAGACGGTGTTATAGATGACGCTGAAGGCTCCCCAGCGCCATGAATGTGTCTCGCGGACTATGGCGACGACTGTGGCGATACACGGGCAGTAGAGCAGGATGAAGAGCATGAAGCTGAGGGCCGACGCGGGGGTGAAATCGGGCTTGCCGGTGACGGGCGAGGGGGCTGTCAGACGGTCGCTCAGACGACCTTCTGAAACTGCTTCGTTGTCTGTATATAGTACGCCGAGTGTCGAGACGACAATCTCTTTGGCGGGTACTCCGGCGAGGGTCGCTACAGATGCCCGCCAGTGGAATCCGAGCGGTTCCATGACAGGGTTGATTGCTTTGCCCATCATCTCGAGGTAGGAGTCTCTCGTGGTCGATGGCGGTGTTTTCGGCCGCCGGCTGATTTGCGTCTGTCCCGTCGTGGCGTGGGAAATAGTTGAGAGCCCAGACGATGATGCTGGCTATCAGAATAGTGCCGCCCATTTTCTTGAGATACTGCACTCCTTTGCTCCATGTGTGGATGACCATGGCGCGTGCGGTCGGCATACGGTAGGGCGGCAGTTCCATTACAAATGGAGTCTCGTCGCGTTTGAAAAGGAATTTTCTGAGCAGACGCGCGGTTATCACGGCGGCGATGATGCCGGTCATGTAGATGGCCATGAAGACGAGCGCTGCATGAGCCGAGAAGAATGTGCCGATGAGCAGCACATAGATTGGCAGACGCGCCGAACATGACATGAACGGATTGATAAGTATGGTTATCAGCCGGCTCGAGCGGCTCTCGATGGTGCGTGACGATACGATGGCCGGAACGTTGCAGCCGAAGCCCATGACAAGCGGGATGAACGATTTGCCGTGCAGGCCGATGCGGTGCATCACCTTGTCCATTATGAATGCGGCGCGGGCCATATAGCCCGAGTCTTCCATAAACGAGATGCAGAAATATAGTATGAGGATGTTGGGCAGGAACACGATGACGCCGCCGACGCCGCCGATGATGCCGTCGGCGATAAGGTCTTTTAGCATGCCGTCGGGCATAACTTCGGCGACGAACGAACTGAGCGCCGCGACGCCGTTTTCAATCCACTCGACCGGATATGCGCCGACAAAAAATGTCGCCCAGAATATGAAGAACATGATTGCGAAAAAGAGCGGTATGCCGAAGAGTTTGTTGGTGACAAAGGCGTCGATGATGCGGGTGCGGCCGTCGTTGTGGGCCGATGGGGCCGACATGGTCTCGGCAAGCGCTCCGGCGATGAATCCGTATTTTTCGGCTGCGATAGTCGATGACACATCTTCGTCTGTGATTTCTTCGAGCTGGGCTTTGAGCCGGTCGCGCAGAAGCAGCAGGGAGGTGCCGCCGGGGAGGGCGCGGACAGCTTTTTCGGCTTCGCTGTCACCTTCGAGAAGCTTGATGGCGATGTATCGCGGCGAGAAGTGGCGGCCTATCTTGTCGTCGGCCTTTATGGCGTCGATGAGTTTTCTGACTGCGCCTTCGATGTCGTTGCCGAGGCTGACGTGGACGTGTCTGACCGATGAGCTGCGTCCTTCGTAGACCGATATTATTTCGTCGAGCAGCCGGTTGACACCTTCGCCGTTTTTGGCGACTATGGGCATCATCGGAACGCCGATCATGTCGCCGGGGGTCTCATAGTCGAGAGTTACGCCGCGGTTGCGCAGTTCGTCATACATGTTAAGCGCGATGACCATGCTGCGGTCCATGTCAATCAGCTCTGTCGTCAGATAGAGATTGCGTTCGAGATTCGAGGCGTCTACGACGTTGACAATGACATCGGGCGTGTAGTCGCGGAGGTATGTCCGTACATACAGTTCTTCGGGAGAATAACATGCGAGAGAGTATGTGCCCGGCAGGTCTACTATGTTGAATTTATATCCGTTGTATTCAAATTTACCTGACTTGGCGTCGACGGTTACACCGCTGTAGTTGCCTACGTGCTCTCTCATGCCCGAGAGAGTGTTGAAGAGCGATGTCTTGCCGCAGTTGGGATTGCCGATAAGGGCGATGTTTATGATGTGGCGGCTGCTGTCGACGATTGTGCTGACGTGGTCGCTGTCGCGGATTGTGCCCGAACCTGTCACACCGGCTATTGGCGTTTCGTCATCGATTTTGACGACTTCAATCATGTGGGCTTCAGACGCTCTCAGAGATACGTCATAGCCCATAATCGAATATTTGATAGGATCTTTGAGTGGAGCGTGCAGGACGACTTCGACCGGTCGTCCCTTGACAAAGCCCATTTCCATGACTCGCTTTCTGAAAGCTCCGTGGCCGAGAATTTTGATTACAATGCCGCTCTCGCCCGTTTTTAATTCTGATAATCTCATTGCATCATGAATTTGGAACGCAAAATTGCAAATTTTTGACGGAATAATAAAATTTTTCTTCTTTTTATTTAAACTGATTTCAAATAAGCGACCGCCGCCTGTGCCAAAATTAACAATAATTAAATGGAGCGTAAAAATCTAAAGAATTAACTTTGCCGGCATAATGAATTTACAGCTTTGGATATCACATAAATTAAAGCTCACAGGCTCGGAAGGAGGCAGTGTGTCGACCGGTGTCGTCATCGCTGTCGCCGGTGTGGCGCTCGCTTTGGTCATCATGGTGCTGACGCTGGCTGTCGTGCTCGGTTTCAAACATGAAATCGCCGACAAACTGACGGGCTTTGATGCCAAGGTCTTTGTCGAGCCTGCATACGACCCCGCCGCCAATGCCCTCGAAGACTATATTACACTGTCGCCTGTCATAGAACAGGCTGTCGCAGGGACCGGTGTCGCCGCGCCGCTGTCGCTGACATTAAAGCAGCCTGGAATATTGAAAACCGACAGCGATTTTTCGGGCGTTGTCTTTGTCGGTCATGACGGCAATCATGACGCGGCGTTCGAAAAAGCCAATATCATTGACGGTGTGTTTCCCGATTATGACGATAAAACGACGGTCAATGACATCGTCATCTCGCAGTCGGCGTCGGACGCCCTCGGCCTTGCGGTCGGCGACAGACTTTATTCATGCTTTTTTGTTGACGGTAAGCTCAAGACACGCCGCCACAGTGTCGCGGGCATCTACCGCTCAGACCTCGGCGAATATGATAATGTAGTGGTCTATGCTTCGCTGCGCGGGCTTCAGAAGATTGCCGGCGTCGACTCGCTCACAGGCACGAGGCTCGAGATATCAGAAATAGCCGATGACGATATTGATGCCGTGTCAGAAGCCGTGTCAGAAGCTCTTGCGACGGCGTATCACAGCCGGCTCACTGAAAAATATTATCCCGTCTCAGACATTCATCAGACCGGAGCCATCTATTTCAACTGGCTCGGTCTGCTTGACACAAACGTGGTCGTCATATTCGTGCTGATGCTCTGTGTGGCGGCTTTCACTCTCGTTTCGAGCCTGTTTATGATTATCCTCGACCGCATCCGCACGATAGGTCTGCTGCGCGCGCTCGGGCTGCCGCGCGCGGGGTTGAGAAATATATTCATATATATGGGCATGAGGCTTGTCGGGATGGGGCTGCTTATAGGCAACGTGGCCGCCATCGGTCTGCTGTTTGTCCAGCATAAGTTCAGACTTGTCAGTCTTGATCCCGAGATGTACTATCTGAGATATGTGCCGGTCGAATTCAGCTGGTGGGGTATTGTCGCTATAAATATTGGCATAGTTGTTGCTGCATGGGCTATTATGATAGTGCCGGCGATGTCGGCGGCGCGTGTCGACCCGGCCAAAACGATGCAGTTTGAATAAATACATCTCCCCTGACATCTTTTATCGGCCGACGTTTGTTTATTTTAAGAGAAATAATTAAAATTAATTCATTATTTTTGTTGCCTGAAATAATATAAACATAGTAAATGACAGATAAAAACAATTTACAGGAACTCATAATCGAAGGTATCACAGACCGTAAAGGTAAAAAAATAACAGTAGTCGATATGTCGCGCATCGAATCGGCGGCGGCATCGAAATTCATCATAGCCGAAGGTACATCGTCAATGCAGGCCGCTGCCATAGCCGACAGTGTCAGAGAGTATGTCCAGAAAAACGGTGATATAAAGCCGTATAACTATGACGGTTATCAGAATGCCGAATGGATTGTCATCGACTATGGCGACACCCTTGTCCATATCTTCGTGCCCGAGGCCCGTCAGCGCTATAATCTCGAGGATCTCTGGAGCGACGCAGTCATCACGGAAGTCCCCGATCTCGACTAACAGATAAAAATCACATAACAATACAATATGCCACTCCCTAATTCAAACAACTCCAACAACAAAAAGGGGCCTATCAGATTCAGCATGTACTGGATGTATGCGCTGGTGCTCGTTTTTATTGCCGGAGTCTATTTCATGGATGACAAATCGATAACCAAAGACGTCAGTTATTCTGATTTCGAGAAGTATGTCGAGAAGGACCATGGAATTACCAAAATCATAGTATATTCAGACAAGAAAGAGGCCGAAGGTTTTCTGACCGACTCACTGGCTTCGGCCTTGTTTCATCAGACACAGTTCAAACCGGGCAGCGGCGCTGTGGCAAAAGTCATCACCGATATACCTTCGGCCGACAAGATCAGTTCGAAAATCGAGGAGTGGCAGAATCAGGGCGCTTTCAAGGGCGAAGTAAAGTATGAGAAGAGCGGCGCCATGTCGTCGATACTGTGGACCTACGGCCCGTTTCTGCTTCTCATAGTCTTCTGGTTCTATATCATGCGCCGCATGTCGGGTGGCGGCGGTGCAGGCGGTGGCGGCGTGTTCAGCGTCGGCAAGTCGAAGGCGCAGCTCTTCGACAAAGACAATGCCGTCAAGGTGACATTCAAGGACGTCGCCGGCCTCTCTGAGGCCAAGACCGAAATCGAGGAGATTGTCGAATTCCTCAAAAATCCCAAACGATATACCGACCTCGGCGGCAAGATACCCAAGGGCGCGCTGCTCGTTGGCCCTCCCGGCACAGGTAAGACGCTTTTGGCCAAAGCCGTCGCAGGCGAAGCCAATGTGCCGTTCTTCTCGATGTCGGGCAGTGATTTCGTCGAGATGTTTGTCGGCGTGGGCGCCTCGCGTGTGCGCGACCTCTTCCGCCAGGCAAAGGAGAAAGCGCCGTGTATCGTCTTCATCGACGAGATTGACGCTGTCGGCCGCGCCCGTGGCCGTAATCCCAACATGGGTTCGAACGACGAACGCGAGAACACGCTCAACCAGCTCCTCACCGAGATGGACGGCTTCGGCAGCAACAGCGGCGTCATCATCCTGGCCGCCACCAACCGCGCCGACATCCTCGACAAGGCGCTTCTGCGCGCCGGTCGTTTCGACCGCCAGATCTATGTCGACCTGCCCGACCTCAACGACCGTGTCGCCATCTTCAAGGTGCATCTCCAGAAAATCAAAATCGACGACACTCTCGACATCGACCTTTTGGCGCGTCAGACGCCGGGCTTCTCGGGCGCCGACATCGCCAATGTCTGCAACGAGGCCGCCCTTATCGCCGCGCGTCATAACAAACCGTCGGTCGGCAAAGACGACTTCATCGCGGCTGTCGACCGTATCATAGGCGGCCTTGAGAAACGCTCGAAGATCACGACCGACGAAGAGAAGCGCGCCATCGCCATCCACGAGGCCGGTCATGCCACAGTGTCGTGGCATCTGAAATATGCCAATCCTCTGATCAAGGTCACCATCGTGCCGCGAGGCAAGGCCCTCGGCGCCGCATGGTATCTGCCCGAAGAACGTCAGATCACGCCGACGCAGGCCCTTCTCGATGAAATATGCTCGACTCTCGGCGGACGCGCCGCCGAAGAGCTCTTCCTCGGCCATATCTCGACAGGCGCGGCCAACGACCTCGAGCGTGTGACGAAGCAGGCTTATGCGATGGTGGTATACTACGGCATGAGCGACCAGCTGCCCAATCTCTGCTACTATGATTCGACCGGTCAGGACTATGGCTTCTCGAAGCCCTACAGCGACGAGCGCGCCAAGATCATAGACCAGGAGGTGTCGCGCATCATCGCCGAGCAGTATGAGCGCGCCAAGTCGATACTGAAAGAGCATGCCGCCGGCCATAACCGTCTCGCCGACGTGCTGATCACCCGCGAGGTCATCTTCACCGAAGACGTCGAGAACATCTTCGGCAAACGTCCATGGGTGTCGCGCACCGATGAGATTCTTGCGGCCAAGGCGGTCACCGACGGCTCGGCCGGCGACGGCCGCGATGTCACCGATGTCGACGCTAAAGACGTGACCGACGACGCCGGCAACCATGATGCCGGTGGCGGAAGCACCAAAGACAGCCGCTCTGACGGCAAAGAGGCCCTGCCTCCGCCTTTCCCCGGCTGACAAGATGAACATTTCACGAACTGCACGGTTAGTAATATATAATTAATGTATTACTAACCGTTTTTTCAGTTTATGAAACTCTTTAAATTTATCACTCTGTCGGCTGTCGCACTTCTTGGATTCCAGACCGCCAGCCCGTGCTCGCGCGTCGTTTTTCTCGGCGACAGCACGACAAATTATGTGATGGTCGGACGAACGCTTGACTGGCGCACTCCGATACCCACCAATCTCTATGTCTATCCCCGCGGTGTCCAGAAGCAAAGTATGCCTTCGGGTCCGATGCTTACGTGGACATCGCAGTATGGCAGTGTCGTCGCCGTCGGTTATGACGGGGGTGTCACCGAAGGTATGAACGAGGCCGGTCTTGTCGTCAACGGTCTCTTCTGTAAAGGCACTATATATAAAGAGGCAATCGGCAACAACAATATGCCCGTTATGAGCCTGTCGATGTTTGTCAGCTACTTCCTCGACAATTTCGCTACAGTCGGCGAGGTCTCGGCGTGGCTTGCCGAGAACCAGTTTGCGATTTTCGGCAAGACTTTCGACGGCGGTACGGTCTCGACCCTCCACTGGGCCATGACCGACAGGAGCGGCGAGACACTTGTGCTCGAATATGTCGACGGCAACCTCAATCTCTATAAATCGCGCGACCTGCAGGTCATGACCAATGATCCCGATATGCCTCAGATGCAGGCTATCGAGAAATACTGGCAGGGGGTAGGGGGCGCCAATATGCTCCCCGGCACAGTCCGAAGCGCCGACAGATTTGTCCGCGCGTCGTTCTTCATCAAACACGTTCCCACTAATGTCGGTTATGATGCCGCCCTCGGCTCGCTCGCCAGCATCATGGGCACGGTGTCGGTTCCCTACGGCTACGAAATCGAAGACGAGCCCAATGTCTCGTCGACACAGTGGCGCAGCATCTCCGACGCTACAGGGGCCAAATACTACTTCAAGTTTGCCGACTCGCTGTCGACATTCTGGATTGACCTGGGACATCTGATGCTCACCCCCGGCGCCCCTATTCTGAAACTCGACACAAGCAGTCATGCAGACTTCAGCGGTTGTGTCAACCGTCTGCTGAAAAAATCTCCCGGTTTCACCCCGATGTGGTGACATACTGAAAAAGTATAAAAAAAGTGCCCGGAAGCTCTGATTTGGAGTTTTCGGGCTATTTTTGTTCTTTTTGTCTAAATGTCTTTAAAAGACCTTGTTTGATAAATGATGTATTTTGATTAACACTATTTAACTGAGGTTTGGTTTATTTTTAAAAATAAGTGTTATAACTTTAGCACGGAAAAAAGTAAACAAGCCAAACAAATACCCCTCTGATAGGGGTGTCAAAAGAGAAATCAACAATAAAAACAAACAGCATAGTTATTAACTTTTAACAAAATTAACTTAAGAAATAGACATAAATAATAGTCATTATCCCGCAATTCTATTAGGAAAATAGAGAACCACAAATATAATACCTTGAAAATTAAGACTAATTAATTATCAAATCCAATGAAAAAACAATTATTATTTCTTGCAGTCGCGACGCTTGCAGGTTGGGCTCCTCAGACAATGAGTGGCTCTAACACACCGGGAGCTATGCCCGGCAGTCAGGTGTCACAGCAAACAGGAACAGCCACAGGTACTGTCGTAGACGAAAACGGCGAACCCCTGGTCGGCGTTTCAGTCACAGTGAAAGGCCAGAAAGGCGGCCAGACTACAGACGTTGACGGTAAATTCCGCATCGCCGCAAAGGCAGGCTCGGAACTGCAGTTCAACTATGTTGGTTATAAACCGATGTCTGCTATATATAAGGGACAGGCTCTTCAGATTGCCATGCAGCCCACAGCCAGCAATCTTGACGAAGTCGTTGTTACGGCATTCGGTATCAAAAAAGATAAAAAATCACTTGGTTATGCTCTCGACGAAGTCAGCGCCGACGAGCTTATGAAAATCAAGACCGCTAACCCTCTTAACTCACTTTCGGGTAAGGTCGCAGGTGTCAACATCACACAGTCGAGCGGTGCCGCCGGTTCAGGCGCTCAGATTGTGCTCCGTGGTGCTACATCGGCAGCCGAAGGCGTCGACAACCAGCCTCTGATCGTTGTCGACGGTGTCATCTACGATAACTCGTCGGCTGTCGGCGGTAACTCTGCATTCGACGGCTCGACAAACTCATCGACGACATCGACCAACCGCCTTATGGACATCAACCCCGAGGATATCGAGAACATGTCGATCCTCAAAGGTCCGGCCGCTGCTGCGCTCTACGGTTCTCGCGCTGCCAACGGTGTCATCCTCATCACAACCAAGAAAGGTAAAGCCGGCCGCGTCGAGGTCAACCTCTCGGCCCGCTACACCACTTCATGGGTGAAAGATGTGCCCAAGGCCCAGGAGACTTACAAACGCGGTTTCCTCCAGGAGACTTATAATGATGACAACAGCTATAAAGGATATTATCACGATGATTTCTCATACAACTCGTGGGGCGAAAAATATTCTGAAGGTGACAAGATCTACAGCAACAACATCGAGGATTTCTTCCAGCACGGCAATATCTGGGATACCAACGTCAGCGTAGCCGGCGGTAACGAGAACGGTAACTTCTACCTCTCGGGTTCTTACTACGATCAGGACGGTGTCGTTCCCGGCACAGGTTACAAGAAAACCACATTCCGCTTCAACGGCGAGCAGAAATGGAGAATGCTGACTTTCACCGCCAATGCCGCCTACTCTGAAAACCGCACCGAGAAAGCCCTCACATCGGGTGGCCTCTACGGTTCAAGCGGTAACGGCGCCATGCACCGTATCTATACTTACGGTACAACCGACGACATGACCCATTATCTCAACGAGGACGGCACACGCTACCGCATGTTCGGCGACCGTCTTGACCCGTGGGATGAAACTGACAACCCCTACTGGATCATCAACAAGAACGATATCTACGACAAGACCTCACGCTTCACCGGCAACTTCAGCGTCAAGGCCGACATCTTCGACTGGTGGTGGATCAGCTACCGCATGGGTATCGACAAATATACAACCGACTACTCTAAGCGCATCCAGGCCGGCGGCGTTGTCAAGCAGGAATGGCAGGACGGTATGATGTCAGACAACACAACCCGTTATGACTACATCAACACCAACCTGATGACCAACTTCAACAAATCGTTCGGCGACTTCGGCTTCAACCTCCTCGCAGGTATGACAACCGACAACACCAAGACCATCAGCGACTACCGCATGGCCTACGGTTTCCAGGTTCCCGATTTCTTCTCTTATGGCAACACTGACGAAAGCCATAAGAAATTCCAGCACAACATCTACCGCAAACGCCTCGTCGGTGTCTACGGTGAGTTCCGCGCCGACTGGAAGAGCACAGTCTTCCTGACCGTCACAGCACGTAACGACTGGACTTCTACTCTGCCTAAAGAAAACCGCAGCTACTTCTATCCCTCTTACAGCGGTGCTGTCGTCTTCACCAACATCCTCCAGGATCTCGGTGTCATGGACAATAACAGCGTCTTCAACTTCGGTAAGATCCGCGCATCTTGGGCTAAGGTAGGTAAGGACACCGCTCCCTACTCAACCAATACAAGCCTCTGGCCTGTAGGTTCATATCTCAACGGTATGGTATCGCTCGGCAACAGCTGGACCCGTGGTAACCCCTATCTCAAACCCGAGATGACAAAATCGACCGAAATCGGTGTCGAACTCCACTTCTTCAACAGCCGTCTGCGTATGGACTATGCTTACTATACCAACGACTCTGAAAACCAGATTCTCATGCCCCGCGGTCCTCAGTCGACCGGCTACATCTTCTGCTCGTTCAACGCAGGTAATGTACGCAACAAAGGTATGGAGCTTTCAATCACCGGCACACCTATCCAGACAAAAGACTGGACATGGGAAACCGGCATCAACCTCGCCGGCAACCGCGGTAAACTCGAAGGCCTTCTCGACGGCATGGACATCATGTATCTGACCGACGTGCAGTATGGCACAGCCAAGGCAGCCTCATTCTCGGGCGGCAACTTCATGGCCATCGCAGGTTCACGCCATCAGGTTGTGACAAAACAGGAAGATGCAGAGGGCAATCCTATCGACAATCCCAACATCGATCCCTATCTCGGCAGAACCGTCCTCGGTAAGGATATGATGCCTCTGACCGACGGCACGACATATGAAGTCGGTAACCGCGAACCCAAGTTCACCGGCGGTTGGAACAACACCCTGCGTTACAAAAACTTCACATTCAATATGCTCTGGGAGTTCCGCAACGGCGGTGATGTATTCAACGGCACACGCTGGGCTATGGACCAGTGGGGTACTTCTGAGGAGTCAGTAAAATGGCGTCAGCAGACTCTCACCATCAACGGTGTCGAGAACGTAGGCACAGCCGAAAATCCTGTTTACGAAGAACGCAACTATGTCATCGAGCCCGGTAAGGTCTACAACCAGAACGGTTCTTACAAACTCGGTTACAACATCATCAAACAGTACTATCAGGGTCCGTACTCAAACGACACACGCAACTACCTGACAAAGGTACGCAGCCTCCGTCTGCGCAGCATCTCTCTCTCATGGGATCTGCCCCAGAACTGGCTCGAGAAGACAAAGGCCTTCAAGCGTGCAGTCATCAGCGCTACAGCAACCAACCTCCTGCTCTTCACCAACTATGACGGTGATCCCGAAGCAGCAGCTTCAGGTTCAGGTGTCGGCGGTTCATCATCTGTCGGTTTCGACTACTGCGGCGTTCCCTCGACAGCAGGCTTCACATTCGGTGTCAACCTGACATTCTAAAAACAGTTATAAAGAATAATTCGATTTAAGATTATGAAACTAAATAAATCAATACTGGCGGCCGGCGCAGCTCTTATGCTGATGACATCTTGCTCTGATTGGCTCGATGTCAACAACGACCCCAATACTGCAACAGACTCTGCCGCTCCATACGAAAAGCGTCTTGCACACATTGAGTTCTATACTCATCACGCCTATTATATCGGCGGTCAGGCAATTTCTTATCTTTGCGGCGACTTTACCGCTAATTCTCGTTCAAGCAATCAGGGTAAATACGCTCAGTGGGAAATGAACGAATGGCGTTGTACTACCGTATATCAGTGGTGGTTTGTCGGTGCCGCATGTAACATCCAGCCGATGATCGACGACGCTATGGCACACGGCGCATACCACTATGCAGGTGTCGGCCATCTCCTTCTCGCCTATGGCATGACGATGATGAATGACCTTCACGGTGAAATGCCCTGCTACGACGCTCTCGGTTCTAACGTGACCCCCGTCTACAGCTCAGGCAAGGAGATGTACCGCTATATCATGGAGCAGATTGAGCAGGGTCTCGAGCTTCTCGGCCGCGAACAGGCTGCCGGCGCTGTTTCACTCGCAGCCAATGACTACTGGGCCAGTGGCGATGTCAGCAAATGGGTTAAATTCGGCAACCTCATGAAAGCCCGTCAGCTTCTGAAACTCACCAAGAAAGGTGCAGGCACATTCAATCTCGAGAACGAATCGTTTGTTTATGACGCCGACGCTATCCTTGCCGCTCTCGATAAATCGTTCAAGAGCAACAACGAAAACATGGTTGTCAACCACACCGATGAACCCAACGGTTCTATCGATAACCTTGGCTGGCTCGAACAGGTTCTCTATAATCCCACCTATTCGGTTGACGGCATGAACTCTAACGTCTTCTTCACAAAGACTGTCGAGGACAACCTCACTCACTTCGCCGGTGCGACTATCGAAGACCCCCGTGCAGACCACATCCTCCCCTGGGCAAAATCTCGTATCACAGCTACAACGCCTGCCGATCTCGTATGGGACGAAACCAAGACATGGCGCCGTACAAAAGGTGTCGACATGCTGTCGAATGTCCGCCTTGGCGGTTCTCCTTATGCAACGTCATGGGGCGTAGCAAAGGCTTATGATGACAAGGATACTACTCCTCACTTCTATTGCGACAGCAAGGACAATTCGGGTGATACTGTCTACGTCCATCAGCGTTGCGGTGGCAAAGGCTATTACGGTGGTACTGACCTGCTGATTTATCTCGATAACCAGAAAGGTAAGGGCGGAGACAACTCTGCATTGTCAGGTACATTCGGTACACGTCCGTCATCTCCCGGCCCGGTCGGCACATACTACGAGGCTTGCTTCATCCGTGCAGAGGTCCTCTTCAACAAGGGTGACAAAGCCGGTGCATTAGCTGCCTACAAAGAAGGTGTCAAGGCTCACATGGAGTTCATGAAAGCCAAAATCGACCGCTGGGTTGCTGAAGACGGTAATCTCGCACGTTGCCCGTCATTCAAACCCATGACAAATGAGGAGATTAACAACTATGTTAATAGCAATGAAGGCCTCTGCAAAGGTGACCTGACCCTTGGCAAAATCATGACTCAGAAACATATCGCCATGATGTATACACAGGAAAACTGGAACGATATGCGTCGCTATGATTATAGAACTGATATTTTCCTGGCATGGGACAAACCTTATGAGTATACCGTAAGTGCTAAGACAGCTATTCCCGAAGGTCAGTATCCCCGCCGTTGGAGAGTTTCGTCTCACGAATATAAATACAATAAGGATAACCTCAACGCCGCTTGCCCGACAGACCTCTGCAAGCTCGTTGGCGCCTCAACAGGCAAGAACTGGTGGAACGCACCCGCAATGTGGGTAATCCCCGTATGGTGGGACAGCAACCTCAAATAATCCGATCTGATTATATTCCCTTTCAAAGCTGCGCCGGCAACGGCGCAGCTTTTTTTGCGTTTAGCAGGTTGGTAAGTCTGCGTTTTTCAAACGCATTTTTAGAGCATTTCTTTCCGCGCAGGCCGGCGCTTGCGCGCCTCGGCCTACGCGGCCACCAGTAAAATCATCGCCTTTCAGGCGATACTTGAAACTCAGGCTTGAAGCCCGATGCGGTTAAGTTATGACTTAATACTGTGTTTATAAGTGGTATATAAGCAATTCGACGTCCGCAGGACGTCTGCGAGTTCGTAGCCGGGTACATGGAGGCCCATAGGGCCGAGATGTGCCAGGTAAGGCATAAAGTACGATTAGATGTCTGTAAGACATCGATTTAAGTAAAGATGGCCATTTTTCAATGTCTTACAGATATCATCCGTGTGATAGTAGCTTTCCGGGTACACCGAAGCGTAGCGCAGGTGTGCCCGGTTACGAGTTAAATACTGTCTTTCAGATAATTATAGCTTAACTTAACCGCATTGGGCTTGAGGACTGCACTTTTGATACCCATGGGCATTAATTGCAATGATTTCGTCCGAAGGACGATGATGTTACTGGTGACCGCGTACGCCGAGGAG
>ERZ836877.3120-NODE-3120-length-19421-cov-3.163741_pt1 | contig 19421 bp, 18 predicted proteins | sample MGYA00519469_ERZ836877 | MGnify/ENA primary metagenome ERZ836877 (study PRJEB31850, sample SAMEA3708809) | human gut metagenome | biome: human gut; feature: human-associated habitat; material: faeces | place: China | collected 2014 ... | reverse complement strand
GGCCCCCATGCTCACGTCCGTGAAGCGCCCGAAGAAGCACGAGACGCACTCGTCCCAGGGCATCGTGGTGAAGGGCGTCGACGACGTGCTCGTGCGCCTGTCGCGCTGCTGCAACCCCGTGCCCGGCGACGACATCTTGGGGTTTGTGACCCGCGGCCGCGGCGTGTCGGTGCACCGGGCCGACTGCCCCAACGCGCTCGATTTGAAGCGGCATCCCGAGCGCATCATCGAGGTCGCCTGGGAGGGCGAGACCGAGGCCGTCTATCAGGTCGAGATTTACATCGAGGCCATCGACAGGCTGCGCCTGCTGCAAGACATCGTCATGTTCCTCGCCGATTCCGGCGTCAATATCGTGTCGTGCACGACGACGACGCACAAAGACGACATTGTCGAGATGCGCTTCGTGTTCGAAGTCTCCGACCTCGCCATCGTCAACCGCATTCTGTCCGATACCAAGAAAATCGACGGTGTCTTCGGTGCGTCCCGCGTGCTGCCGGGCAAGCAGAAAGACACCGTGCCCAAGAACGCATAGGGATAGGGAGTGTCATGAACATCGAGACATGCAAGGTCGGTCCCATCCAGACCAACTGCTACATCATCGAGGACGATGGGGAGCTTCTCGTCATCGATCCGGGTGACGATCTCACGATCATCAATGCGGATATTCGCGCGCGTCCCGTCAAGGAGATTGTCGTTACGCATGCCCACTGGGATCACATCGGCGCCCTCTCGGGCCTTGCCAGCATCACCGGGGCTCCCGTTGCCATGTCAGCGGCGGATGCGGCGCTTGTCGATGGTGTTGCCAATCAGAACGGCCACGATCTTGATCGCGGTTATGGGGCACCGCATGTCAACCGGTACTTGCATGAAGGCGATGAGCTCACGGTTGGCTCCAAGGTCTTCACGGTCATCGAGACGCCGGGGCATTCCGAAGGCTCCATTTGCCTGTACTGTGCGGAAGACGGTGTTCTCTTCTCTGGCGATACGCTGTTTTCGGGTGGTCGCTTCGGACGCACGGATTTCGAGCATGGCTCCATGGAGCAGATGATCGAGACGCTCTCGACCAAGTTCGCGGACATCCCCGATGAAGTCATCGTGTATCCAGGGCATGAGGGCGCATCGACCATGGGCGCCGAGCGCAGGCTCAATCCGTATTTGCGATAGATGAAGCGCATACCGGACTGCATTTGACGCGTTTGCCAACTTTCTTCTTGCGTACCGTCACGTTTCGTCTATAATCTCGACTTGCGCATGTGCGCGGTATTCCTCGATAGCTCAATGGTAGAGCCCTCGGCTGTTAACCGAGTTGTTGTAGGTTCGAATCCTACCCGGGGAGCCAGCATTTTCCAGGGCCGCCTTTTCGCGGCCCTGCTTATACGGGCGTATAGCGCAGCGGGAGCGCACTTCCTTCACACGGAAGGGGCCACAGGTTCGAACCCTGTTACGCCCACCATGAAACCAAAGGCCAGGCATCTTTTTCGCCTGGCTTTGTTATTGCCAGAACTCGCGTAGAATAGACCACCATGATTCTCAACGTCGACAAGGTCACCAAGTCATTCGGCACCCGCGTGCTGTTCTCGAATGTCTCGTTTCGCATCAACGAGCGCGACCGCTATGCCCTCGTTGGTCCTAATGGCGCGGGCAAGACGACGCTCATGAACATCATTGCCGGGCTTGAGTCCGCCGATTCCGGCCAGGTCGTCTTTGCGCGCGATGCTCATCCGGGATATCTCGAGCAGGAGTCCATCGAGATGGAGGGACGCAGTGTCCTCGAGGAAGTCATGACGAGCGTCGCCGATGTCGCAGAGCTCGGAAAGCGCCTCGAGGCCCTCGAGCGCGAGATGGAGAGCGCAGATGAATCGCGCGCCGATGACCTTCTCGCGGAGTACGGTCGCCTGCGCACGCGCTTCGAGGCCAAGGACGGTTACAACATCGAGTCCCAGGCACGACGCGTGCTCTTTGGCCTGGGCTTTCACGAAGAGGATATGGAGCGCTCGACCGATGAGTTCTCCGGTGGCTGGCAGATGCGCATTGCACTTTCCAAGCTCCTCTTGAGGGCACCGGAGATTCTGCTGCTTGACGAGCCCACTAATCACCTCGACCTCGAGAGCGTGCGCTGGCTCGAGAACTTCCTCAAGACCTATCGTGGCGCCGTACTCGTCGTAAGCCATGACCGCGCCTTCATGAATGGCATGGTCGACCACGTGGCTGATATCTCCAACGGTAAGGTCAGCATCTACACGGGCAATTACGATGCCTATCTCGTCCAACGCGATGAGGCGCTTGCCCGCTTGGTTGCGATGAAGGAGGCCCAGGACCGCGAGATTGCGCATATGGAGGCTTTCGTCGAGAAGTTTCGGTACAAGGCGACGAAAGCCAAGCAGGTGCAAGACCGCGTCAAGAAACTCGAGCGCATCGAGCGAATCGAGATTCCCGAGGAAAAGAAAAAGGTGCGATTCGTCTTTCCCCAGCCCGCGCGTACCGGTGACAACGTCGTGCATATCGAGGGGGTTTCGAAGTCCTTCGGCGAGAAGCATGTCTACGAGAATCTCAATCTCGATATTTGGCGCGGCGAAAAGATCGCGCTCGTTGGTCCCAACGGATCGGGCAAGTCGACGCTGCTCAAGATGATTGCCGGTGAGCTTGGTCATGATGCCGGTTCAATCACCTATGGTGCTCATGTCGAGCTCTCGTACTTTGCCCAGCACCAGCTCGAGGAGCTCAATCTGCGCAATACTGTCTTCGCCGAGCTCGATCATGCGGCACCGGGATGGACGCAGACACAGGTGCGCTCGCTGCTCGGCGCCTTTCTCTTCAAAGGCGATGATGTCGACAAGAAGGTGAGCGTGCTCTCTGGTGGCGAGAAGGCGCGACTCGCACTTGCCAAGATGCTCGTTTCCCCTGCACCCTTGCTTTGCCTCGACGAGCCCACCAACCATCTGGACATCTCGAGCGTCGACATACTCGAGCAAGCCTTGCAGAGCTTCGATGGAACCATCGTTCTCATCAGTCATGACCGGCATCTCATCCGCTCCTTCGCCAATCGCATCATCTACATCGATGGCGGTGTGGTGACCGACTACCCTGGCGATTACGATTACTTCCTCTACAAGTCGGGACAAGTTGACGCCTACGGCAACGCTATCGATGCGTCCGAGCAGACGAGCAACCTCAAGCTGTCGGCACGCGACAAGACCATGGATGCCAAGCCCGAGCCACGTGAGCATCAGAAGCCGCGCCGCACGGTTGCGGTGAGCTCCAAGGGTTCCGCTCCCAAGAGCAAGGAGCAAAAGCGCGCCGAGGCCGAGGCGCGTAATCGCGTGTACCGCAAGCTCAAGGACGAGCGCAAGCGCGTTGCCGAGCTTGAGAAGCAAATGGAAATAGATGACGCACGCCACGAGGAGCTCGTCACGCTCATGGCCGATGAGGCCCTCTATGCAGACCAGGAGCGCTTTGAGGCGGCAATGACCGAATACAGTGAGCTCAAGGCACGCATGACGGCCAACGAGGCGGAATGGCTCGATCTTTCCGCCACCATCGAGCTCGAGCTCAAGCAGATGGGGGAGGACGCATGAGCAACGCGATGCTGACGCAAGTCATCGAGGTCGTCATCATGGTCGCGGCCTTCATCCCGGCGCTCGTTTTGCATGAGGTCGCGCACGGTTACGCCGCATACAAGCTCGGCGATCCGACCGCCAAGAACGCCGGGCGTCTCTCGCTCAACCCGCTCAAGCATATTGACCCCTTCGGTACGGTCATCTTGCCCGCTTGCCTCATCGCGATGTCGGTGCTCGGTGGCGGAGGCGGCATGCTCTTCGGCTATGCGAAGCCCGTCCCCTACAATCCGCGCTACTTCAAGAACATTCGCAAGGGCGAACTCATCGTCGGACTCGTGGGGCCCGCCACGAACCTCATGCTGAGCCTTGTGGGAGCCGCCATAGCCTGGGGCGGCATCTACCTATACCAGATGCCCGCTATTCCCGCGGCCGTCGGCTTCTACGTCTGGTACTTCGGCAGCTACTTCTGCACGATCAACCTCTGCCTCGCGTTCTTCAACCTCATCCCGATTCCGCCGCTTGACGGCAGCTCGATTATCGCGGCGTTCCTGAGCGACAAGGCACTGCGCACGTACTACAAGGTGCAGCAATACTCCATGTTCTTCTTCCTGCTCATCATCCTCGTGCTGCCGTATTTCCTCCACGTGGACATTTTTGGCATCTATCTCGATGTGACTGCTGGCGCGATCTCTCGTTTCCTGTTGCCCGTCTAGCGAGGACGAGGGGGAAGAGGCGTCTCGTGACACGAGATAATCACGACATTCGCGTTCTCGTTCTCATCGCCGCGGGGCTCTTCGTGCTGTCGAGCGTCGTGCGTTTTTGCCTTTCGGACTTTCCGAAGTGCATCGGCGTGCTTCCCGATGAGGTTCGCTACCTTAATCTCGCCGCGAGTCTCTTCAACGAGGGACAGCTTGTCGAGCGTGGTGGTTTCTCGAGCTTCCAGAAGATCCTCTATCCGCTTGCGCTCTCGCCCGCGTTTCTGGCAGATGACCCTCTGCTACGCGTGCGTCTCATCGCGCTGCTCAACAGCATCTACGTCTCCTCGGCCGTCTTTCCGGCGCTTCTGCTTGCCCGTAGGCTCTTCACGAGCAGGACACCGGTCATCATCTGCCTGCTCTTCACTCTCGTCATGCCCGACATGTGCTATTCGATGACGTTCTTGAGCGAGTGCGTCTACTTGCCGCTTGCGTTGTGGCTCATCGCCTGCTGTCTGCGCGCCTTCGAGGCACGGGGAAGGGCGGGATATGCCTGGTGTGCCGGCGCGGGGCTGCTGTGCTACGTCACCTATCTTGCCAAGGAGGTTGCGCTTGGCTTCGCCCTCGCCTTCGTCGTGATGATGATCGTGCGAATATGCCGCTCCATGCGATATGCAGACGCGAATTCGGGCTTGCCCTCGCACCCGACCCACCCTTCGCGCGATGCCGCTGCGGAACTCGCGTGCCTGCGGCACGCTCAGACAGTCCTCGCAAAACCGCATCGCGCTCAGTGCGGGTCTGCTCGAGATGCCCGTATTCACGCCTGCATATCGCTAATTTGCTTCTTTGCGGCATTTGCGATTCCCTTCCTCCTGCTCAAGTTCACGCTCTTCTCGGGACTTCTCAATTCGTACAACCAGACCGACCCTTCCGTGCTGCTCAATCCCTACACGCTGCTCTTTACCATCTACGCGCTGGTAAGCGATGCGACGCACTTCGTCATCGCGTTCGCGTTTTTCCCGCTCGTGCTGCCTGCTCTTACCTGGCCGCGCCTGACGAGACGGGAACGCGATTTGTATCTCTTCTGTCTGCTCGCCTTCGTCTTCATCCTCCTCATCGTCGTCTACACGATATCCATACGCGAGGATCTCGGGCATATCGGCATTCGCCCGCACGTACGCTACGTCGCCCCGATTTTCCTACCACTGCTCTTCCTGACCATCAAGCAGCTGTTGCGCGGCGATGGCGCCGCCATCATGCGCACTCCCATCGCCTTTGCCGCGGCCATCGCGCTGACGCTGGGCATGTGCCTGCTCGTTGTCTTCATGCTGGGAAATGGCGACTACTCGCAGGGCTTCGACAATGCGCAGTTCCGTCCCCTGCGTTTGCTCGGAGAGCAGTTGTCGGCTCTTCCCATCGACCCAAACGCAGACCCGTCCGCTAGCTCGAGCGCCAAGGACATCTACCATGGCGCGTTTCTCGAGATAAATCCCGGCATCTGGCTTGCCAAGGCGCTTGTCTGCACCTACCTTGTCTTTGGCATGTGGGCGATCGCCTCGAGGCGTCACCCCAGGGCCGCAATCGGCGTTCCCGTGCTCATCGCGCTCGCCATGATTGCGAGCAATGTCGGCGCCTACCAGTACAACGACTCCGTCTATCGTATCGATGCCGAGGAAGCTGCCGAGATTTGCGCCGTGAACGAGTTCGTCTCCGCCCTGCCCGATGGCGAGCAGGTTCTCGTCGTGGTCGATGACGAGAACTCATCCTTCAACAACCTCATGGACGTCTATCTCGAAAACGGGCGTCTCAACTGCGCCTACATCCTCGAACGGCAGTTACGCAATGCACTTGAGGAAGGCGCGATATCGCAGAGAGAGCTTTTGCTCGCGAGCGACGATACGGTGGGGGACAACGTCTTCGACGCAAACGGTCGTACCTGCGATGATGATGCGGGCATTGCCTACATCGTCATGCCCGAGACCCAGAAACTCAAGTTCGACGAGGGTACTGTGCTCGATGTTACGCCCGAGTGGTTCGAGGACATCGTAGTACTCCAGCTTGCGTCCGATGCCTCCGTTGCCCTTGTGCCATCGGCTGTTCGGATGTCATCGACGCGCTAAAAGCAGACAAACGCGAGGCGCATCCGTCCGATTGTCGTGTTCCTGCGCTAGAATAGCGAACCAAGCGCATGTTCGATAAACGGGAGCCTAAACGTGTCATATCGCGTTCGCATAGATGCCTATCAGGGGCCTTTCGACCTCCTGCTCACGCTCGTGTCACGCCAGAAGATCGATATCGGCGCCATTTCGATTGCGGACATCACCGACCAGTACCTTGCGGAAGTCGAGCGCATGAAGGATCTCGACCTCGATATCGCGAGCGATTTTCTCGTCGTGGCGGCAACTTTGCTGCAAATCAAGGCATCCTCGCTTCTTCCCAAGGACGGCATCGAGCAGATCGAACTCGATGACGAGTTCGCGGACCTGACGCCAGAGCAGACGCGTGACATCCTGGTCGAACGTCTCGTCGTCTACAAGCAGTTCAAGAATGCCGCCGCTGCCCTGGGCATGCGCATGGAAAACGAGGCGAAGATGCATCCTCGGCAAGCAAGTCTCGAGGAGCAGTTCCTCGGTCTCATGCCGGACTACCTCAAGGGCACGACGCTTCACGGTCTCGCGGTTATCTGCGCCGACATCGCCGCACGACGTGACACCTTCCTGCTCGAGGCCGAGCATATCGCCGCCGTGCCCATTTCGATGGAGAAACACGTCGAGGGTATCTATCGCTCGATGCGTCGCCGTGAGAGCTGTACCTTCAGTCAGCTCGTCGGAGACGCTCCCACACCCGAACTCGTCGTCGTTACCTTTCTGGCGATACTCGAACTCTACAAGCGCGGCGTCATTAGGATTTGCCAGGATGCGGCCTTTGCCGAGATACAGCTCGATATCGATGCCGACGCACCGGAGATCACCGATTTCTCCGTGCCCGATTGGGGCATGCCGGAAGATCCATCGCTCGAGCAGCTTGATGATGAGGGCGCGCGGGATGCATCAGATGAAGACACGCAAGATGAGGAGTAATCATGGCACGTGACGAGCGATATGCGGACTTGATGAGCGCGGCCGAGGCACTGCTTTTCGTGTCAGACGAGCCGGTGAGCGCCGCGCGTCTCTCGGAGATTCTCGACGTGAGCCCCGTGCAGATCGACGAGGCGCTTGTCGCGCTCGCCGCCGAGTACATGGACGAGAACCGCGGCATACAGTTGCGTGAGGTCGCGGGTGGCTGGCGCTTCTACACGCATCCCGCCTATCACGAGGCCATCGAGCGCTATGTCGTCTCCTGGGATACGCATCGCATGTCGCAGGCCGCTCTCGAGGCGCTTGCGGTCATTGCCTATCATCAACCCGTAACGCGTGCGACGGTCAATGCCATACGAGGCGTGAATTCGGAGAGCGTCGTTTCCTCGCTTGTCGAGAAGGGCCTCGTGCGCGAGATGGGCCGTGATAAACCGGGAGGTTCGATCCTCTATGGCACGACGCGCACCTTCCTCGAGCGATTTGGCCTCAAGAGCGTGAAGGACCTGCCGCCTCTCGAGGATTTTGCGCCGGACGACGCAAGCCGCGAGCAGATTCGCGAGCGTCTGAGCGGGTCGGATAGGACAGCCGAGATGCAACTCGAGCTTTCCGGCGAGGACGAGCCGATTGAGTTGCTGCAAGCTGAGGCGGCTGCCGCGCTCGATGCCGCTGTCGCGCGCGTCGAGGAGGTCGATGCGGGTGATGAGGCACGCGTTGACGATGCCGAAGGCGTTGCCGAGGTCATTGGCCAGTCCATGACCGAGAAGGTTGACGACTACCTTGGCGTAGATATCGAGGATGTTGACGGTATCCTCGACGCGTACTTCGGAGATGACGACGAAGCCGAACCTGATGAAGACAATGCCGATGACATGGATGATGACGAGTTAGACGATGAGTACGCAACCGATGAGGACGATCTCATCGACACGGCTGATCCCGAGGAAGAGGAAGCGTACGTCTATACCGATGACGAGGAACCCGACGAGGACGAGTTAGACGACGAGTCTGACGATGACGATATCGAGTTGGTCGGGTAATCATGGCAGACGCAACGCCCGAACAACCGTTTCCGATGCGCCTGCAGAAGTTCCTCGCCCGTGCGGGCGTTGCGAGCCGGCGTGGCTCGGAGGACCTCATGACCGCCGGGCGCGTGAGCGTGAACGGCCGGGTCGTGACCGAGCTCGGAAGTAAAGTCGACCCCAAGGTCGACACTGTCTGCGTTGACGGCCGTGAGGTGCATCTCGAAGACGGTTCCGTCTACCTCATGCTCTACAAGCCCAAGGGATATCTGACGACCATGGACGATCCGCAGGGACGTCCCTGCGTCGCGCAGCTCGTGCCGCGTGATCTATATCCTGGCCTCTATCCCGTTGGCAGGCTCGACAAGGACACGACGGGCTTGCTCCTGTTCACGACCGATGGCGACATGGGCCAGCACCTCCTTCATCCCAAACACCATGTCGACAAGACGTATCAGGCACATGTGGACGGCGTTCCCGGCGCAGAGGAGATTCAGGCACTCCGTGACGGCATCATGCTCGACGACGGTCTCACGGCGCCGGCACGGGTTCGCATCGTCGCCGAACGCCCCGATGGCACGAGTGACATCGAGCTCGTTATACACGAAGGTAGAAAACGCCAGGTTAAACGCATGTGTTCGGCTGTGCATCATCCGGTGCTCGACTTGCACCGGAGTAGCTTTGGCCCACTTGAGCTCGTCGATGTCGAGGAAGGTTCCTGGCGTCTCTTGCGCGATGACGAGGTCGCGAGCTTGTGCGAGACTGCGGGCCTTTAGACAGGGAGAAGCCGGTTATGACGAAGCACGAAGGCGATACGACGACCCCGAACCCGCTTGCGACGGGAGCCAAGGATGAGATGCCACGGGTCTTGCTCATGCGGCATGCCCAGACGCATGCGAACTCCCAGGGTTTCTTTCTCGGGAGAAGGGACGAAGGCGTGACCGCGCTCGGTGAGGAACAATCGCGCCGCGCCGTCGAGGGGCTCGTCGCCTGGCGTCCTGACCGCATCATATGCTCGCCCCTCAAGCGCTGCAGGATGATGATTGCCGAGCCGGCAGCACGCGAGCTTGGTGTCGAGCTGCGCGTTGACGAACGTCTCATCGAGTTCGATTTTGGCCCCATCGAGGGCATGACCTTCGATGATGTCATCGAGCGCGACTTGCCCTTTCCCTGGGGGCCGCGTGCGGCTATGTGGCCGCCCGCGCAGGGAGGGGAGAGCTTCGACGATTTTCTCGCGCGCATCCGAGAGGCGAGTGAGGAGCTCGAGCGCCTGGAAGGCCGTACGGCTGTCGTCGTACATGGTGGCGTTATCAGGGGGTTCCTCGCGAATTGGCTTGCGATGGGGCCTGATGAGGTGAATCATCTCATCGTGCGCAATGTCGATAGCTTCGTGTTCAGGACTCGTCCGGGATTTGCCGAACTCGAGTCTTACGGTATCCATCCCGGCGATCTTGGTGGGTACTAGTCGTATGTTTTCAAGATGGTGTACCATCTTGCAGATATTCTCACGAGAAAGGTGGCGTTGATATGCCGAATGATGGCAGCTTCGAGGCGGCAAAGCGCAAAAGCGATGCGATTCGCGCGGACTTTGACGTCAATCCCGGCAAGTACTGCATGCTCACGGGTGACCGCCCTACGGGCAGGTTGCACCTCGGGCATTACTTCGGGACGCTCAAGGGGCGTGTCGATCTGCAGAACCGCGGCATACACACCAACATCGTCATTGCCGATTATCAGGTCATTACCGATCGCGACACGACGGATAATATCGCCGATAACGTCTATAACATCGTCATTGACTACCTTGCCTGCGGCATCGACCCAGCCAAGACGATGATCTTCACGCACTCCGCAGTTCCCGCGCTCAATCAGCTCATGCTGCCTTTCCTCTCGCTCGTGAGCGAGTCCGAGCTTGAGCGCAACCCGACCGTCAAGGCCGAGCAGGAGGCATCGGGTCATGCGCTCACCGGCTTGCTTTTGACATATCCGGTCCACCAGGCCTGCGACATTCTCTTCTGCAAGGGCAATGTCGTGCCCGTCGGCAAGGATCAGCTGCCACACATCGAGCTCACGCGCACCATCGCCCGCCGTTTCAACGAGCGCTATGCCCCGGTCTTTCCCGAGCCCGAGGGCGTCCTCTCGGATGTCATCGAGGTTCCCGGCCTGGACGGTCGCAAGATGTCCAAGAGCTACAAGAACGGCATCTCGTTGTGCATGACGGCAGACGAGACGGCCAAGATCATCAAGAAGTCCCCGACGGATTCCGATCGCAACATCACCTTCGACCGCGAGAATCGCCCCGGCGTCTCCGCGCTGCTTACCACCGCCGCGCTGTGCTCGGGCCGCACCGAGGCGGACATCGCCGCCGAGATTGGCGATGGAGGAGGCGGCACGCTCAAGGCGTTTGTCACCGAGGCGGTCAATGACTACTTCGCTCCCATACGTGCGCGCCGCGAGGAGCTTGCGCGTGACCTCGATTACGTCAAGGACGTGCTGCATGAGGGCAATCGCAAGGCGAACGAGATTGCCAATGCGACGCTTGGCGAGGTGAACGAGGCGATGGGAATGGTCTACTAGTTCGCGTACCTGCGCTTGTAGTAGAATGACTCGTCTATGAAACGCCTGCTGTACATCCCCATCGCGTGCATCGTCTTGTCCTGCACCATGCTCGCCTGCGTGCTCCTTGCCGGATGCGCATCATCGACGTCCGTGCAGACCGATACGCAGAAGTCGGATTCAGACGAGGTACTCGTGCATGCTCCTGTCGAGGAGATCGACTACTCTAGTGGCATTCACCATGCCGAGCTCGTCTTCGAGGGCTACGAGTCCTCGCCGCTTTCCATCGAGGTCTACTCGCACTCCGCACCTGTCACGGCCGAGAAGTTCTGCCGTCTCGTCGACAGCGGTTTCTACAATGGCAAGCCCGTCTACTGGATTCTGAACGAGATGTACCTGCGTGTTGGCAACACGCAGCAAGACAACAACTATCTCATCACGGGTGAGTACGAGGAATCCGAAATCAAGAACTCCAACTCGCTCAAACGCGGTGTCATCGCCATGAACCGCGCGATCGACGGGCAGCAAAGCGATGCATCGAGCCTCATCATCTTCATGAGCGACCTCTCCTTCCTCGACGGCAAGTATGCCGGCTTTGCCAAGATTGTCGAGAACTACGAGGTCATCGAAGAGATTGCCAAACGTACCACGGCAGCTGATGAGGACTTCCGCATCATCGTCGATGACAACGGCAGGATTATCGACGAGACCAAGTATCCGCGCATCGCATCGATAACCATGATTGATTGAGGTATGACATGAAGAAGTTTGCCCGCGCTTTTGCAATCATCGGGCTCAGTGCCCTGATCTGCTGCACGCTTGCCGCATGCGGCTCATCCTCGTCCTCGTCAAAGAGCGTCGATCCCAATACCGTGACCACGAAGGCATCGGGCAAGTACGCCACGGGCACGCATCATGCCGTCGTCAAGGTCGAGGGCTTCGACCCGTTCACTATCGAGCTGTATGCCGATTCGGCACCGGTGACGGTCGCGAACTTCTGCAGCCTCGCCGAGGACGGATACTACGATGGTCTCAAGTTCTACCGCATCGTCGAAGGCTTTTGCCTGCAGGGCGGCACGAAGGGCAATAGTGCCTCGGGCAATGACCCTGCGCTGCCTCCCATCATCGGCGAGTTCTACGAAAACGATGTCGACAACAGCTTCGCCGACGAGTTCAAGCGTGGCACGGTCGCCATGGCACGTACCGGCGTCTACAACAGCGCCAAGACCACCTTCTTCATCACGCTTGCCACAAGCGAGAACGTCTCGCTCAGCCTTGATGGCCAGTACGCTGCGTTCGGCATGATTGACGATGCCGGCATGCAGACGGTGGATGCAATCGTGAACACCTATCTCAAGTATGCCACGGGCCAGGGCGGAGCAATCAACAACCCCGACAATATGCCCACGATTGAGTACATCACCATCGAGGACTAAGGATTTGTTGAGATTAGCGGGAGTGGGACAAATGACCTGTCCCCTTGTCCCACTCCCGCCGTCGCATCCTTGCGCGAATTTGACTGAATAAACGAGATAGAAAGCTGCTAGAAGTCATGTCAATACCATTCAAGAAAGTCGTCATCATTGGCGTCGGCCTCATCGGAGGCTCGATTGCCGCGGCAATGAAGGAAATTGACGATCCGCCCACCATCATCGGCATCGGTCGTCATGCCGAGCCGCTCGAGAAAGCCCAGGAGCTTGGCGCACTCGACGAATATGCTCTCGTCGATGATCCACGTGTCGACGAATGGCTTTCGAGTGGCGAATGCGATCTCGTCATCATCGCCACGCCCGTGCACGCGGCACGCGAATGGTTCGAGCGTCTCGAAGCCGATGGCTACGATGGCGTCATCACCGACGTCGCTTCGACCAAGGCGGTCATCACCGGCTATTCCGATGAAGTGCTCTCACGCCCCGATCTCTACCTCCCCGGACATCCCATGGCGGGATCCGAGGCCAATGGCTTCGGTGCCGCGCGCGCCGATCTCTTCCAGGGCGCCTACTGGATTCTCTGTCCCGAGGGTGACAAGCAAGACGAAGTCTTTCTCAAGCTCTACGAGACCTTCAGTGCGCTGGGTGCACGCATCATCTCCATCAGTCGCGAGCAACACGATAGCGCCATCGCCATCGTGAGCCACGTGCCGCACATGGTCGCCTCCTCGCTCGTCGAGCTTGCGGGTAACCACGTTGACGAGCGCAAGGAGCTCCTGCGCCTGGCAGCTGGCGGCTTCAAGGACTCCACGCGCATCGCAGCTGGTTCCCCCGAGCTCTGGTGCGGCATCGCACTCGACAACAGCGAGGCACTCTCACAGGGCCTGCATGAGGTTGGCGAGATCATCGCGCGCTTCGAGACGGCCATTCGCGAAGGTGACGCCGAAACTCTCACGACCATGCTCGAGGATAGCGCACGCCTGCGTCGCAGCCTGCCTGCCAAGTGGATTCCCGATTCGGCCAAGCTCACGCAGGTGCGCATCCCCATGACCGATCATCCGGGTATCATCGCCGAGGTGACGGGGATGGCGGGGCATGCTGCCTGCAACATCCAATCCATCGAGATCGATCACATAAACGAGGACACGGCCGTTCTCGAACTTATCCTCACCGACGAGGGCGATATGGGCCGCTTTGGCGGCGAGCTTATCACCAAGGGCTACGACTTCTCGATTAGAAGTCTCGAAGAGGAGCTCTAGACATGCCCTTCGTTGGCACGATTCGCGTCCCTTCCGACAAGTCCATTTCGCATCGCGCCGTACTCTTCGCGGGCCTCGCGCAAGGCGTTTCGAGGCTCGAGGCCGTGCTGCCAAGCGATGATGTGCATGCGACCATCGAGGCGATCAAGGCGCTTGGCGCACATGTCAATCTGGCACCGGGATTCCATGGCCTCGAAGGGGAAATCGAGGGCATTGGAAAAACTGGGACAAATGGACAGGACATTTGTCCCAGTTCGTCTTCTGCGGCGGGACTCGTCATAGATTGCGGCAATTCCGGCACGACGGCGCGTCTGCTCATGGGCGTTCTCGCGGGCCTCGGCATGGATGCGACGCTTGTCGGCGACGCTTCGCTCTCCCGACGTCCCATGGAACGCGTCATGGGGCCGTTACGCCGTCTTGGCGCGGCGTTCGAGAGTGACGAAGGCCATCTGCCCGTCCGTGTTCTTCCAAACCAGGGCCTGCATGTCGAACAGCTCATGACCGAGCAAGCTTCGGCCCAGGTGAAGTCAGCCATCTTGCTTGCCGGCATGCAGGCGCAGGGAACGACCTCCGTTACGGAGCCCTCGAAAAGTCGTGATCATACGGAGCTACTCTTGCCTGCCTTTGGCGTCGATGTCGAGGTGAACGGCCTCATGGCATCTGTCGAAGGCCCCGCGCGCATGCACGCGCATGACATGTCCGTTCCCGGTGATCCCTCCTCGGCGGCCTTCGTCGCCGTTGCCGCCGTGCTTTCCCCTGGCTCCGATGTCACACTCGAGCAGGTCGCGCTTAATCCGACGCGCACGGGCGCATTCGAGGTGCTGCGTCGCATGGGAGCTGCGCTCGCGTATCGAGACGAGCGTACGGAAGGGCGCGAACGCGTGGGTGACGTACACGTTGCCTATACGCCGCAGCTTACTGCGACTCGTGTCCTGCCGGACGAGATTCCCACGCTCATCGACGAGATACCCATCCTCGCCATTGCCGCGGCACTGGCATGTGGCGAGAGTGTCTTCGAGTCATGTGGCGAGCTGCGCGTGAAGGAATGTGACCGCATGACCGCCATCATCGAGGGGCTTGCGGCCTTCGGCGTTACGGCTTATGCCGATGGTGACGACCTGCACATCATGGGCTTGGCCGGTGACCTAGGCGACATGCCTCCCCATGTCTCGCTTCCGACGTATGGCGACCATCGCCTTGCGATGACCTGGTACCTTGCAGGCGAGCTCTTCGGCGTCGATGTCGAGCTGGATGACGTCGAGTGCGTCTGCGTCTCGTGGCCTGATTTCTTCGTCGACATGGAGAGTCTGAAACGCTGAGATGGTACACTGACCTCACGTCAGATGAGCTAAGGAGCAGTTTGTGATAATTGCTATCGACGGGCCTGCGGGTTCCGGCAAATCCACCATTGCCAAGCGCGTCGCACGCATGCTCGGCTTTCATTACCTTGACACGGGTGCCATGTACCGCTGCATCGCCCTCTATGCCATCGAGCACGGCATCGGTTTTGACGATGCCGCTGCACTTGAGCCCGTTGCGCGCGAGGTTCCCATTGTCTTCTCGCACGAGCCGGGCAATCCCGTTGCCAGCGCCGTCTCCTTCGATGGCGTTGACGTGACGGCTGCGATTCGCACGCCAGAGGTCGACAAGGCCGTCAGCCCGGTATCGGCCATCCCCGAGGTGCGTACGGCCCTCGTGAAGCAACAGCGCCGTATCGCCGCGCATGATGACATCGTGATGGAGGGCCGCGATATCGGGACGGTCGTCTTTCCCAACGCGGACCTCAAGATTTTCCTGACGGCAAGTCCCGAGGAACGCGCACGTCGCCGTGCGTTGCAGAATGCCGAGCGCGGTTTCGGCGACACGGACCCGTCGGTCATACTCGCCGACCTCATTGCTCGTGACAAGGCCGATAGCACGCGTGCCACTTCGCCGCTCAAACCGGCAGATGACGCCAGTGAGCTCGATACGACGGATATGAGCATCGACGAGGTATGCGATGCGATCGTGGAAATGGCCCGCTCGGTGCGCGAGGGGAACAATAGGGCATGAAGTCTCTCGAAGAGATATTTGACTCGGGCGTCTGGGTTCCCAAAGGCAAACCGCACAACTGGTTCATCTACGTGGCGGCGTACTTCGTGCGCCCCATCCTCAAGGTGTGCTTTCGTTGGAAGATACGTGGCATCGAAAACCTCGAAGCCATTGGCGACGAACCCGTCGTCTACGTCTGCAACCATGTCTCATATGCCGACCCATGTGTGCACTGGTGCGCGTTTTACGGGCAGAGGCGCTTCAGCCGCATCCTTGCGCGGCATACGCTATTCAAGCCCGTGCTCGCACAGCTCATTGCCCGCGTGGGAGCGATTCCCGTCAATCCCGACTCTGCCGACCGCACGGCAGTCAAGCGTGCCGCTGCCTGCCTCAAGCGCGGCGAGAGCGTGCTCATCTATCCCGAGGGCACGAGGATGAACAAGCCGAACAAGGTGTATCATCCCCATGCCGGCGCCGTTCTTATTGCAAACATGGGCCATGCGCGTATCGTGCCGATTGGCATCGAGGGCACGGAGAAGATCATGCCCTACGGCAAGCCCAAGTTCATCCGCTTTCCGCGCGTATACCTCAACGTGGGCAAGCCCATCGACCCACGTGGCGAGCAATTCGAGAACCTTCCCAAGAAGGGGAGGGCGGATGCGGTCATCGCCTCGATCATGGACGAGGTCTTTCGTCTGCGCGATACGGCACGCGGCTAGGAAGCTTTCGTGTCCATCACTATCGAAATCGCCCAAAATGCCGGTGCATGCTATGGCGTGAAGCGCGCGCTCGAGATGGCGCATGGAGCTGCCGAAAGCGCGGGACCCGTGCATACGCTTGGCCCCCTCATCCACAATCCGCGCGTCGTCGATGACCTTGCCGCCCAGGGCGTGCTCGTCGCCGACACGCTCGATGAGGTAGTGGAGGGGACGCTCGTGCTCAGGAGTCACGGCACCGCTCCGCAGATTGTCGATGCCGCGCTCGGTCGTGGGCTTGCCGTCGTGGACGCGACCTGTCCCTATGTCTCAAAGGTCCAACGCAAGGCTCGACAGCTTGCCGAGGAGGGTTACGCCGTCGTCATCATCGGCGAACCTGGTCACGCAGAGGTTGAGGGCATACGCGCTTGGGGCGGAGAGGCGGTCATCGCCGTTGCCGACGTCCCCGAGAAACTCCCGGACGAGCTGCCCGCAAGGGTCGGCGTCGTTATCCAGACGACGCAAAGCGCCGATCGTGTCGCCGCGGTGCTCGGCGCGCTTGAAGGGCGTGTCGAGGAGCTTCGTGTCGAGAAGACCATCTGCTTCGCAACACAGGAACGCCAGGATAGCGCCGCCCAGATTGCCTCGCAGGTTGAGCTCATGATCGTCATTGGTGGCAGGAACTCGGGAAACACGCGCCGTCTCTACGAGATATGCAAGGCACGTTGCGCAGCGACGCATCATATCGAGGATAGCGTCGAAATCGAGGCTTCCTGGCTTGACGGCGTCGAGCGCATCGGTATCACAGCGGGTGCGAGCACGCCGCAGGAACATATCGATGCCGTATGCGAGTACATACGCGAGCTCACCGACAGGGCGACGGATAATGTCTGACGCCTTTCGCATGACATGTCCCTACGGCTCCTCTCAGACGCCGGCGCAGCCTCAGCCCTGCCGTGCCCGTGTCGCGCATGTCGAGGAGGGGTCTCCGGCTGATCGCGTCGGCATAGAGGCAGGCATGGTCATTACGGAGGTCGAGGGAAGCAAGCTGCGCGACCTCATCGAATGGCGTTGGCAGGCCGATGGCTTCGATGTCGAGATAACGCTCGATGACGGACAGACTGCGCTGCTCGAGCGCGAGTTGGGGGAGGACTGGGGTATCACCTTCGATGACTGCATCTTCGATGGTGTCATGACCTGTCGCAATGCCTGTAGTTTCTGCTTCATGGGCATGCTTCCCAAGGGCATGCGCCAGACGCTGTACCTGCGAGATGACGATTATCGCCTCTCGTTTTTGCAGGGAAACTTCGTGACTCTCACCAACATCGATGATGACGAGCTCGAGCGCATCATCGAGTGCCACCTCTCGCCGCTGCACGTGTCACTGCATGCGGTGAGCCCGGACGTGCGTGAGACGCTCATGGGCAAGAACGCCGCGCGAGGCATGGAAGTACTCGAGGCATTGCTCGACGCTGGCCTCGAGGTACATGTACAGGTCGTCGTCGTTCCCGGCGTGAATGATGGGGCAGAGCTCATGAGGACGCTCGCGTGGATCGAACGGCATCCCGGTGTGCTTTCGGCGGGATTCGTCCCCCTCGGCTACACGAAGCACCAGCGACGTTTCTCCTCGTCGTTTTCGGACGATCCCGATGCGGCGGCCGCAGTCATCGAGCTCATCCGCGAGTTCCAGGAGGATTCCGGCGTCGAACGTCGTAACCCGCGTCTGCAGATCGCCGACGAGTTCTATATCGATGCGGGATACGATTTCCCGCCCGCCTTCATGTATACGGGCTATCCCCAGTTCCAGGACGGCATAGGCATGATGCGCTCCTTCATCGACGAGTGGGGTGAGAGCGCCGAGCGTATCGCGCAGCTCGCAAAATTGCTTGATGAAGCGCAGCCTGCACATATCGTCTGCGGTACGGCATTTGCGCGTGTACTCCAGGAACTAATCGATGCATCACCCCTTGCCGGCAAGCTCGAGATACTGCCTGTCGAAAACGAGTTCTTCGGCGGAAACGTCGATGTGACCTGTCTCATTACCGGAAGCGATTTAATTCCGGTAATGCGCGCGGCGCATCCCGAGGGCATTGTCCTCATGGCACGTGAGATGTTCAACCAGGATCTCGCCTTGCTCGACGACGTCACGCTTGCCGAGGTCGAAGCGGCAAGTGACGCGACCGTGCGCTTGTGCACCTACACGCCTACGGATATCATCGACGCGCTGATGCGGTAAGATACGAATCGCAATCCTACGTAAAGAGGTGTTCATGAGTCTCCCGCTCGTTGCCGTGGTCGGTCGTCCGAATGTCGGAAAGTCCACGCTCATCAATCGCATAACGCAAACGGAAGATGCCATCGTGCACGAGATGCGCGGCGTGACGCGTGATCGCTCGTACCATCGAGCGGACTGGAACGGCGTCGACTTCATGATTATCGACACCGGCGGCATTGCCCTCGGTGACACCGATATGTTTCAGGGTTCCATCACGAGCCAGGCGCTCGTTGCCTGCGAGGAGTCAGATTGCATCATCTTCGTCGTCGATGGCCGTACGGGCGTCACGAGCGAGGATACCGATATCGCGCGCGTGTTGCTCAAGAGCAAGGTTCCCGTCGTGCTCGCCGTCAACAAGCTCGATAACCCCGATCGCGAGGACGAGGTGCTCTGGGAGTTCTACTCGCTTGGTCTGGGCGATCCCATGCCGATCTCGGCCTCGCATGGCCATGGCACGGGCGATCTGCTTGATGCTGTTGTCCGCGAGCTTCCCGAAGATGCGGGTGATGACGAGGCGGGCGACGAGATCAGCGTCGCGATCATCGGGCGTCCCAATGCGGGCAAGTCGTCGCTCACCAATCGCCTCGTCGGCGGTGAGCGTTCCATCGTGAGCGACGTCGCGGGTACGACGCGCGATGCGATCGACAGCGTCGTCGAGCATGATGGCGTGCGCTATCGCATCGTGGATACGGCAGGCATTCGCCGCAAGTCCCAAATTGACGAGGACGTCGAGTACTATGGGTACGTACGGTCACTGCGCGCGATAGACCGTGCCGATGTCGTGCTCCTCATGATTGACGCGACGCTCGGCCTGACCGATGCCGACC
>ERZ836877.3116-NODE-3116-length-19443-cov-5.485971_pt1 | contig 19443 bp, 16 predicted proteins | sample MGYA00519469_ERZ836877 | MGnify/ENA primary metagenome ERZ836877 (study PRJEB31850, sample SAMEA3708809) | human gut metagenome | biome: human gut; feature: human-associated habitat; material: faeces | place: China | collected 2014 ... | reverse complement strand
TGTTAAGCACGCCGCCAGCGTTCATCCTGAGCCAGGATCAAACTCTCATGTTAAAAAGTTGATCGAAGTTCGGATTACTTAGCTTGGCTAATTTATCCTAAACCTTCATTACTTGGTTTTTGTTCTGAATTTTCTCAAAAATCCAAAGGTCTAAACCAGACCTTTTATTTTAGAATTTTCAGGGTTTTACATACTGTTTAATCTTCAATTATCAAGGTTCTTTGTTGTTGTCTCATTTTCAACAGCTCGATTATTTTATCACAGTTGTTTAAGTTTGTCAACAACTTTTTTATTTTATTTTTTGTTGCTCATCAGCAACTCAATCATCTTATCATGTATCATTGCTTTTGTCAACAACTTTTTTATTTTTCTCAAATTCTTTTTTATTTGAGCCACTGCTTTCGCAATGGAACTATAATATAACATCTCCGTCAGCTATTGTCAAGAGGATTTGTAGTATTTTTTTACACAATTTTTTCCCGCTCTATACATTACCTGTTTTTCCAGGATTTTCCTTGTTTTTCAGGTCCTGATAACAGATTGAAATATAAAACAAATCACCGGATCTGCACTGAATAAATGCACTTCCCAGTGATTTGTTGTTATTGCATATTTTATATGCTAAATTAAATCTATTTCATTTTCAGTATGTTTGTACTATAAAATACCATTGATGATACTACCCAGAATCACATTCATAAGATTATATCTGTAGATCAGTGAAAGCCAGATACTGCTGTTTACCTGCGCTTCCAGCATCTGCCCCATTGGAGTCTCCGTAAAAAAGCTGAGAATAAATCCTGCAAGCCACAAAAGCAGAAATCCTTCTGCAAGCCCTACGATCCCTCCTGCCATCTGATTTAAGCCACATATAATAGGCAGTCTGGACAACAGGTTCAGCCAGCGGATCACCAAATGGATCACTATATAACTGGCTGCAAATACCAGAACAGAACCAAGGGTATTGATCAGCATATCTGAAAGGCAGGTACTGATATACTCTCCAAACTGATCTACTCCCAAAAGTCTGTAAAATTCACTGTTATTATTTTCCAAAAGAACATCTTTTACCGATTGTGGGAGTTTCAGTTCTTCGATCGCCATACGCTGGGCCGCCGGAAGAATGCTTTCGCTCTCCTCCGGCGGCTGCCATCCGGATACTTCCATAATAAAATGAGCCGCATTTTCCCGGATCACAGGATTTGCCTTTACAAAATCTGTGACATACGGTGTTGCTACTTTCACGGTAATGATCGTCAGTACCAGCGCTCCAAGAGAAACACACTGACGCAGCAGGCCGCGGTAATGACCATATAACATCATTCCCACTAAAAACACACCTGCTGCGATTGATAGCCAATGTTCCGTCATCATTTTTCACTTGATCCAAATATGATTTTTCTGATTGCAGCTGCTACGCCATCTTCATCATTTTTAAGAGTGATCATATCTGCTGCTGCCTTTACTGTATCCAGGGCATTTTCCATTGCTACGCCAATTCCGGCTGCCTGGATCATAGGGATATCATTTTCCCCGTCTCCAAATGACATGGTTTCTTCCCGGTCAATGCCAAGATAGTCTGCAAGCCATAAAAGAGCGGAGCCCTTGTCAGCGCCCTTTGCATTAACCTCCAGATTATTGTACATAGAAGAGCTGATAGACAGCTCAGGGATCGCCATTAACTCCTTACGAAGAACTTCTCTTTCCTCTAAGTCCGCCATAAAAATATTGACCTTTTCTGCCTCTGCTCCTGTTGTCTTTACATATTCCATTACATTTGGAACAACTTCCCTGGTATCCCGGATCAGTTTCTGCATTTCCGGGCTGAGCCCAAATTCATCCATATGATCAATGGATGCCGGCTCTGTAATAGCTCTTCCATCTATAAAAGGATCTGTGGCAGAGTGATACTTTTTAGCAATATTTAAGATACGCTGTATCATTTCGTTAGAAAGTCCACAGGTCTTGATCGCTTTATTATTTTTAAGATCTGCAACAACAGCTCCATTGGTGGTGATGGCGTAGTTTGCCCCTGGAAGTTCCCGGATCATAGGCGGAATACCGCCTACGCCTCTTCCGGTTGCCGGCACGATCTGGATCCCTGCTTTTTCACATTCTTTTAAAGCCTGGTAATTTCCCTGGGGAACCTTCTTTTCCATGTTAAGAAGGGTTCCGTCCAAGTCCAGAGCTATTAATTTTATATTTCTCATAAGAAATGCTCCTCCTTCAGTATAAGGAGGCCATCCTTATCGTATTTAGAAGAGAAAATACCTGTAAGTCTCTTAAAGAAGGATGGATTTTCCGCTCTGTCAGCTGCCTCTTCAATAAGGTTTTCAGCTCCTTCTCTGGTCAGGGCAATGCCATCTTCTTCCATGATCTCAATGCGCTCGTAAAGAGCTAACATACTCTTTCCGGAAATACTGCAGTCGATCTTGCTTGCATACTGGCAGGCATATTTTGCGAACTCATCAATGTCCATTTCCTGCTCGCTGTGCTCTGGCTGTTCTGTCTCTGCCATACGAGCTGGTTCTTTTACAGCCGGTGCCTGAACCGGACGCTTTTTAGCTGGTGCAGCTGCCTTCGTTTCCGGCTGTGCTGCTGGTTTGGCTGCAGGCTTTGGCGCAGCTGCCTTCGAAGTTACAACTGCCTTCGTTGCCGCCGTTTTTGGAGCCGGAGCCTCTTTTGGTGCTGCCACTGGCTTTGGAGCTGGCTGTACTTTCTTCTCAACAACTTCAGGAGCCTTTGCCAGAGATCCTTTTCCAGACTCAGATGGTACAGGAGCTGCTGCTTTCTTCGCTTTTATGCTGTCAGAAGTTCCAATGCACTCAAAGCGCTTTGCCAGTCCCGGATATACACGGTGCAGTTCTTCCAGGCGCCTTGCTGTATCGATCAGGACCACATTCATACCCGTCTCATCCCTTGCCATCAACTGGTTCAGTTCCTGAAGGATGCTTTCATTCATATCACCGGCCTGCTCAATGATCAGGTCTTTTCCTGTCAGCTTATCTGCCAGCGCAAATACACCTCTGCGGTTTAATTTTTCGCCGGAGATCTTTGCTGCCTGGTTCTTTGCGCCTGTTTCTTTATGTATTTTACGCAGTGCCTCCACTGCCAGCGCAAGTCCCTTTTCAGGAACCTCTGCCTCGATCATCAAATGGTTGGAACCTGTATAAACAGGACCTTTTCTCAGCTCACGGATATCTGTAAGCGCTCTGGTCTGTCCCATTTCATCTTCCGGCAGATCTTCTTCCTCTGCTGCTGCAGATAATTTTGACATTTCTCTTGCCAGATTTTCCTGCGCACGGGCTTCATGGATGCTGGCACGGATCTCTTCATCCGCTGCTGCTGTTTCATATACAGCCTGCTCTTCATCCGCTTCCGGCTCCTCTTCAGACTCCCCTGCCTCATAACCTTCTGTTTCAGGTTCTTCTGTCTCGTAAGTCTCCTCAGGCTCTTCTGCCAGTTCTTCTTCAGGCTCCTCAGAAACTGGTTCTTCCTCTGTTATATCATCATCCTGAATGGTAACAGCCGGTTCTTCCCGGTAATCTTCGGTGTATTCATCCTCAGCATAAACAGTCTCATCTTCTGCTGTATCTTCCACCGGCTCTTCTTCCCTGTCTAACTGACGGCGGTCTGTATTTTCAATCGGCTGTACAATAGAAGTACCTTTTTTGTATTCCTGCTCTACTGCCTTTAATTTTGCTTCATACTTCTCTTTATTTTCTACCAGATCCATCTGATACTGGTTTAAAGGTGCATACTGAAGCTTTAACTCCATGGCTTTATCTACATATTTTCCAAGACCAAACATAAGCATGATCTTATCGCAGGTCATGACGCAAAGCTGCTCCATTCCTGCCTGGTTGTACAGTTCAGCCAGCTCATACATCCACTTTTCATCCAGTTCTGCGTTGCAGTACTGCTCCAGGGTATGGATCAGCTGTTCTACAGGCGCACCTTTTGCCTTTAAGATCATATATCTTAAAATATACTGCCTTGGATCGTCTGCTGCCAGGTTGCAGAATTCTTTGTAATAATCTTCTGCTTCCTCAACATTGCCTTCTTTTAAAGCCAGATCTGCCAGCTTATAAAGCAGGCGTTTGCCAATAGGAGCTCTCTCAAACGCCAGAAGCAGAATATCTTTTGCTTCCTGGAACTCTCCGTTTTTCTCATAAATGCCTGCGACCATAGACAGGATATTTACATTACGGACCCTTCTCCAGTCAATGGTATCCGCAATCTTCATGGCTGTCTCATAATCACTTTTATTGACCAGCTTTTTTATCTGCTCAACTTTAATATTAAACTCATATTTATCCATCTTATGCATCTCCCTGTGCCTTTTCTTCCAGCTTCTACAGCTCTGTTCTTCCTTCCAGTGCCCTTAAAAGAGTCACCTCATCTATATATTCCAGATCTCCGCCAACTGGCACGCCGCTGGCGATCCTGGTCACTTTGATGCCTGTAGGTTTGATCAGTTTGCTGATATACATAGCTGTAGTTTCACCTTCCAGGCTGGAATTTGTGGCAATGATCACTTCTTCCACATCAGACTGAAGACGGTGCATCAGTTCTTTTAATTTGATATCATTGGGTCCGATCCCCAACATCGGAGAAATGGCACCGTGAAGCACATGGTACACCCCATTGTACTTCCCGGTCTTCTCATAAGCTGCCAGATCTCTTGTATTTTCCACTACCATAATGACCTTATGGTTTCGTTTGTCACTGCTGCAGATCGGACAGATCTCTTTATCTGTCAGTGTAAAACACTCCTTGCAGTAACGCACATTATTCCGGGCGCCTGTCATAGCACCAGCCAGCTCATCCACCTGTTCTTTCGGCATATTGATAATGTGAAATGCAAGGCGCTGAGCAGACTTTGCCCCCACTCCCGGAAGCTTTGATAACTCTTCGATCAGCTTGGTGATCTGACTGCTATAGTAGTCCATTAGAACGGAAAGCCTCCGCCTAAAGCACCGCCCAGTCCACCTGTTAACTTGGACATAGCTTCGCTGTTTGCAGCTTCCATCTGACGGAATGCTTCATTGGTAGCTGCAACGATCAGATCCTGTAACATTTCAATATCATCAGGATCTACTACTTCTTCAGATAACTTAATAGAAACTACTTCCTTTTTACCGGAAACAGTTACTGTAACAGCGCCGCCGCCAGCAGCTGCTGTGTATTCTTTTTCTTCCAGTTCTTTTGTTGTCTCTTCCATCTGGCGCTGCATACGCTGTGCCTGCTTCATAAGATTGTTCATATTTCCCGGCATACCGCCTGGGAATCCGCCACGTTTTGCCATGGTGTGTTCCTCCTCATCATCTCTTCATTCAATAAATTCGTTTTAATCTTCGTAAGTAATATCCATATGGATCTTATCTTCCAGATCTTCTTTTGTCACGTATATTGTGTCCAGGCGCTCTCCGCGACCGGCTAACCGGGTCTTAAAATAAATAGATTTTCCATAATTAGCCTGGACCAGCTGTTCTAACTGGCCGATCACCGTAGGACGCCTTCCCATATCATAGCTCATAGAGTCAAGAAATACAATGGTAAGACAGCCTTCTCCGCCAGGTTCTACCACTGTATCCCTGAAACATGCCCTTGCGCTGCCTCCAGCACTTCGTATGATCTTTGCCCATTCATTGCGAATCAGGTTCAGATCTTCTAACTGGGCCGGTGGAAGGCTGACCTGATTTGGAGGCGTAATACCGGCTGCGCCAGCTGTTTCAGGCGGATTTCCTGTAGGCCCTCCCTGGACTGGAACTGCCATCTGTCCCTGTGTTCCTGATATCTGAGGCTGTACACCTGCAGTTACAGGGACTGCCCCCATGGGAGCCGTGACCATGGTCCCAGGTCTGAAACCTCCTGCTTCCAGATCTTCTACAGCTGCTTCTAACTGTTTTAAACGTTGGAGAACAGAGTCCAGGTCCGGTTCCATAGACGGTCTGGTAAGTTTGATCAAAGCCACTTCCACCATAACCCGCTTCTGGCTGGCATAGCGCAGCTGATTGGAAAGTTCTGAGAAAATACGGATATAACGCATCAGCGTATTTCCATCTGTCTTTGTAGAGTCTTCTTTTAACTGTTTTAAGTTTTCTTCTGACATATCCAGAAGACCTTCTGCATCATCTGCGCTCTGTACCAGCAGCAGATTTCTCAGATACCAGATAAAATCCGTTACAAACTGACCTAATTCACGGCCCTGGATCACGATCTCCTCTAACTGGGTAATACAGTCTTTGGTACGTCCTTCGATCACTGCATTAAACATACTGCTAAATACACCGGAGTCTACTGCTCCGAGAACGTCCAGTACATTTTCATAAGTCAGCAGTTTTCCATAGTGAAATGCCACACACTGGTCCAAAAGGCTTAACGCATCTCGAAGGGAGCCATCTGCTGCCTTGGCAACATACATAAGAGCCTTATCTTCCACCTCTATATGCTCTGCCTCAGTCAGCTGACGCAGTCTGCCAGCTATAGTCTCCAGGGAAATACGTTTAAAATCATATCTCTGGCACCGGGACAGAATGGTAATAGGGATCTTATGGACTTCTGTGGTCGCAAGAATAAATATTACATAGGACGGCGGCTCTTCCAGAGTCTTTAAAAGGGCATTAAATGCACCGATGGATAACATATGGACCTCATCGATGATGTAAACCCTGTATTTTCCCTCTGTAGGCGGGTACTGTACCTGTTCCCTGATGTCACGGATGTTTTCCACACCATTGTTGGATGCTGCATCGATCTCTACTACATTCATAGAAGTTCCTGCAAGAATGGACTTGCAGGAAGGACATTGGTTACAGGGGCTTCCATCTACCGGATGTTCGCAGTTTACAGCCCTGGCATAGATCTTCGCTATACTGGTCTTACCTGTACCTCTGGTTCCGCAGAACAGATAGGCATGACCAATACGTTCAGATGTGATCTGGTTTTTTAAGGTCTGGACAATAGGGTCCTGTCCCTTTACATCTTCAAAAGAGACAGGACGCCATTTTCTATATAATGCCGTATACGACATTTTCTTACTCCTTATTTTTTACTGGTCACCAAAGCTGATACCGATCCGTTTTGCTTCTTTGATCATAGAACAGTTAGGATCTACTGTTTTTAATTTTCCAGCTACTTCGGATAATGGTACTTTAGTGATCTCATTATTTTTCAAAGCTGCCATATAGCCATATTCTTCGTTTATAATAAGCTCTGCCGCAGCTGCTCCCAGTCTGGTTGCCAGCACACGGTCATAAGGGCATGGTTCCCCGCCTCTTTGCATATGGCCCGGAACAGTGACACGTACTTCACTTCCTGTCACTTCCTGGATCTTGGCGCCGATCTCATAAGCTACAGATGGATAAACTACGCCGTTTTTCTTCTTTTCTTTTAATTCTTTCTTGGACATAGCGGCGTCTTCTTTGGAAATAGCTCCCTCTGCCACTGCAAGAATGGAAAAACGCTTTCCTGCTTTGGTACGCTTTGTGATCGCATCACATACTACCTGGATATCATATGGAACTTCCGGAAGAAGAATGATATCTGCTCCGCCTGCAAGACCTGCATACAAAGTAAGCCAACCTACTTTATGTCCCATAACTTCTACAATAAAGACTCTTCCGTGGGAAGCTGCTGTTGTATGGATACAGTCAATGGCATTGGTAGCCACTTCCACTGCACTCTGAAATCCGAAGGTCATATCGGTTCCCCAGAGGTCATTATCAATGGTCTTTGGAAGGGATACTACATTTAAGCCTTCTTCACTGAGCATATTGGCAGTTTTCTGGCTTCCATTTCCGCCCAAGACTACCAGGCAGCTTAATTTCAGTTTTTTATAGGTATGTTTCATTGCTTCTACCTTATCAAGGCCATTTTCATCCGGGACCCGCATCTGCTTAAATGGCTGACGGGATGTTCCAAGAATGGTTCCGCCCTGAGTAAGGATACCGGAAAAATCCGCTGGTTTCATAATCTGATAATCTGCATACATAAGACCTTTATATCCGTCTTCAAATCCGATGATCTCCACATCATCTAACATATTGTACAAAGATTTTGCCACGCCTCGCATTGTAGCGTTTAAAGCCTGGCAGTCACCACCACTTGTTAAGATACCAATTCTTCTCATATTGCATTTCCTCCATAATCAGAAATCAGGATTTTTCGTTGTTGCCCATAAGAATGATACTACTATACCTATTTTGCAATTATAACGCAAAGATTTTCAAGGGGCAAGTTAAAAAGAATGTGTCCTGACACAAAAAAGCCTGGGGAAATCTGCCATATTTCTTTTATGACAGTCCTCAGGCTTGCTTATTTTTGTGCTTGTAGTCACTCATGACCCCCACGCTATCGCGCTCCACTGTCTGCTGACGCAGACGGGTCATTCGTTATCAATTATATATTTAATCCACGCGCCTTGCTTTGTACCGGCATCACGGACGTTACTCATGCAGTTAACTCGGTCCAGGCTGCCTTACGGCACACGAGAGTTCCTGCTTAGTGCTGCTGCATTCCTGCCCTGACACGGTTCACAGGTTCCCGTTGCGTAAGACCCAAACGTCAACGCCACTTACATAAGGCAGCTCCGCAATGACCGATCCGAGGCAAGGCATCACCTCTGCTGGAGCGGATTGCAGATACAGGGCACCGCTATCTCCCCGGCTGCGTGGAAACTTTATGACAAATTTATGCTTATCCAGTATACCTGTGAGACCAGCATTTGTCAAGGCTCACTTGTACTTCATTTTTTCCTCTGTTATAATAAATTTCAGAACGAACAAAAAAATTAAGGAGAAATTTATATGAGTCATACTGAAAAAAAGCATGATCAGTATTACGAAATGGCAAACGCCCCCATCAGCCATATCATTCCAAAGCTTGCGGCGCCTACTATTGTCAGTATGCTGATCAGCTCTGTTTACAACATGGCTGACACATTTTTTGTAAGTCAGCTGGGAACCAGCGCCTCCGGTGCTGTAGGCGTTATCTTTTCTGCCATGTCCATTATACAGGCACTGGCATTTATGATCGGAATGGGAAGCGGCAACTATATGACCCGTTCCCTTGGTGCCGGAAAAAGAGAACTGGCAGAACAGATCGTTTCTATTGCCTTTTTTACAGGTATCATCATGGGACTGGTGATCACTGTTTCTGCCACCTTTAACATCCACCGGGTGGTTCTTCTTTTAGGCGCAACAGAAACCATTGCACCTTATGCAGAAGCCTATGCCCACTATATTTTCATTGCAGCACCCTTTATGATCTGCTCTTTTATTATGAACAACCTGCTGCGTTTCCAGGGAAAAGCTTCTTTTGCCATGGTTGGCATTACAGTCGGCGGTCTTTTAAATATTGCACTGGATCCGCTGTTTATCTTTACTCTGGACATGGGAACTGCAGGTGCTGCTTTAGCTACCGGACTTTCCCAGTTTATCAGTTTCTGTATCCTTTTATGGATGTGCAATCATCAGGACAGCTGCATTTCCATCAGCATCCGCAAATTCCGCCCGAAACTGGCGATCTATCGCGAGGTCCTCTATGGAGGCATCCCATCTTTAGGACGTCAGGGAATTGCCAGTGTGGCTACGATCCTGATGAACTTTATGTGTCAGCCTTATGGTGACGCTGCGATTGCGGCCATGTCCATTGTCAGCCGTTTTATGTTTTTCATCAACTCTGTCATTATCGGCTTTGGCCAGGGCTTTCAGCCGGTATGCAGCTACTGCTTCGGCGCCGGACTTTACGACCGCGTGAAGAAAGCCTGCTGGTTCTGCATCCGTGTAAGCACCATTATCCTTCTGGTACTCAGCGTGATCAGTTTCCCGGCAGCCCGCTCTATTATCACACTATTCCGACGCAATGACCCGACTGTTATTGAAATCGGAACGCTGGCTCTCAGACTGCAGTTGATCACCCTGCCTCTCCAGGGAGCTGTGATCATGGGAAATATGATGCCTCAGTCTATTGGATACGGTTTCAGGGCTACTTTGGTATCTACAGCCCGTCAGGGAATTTTCCTGATCCCGCTGCTTACGATCATGACTTATACCATAGGACTTTTAGGTATCCAGTGTGCCCAGCCACTGGCAGACATTGCCACTTTTATATTGTCCCTGTTTGTGATCCGGGGTATTTTTAAGGAGTTTCCGGAAGACGCTTCTTCTTTCGCAGCTCAGTAAAAAAGCCTGACATCATTTCAGAACATTCTTCTTCTAATATACCTGTAACGACCTGAGCCTGGTGATTAAAGCCAGGCTCTTTTAATAAATTGAGGACAGAACCGGCACAGCCCGCCTTGCTGTTCATAGATCCGATGACCACTCTGGGGATCCTTGCCTGTACAATGGCACCTGCACACATAGGGCATGGCTCCAGAGTCACATAAAGAGTGCAGTCTTCCAAGCGCCAGTCTCCTTCTTTTTTGCAGGCTCTTTTTATAGAAGTGACCTCTGCATGGGAGAGGACTGTTTTATCCGCATTTCTCCGGTTATAACCTCTTGCAATGATCTCCCCATCTTTTACAAGAACACAGCCAATGGGAACATCTCCTATTTTGGCTGCTTTTTTGGCCTGTTTAATGGCTTCCTTCATGTATTTTTCGTCTTCTGCCTTTATTCTTGCAGCTTTCGCTTCCTCTTCCAACGCTTTCTGACGGCGTTTTTCATTTCTCGCTTCCCAGCGCCTCTGTCTGGTGACAAGACCTTTCTGTGCTGCTTCATCCATAGATCTTTTATCCCTTTCATGTTTTTAGAATTGCGAAAGTGCAAAGCACGTAGCAATTCGGTATCAGAGCTGTATATTTATTATTCCACAGGTTTTAGTATACACTGAAAAATGAGAAACGCCTACTCTACATTTTCCATTCTTACATCTGCATACCAGTAGCCAAAACGGCCGTCCTGGGCCGGCTGGGTCTTTGCCAGCACAAAATGAGGAAAGCCGAACATGGACGCCATATATTTTTCATTGCTGTAATAATGTCCCGGAACCCCTAATATGTACCTGGATCTGGCATGTTTTTCATCTCCCACACGGGCAAAAATAAGATATCTGTAATTGTAATAACCATGAAGAAGAAAACTGTTATTTCCATATCCCCAGTTTTCCCTTGGAAGAAGACCGATATCCTGAGGCCGGATGGACAAAATCTCTACAGTTCCCGGGCTGTCAAAGGCCTGCATTTTAGGATAATGTTTCCGAAACCTGTTCCACAGCTCGTCCGGCCCCCATCTTTCTTCTTCCTGATCTAAGTGTTCTAATTCTTCTGGGTTGCCTAAGGGGATCTCTTCTGGTTGAGATGTTTTGGACCTGGTCTGGGGTTGTGGGGCTGGTGCAGATGGTACAGGAGCTTCTATTGTTTCCCGTGTCTCAACGTCCTGCGTTTCTGCTTCTTGAGCCCCTGCTTCCTGAGCCTCCGTTTCCTGCACTTCTGCTTCCTGTTCCAATGTCTGCTTTTCAAGCTCCCTGGCTGCTTCCTCTGCCGCCTGGTCGATCTCCTGGTTCAGCTCTTCAATGTGCTTTTTCAAAAGCTCATCGAGATCTCCCCTCTTTTCAGAAGTAACCTCTGCAAATTCCAGTTCTGCAGCCTGGGCTACTGCATCCTCCCAGACAGTTTTGTAGATCCTCCAGTCCTCTCCCTTTTCATGGATCACCAGACCAATACAGCTGTCCATAGAACAGCCTGTTCCCATTACATTTTCCACATTAACGCAGGTCCTGAAATCCCCGCTGCCATTGCGGATAAAAATATTTCCTAAAAAGATCTCCTGACCAGAAGACAGCAGATATACTCCCATATCATTGCCCCCTGCATAGATCTTCTTTACATTTATGCTCAGACGGCACTGTCCGTTCCTGGCTTCCAGCTTCGCGAAACCAATGTTTTTCCCTTTTTCTTCTCCTTCATATGCATAAATATACGATATCAACCTGCGATAACCAGCCATACTTCCACTCCTCACTTCCCACAGCCCATTTTTGCCAGTTCTGACTTACTACGTCAGTACTTATTGTATGCAGTATGTGTATAAAAGTATGTCTGTCTGTAAACACAAAAACACCCTGAAAAACCAGATCTTGTCTTTCAGGGTGTCTTTATATGATCCATTATTACGATCATTTATGATCATTTATAATCATTATTAATCCACATTCTCATAATCAGCTACATAAGTAAGATCTGTAGCTCCTGCCAGGTCTGCTCCATTTTCCTTGAGAGTCAGGCTGGATAACTCAAAGTTTTCAATAAAGGTATTTCCAATTTCTACCAGAAATACGCTGTCAGAAACGCCTTCATCATTTTCCACTTTGTTCAGGTCTAATACTGCCTTCTTAACATCGCCTTCTCCGGTGATGTTAAAATTTAAAACCTGTGTGCCTTCTGTAAAAATACCATACTCGGTCATCTTACTTACCAGAGCCTGTGGATCCAGTTCATCATTGTCCAAAGAATCCATATCCTGAACCAGGCTGTCACCATCACCCTTGTGATATACGGAAATGATCGCTACAGGTGCTACATTTGGATCCGGTACCTTATCGCTGGCTCCGCCGGTAGTCTGTGCTTCAATCTGCTCCTGCTTCGCTGCAGTTGTAGTTGTTTCCTGTTTCTTTTCAGTTGTTGGTGTACATGCAGCCAGTGAAACTGCCATCATAGCTGTAAGTAAACCTAATAACCATTTTTTCATTCTGATGTTGCCTCCTTATTCATCCTTGTCAAAACTTCTGAACCAGGAATTCAGTTTTGTCAGTGCCTTGATCAAAGCCTGCAATTCTTCTTCCGTCAACACCTCAACCACTCCCTGTATCATCTGTTCATGGAAATGTTTGTGATGATAATAAGCTTTGACACCTTTTTCCGAAAGAGAAATATGAACCACCCGGCGATCCTGCATACTGCGGCAGCGAGTCACATAACCTTTTTTCACAAGGCTGTTCATGGAAATTGTCAGTGTACCAACCGTCACTGACAATTCTTTTGCAATAGATGACATATTTTTCGTTGTCCCGACCCCGATGGCATTGATCACATGCATATCGTTATTGGTCAGATCTTTATATTCCTGACTGGTTATCGCTTTTTCTTCTATACTGTTGATATCGCGAAACAGATTTACAAGTACATCATTCAGCGTATCGTAGGTTCCCACATTATTCCCTTTCACGTTTCCAAAAGCTTCTTACAGATTGTATCTTATTTTATTCTGGTACACAAGTCCTAAAATCCTTATATTTTCTTAAAAAAATGTGATTTTTCTATGTTTTCCGGCTTATTTTAATACCAGACGGGCAAAAACTTCCCCACGTTCTTCAAAATTCTTGAAGATACCATAGCTGGCAGCTGCCGGAGACATTAAACAGCTGTGGCCCGGTCTTGTAAGTTTTTGCGCTTCTTTTACTGCATCTTCTAAGTGATCAGTTAAGATCAGACGTTCCATTTTCTGGAAATCCGGATAATCCTGCCGGATCTCCTTAAAAATGCGTTTTCCTGTTGCTTCCATTAATATAATATACGGTACCGGATGACCGGACAGAAAATGGATCAGCTCACTGTAGTCGATCCCCCGGTCCATACCACCAATAAGAACGGCGTCCACATCTTTTAAAGTATTTAAAGCCTGGATCGTTGTCTCACAAATGGTAGAAATGGAGTCATCATAGTATTTAATCCCATTCTTTTCTCCCAAAAACTGCAGGCGGTGTGGCAGCGGTTTATAAGTTTTAAGTCCTTCTAAGAACACCTCGTCCCTGATATTTAAAAGGCGGCATACTGCCCAGGCGATCCCAATATCAAAATAATTATGCTGACCTAAAAGGCGGATCTGGGATACAGGAATTTCAATGGAATGGCCGTCATATCTGGCCTCTGTAGTATCATTTTCCTGTATAACTTCCATTTTTTTCCAGATGTTGACCATTTCTTCTGAAACAGCTCCCTGACCAGGTACTCCCAAAATCTGAAATACCGGTTCTTCAAAAGAAGGCTTTGCTGCGATCAGTTTCGACTTGCAGGTACCCGGTTCAGGCAGACACTGTACATTGCAGATCATCACATCTTCTTCCTTCTGGTTTAAATAAATATGGCGTTTTGCCTGTATATATTTCTCCAGTGTTCCATAGTGATCCAAATGTTCCTCATGGAGATTGGTAAGGATCCCAATATGCGGGGAAACAGTCATATATTCCAGCTGGTGACAGGAAAGTTCACATACGATCTTTGTGTCCTCTCCCACTTCTTCCATATGATCAAACACAGGAATACCAATGTTTCCTACCAGGATCGTATCCATCCCAGCTTCCTTTAACAGATGATAGATCAGGGTCGTAATCGTGCTTTTTCCCTTTGTGCCTGTAATTCCGATGATCTGATCCCTGAAACACTGGAAAAACAGTTCTGTCTGGGACAGGATCTGACTGGAATAAGACTGAACCGGCTTTTCTAATACAACGCCAGGACTTTTAAATACCACATCATATTCATTTAAACATTTCTGATAATCCGGTCCGGCGATCCAGTTTCTGATCCCCTCCGGCTTTTCCTTCGCTTCTGCCATATCTGCCACATCTACGAAAGAGCAGCAATCCAGCTTTTTCAGTACATTCCAGGTAGATTTTCCCTCTCTGCCAAATCCAAGGATCAGGACCTTTTTTCCCTGGACCCAGGGTCTTATTCTTTCGATTATCATAGTTTTATGCCTCATCTTTACAGTTTTTCTCTACCAGCTTCTCCCATGGAGTCGGAACCAGATTTTGTTTATCAAAATAAGAAGAGAACTGATCTCCCTTTGCCTTGTAAGCTTCATACAGGCCTGTGGTCTTGTAGTATTTTAAAAGATAAGGAAGCTCTTTTCCAGATTTCCCCAGATTATCTATAGTCATAACAATAGCTGTGTTGATCTCATCCCTGCTTCCCACACATTCAAAAGGCTTTTCCTCCTGAATTCCTACTAACTGTTCTAAGGTTGGCTGCATATCCGGATCATTTAACATATCTGTTCCGAAAATCTCCTTTACTTCCTCTCTGGAAAGGAATGGAGAAAGGATCAGATATACAAAAAGGCATTTCGGACAATGGCCGCACCAGCTGTCTGTCTTGCTTCCTGCGTTGCAGCTTCTGAATATCTTATGGTACTGCTTCTGCTTTGCAAAATATTTTGCGATCTGGAACTCACTTAAAGGACGCAGCATGCTGAAATAATAGGCGCTGCCTGGAAGATGATCGGTCTGATACTGATGGAAATCTTCCTCAAACTTAAAACTCTTGGAATACTGATGGTTTACAGTACTTCCCTGAACCGTACTCTCATTGGCGCTGGACTCATTTGACAGGGCAATATAAGAAAGACCTGCCATTCTTGCAGCGATCACACTGGAAAATGCAACTAACGCCGAAAATGGAGTATGACCATTTAAGAAACCTTCCTTATTTAACTGGAGCATTCTCTTATCCAGTGTACGGTGTACACTGATCACATGGTCTGCTGTCAATTTCGCAGACTCTGTGGTATGAATGGTTGCCCCTCTTGGATTGATAATGTAGGCAAATACCGGTACATCTGCACCTTTTAATAACTCTAACGTAACTGCGGAGTCTTTTCCGCCTCCTACAGGAACAAGAACGCCCTGTTCGGCGCCTGCTGTGTCCTGCTTCTTTTCGTAACTGTTTGCCGCAGACTCTTCTTCACTTAACGGGCAGACGATCTCCATAAATCCTTCCGGATCTGCCTCTGTGATCTTATTTACATAGAAAAATTCGCCAAGACCATTAAAATACAGATCTTTCCACCAGAGGATCTGTTCTTCTGATAAACTTCCTGCCTCGATCACCACCTGTGGAGAGCAGGTGATCTTCCAGTAGCTGACCAACTCTACCATTCCCAGGGAAAAGATCATTTTTTCCATAAGAGGATCTTCCATCCATTTTACTTCTGGATTTCCATTTTTTGGAAATGTCCAGGTAGGTGTAAAAGCAGAAAGACCTTCTATTTCAAATGTATAAGTGATCTTTAATTCATTTAATGTTTCTTCTATATCATAACCTCTGTAAAAGAAACGGGGATATTCTTCTCTGAATTTCAGGTAACGTTCCATATTGTACCTCTTTCATATAGTGTATAACAGTTTCTTAAAGTTCCGTTTTTGCACTCACTACAGTGTTTTCCATTTTCCTGTGCGGTACTCTGCATAGGAAATAACCCAGTTTGCAAACCAGCCTACAGGAACTGCATACCAGACCATGGCAATGCCAAATCTTGGCGCACAGGTGACAGCAATTATCACACGGATCCCCAGGTTTACCAGGTTTGCAACTGTGAACATTTTCATATCACCGGCACCTCTAAGCAGGCCGTCCACTGCCATTTTAAACCCAATGAAACAGAAAAACCAGCCCATAAACGTAAGATAACCAATTCCTGTAAAAAGCGCGATCTGGGTTCCTTCATTTCCAAGGAACAGCATGATCATAGAATGGCTGAACACTTCCAGGAAGAAGCAGATCACTACGGAGCAGACAATGACCATTTTGCTTGCAGCGTGAAGCCCCATAACAACACGGTCTTTTCTTTCTGCGCCAATGTTCTGGGCCGTAAAAGAAGATACGGCATTTCCAATAGCAGACATAGGTACAACGCAGATTGACTCAATACGCATGGCTGCGGAAAATCCAGCCAAGGCTTCAGAGCCAAAACCATTAACTACAGACTGTACTAACATCATACCAATAGAAACCGTAGACTGCTGAAGAATAGACGGGATGGCAATACGCGTCATTTCCGCCAGTTCCATTTTGTCAAACAAGGTCTTCTGCTTTCCTTCCAGTCCCTTCAGATTTTTAAGGAGAACACCAAAGGAAAGAACCGCAGATATTCCCTGGGCGATCAGCGTTGCCCAGGCAACACCGGCCACTCCCATATCCATTTTCGTTACCATGATAATGTCAAGGATCACATTAAATATGGAAGAAAAGATCAGAAAATACAGCGGGATCCTGGATTTCCCCAGTGCATTAAACATAGCAGAAAGTACATTATACATAAACAAAAACGGCAGCCCCAGGAAATAGATCCGCAGATACTCTGACGCCATATCCAGACAGTCTGCCGGGGTATTCAACCATACCATGATCTGCTTTCCAAGGATCAGTCCTGCTATTCCCAGGACCAGACTGATGCCAAGAAAAGAAAGAAGAGCTGTAAACACAGCCGTCTTCATCCGTCCATATTCCTTCGCACCAAAATACCGGCTTACGATCACCGATGCGCCAATTCCACCACCGATGGCAACGCAGATAAAAATATTCGTAAGAGCATAAGACGCTCCTACTGCTGCCAGAGCCTGCTCACTGACATAACGTCCTACAATGGCAGAGTCCACCATTGTATACGTCTGCTGAAACAGGTTTCCTATTATCATAGGAAGCGCAAATAAAAATAACGCCTGTAACGGCGGTTTTTTGATCAGATAATCATTATCCATTTTTTTAATAACCTCCGGTCTCGCTTTCTGTACTAGTATATCCGAGAGTCAGGGTTTATTCAAGTGAATTCGGACTTCAAAAAGCCTGTCAGAAGCGTGACGATCTTCCAGATCAGCCATCCCGCCATCGCCCCTGCTGTATTGGTAAGCACATCATCAATCTGCATATATCCTCTCTGTGTAAGCAGCTGGGATATTTCAATCGTACAGGACATCAAAAAGCCAGCAAGTACACACCAGTACATCTTCTTCATTCGTTTAAATAAAACCGGCGCCAAAATTCCAAAGGGAATAAACATAAAAATGTTCTCTATAAAATAAGCATGAGCCTGCACACTGTGTCCCCAGGTTTCAAACAATATCAGACTGATCTGCTTCCTGCTGCCCGCCTCCCTGGAAAAAAATGCTGTCTGGATCAGGACCAGCCAGTAACACAGAAACAAGGTCAATATTGCGGAGTTTTGAAGTGGGTATTTTTCCCTTTTGTAAACCCTATATGCAAATGTAAACGATACCACAAATACAAGGCTCAACAAGAAAGCCGGTATTATATAAAAGACCGGCTGTTTGAAATCGGTTAGGATAATCTCAACATATTTACTGATACGGTATCAACTCCCTTCTTTAAACAAACGCAATAAACCTTTTAATCTCTGCGGAAAATATCTCTTGTATATACTTTTTCTGCTACATCATCCAGACACTTATCATAGCGGTTGGCAATGATCGCCTGGCTCATATCCTTGAATTTCTGAAGATCATTGACGACCCGGCTTCCAAAAAATGTTTCCCCATCCTTTAATGCGGGCTCATAGATCACTACTTTCGCACCTTTTGCTTTGATCCGTTTCATAACTCCCTGGATCGAACTCTGTCGGAAGTTGTCACTGTTGCTCTTCATGGTCAGACGATAAACACCTATTGTTACCTCTTTTTCTTTATCCGCTGAAAACTCAAATTTTTCATCATAATCATAATAGCCTGCCAGTTTCAGAACACGGTCCGCAATAAAATCCTTGCGGGTCCGGTTGCTCTCCACTATTGCTTCGATCAGATTTTCCGGTATGTCTGCATAGTTAGCCAGCAGTTGTTTTGTATCCTTAGGGAGACAATAGCCACCGTAACCAAAGGACGGGTTGTTGTAGTGACTGCCAATACGGGGGTCTAAACAGACACCATCAATGATCTGGCGGGTATTTAACCCCTTGCTTTCTGCGTAGGTATCTAACTCATTGAAGTAACTGACACGCAATGCCAGGTAGGTATTAGCAAAAAGTTTAACAGCCTCTGCTTCCGTAAAGCCCATAAATAATGTGGCAATGTCCTGTTTGATGGCTCCTTCCTGAAGCAAACCCGCAAAAATATGGGCCACTTCTGTCAGATGTGGATCTTTTAAATCTGTACCGACAATGATACGTGACGGATACAGGTTATCGTAAAGTGCTTTAGACTCACGTAAAAATTCCGGACTGAAAATGATGTTTTTGCTGCCAAACTTCTTCCTGATGGAAGCTGTATAACCTACAGGAATGGTAGATTTGATCACCATAATCGCATTCGGATTATACTCCAAAACCAGTTTTATGACAGCTTCCACTGCTGATGTATCAAAATGCTGTGTGCGGCTGTCATAATTGGTAGGCGTTGCGATCACTACAAAATCCGCATCCTTGTAGGCTTCTCTGGCATCCAGAGTGGCAGTCAGATCTAACTCCTTTTCTGCCAGATATTCTTCAATATACTCGTCCTGGATCGGGGATTTTCGATGATTGATCATCTCAACCTTTTCAGGCACAACATCCACTGCTGTCACCTTATGATGCTGTGAAAGCAATACCGCAATCGACAGCCCCACATATCCCGTTCCTGCAACTGTGATCCTGTAGTTTTTCATAGCTGTTACTTCCTCGTATAATATCTTTTAGATACATAAATACATATATTTTGGTTAATAAGTTA
>ERZ836877.3114-NODE-3114-length-19457-cov-3.428667_pt1 | contig 19457 bp, 8 predicted proteins | sample MGYA00519469_ERZ836877 | MGnify/ENA primary metagenome ERZ836877 (study PRJEB31850, sample SAMEA3708809) | human gut metagenome | biome: human gut; feature: human-associated habitat; material: faeces | place: China | collected 2014 ... | reverse complement strand
CAAATGATGTTCTGGAGTTTTACCGAGATGACAAAAAGCAGTAAATCAAAGGAGAAAACATAATGATTGATTTTGCGCCGGGCATGAGAACCATCATTCGTGACGAGGAATGGATGATCAAGAAAATTGAAACGAATAGCCTTGGAAATAGAACTTTATACTGCGTTGGTGTTTCTCCGTTGGTTAAGGATAGAGAAGCGATTTTTCTCACGGATTTGGAACAAATTCAAATCGTTAATCCGGCGGAAGTAAAATTGATTGCGGATGTTTCTCCGTTCTACAAACGAGCACTATTATATTTAGAAAGTCAATGGCGTCAGCAAATTCCTACTGATGCCAATTTACATATTGGCCATAAAGCGGCGATGGACTTGATGCCATATCAGCTTGATCCCGCAAAGCTTGCCCTGCAACGCCCGAGACAGAGAATTCTTATTGCGGACACTGTAGGTCTCGGTAAAACTCTGGAAGCGGGTATTTTGATGTCCGAGCTGATTGCTCGTGGTAAGGGTAAAAGAATACTGGTTGTTACCGTTAAGAGTATGATGACACAGTTCCAGAAAGAAATGTGGAACCGATTCACCATTCCTTTGGTGCGCCTTGATTCTAACCGGATTCAAAAGATTCGTGCCAACTTGCCGTCGAATTATAATCCTTTTTTCTATTATGACAAGACAATTGTATCTATCGACACCTTAAAGCGAGACGTTGAATATCGTACTCATCTGGAAAATGCATATTGGGACATTATTGTAATCGACGAAGCTCAGAATGTTGCCGAACGTGGAGATCATCAGGCGCAGCGTTCTCGTCTTGCAAAGCTGCTTGCAGATCGTAGCGACACAATGATAATGCTGTCAGCAACTCCTCATGACGGAAGAGCAAAGAGCTTTGCATCCTTGATGAATATGCTCGACCCGACTGCGATTGCAGACCCACAAAACTATACCCCGGAAGATATTAAAGGACTTTGCATTCGTCGTTTTAAGAAAGATGTCAAAGATCAAGTCAGTGGTTCGTTCTTAGAAAGAAAAATCACACTTGAGCGTTGCAATGCATCTGCAAAGGAAGAATACGCTTTTGATATTTTTACTGAAATGCAACTGGAGATGGATCTGGGTAAAACCAAAGGTACAGGTCAGCTGTTTAAGACCAGCTTGGAAAAATCTTTGTTCTCCAGTCCGGCAGCTTGTATCAAGAGTATCGAAGCGCGCTTGAAGAAACTATATAAAAAATATACCGCAGATGACATCAAAGATATTCACCTGCTTGAAAACCTGAAAACTGCGCTGGAGGCAATTACTCCGGCAGATTTTACACGCTATCAGAAACTCCTTGATCTCCTCAAAAGTAAAGAATACGCTTGGAATCCAGCAGATAGCGGTGACCGTGTTGTTATCTTTACTGAGCGTATCGAAACCATGAAGTATCTTGCCGAAAGACTTCGCCAAGATCTTGGACTGAAGGCAAACGCCATTCAGGAGATTTCCGGTGGGATGAGCGACGCTGAACAGCAACGCATTGTTGAGGATTTTGGCCGAACGGAATCTTCGGTTCGTGTTTTGGTTGCATCTGATGTTGCATCTGAAGGCTTAAATCTTCACTACTTGAGTCACCGGTTGATTCATTTCGACATTCCTTGGTCTTTGATGGTGTTCCAACAAAGAAATGGTAGAATCGACAGATATGGCCAACAGAAGCGCCCTGATATTCGCTACATGCTCATTGAAAGTGATAACAAACGTATCAAGGGCGATATGCGCATCATCGAAATCTTGATTACTAAAGAGGAGCAGGCTCTGAAAAATATAGGCGATCCTTCTCTGTTGCTCGGTAAGTTTACCATCGAAGATGAAGAGCTTGTTGTAGCTGAAACCATCGAATCCGGTTCGGATTCAGATGTCTTTGAACAAACATTGGATGCTGGTGAAGATGACTTTGATCCATTTGAAGCGTTGATGGCCGCAGCTGGTAAAGAGGAAGATGAGGATGAGAAAAAATCGGAGATTGTTTCGGACGAAACCTTGTTCTCGGATATAAATTATTTGTATCAGGCACTCACATATCTAAACCAGACAGAGAATCATCCGGTTGAAAGACTGAAAACGGTTTCCGGTTTAGATATCAGACTGACTTCAGATATGGAGCGACGTTTGAAAGCGCTCGTTCCGGAAGAAGCACTCCCGCAAGGCGAAACACTCCGTGTTTCTGATGATAAAGCCTTCTGCATGGAACAGATGAGAAGCAGTATGCAGAAAAATATGGATGAGGCTGCATGGCCGACTACTCAGTATTTGTGGAAACTCCACCCCGTTCTTAGTTGGGTTAATGACAAAGCAAGTTTGCTGTTTAAGAGAGATGAAGCTCCTGTCCTTGGGGTTCCTGGAGCGTTAAAGGCTGGCGAAAGCATTTATGTTGTAACCGGCAGTATGCCTAATCTGAAGTCAACTCCTTTGGTTGATGAATGGTTTGGCTTGCTGTACCAAGATGGCAAATTCGTTAAGGTGCTATCTATGAATGAAGTAGTACAGAAAACAGGATTGAGCAATCCCAAGATCCCGAATACGAATTGCATAGGCGAGGATGAAATTTCTGCCGCAAGTTCCTTGCTACATGATGTGATTGCCCATGCAAAATTGCATTTGGATGAGCATTACAAGAGATACCAGACAGAAATGCGTCCGCTATTGGATGAAGAAGTTGATAAGCTGATTGAGCTTCAAGAAAAGCATAAAGAATACTACCAGCTGGCCCTGTTTGAGCATGAGCGAAAGTTGAAAGAGCAGGAGCGCCGGGTAGATGAACTCTTTGATCAGTTTACGAACTGGGTAAAAGAAACGCTGACAATACAGAACAATCCGTACATTAGAGTTGTATCTGTACTGATGGGGGTATCACAGTGAGTATAGATTTGACAGGTATCACCAACAAAAATGAATACTATACGAACCACTACTTTTCCACTGTTTTTGAAGAAAATACGAGTACCACTATTAGCAACTGGAACGCGGCTGCAAGAGATTCCGAAGAAATTAAAACGCCTTGGTCGCTTCTGCGTCAGAACGCCCGACAGTATTATACGGCACATGATAAATTTGTCCGTTCTTCTGTAAACTTACAAGTGCTTGCCAATATCAAAGCACTCGCAGGTAGCTATCTGAAATCATTGGGCTATCCGGAAGCAAAGCCAGAAGTTGTGGCGGTGGACGATTCTCTGTCGGTTCCGGTTTATCTTGAAATGACAAAGAGCAATGGTGCACCATTGCTGTGGGTATTGTTGTCAGCATCTAAAGAATCGGATGCGGGCATTATGGAGAGCTTTGTGTTCAATGCCGACGATGTGGACGACGATGCTGCCGGTACACTTTACAAGGGCATTTTGGGCGAGATGGCAAACGAGGACTTGGTTACAAAAATTCTCTTTGGCACAGCTGAACCTCCTCGTTTTATTATGCTGATTGGCATGAATCAGATTGCTCTTATCGACCGCAACAAGTGGAACGAAAAGCGCTATCTTCAGTTTGAACTCGAGGAAATTTTTTCTCGACTGGAAAACACGACTTTGCAGGCAATGTCTGTCCTGCTTCATAAGGATTCTCTTTGCCCTGATGACGGGAAAGTTCTTTTGGATGAGTTGGATGAACAGAGCCAGAAGAATGCTTCCGGCGTATCGCAAGACTTGAAGTACGCCCTCCGTGAAAGTATTGAATTGCTCGGTAACGAAGTCCTTTACGATATGAAGACACGCCTTGGGCGTGATCTTGATGCAGACCCTGTAGATGCCGGACAGTTGACTTTAGAGTGTCTGCGCTATATGTATCGTATGCTGTTTGTGCTCTTTATTGAGGCCAGACCGGAACTTGGCTATGCACCGATCAAAGCACAGAGCTATTACTCCGGATATTCTCTGGAAAGTTTGCGAGATATTGCGGATAACATCCGTGATGATGTAAATGAAGTTGGTGATGGCTATTACCTGCATGAAACTCTGGCAAAGCTCTATGAGCTGATTTATGACGGCTATCCGAAAACAGAAGATGAGCTGAAAAAAGCGACAGGTTCCGATAGCCTGCACGATATGTTCCTGATTGCTCCGCTGAAGGCACATATCTTCGATCCGGAATATACCAAGATGATTACTGCGGCCAAGCTGAGAAACAGCTGTATGCTGCGTATCATCGACCTTATGAGCTTGACAAGGGCTACGGGCAGAAAAAATAGTCGCCGTGGCCGTATTTCCTATGCAAATCTGGGCATCAACCAGATGGGCGCAGTGTACGAGGCGCTTCTTTCCTATCGAGGCTTTATTGCCGAACATGACCTCTATGAAGTAAAGAGAGCCGGTGACAGCTTTAACGAGCTGGATGTTGGCTACTTTGTATCTGAATCTGAGCTTGACCAATATACCGAAGATGAGCGTGTCCGTTACGAATCTGGTGAAAAAGCGGGCAAGCTTCGTATGTATGAAAAAGGCACTTTCATTTATCGTCTGGCAGGTAGAGAGCGAGAGAAATCTGCATCTTACTATACACCAGAGGTTTTGACTAAGTGCCTGGTTAAGTATGCTCTGAAGGAGCTTCTTGAGGGAAAAACTGCGGATGAAATTCTCAAGCTGACCATCTGCGAGCCTGCTATGGGTAGTGCGGCGTTCTTGAACGAAGCGATCAATCAGCTGGCAGAAGCCTATATCTCCCGCAAGGAGAAAGAAACCGGCGAGATCATCAGCTATGAAAAGAGATTTAATGAACTGCAAAAGGTCAAGATGTTCATTGCCGACCGCAATGTTTATGGCATCGACCTGAACCCTGTGGCTGTTGAGCTGGCAGAGGTTTCCCTGTGGCTGAACACCATTTATGAGGGCGGCTTTGTACCTTGGTTTGGCACCCAGCTGGTGAACGGAAACTCCCTGATCGGTGCAAGACGGCAGGTGTATCGCATTGAAAACGCACAATCCACCTCTAAGGGATTGCGCTGGTACGAGATAGAGCCGGAACGGGTACCTTTGGGAACAAAGCGTATGCCGAAGAAGCAGGTTTACCATTTCTTGCTTGGCGATCCGGGAATGTGCAGCTATTCCGATAAAGTTATTAAGCAGTTGGAGCCTGCAAACATCAAGGAGATGAAAGACTGGAATAAGAAGTTTACCAGTCCGTTCACTGACGATGAGGTTGTTACTCTGTTGCGACTTTCTGCGGTAATTGATGAGCTGTGGGAGGCGCAAATTCAGTTGCGTAAGGAAGTAGGCACTAAAACACAGGACGCTCTCTCTATCTTTGGCTATACCGATGATGCAGAGGATTCGCATACTACGATTCGCCAGAAGGACAAAATCTTCAGTGAACTCTATAAGAGTGAGCACATGAAAAATGCCGGTCCGTATGCCCGATTGAAGTTTGCAATGGACTATTGGTGTGCGCTGTGGTTCTGGCCGATTGACAAAGCGGATCTGCTTCCTACCAGAAGTGAATTTTTGTTTGATATGTCCCTGATTCTTGAAGGAACCATGGCATCGGTTAATGTGAATGCGGGGCAGCTATCCTTCTTTGGAACCACAGAGATGGAACAATTATCTATGGATATTATCGACACTTATGGTACGGATACTATCGTAGATATTCCTCGTCTGCGGCAGGAAAATCCGAGACTGGATCTGGCTGCAAGAATTGCGGAACAGAACAAGTTTATGCATTGGGAGCTTGAATTTGCGGACTTGTTTGCGGAACGTGGCGGGTTTGATTTGATTATTGGTAATCCGCCTTGGGTTCTTCTTGGCTGGAATGAAAAAGATGTTTTGTCAGAGAAAAATCCTATATTCGCATTAAGAAAGCTGTCCGCTGCTGACACAACAGAAAGAAGAATGAAAGCAATTTCAGACATGCAATACCGAGTTTCGTATTTTCAAGAGTATCAATCTATTGCAGGTCAACAAAGCTTTTTGAATGCTCTTTCAAACTATCCCGACTTGGTTGGTATGAAAGCTAATCTGTACAAATGTTTTCTTCCGCAGGCTTGGATGGTTACTAATGCTTTGGGTGTCAGTGCTTTCATTCATCCAGATGGAGTTTTTGATGATCCGAATGGTGGAATTTTACGAGAAAAAACATATGGGCATTTAATCAAGCATTTTAGCTTTATCAATGCATACATTCTTTTTGATGTTGACTGGCATACTGTCTTTGGATTGAATGTTTATCGAAGGCACAAGAGAATTTCCTTTGATTGTATGTTCAATTTGTTTACTCCTGCAACGATTGAATCAAGTTACCAACATAACGGTAAGGGCGATGTTCCGGGCATTAAAGAAAATGGCACGTGGAATCCTACAGGGCATAAACACCGCATTATCCATATTGAACAAAAAGATTTGGAACTGATTGCGGCAATTTTTGGTGATTCTGCAAATGCTGCACAAACAATACTTCCGCTAATTCATTCGGTTGAAGTGCTAGATGTTTTTAAGTGTATTGCTGACTCTAAGAGTACTGTTTCAAGCTTGCGGAATGATATTTTTTACTGTCAAATGTGGAATGAAACAGCCTCAACAAAAGACAAGACGATTGTAAAACAAGAGGCATTTCCAGACAGTTTGTTGGATCTGATTTATACAGGTTCGCACATAGGACTTAGTAATCCGATTTATAAGTGCTCTCAAAAAGTTTGCAACTCAAACAGGGCATTTGACTGCATTGATTTGGAAAATATCCCGAGGAATTATGTTCAGCGAAATCATTATCGTATAGGTATTCCAATTCATGATTTTATTGAAAAGATTCCCAAAACAATGTGGGGAGAACCATACAACAAATCGTATAGAATACTCGCGCGAAAAATGATTGATTGTGGTGGCGAAAGAACGCTTATTTCAGCTATTGTTCCTCCTAAAACAACCCACACAAATGGCTTGCTTGGTATAGCATTTAAGGATCCTGTCCAGATGTGCGTGTTGCAAGGCTCTTTTAGTTCTATTCCGTACGATTTTTATATTCGTGTAATGGGAAAGTCGAATTTTTATGAAGACATTGCAGGTAAATTACCAATTCTCCCCAATGTATTTCAAAATGAATTGGTTTGTAGGGTTGCATTACTCAATTGTCTAACGCAAAACTATGAGGAGTTATGGGCTGAAATATATAAAGAGGAGTTCAAGAGTGACAGTTGGAGTAAATACGATGTTCGTTTAAGTAACGGAGTCTTCCGTGATTTGGATAAAAAGTGGCACGAAAAATATCCTGTTAGAAATGATTATGCAAGAAGACAATTACTTGTTGAGATCGATGTTATTGTGTCGATGTCCTTGGGAATGAATTTAGAACAGTTGCAGACAATTTATGGTATCCAGTTTCCCGTTATGCAACAATACGAGGCAGATACTTGGTACGATGCCAACGGTCGAATTACCTTTACCAACAACCGTAGCCTAGTGGGGGTTGGTTTCGACCGGAAAGAGTTTGAACTGAACATGAAGGATGCCCCTGCCGGTAAGAAGTTCTATCGCACATTCATGGACGACACCATGCCCGGCGGCCCTGTGGAGCGCACCATTGAGTATGTTGCCCCCTTTGACCGCTGTGACCGTGAGCAGGACTACGAAACCGCTTGGAAGTTCTTTGAGGAGAAGTACGGGAAATAAGGAGAGAAAATTTTGAGTACACAAAAAAGAAAGATAAGTTACTGGAGCTTTGACTTTTTATCTGGAGATAAGCATAGCTTCGATCCGGAAGTCTTTTGTGGATTCATGGCTTATTTGAAGGGCGTAGATTCTCAAAGACTTCTTCATAGAGATGAAAAGCAAAATAAGGCAATCGCCTTAGAAAGCATCCATGAGGAAGTAAAACAGGGACTCCGTTTGTACAAAGTTATATTTAAGTCATGTAAATATAATCATTCCCCTGATTATATGTCTAGTATAGATGGTTCAGAGCGCCCGACAGAAAAACTGTTGTCAGAAGGAGACAAAGAGCTCACTCATTTGTGTTTTCGCATAGATGCCAATGAAGCATATACAGTTTTTGAAGAGCGAAAAAATGGTGTTGCCATTGGAGGTGTTGTTAATTACCTAAACCGTTTTCTCAAAGAATTTATCGCTGAGAATGATGACTTGGAGGAAAATTTCTATATCTGGGCAAGCATTATTCCGCCTGATGATTTTATGACTGCCCTGGGTAAAACAAATAGGATTTCATCTACGGAACTTTTTGTTCAAAAGAAGGTTCTCGGAACAGGATATCTTGAACTAATGGATGACGATATAAATTCACAAGATGATCTTGTTATTATGATGAAGGCCAAACCTCGTCAGTCATTGGCGAAACGAGGAATTGAAAAAATTTTCACAACATTGACCACTGGAGGCACTGAGATCAGTAGAATCCGTGTCCGTGGCAAGGATATAAACAAGATGAGTGTTACGATTGACTCTCTTGATGGCAAGAAAGTTGATGAAGTGACCGTAAATCTTCAGGAAAACGGCATAGTTGACTCATACTCGTTCTTCTCAAAGATTGAGGAGTTGCTTGGGGTGACGATATGAAGACCAGAAGTTCAGGATTGAGCAATTTTATTTACACGGAATGGATGCGCCCGATAATTGACTATTATCTGGCGATTAAGAAAAATGAAGCCATGTTTGAGATTGTTCTTCCGGCTGTTACAGCAGTCATATGCACAGGACTGTATAATTCGTTTGGTGATGTCAGCCATGCTCTTTCAGCACTGGCTGAACTACTGCCAACAGCCATCTCAATTCTGATTGGTTTTACTGTTATGCTAATTACCTTGTTACTTACAAGTTCTGGTGAGAGCATCGACAGGCTGAAGAAAATCGCTATCGATAAGGAACTACATGGCAAGAAAATTACACTCTATCAGGGGTTGCATATTCAGTTTTCACACTCCTTGTTTGCAGAAATATTTTTGCTACTTATCGTATTTCTCTACTTGTTCTTACATGGCTTAGGATGGCTTGGAAGGAAAAATGTCATATTTCTTGGAGTAGAAATTTATTTGACTCTTAATATTCTTCTCTCAATACTAAGAGGAATAGCTAACCTATACTTTTCGTTTTATAAAAACACTGCGAAATAACAGATAGCACAAAGGAGGATTGCAGTATGTTACCATCCATACTTGCGAAACAATTACAGAAAGGTATCGGGGATTATATCGAAACCACATTTCCGATGACCAACGAACCGTTCAAAGGTTCCGTAGAGAAAATGCTGGCGAATAAAGGCTCTGTTTACCATGAGCCTTATGTTGCTGTGCGCCTTCCGTTCCGTGTGGCAGCGGAAATGCCAACTTGTTTTGAAGCAATTCATCCTGCGTATCTTCCTTATGTGCATCAGCAAAAAGCTTTTGAGCGACTGACCGGAGATGATGGTAGATCCACGTTAGTTGCTACGGGTACTGGTTCCGGTAAAACCGAGTGCTTCCTCTATCCAATTCTGGAGTATTGCTATCAGCACCGTGGCGAGCGAGGAATAAAAGCACTTATTATTTATCCGATGAATGCCTTAGCAACGGATCAGGCGAAACGTATAGCGGAGCTGATCTATGGAAGTGATGAACTCCGTGGGAATGTGACTGTCGGTATGTATGTTGGTGGACAAGAGCATACGCCCGCCCGCACTATGAGCGAACATGGCGTTATTACAGACCACGAAACCATGCTGAACAACACACCGGATATTCTGATGACCAACTATAAAATGCTGGACTATCTGCTGGTGCGTCCGAAAGATGCTCTCTTGTGGCAGGATAATAATTCTGAGACTCTGAAATATATCGCAGTCGATGAGCTACATACATTCGATGGTGCACAAGGCACAGATTTGGCCTGTTTGCTTCGTCGCTTGAAACGGCGCTTGGGCATCTATGATGGATACCTGTGCTGCATCGGCACATCTGCAACGATGGGGTCAAAGGAGAACAACGGCAATATTCTGAACTACGCAGAAGAAATCTTTGGTGAGCCGTTTGACAAGGACGCAATTATCACAGAAGACCGTTTGAGTGCGCAAGAATTCTTTGCGGGAGCCGAAGTGACGGAATTTACGTTGCCAACAGTAGAGCAGGCTATAGAGCTGGAAAAATTGTCTGAGGAAGATGAGCCTTCGGCTTACTTGCAGAGCGCGGTAAAAGATTGGCTCCCGAATTTTTCTTTTGATGTCCTTGACGATGAAGGCAGAATCCAGCTTGGATATGAACTGATGCATCACAGTTTCATGCAATCGGTTATCAATCTGACCGGCGGTACATATTATCAGGTTTCAAAAATTGCAGAAGATTTGGCTGTTCATTACCCGGATTTGAAAACCCTACCTGATGCAGATGTAGTTATCAATTCTCTCTTTGCTTTGATTTCTCATGCAAGAACGGGAAAGGTAGGAAAGCTACGTCCTTTTTTGAATGTTCAGGTTCAGCTTTGGATGCGGGAACTTCGTCGCTTGGTTGCAAAAGTAGACTCAGATGAAATCACTTATGAGATTGCTCATGATTTGAATAAACAACAGGCAAAGCAGTATCTTCCTGTTGTAAACTGTCGTGATTGTGGTATTACAGGTTGGGTATCCGTACTCAATGAACGTAGCAATGCCACCATGACAAATCTTGAATCGTTCTATAACCTATATTTCCGTGCGGACGAAAAAATCGTGATGATGTTTCCTCATTCTCATGATGAACGTGTTTCGGGTATGATTCCTGCAAGAATTTGCCCCGATTGTCTGCAAGTAAAACTTGGTGAGGATGGGACCGACGAGTGCGTCAACTGCGGTGCTGAAATGGTTGATGTAATGATTCCCAGCCCAATCAAGACTTCTGGCACTAAGAACCACAAGCAATACGTTTGCCCCTGCTGTGGCAGTCGTCGTGGTCTGTCGTTGATGGGCCTTCGTAGTGCAACAGAAATTAGCGCAAGCATTTCTCAAATGTTTGCGTCCAAGTTTAACGATGATAAAAAGACATTGGCATTCTCTGATAATGTCCAGGATGCTGCACACAGAGCAGGCTTTTTCAACTCAAGAACATGGCGTTTTGGCCTTAGAACTGCTATTCAAAAATACTGTACTGAAATAGGTTCTGGGAAAAACCTTGCGGATTTTCAGAATGGTTTTATTAAGTATTGGCATGAGCACATGACCGATGAGCAGTTTGTAAGCTTCTTCATTGCTCCCAATCTGACTTGGAAGCAAGCCTATGAAGATATGGTTGAGAAGCGCAGCTTAGGCAAGGATAAGCAGGCACAAATTTTGGTATATGAAGTAGAGCAGCGTATTAAATACGAAATCATGCTTGAATTTGGTCTTGCCGGTAACATTGGGCGAACGCTTGAAAAGTCTAATTGCTCTGTTATTTCCTTTGCTACGGAAGATATTATTCGGATTGCTGATGCCGTACAGGAAAGAACTATCAATGAACTTGGTGTGCTGACCGCTGAAAACTCGGATTCGTTCAAGCGCATGGTTATCGGGTACTTGAACCTTATGCGCACAAATGGCGCTTTTGAGGATAAAGTGTTCGATGAATATACCATGGGCGATGGCAATGGCTATATGTTGTCAAACGACAGGAATCGTTGGCTTCCTGGCCGTCAGTCGGGTCGAAACACACCTCGCTTTATTGCTGAGCATATTGGCAATGGTCGCGCGTCTTTTGAGTTTGATTCACCTGCTGCTAATAAGTATGTGGACTGGATTGCTTCCTGCTGTAACGAAGTGCTGGTAGATGACAGTACTTTTCGGGCAATCAGTAAATTTATTTTGGATGAAGCAGTGAAGCAAAATGTAATATCTCTGGTTCCTTCTTCGGTCAATTATAAGATCTACGGGCTAAATAAGGAACGTGTCTTTATCACGGATGATGTGATGCAGATGCGTTGCGATAAATGTGGTTCTGTATATGCTGTTGCAGCAGAAAATGCAGAGCTTTGGATTGGTGCGCCTTGCCAAAGGACTACCTGTGGTGGGTTCCTTGAAGAATACGAGTCAGGCAAAATAAATTATTATGGCCGCCTTTACAGTGCTGGTGATTTGGTTCGTATCAACGCAAGGGAACATACGGGTTTGTTAGAACGTCCCGATAGAGAGCAGCTCGAAATTGATTTTAAGCGCAGTAAGGATACTCAGGAGATTTGGGACCCCAATGTATTATCGTGTACTCCGACCCTGGAAATGGGTATTGATATTGGTGACTTGTCTACCGTCATCCTGTGTAGTATGCCGCCAGCTCAGAGCCAATTCTTACAGAGAGCAGGTCGAGCAGGTCGTAAGGATGGTAATGCACTGACCTTGGCTATTGCGAATGCAAGACCCCACGATTTATATTTCTATTCTGATCCATTGGATATGATTGCCGGCGAGGTTACTCCACCAAAAATATTCCTTCGAGCATCTGCTGTTTTGGAAAGGCAGTTTGTAGCTTTTTGCATGGATTCCTGGGTTAAAAAGGGGATTCCTGATGGCGCTATTCCTGATAAAGTTGGTATTGTTCTGAAAAAATTGGATGCCCGCCCGGATGATATGTTCCCATTTAACTTCCTGAATTATGTACAAAGCACGTTATCCCGTCAGTTAAACTCTTTCATGCAGATGTTTGCAGCGTACCTTGATGATAGTGCAAGAGAAGAGCTGCAAATGTTCGCCAGAGGGAAAGACGCTAATGATAGTCCTATGTATGTCAAAATTCTGGATGCATTCGAGGATTTGAAAAAACAACAGGATACATTGAGAACAAGCGTTGATGCCCTAAAAGCGATGATTCGTGATCTGGAAGATAAGCCAAAAGATAGTTCCTATGATGAGGAAATTAAAGAACTGAAGCGTGAAGAAGCGGCATTGCTTACAGTCCTTCAAGAAATTGGCAAGAAAAATATCTTTAATTTCCTGTCTGATGAGGGATTGCTTCCAAATTACGCTTTCCCTGAAGCAGGTATTATTCTTCGGGCAGTTCTTTATCGTAAGGAGGATGAGGAAACACCGGCTCAGAAGAAAAAATATGAGAAGATGGTCTATGAATATAGCCGCAGCGCTTCCTCCGCTATTAGCGAATTTGCTCCTAATAATAGCTTTTATGTAGACGGTCGTAAGCTGACCATAGATCAGGTTGATTTGACAACCGCTCAGACCGCAAGATGGAGACTTTGTCCGAATTGTTCTCATGCTCAGATTGAGGAAACTGGCAAGAATACATCAGCTTGTCCTCAGTGTGGTAGTCCTGCTTGGGCTGACGCTGGACAGGTTAGAACCATGCTGAAGGTTCAAATGGTCTATTCTAACATGGACTATACCAAGAGCCTAATTAACGATGAAAGCGATGATCGAAACAATGTTTTCTATTGTAAGCAACTCTTGGTTGATGTAGATGAGGATCACGATATTTCCAGCGCATATCGTATGGACAACGAGGATTTCCCGTTTGGATATGAGTTCGTTCGCAAAGCAACTCTGCGTGAAATTAACTTTGGCGAGAGTGACATGACTGGTGAAAAGCTGTCTGTTTCCGGTGTCGAAGAAGTACGCAAGGGATTCAGAATCTGTAAATATTGCGGCAAAATCCAACCTGAAAACGGCAAAGCTAACCATAGCTTTGCCTGCAAAACAAGAAAGATGCCCACTTTAATGCAGGCTGACGCTTATGAAGAATGTCTGTTCCTATACCGTGAGTTCAGCACAGAAATTCTCCGACTTCTTGTTCCAGCGACTACAATGGATTCTTCCTCTGTGAAAATGGAATCGTTTGTGGCTGCATTTATGTTAGGTATGAAAGAGTATTTCGGTAATGTTGATCATTTAAGGGCAACTGTCAGTGAAGTCCCTGTTCCCGATGCAGATTATCGAAAGCAGTATCTGGTTATTTATGATTCTGTTCCGGGTGGTACGGGCTATCTGAAACAGTTGATGCATGAAAAAAACGCTTTAATTGAAATTTTTGAAAGAGCACTTCATGTAATGGAGAATTGTTCCTGCAAGGATGACCCGCAGAAGGATGGATGTTACCATTGCTTATACGCCTATCGTCAGAGTCAGCAGATAGGTAACATTTCAAGGACTACGGCTATTAGAATCTTGAAATCAATTCTTTCTGGCAAAGATAATGTTCAGAAGATTGATAAGATCAATGATATTCCCGTTAATCCGTTGTTTGATAGCGAGTTGGAACAGCGCTTTATGGAAGCAATTCGCACCAAGGTTGGTGCCGCCAATGTAAGTGACACAATCCGCAATGGCAAACACAGCTATTATGTGAAGATAGAGAACTTTGCTTGGGAAATCGAGCCACAGGTCCTTCTGGATGCTGGTTCTGGTGTTTCGGTAGATTGTAAGCCGGATTTTGTGTTCTGGCCAGTTTCCGCACCAGAGCACAAGCCTGTGGCTGTATTCACAGATGGTTTCCTATATCACAAAGACATCGTTTCTGATGATACAATTAAGCGAGAAGCTATTCGCAGAAGCGGCAATTTCCGTATTTGGTCGCTAAGCTTTAAGGACGTTCAAAGTGTATTTGCACCACAGGGCGATTTTTATACGACAACACTTGAAGCAGAAAAAATGCCTTCCGGCAAGACGATGTACCAGAATATGATTAAGAAGCAAAATGCAGATGTCATTGAACCGGCAAAGTTGTCTTCCTTTGATTTGCTGCTGGAATATCTTAAACTGCCTGATGCAGAAAGAGTTTTTAAGGGACAAGCATATGCATATTCTCTGTCCTTGTTGGAACCTGCTTTGATGAAGAACAATCTTGCTTTCAATAATTGGGAGACGATTGTAAAAGCTGTAAATGACCAGACACACTTTACTAATGCTAATTTCGTGTTCCCTGGAACTATATTCGGCAGCTGGATTCCGAGAACTTCTAATGCGCATCTGGCAATTCACTCTGCTATCCTTGCATCTGAACTTAAAGCAGAGGGCGCTGTTGCGGTTTGCGCTGTTCTCAATGACGAAAAGGATCGTAGAACAGACAAATATGAACAGGAATGGAATGGCCTTTGGAGATTCTATAATGTGATGCAATTCTCGGATGAGTTTATAGCGGTATCATCTGTAGGCATGAGCCACATGGATTACCTCGCACTGCCAGTTGCAATAAATGCTGATTCTGATATCGTTGCGCCTGTAGCCGCGGTTGATGATGCTTGGAATGCAATTAAGGAGCTTCTGTTCGATGATGATGCAAAAGCATTTGTCGAGATCGCAAAAGACGCTGGCGTACCGGCCCCGGATGAAGATAACATTGGTTACGAAGTTGAAGGCGATGATGGAGAAGTGGTTGCTACTGTTGAAATTGCATGGCCTGATAGACGAATTGGTTTTATGACTGCTGAACAAGCTGAAGATAAGGAGAAACTCGAAAAATTGGGATGGAGAATCCTGAATTTGCTGGATATTGCGAATATGGATGTCGCAAGCTATTTTGGAGGTGATAACCAATGACGGATAATGTTAAAGTGGCAATCTCATCGGATTTTTTAACAGCATTTGCTCGTCTTCCGAGACAGGTACAAGGTAAAGTAACGGAGTTTGTAAATAAGTTCCGAAACAATCCGATGTCTCCTGGCATTAACTATGAGAAACTTAATTCGGGAATAGATAAGAAAATTTTTTCTGTTCGTATTGATGATACTTATCGTGGTATTGTTGTCCGTCAGCAAGAAGCTGGAGTATATCTGCTTTTGTGGGTAGACCACCATGACGAAGCGTATCAATGGGCTGCTCGTAAACGATGCGAAGTCAACCCTAAAACAGGTGCAATTCAGGTGTTTGATGTTCAAACTGTAGTAGAACAGGTATCTGCACCTGAAAAAGTTGCTCTATTTGCCCTTGCAAAAGATGATGATTTGCTTAGACTCGGTGTGCCTGAGGTTCAGCTTGATCTTGTTAGAAGTTTTGTTAATAAAGAGGATTTTTATAAATCGGAATCCGCTATGCCACATGATGCTTATGAGCATCTTTCTTGGTTGGCAGAAGGTTTTCCTATGGAAGAAGTATTAGAGCTTGTTTCTGAAGAACAGAAACGGACCTGCTGCCCGGCGCGGTGCTGACGGTGGAGACCATCCCGTTCCTACAACGCTGAAATCTTTTGTTGTGGTCGATGGAGAAGATGAATTGCGTCGAATTATGGCAGAACCGCTGGAAAAATGGCGTGTATTTCTTCATCCGACACAGAGAAAAATTGTACAGAAAGAGTATTCGGGTTCTGCAAAAGTGCTCGGTGGTGCTGGTACTGGCAAAACCGTAGTTGCCATGCATAGGGCGAAACATTTAGCGTCCAAATGCGAAGGACAGCAGAGGATTTTGATGACAACCTTTACTGCAAATCTCGCAGCTGACATCCGAGAGAATCTTCGTAAGATCTGTACATTGGAAGAACTCCGAAGAATAGAAGTCATTCATCTGGATGCCTGGGTGAATCAGTTCCTTCGAGAGTCTGGATTCTCTGCTCAAATAGGCTATGACGATGTAATAAATCCCCTTTGGGAGAGAGCTGTTTTGTTAGCAAACATTGATTTGCCGTATGAGACTACGTTCTATGAAGAAGAGTGGAATAGAATTGTGATCGCACAAGAGGCTCTTACACTCGAAAAATATGTAAAGGTAACCAGAAACGGTCGTGGCACCAGACTTGATCGTAAAAAAAGAATGCAGGTCTGGAAGGTTTTTGAAAACTATCAAAATCTGATGAAAGAGAACCAGATACGTGATATAAATACTGCCATGTATGAAAGTACCAAACTGCTTCAATCTGCGGGCAGAAAACCAAGATATGCAAGTATTATTATCGACGAAGGACAGGATTTCAGCGACAATGCATATCGCTTGATTAGAGCGTTGGCAGGAGAGGAACATCCCAATGATATTTTCATAGTTGGTGACTCTCACCAGAGAATATATCGAAATCATCCGACCCTTTCTAAGTGTGGTATAAATGTCCGTGGTCGTAGTAGTATCTTGAAAATAAACTATCGTACTACAGAGGAAATCCGGAAACATGCTTTTGCGCTATTGAACGGTATTTCTTTTGATGATTTGGACGAAGATTTAGATCTTGGTGATAAGTGTCAATCCCTCACACATGGAGAAAAACCGATAGTTGAGAATTTTGAAAACGCTAATGACGAATTTGATTTTCTTCTCCGTGAAGTGAAGAAGCTAAAAGAAAATGGCGTTTCTCTCACTGATATATGCGTTGTAGCACGTACCAAAAAGCTGGTTGATGATTACATTGCGCTTTTTACAAGAGCAGGGATTCGTTCCTATGCAATTAAGAGAAACAAAGTTGATGATCGTAGTTTTGATGGACTACGAGTTGCCACCATGCACCGAGTAAAGGGACTGGAGTTTAAGTATGTATTTATTGCGGCTGTGAACAACAGGATTATTCCTATGCCCTCTGCAATCAATAAGACTGATGTTGTTTCTGAGGCGGAATCTATTACCTCTGAAAAATGCTTGTTGTATGTGGCGATGACTCGTGCGCAAAAGGGTGTTTATATTACCAGCTATGGAAGACCTTCGGAGTTTTTGGGGTAGCCTTTTTTTTAAGAAAAGTGGCTGCCGCACTATTATGAACCGGATCACCATAAGTGGACAGAATATGTAGGTGATCGAGTACGAAAAAGCAAAGATGTCGTATGGGGCATATTAGTCGAGGAGTGGTGCAAACAGTGCTTGGGACAAGATGCTTCTAATTACTTTATTGAAATGGTAAGAAATGCACTCATATAAAACAAAGAAATAAGCAAAGCCCCCAGGCCGGATTTTGTATCCAGCCTGTGGGCTTTGCTATATTTTCAAATTGATGCAGTTCAAATCTTGGAGCTCAAATACTCCACAAGTTCCCAAACCGTTGTCAGCGGGTTGCTCTGCCGTGAAATCGGCTCAATGCCTTGGCTCCGAACCTGTTCGGTACGAGCTTTCGCTCTCTGAATTGCAACGGCCTGCAAAGGCTTCAAAACGTCAAAGCAATCCTTGTTCTTCTCATAATTGGGGATTCTGTTTGGCTGTTTCAGCAGGCGAATCAATGCCTGACAATCTTCGACCTCTGTCTGCTGATTTACAAAGTGTAACAAGAACCATAGTTCGAAGGATGGATTGGAGTAGGCCAGATGATAGCCCTCCTTTTGGGCGGATTGTTTGGCGCGTAGAAGAACCTCGTTGGAATTATCGTCACGGTCAAATACGCACCAGATGGAATCGCCATCTTCCGGGTAATACGGATTATTGCCCATCGTTGCCTTGGCCTTTTGCACAAGCCTGTCAGCGGACTTATACTGCGAAGAAATCGGGATAATGTCAATATTGCATCCTCGACTGCGGAAACGCTTAAAATAACGAATCTCCGTTTCGCTGCCCTCGCAGATAAGATACACCACCGGGTTGCGCTTTCTGGTGTGAGCAGACTTGCGGCTGATTTCTTTTACTCTGCCCATGCTGCACTCCCTCCAATGAACGGAATCGCGCCGTAGCGGCCTTGCAGATACCCCTTGGAGATGTTCTCCCCCTTCCGGGGAGAAAACTCGGTCAGAGCGTAAATATCGGTCTGCATGGTCTTTTCATCTTTCTCTGCAAACCAGATCTGATCACGCCGAAGCAAAGTCAAGTCGAGAAGCCCGGTGTCGTGTGTCGTAAAGATGAGTTGTGTATGGTTCGTATTGATGGCGGCATCCTGCATCATTTCGATCAAGTGCCGGGTCAGGAGTGGGTGCATACTGGATTCAATCTCGTCTACCACCAGAACAGACCCGGATTCCAGAGCGGCGAGCCACATACCGATGCGAGAGAAAAATCGCTGTGTTCCAACGGATTCCTGCCCCAACGGGAGCCAGAAGCCTTTAGAAGTGCCATTTTCAGCATCGAGAGTGTGTAGGGCAGAAATGATAGGTTCTTCCTTGGAACCAGTGATGCGGATGTCTTTGATGCCTAGATCGGCATACAGCATTTCATGCAGGATATGGCTCTTTTCGGAGCCGCCCTGCCGGATGGCAGACAGAGCGGCATCCAGCCGCATTTCTGTTCCCATGAAACCTGTCAGCTTTTCAAAGAACCACAGATACGCTTTTTCGGTTTGCGGACAGTTCCACTCGTTCGAGCTGGACAGATACAGACGATTTTCGGCAGTTCGTCCAGCAAGCGTGAACTGCTCTTGAATGTTCTCGCGGAACTGATAGTCATTGTTTTCTCTGGAAAAAATCAGTGCTTCCCGGCCATTAGGCCAGTGATAGAGATATTCAGTCAAGATTCTGGACTTGTCAAACGAGAACCCATAGGCATACTTGATGCCGTCATAGAAATAGATAGCTTCAAAACTGGTTGGCTGTGTAGGTTGGTCTGTGAAAGCAAACGGTTCCTGCGGAAGCGGTTCGCCCTTCAGCAACTTGGCATATCGGCCACAGACCATTTCCCGCATGAGCAGGAGTGCATGGAGGACATTGCTCTTTCCGGCTGCATTTGCGCCGT